>Ga0105238_10005004_pt1 | contig 13100 bp, 8 predicted proteins | sample KBSC34metaG_FD_81526 | JGI IMG/M metagenome (GOLD analysis project Ga0105238, IMG submission 81526) | Corn rhizosphere microbial communities from Kellogg Biological Station, Michigan, USA - KBS C3-4 metaG | ecosystem: Host-associated > Plants > Roots > Rhizosphere > Soil | place: Michigan, USA... | reverse complement strand
TTATGCGAGCGTGCAGACGAAGTTTCCCAACGAAGACCAGGGGACGTCGATCGACCGGACGTATCTAAACGGCAACTACTACCTGCGTGGTCTCGAAGATACGGTGACCACTTACCAGAACGAAGCGACCGCCGTCCTCTTGCGCACGACTCAGAACCAGTACGCCGATCCATCGTTGAAGAACCCCGCGCAGCAGCCGCCCCGGACCGGTACGTTCTTCCCGGCGCCCAGCATCCGCCGCACATTCTTCTGGGAGGGCGGAGGGGCTCCCATCGGCAGTTTCAGAACGACGACCTACGACACCAGCGGCAACCTTACCGATGTCATGGAAACTGGCGGAGACGCCGCTCTCAACTACCACATCGACTACCAGCATCCGGCTACGAACATCACCGTCCCCTCGGCCATCACCGCGCGGGATGGATTTCAGCCGGGGACCGGCGCGCTGGTGGCTAAGCGCACCGCGGCCTATTTCACGCAGGGCAAGCCCAGTGCCGTGACAGATGTGATCGTGAACGGGAAGGATCCCACGACCGGCGCGGTGCGGACAGAGAGTGCCCCCGCGAACGCAACTTGGACGCTGACGTACGACGCCTACGGCAATGTTCAGACCGGTACGTCACCTGGGCTGTCGGCCAACCCGTCGTGCCCCACTTGCGGACACAAGGTCCAGTACACGTACGACACCACGACCCAGACCTATCCGGTGACGACCGCGCAGGTCGACGCCGATCCGAATGCGCAGTACAGCGCCTCGGCGGTCTACGATCTCCGGTTCGGACTGCCCACACGGGTCATCGACGTGGCCGGCGCCCGACAGGAGATCGACTACGACAACTATGGACGAGTCACCAAGATGTTTGCCCCCACGGACTTCGACGCGAGCGGAAACCGCCTCAATACGAATGCGCCGACGATCGCTGTCACCTACAGCGAGGGACCACACACCGCGGGGGCGGCCGAGACGGTGCCGGCGTGGTCGATGGCGACGCACCGGTCGGCCATTCCAGGCGAGGGCGGCCTGCCCGGGGCGGCGCTCCCCACCGCTCTACTCCACACGGTGAACTTCGTCGATGGGATGCAGCGCAGCGTCCAGGTGAAGAAGGACATGACTCGGGACGACGGGAACGGCAACCTGCTAGCGGGGATGAGCGTGAGCGGGATGACGACCTTCGACGCTCGCGGCCGCGTCTACCAGCAGGGGCTGCCGACGTTCGCAGCCGGTACCGGTAGCACCGCTTTCGTGAGCGTGCCCATGACCTACCCGACCCAGTACGCGTACGACGTGTTGGGCCGTCTCCGGCAGGAGATGCATCCCGACAATGGGACCCAGGCCATCACGGCGATCTCGTACCAGCAGGGCGTGTCGCCGCTCACGCACGGCACATCCTTGGTGAAGATCACGTCCGATCCGTTGTTCGCTGATAATCCGGCCTTCCACTACAAGACCGAGTACCGGAACCCCAAGGACGAGGTAGACGTGCTGGCGGAGCCGACCCAGATCAACGGCGTGGTCACCACCCTGTACACCGCTTACACCCACGACTCGTTCAGTCGCGTGATATCGGCGACTGACGCGAAGCTGCCCGTCGGCAACGTGACGACAGCGGAATACGATACGGTCGGCAACACGGTGGCGGTCACCAGCCCCGATTCCGGCCGGAGAGAATGGCGGTATTGCGTAGGTGGATACGTGTGCGCTGAAGAGTCGCCGAACGAGCGCGCCGCGGGGCGGCTGACCAAGTACACCTACGATCGCGACCGCCTGAAGACGATCACGTATCCCAATGACGTCGCCGCAACCTACGTTTATGGCAACGCCAGCGAGAAGGGCGCGGCCAGCGGCTACAACGCAAATCGGGTGAAGCAACGTACGGACGAGGCAGGGCAGTTCACGTTTGCGTACGATGCGCTCGGGAACGTGGCCAGCGAGACGGCCGTCTTGAAGAATCAGATGGTGCCTGGAACGAACTACCAGTCGTATCAGACTCAATACAAGTGGGACAACTTCGGCCGGCTGATCGACGTCTCCATCCCCGGCACGACGGCCCTAGGTACGCCCAGCGAGACCATCCGCTATGGCTACGACGCCGGTGGGGCAGTGACCAGCGCCTGGGGAACTGCGGGCTCCACGAACTACCCCTATGTCCGCCACGTGGGCTACGACGAGTTCGGAAAGAAGGTTCGGATCAGCTACGGCAACCAGGCGGTCGGAACGTATGGCTACGCGCCCGACACCCGGCGCCTCACCGCGGCGGGCACGACCATCCAGGACATCGCAGGTCAAGCCGCCCGTCCCGCGCAGGCGCTGACGTACTCCTACGACCTGGTCGGCAACGTCTCCGCCCGCTCACAAATCTTGCCGTTCGATCCTGTGGCCACGGATGTGGTGCCCGTCGGGGGCAACAACACCGGCTGGTTCTACTACGATCCGCTGAACCAGTTGACCCACGCGGACCTGTACAGCCAGTCGAAGCAATCCGAGGCCTCCTCGGCCTCGGTCGACATCGCCTACAACGAGATCGGCAACATCACCACCAAAGCCCAGATTGATACGAAGTACAGCTATGACGCCGGGGGAAACACGACTGGTACCACCCAGCCGCCCTCGGACAACTACGTGTTCTCGCCCAGCTACGGAGGGTCGACCTACAACGCCTCACCGCACGCGGCGAGCAGCATCTCCGAGAATCACCTGGGAACCGTGTCCACCCGAACGCTCGGGTACGACGCCGACGGAAACCTGACCCAGGCGGTCTATGGATCTACGGGCCGCGGTATCACCTGGACCGACACGGATCGCGTCCGCAGCATCTGCAGCGGAACCCCTGGCGGCTCGTGTCCCGTCATCTCTCAAGCGCTCTACACCGCCGACGGCACCCGCACTCACAACAAGGTCAACCAGGGATCGCCGAGCGAGACCCTCTACGTCAATCAATACCTGACGGTCCGAAACGGAACGCTGCCGACGAAGCACGTCTACCTGGGCGATGCCCGCGTCGCCAGCAAGGTCGAGGGCAGCGGCGCGGCGAAGTCCTACTGGTACCACTCGGACAATATTCAGAGCACGGAGTACGTCACGACGACGGGCCAGGCCCTGGCGCAGCACCTCGAGTATTTCCCCGGAGGCGAGATCTGGCGAGAAGAGAACAGCCCTGCGCTAGTATCCCAGATCGCCCATGCGACCACCTTCACCGGAAAGGAGATGGATCCGTCCGGGTACTACTACTTCGGTGCGCGCTACTATGAACCACAGATCCAGATGTGGCTGAGCCCGGATCCGATCCTAAAGGAGTTCTTTTCCGGGAAGCAGTCCGGCGGAGTTCTCAATCCAAGGAACCTCGGGATCTATAGCTATAGCTGGAATAATCCTGTAATCCTGCGTGATGCGGACGGTCGCTTTCCCGTCGTTGGTGACCGTATTGTCCCGGACCTGGCGACCCATCAGGAGATCACGCGTACGGCGCTGAAGTCGTTCGTGTCCAATGACGCGCTGGCCGCGATTACGCGTGGAAATGTGGCGGTTGACAAGAATCAGTCAAACAATGATCAGTATATGCACTCGATGCGGTCCACGGACGAGACCCCGGGACAGGCAAAGGCTGAGTCGGCAAAATTCGTCGATGATCACTTAAACAATGCCGCAAAGCTCATCAACTCTGGCCAATTCGAAAAGGGCTGGGAAGAGTTTGGAGCGGCCAGCCACACGGTGCAGGACGCACAGGCCACCGCCCACTCGAACGACGGTGAACCGACAACATTCGAGTCAAGTAACGCTGCCAAGCACATCAAGACCGACATGGGAGAGAGAATGAGTCAGTCCCCCGCCAAAGCGGCAGTAGCCAGTACGCGTGATCTCTTCGGAAAACTCGAAAAGACGGTCAAGGCTGGATCAGGGGACAAAGGATGGTTGCAGTGGGAGAAGGCAGTGATGAGCGGTAGGCACTGAGGTGATCCTGTGGTCGAACTGAGTCTTCGCCCGGTCCGATCCCGGCCGGCATATAGCGAACGTCGCCGAATCAATAGGCGGTTAGTGTCGGCGGTCACTATCGTGTTGGGACAGATCGTCTGGGGTCCGCTGGTCGAGGCCAGGGATTTCCCGAGCGCCGTATGGAACGGTGGGCTCGCATTTAGGACGACTCAGTCGGCTACTGTAGAGGGTGAGTTCGGTTATCTGTCGCGTTTACCAGCGGAGGCCTATTCTGGGGCCGGTCCAGTCGTAGAGGCCGCGCTCGGGCTAGGAGGGCCGACCCTGGGACTAGGTGGTATGGGGATGTTCGGGTGCCTCCACGCCCTAGGCTGCCAAGCTGTCAGCCTCGTCGCCGAGGGGTACCGCCCTTGCCTCCTATCTGACTGGGAAAGGGAGATCGCCTTTGGGGGTAGGCTAACGTACGCGCTGTACATCGTGCGCGTCAGCCTGGCGATGTATGTCCCTGGATCCAAGCACGATGGCTATCGGTATATGGTGGGCGCGGGCGCGCAGTTTCCTTACTGAGCTGGAGAGGGCTGTGCGGGGGGCGGGGCCATCTGCGGACGTGCGGCGGCGGGGCCAGGCGCTCGACCGCCGCACACCCTAGCGCCGATTCGCGGCGGAAATTGCGCCTGGCGTCGCGCCCTTGCGCGGAAGACCGCAGATGGCACAGAATCTTGGCGTGCCCTCAGTGATAACGCGGTCGCGAGCGGGGCGCCTGCGCACCGTCTGGGCGTTGACCTTCGCTCTCACGTTCGCGCTGGCTTGGTCCGGACGCGTGCAGGCCCGCGGGGACGACGCCACGGAGGCGCGACGCCACGCCCAGCGGGCCAGCAACCTGGCCGCTTCGGGGAAATGCCGGCAGGCCGTCGCCGAGTGGAACAAGGCGATGGCCATCCTTCGTGACCCGGCGTTGCTGTTCAATCGTGCCGAGTGTTACCGCAAGCTGGGCGACGTCGACTCGGCGCTGGAGGACTATCGCCAGTTCCTGAGCGATATGCCGAAGGCGCCGAATCGCGGCGAGGTCGAACGGCGCATCGCCGAGCTATCGGCCCCCAAGGAGAAGGAAAAGGAGAAGGCGCCGCCGCCCCCGACCGCGGTGGTCGCCACGCCGCCCCCCGCTCCGCTCGTCGCTCGCCCGGTCGCGCCCAGTCCCCCTGCTCCCCATCCCGTCGCGCCGGCAGAGCCGGCTCCGCAGGAAGCGGCCGCGCCGCCGGCCCTCCCTGCCGCGCCCTCCGAACCAGCGTCGAATCCCGCCCTGACGCTGGCGGCCCCGGCCGAGACGGCGCCCTCGGGCGGCACCGACGGGGGCATCGCCACGCGGCCCTGGTTCTGGATCACCGTGGCGGCCGTCGCGGTGGCGGCCGGCGTGGGCGCATTCGTCTTTCTCAGCCGTGACAGCACCAACGTCCCGCCCTCGGCGCTCGGCAACTACAAGCTTTGACCATGAGAGCTTCGCTGAAGCGGCTGCTGTCCCTGCGCGCACTGCTGGTTCTGGCCGGCGTGGGGATGCTGGCGATGAACTGCAGCCAGTCGGACACCATCCTGGTGGTGCACGTGACGGCGTCCACGCCTGTCGACGGGATCCAGCAGCTACACACCACCATCCGGGTGGGTGGCCAGACGCACACCATCGACGTTCCTGACGCGCCGGTCGCCATCGCGCTGCCCACCACCTTCACCGTGCAGCTCGCGCGATCGTTCAGTGGTGACCTTGGCATCAACATCGATGCGCGCGATGGCATGCGGGTCGTGCTCGCCTCCGGCAATCAGACGGTGTCGCCGCTGCAGGTGGGGGCGCAGAACGACGTCACCATCGATCTGGCTCCCGGCCCGGCGCCCGACGCCGGCGCTGACGGCCCGCCGAACACGACGGGGACGGGCGGCGTCTCCGGCACGGGCGGCACGCCGGGCACGGGAGGCGTCAGCGGCACGGGCGGGAGCTCCGGCGGAAGCGGCGGGGCCACGGGCGGTAGCCCCGTGGCCAGCGGTGGAAGCAGCGCCAGCGGCGGTGCGGCCGGGGGCAGCGGGGGCAGCGCCACCGGCGGCGGGGCGGGGGGCGGCGGTCTGGCGGGGGGTGGAGGGGCGGTCAGCACGGGCGGACACGCTGGCAGCGGCGCCACCGGTGGCGTCTCCGGTTCGGGGGGCATGACCGCCAGCGGCGGCGCGTCCGGCACGGGCGGCGGCGTCGGCACGGGCGGCGTGACGTCGAGCGGCGGCAGCTCGAGCGGCGGGACCGGGATGGCCGGGAACAGCGGCGGCGCGGCCGGCGACGGCTCGTAGCGGCGCCACCTCGGCGGCGCGCGACGGATAGCGGTTTGCCCGGGCCCGTTCCTGGGTCATTCTAGCGCCCCATGACCATCGCCCTGCCCGTGTTGTCGAACGAGCCCCACGTCGCTCCGGCGCGAGGCGCCGGTCTGCCGCGGAGCCCCGATCCGGCGCAGGCCTCGGCGGCCGAGTTCCTGGACTGGCGCTGGCAGCTTCGCCATCGCCTGTCGACGAAGGAAGAGCTGGCGGCGCTGCTGCCCCTGACGCCGGACGAGGACGCGGCCATGGACGCCGCCCCCGGGCTGTTCCGGGTGGGCATCACCCCCTACTACTTCTCGCTGATCGATCGCGGCCACCCTGATTGCCCGGTCCGCATGCAGGTGATCCCGCGCGCGCGGGAGCTGACCGTGGAGGAGGGCGACCTGGTCGACCCGCTCGGTGAGGACTCGCACTCTCCGGCCACCGGCATCTTCCACCGCTATCCGGCTCGCTGCCTGCTGCTGGCGGTCGATCGCTGCGCCATCTACTGCCGGCACTGCAACCGGCGCCGGCTGGTGGGGCAGGAGGAGTCGCCCATCTCCCGCCAGGATCTGGATCAGGCCATCGGCTACATCAGCCGCACGCCGGCCATCCGCGACGTGCTGATCTCGGGCGGCGACCCGCTGACGCTGTCGACCGATCGGCTGGAGGACATCGTGGCCCGCGTGCGCGCCATCCCCCACGTCGAGATCATCCGCATCGGCACGCGCGTCCCGGTGGTGCTGCCCATGCGCATCGACGACGAGCTGTGCGCGATGCTGCGCCGCTACCACCCGCTTTACATCAACACGCACTTCAACCACCCGAAGGAGCTGACGCCGCTGGCGCGCGCCGCCTGCGAGCGGCTGGCCGACGCCGGCATTCCGCTCGGCAATCAGACGGTGCTGCTGCGGGGCGTGAACTCGTCGTCGCGCGTGATGCGCAAGCTGTTCACCGAGCTGCTGAAGGTGCGCGTGCGCCCCTACTACCTGTTCCAGGGGGACGTCGCCGCCGGCACGTCCCACCTGCGCACCTCCGTCGAGACCGGGATCGAGATCATGCAGAACCTGCGCGGCTGGATCTCGGGGCTGGCCATTCCCCACCTGGTCATCGACACCCCGGGCGGCATGGGCAAGGTCAACATCGGCCCCGACTACGTGGTGGCCCGCGGCGCGGACAAGTGGACGCTGCGCAACTACGAGGGCCGCCTGGTCGACTATCCGCAGCCGCGCGACACCGACGCGACCTGCCGCTATGACGAGGTGTATTTCCGCGACGACGCGGCCACGTAGGCGCGCCTCAGGATTCCAGTCCGGCGCTGGGACAGAACGGCGCCAGCGTGCAGTGCGCGCAGTCCGGCTTGCGCGCGAAGCAGACGCGGCGGCCGTGCCAGATCAGCTGGTGCGAGAAGCGGATCCAGCGCTGGTGCGGGATCACCTTCATCAGATCCTGCTCGATGTCCTTCACGTCGGTGGCGCGCGTCAGGCCGAGGCGCATCGCCAGCCGCTGCACGTGCGTGTCGACCACGATCCCCTCGGCCAGGCCGAAGGCCGTCCCCAGCACCACGCTCGCCGTCTTGCGCGCCACGCCCGGAAACTTGATCAGGTGGGCCAGGGTGCGCGGGAGCTCGCCGGCGTGATCGTCCAGCAGCGCCTGCGCGGTGGCCTTCAGGTTCTTTGCCTTCTGGCGGAAGAAGCCGGTGGTGCGGACCAGCTCCTCCAGCTCGGACACGTCGGCCTGGGCCATGGCGCGCGCGTCGGGGAAGCGGCGGAACAGCTCCGGGGTGACCTTGTTGACGCGCTCGTCGGTGCACTGCGCGGAGAGGATGGTGGCGCACAGCAGCTGGAAGGGCGTGTCGCGATCCAGCTCGCAATCGACGTCGGGATATAGCTCTTCCAGCCCGTCGAGGATCGACCGCACCCGCTCGGGCTGCGGCGGCCACTTGCCCTTGGCGGGCCGGCGCGTCGCCTTCGTCACCACGGCCTTGCGCTTCAGCACTCTCGGTGACTTGACCTTCTTCTTCGTGGAAATCCGGCGAGCCATGGCGCCGGTTTATAGCGTAACGACCGCCGAGAGCTCATGGGCGTCACTGCGCCGGCGCGGGCGTCTGCCTCCGAAACGGGAGAAACGAGCGCCGTGCCGCGTCGCTGTCCGTCGGAAAATCGTCGCCAGAACGTGGGAACAAGCCCGCCGTCGGTTGGACAGCCCGTCGCCGCCCTGACAGGATTTCGCGCCGTGGCGTCGAACCGCGACCCGGAGTCGGAGGTGAGGGTTCTGAGGGAGCGCGTGGCGCAACTGGAGAGCCTGATGTCGGTGCGCACGGATCCCGTGCTGCTGTCATTGCTGCAGAACGCGACGTCGTTTCTCTCCGTCATCACGCCCGACGGGCGCATCATGGCCACCGGTCGCGAGTCCGAGGCGTTCGGCTCGGTGGTGGGGCGCAGCGTGCTCGAGTTCACGCCGCCGTCGTCGCACGCCGTCGTGTTGCAGGCCCTGGCCAAGATACGCGAGACGGGACAGCCGACCAGCTACGAGGCGGGCGGGTACGGTGAGAACGGGGAGCCGGACCACGTGTATCACGTGCGCGCCGTGCCCGTCTCCGCCGGCGGTGTCCTGGAGGCGATCGTCGTCGTGCCGACCGACATCACCGAGCGCGTGCGCCTGGAGCGCTCGCTGCGCGAGAGCAACGAGACGCTGCGCATGACGGTGGCCGCGTCGGGAATGGGCTTCTGGCGCTGGGACATCCTGAACGACCGCCTGGAATGGGACGATCGCCTGCGAGAGATCTTCGGGGTCGCGCAGACGCCCGGCGACTATCAGGAGTACCGGAAGATGATCCATCCCCTGGATCTGCCGGCGGTGGAGAACGCCGTGCGCCAGGCGGTCGAGCAGGGCGTGTACCCGACCATCGAGCATCGCATCCTGCGGGCAAACGACGGCGCCGAGCGGTGGATCCTGGCAGCCGCCACCATCAAGAGAGACGACGGGGGAAACCCGGTGATGTTGCTGGGCGGCGGCCTCGACATCACCGACCGCAAGCAGCTCTCGCGTCAGCTGGAGTTGGCAGAGCGCGTGCAAGCCGTCGGGCAGCTGGCCGCGGGCATCGCCCACAACTTCAACAACCTGCTGGCGGTCATCATCCCCACCCTGTCGATGGCCATCGACCACCCCGGCCCCGACGACACCGCCACGCTGAAGATGGGGCTGACCGCCGCGCTGCAGGCGCGCGATCTGGTGAAGAGCATGTTCGCCCTCACCGCGGCGCCGGAGGCGCAGGCGCGGGGCAGCGTGGACGCCGGCGAGGTGGTCATGCGAACCGTCGCCATGGCGCGGGCGACCTTTCCCCGCGAGATCGACGTCGGGTGCAAGATCGAGCCCGCGCCCGCCCATGTGGGTATGCCCTCCAGCAACCTCGAGCAGGTGATCCTGAACCTGCTCACGAACGCGCGCGATGCCATCCAGGAGAAGTCCGGCGGGCCGGCCGAGATTCGCGTGACGGTCGACTATCGACCGCGGCGCGCCGGCTCGCCGGCCACCGCCCGCCTCACAGTCGCCGACACCGGCGCCGGGATGACGGAGGAGACGCGCCGCCGCATATTCGAGCCATTCTTCACGACCAAGGCGCGCGATCGCGGCACCGGGCTGGGGCTGGCCACCGTCGCGGCCCGCGTCCGCACGGCGGGGGGCACGGTGGCTTGCGACAGCAAGCGGGGACGGGGAACGACCTTCACGGTCGAGCTGCCGCTGCTGACGGGCTCCGGGACCTCTCCCGCGGCGGTTCCTGTCGCGCTGCCGACACAGATGTCGGGGCGCATCCTGGTCGTCGACGACGACGACATGGTGCGCGGGATGCTACGGCGCGTGTTCGAGAGCGTGGGCCTCGAGGTTCACGAGGCGGCCAGCGCCGCGGCGGCAAGGGAGATCCTGGATCGGCAGCCCGTCGAGCTGGTGTTCCTGGATCACTCGATGCCGAACGAGTCGGGGCTGGCGGCGTTGCCCTCGTTGCGGGCTCGGACGCAGGCGCCGGTGGTCCTGTTCACGGGGCATGCGCCCGAGGTTCCCTCGGACGTGGCGGTGCTGCTGCGCAAGCCGGCCCGGCCGGACGAGATCCTGCGCACCGCGCACGAGCTGCTGTCGCGCCAGACCGCCAAGGTCTGAGGGCCTGGTGCCCGGGCGGCGCGGCGGCATATGATCGGCGCGGGCCGTCCTACCGGCCGCCGAGGGACATGGACGAGACACCGGAGGAGCTGGAGCAGATTCGCGTCGAGGCCGAGGCCATCGACGTGCACCAGTATCAGAAGCGATTCCGCGCCCTGAAGGCCGTCGGGCTGGGGGCGGCCGCGGCGGGCCTGGTGTGGCTGATCATGATCATGGTCGACAGCCGCCGTAACCCGTGCGAGCGGGTGCGCGATCACTTCTGCAAGCGCGAGGGCGCGGCGGGGATCAACTGCCGCATGTACCAGGCCATCCAGAAGGAGTCCGAGGAGGACGACAACCCCAAGATGCGGCAGAGCATCCGCGCCCAGTGCGTGACGAAGATCGATCGCATGAAGGACGAGGACGGCGTCGTCGTCCACTGAGGCGTCGTCAGGTCGCGAAGATCTTGCCGGGGTTCAGCAGCCCCGCCGGGTCCCACAGCTTCTTCAGGCGCTTCTGCCAGTCGATGACCTCCGCCGACTGCTCCCAGGCCATGTACTTGGCCTTGGCGATGCCGATGCCGTGCTCCCCCGACAGCGTGCCGCCCAGGTCCAGGGTGGCGCGGAACAGCTCCCCCAGCGCGTCGTCGATGCGCCGGGCCACGCCGGGGTCGCGCGGGTCCTCGTCGCTGAGCACGTTGACGTGCAGGTTGCCGTCGCCGGCGTGGCCGAACGTGGCGGTGGGCAGGCGGTAGCGGCCGGAGATCGCGTCCACGCGGCGGAGCAGCTCGGCGATCGACCCGGTGGGGACCACCACGTCCTCGGACTGCTTGAAGCGGTGCGCCTCGCGCAGCGAGGACGAGCAGAGCCGCCGCGTCTGCCACAACCGCTCGCGGTCCGCCTCGTCGCGCGCCACGATCACCTCCTGGGCGCCCACGTCCTCGCACAGGCTTCCGCAGCGCAGGATGGCCGGCTCCAGCGTGTCGGCCTCACCGTCCAGCTCCAGCAGCACGATCGCGCCCGCGCCCGCCGGAAAGGTGAATGGCGCCTTGGGGCGGACGTGGTCCAGCGACGACCGGTCCATCAGCTCCAGCGCCCGGGGCCGGAAGCCGCGGCGAATGATGTTGCTGACGGCGCGGCCGGCGGCGACCGCGTCGGGCATCACCGCGATCAGGGCCGCCGCCGCCTCGGGCTTCCCCACCAGGCGCAGGGTCAGCTCGCTGGTGACGCCAAACGTCCCCTCGCTGCCCACGAACAGCGCCGTCAGGTCGTAGCCGGTGACACCCTTCGGCGTCTTGCGGCCGAGCTTCAGCGTCTCACCGCCCATCAGCGTCACCGTCATGCCCAGGGTCCAGTCCCGCGTCACGCCGTACTTGAACGCGCGCGGACCGCCCGCGTTCTCGGCGACGTTGCCCCCCAGCGAGCAGAAGGCCAGGCTGGCCGGATCGGGCGGATAGAAGAGGCCCTGCGCCTCGACGGCCGCCTGCAGATCGCCGTTGATGACGCCCGGCTCGACGATGGCGATGCGGTCATCGGGATCGATGTGCTTGATGGTCTTCATGGCCTCGGTCGACAGCACCAGGCCTCCCCGGACCGGCAGCGCGCCGCCCGTCATGCCGCTGCCCGCTCCGCGCGGCGTCACCGGGATGCGGTGCTCCGCCGCCAGCCGCAGCACCAGCTCGATCTCCTCCTTCGACCGCGCCAGCACCGCCGCATCGGGGGGAAACCGCCCCAGCCGCGACTCGTCCGTCGCATAGACGTCCAGCGCCGCCTCGTCACGAAGCACGCGCCCGGCGCCCAGCTCGCGCGCCATCAGCTCGTAGACATCCACCTGCCGAAGACTAGCGCAGACCGGCTCGAAGACCCGGCTTTTGACCCCCGTGCCGGCCCCTCAGGTGTTGTCCAGGTCCCAGCCGATGCGCAGGCGGCGGGCGTGCCAGTCCTCGTCCATCAGCATGAAGTAGGCGAACAGGCCGTACTTGTACTTGGCGGTCGGGGTGGCCGGGTTCCAGGGCTCGGACCAGTCGGTCGCGTACGAGAGCTGGCCCAGGTACAGGCCGTCGGCGATCTGCACGATCTCGTCGATGCAGTAGCGGTCCGGGATGGGGTTCTTCAGGGCCTTCCAGCGGTAGTTGAACTGGAACACCTGCTTCCCGCCGTTCTCGGGCTGGATGCTGGGGGCCCGCTTGCTCAGGAAGAAGAAGGTCTTGGCGTCGAAGCCGTAGCGCCGCTTCTCCTCCGGGGTGGCGTCCTGCATCGGCGCGCCGAACACTCGGGCCAGCGTGCGGATGAAGCGCTCGCGCGCGCTTCGCCACACCACGGTGTTGGCGCTCCAGCACACCTCGCCCGTCTCGTGACCCTCCGACACCTCGGCCAGCTTCTCCTTGGTGATGGGCTCGAAGAGCTTGCCGGTCCAGGGCGAGAAGGTGCGGGACGCCTGCCAGGCCAGGTCCAGCCCGTTCAGGCGCGTCGCTTCCAGCGGTCCCGCGACCCGCCACGAGATGAGCGCGCCCCGGTAGAACCCGGTCACGCGCGCCGGTCCGATGCCCGCGTTGAACAGCGACCGCAGCTTGTCGTAGACAGGCGACTGCGAGTCCAGGTCGTGCCGGGCCGCATCGGAGTACGTCTTCATCAGATCGACGATGGTCTCGTGCCGGGTCAGGTCCTGCTTCACCAGGGCCAGCTGCGCGGCGTCGACGTTTCCGTCG
>Ga0105238_10005003_pt1 | contig 13100 bp, 22 predicted proteins | sample KBSC34metaG_FD_81526 | JGI IMG/M metagenome (GOLD analysis project Ga0105238, IMG submission 81526) | Corn rhizosphere microbial communities from Kellogg Biological Station, Michigan, USA - KBS C3-4 metaG | ecosystem: Host-associated > Plants > Roots > Rhizosphere > Soil | place: Michigan, USA... | reverse complement strand
GCCCCCGCTACCACACTAATCTGCGACTCGACGCCGATCTCCGCGAACACTGAGTCGCCTTCCTTCCGAATCACGATGCGATCGCCGACAAGCGTGCGAATGGCTTCGCGCGCTTTCGGAATTTCGCGCAGCTCGGACAGCTGATCGACGATGCGCCTCCATTGCTCTCGAGCGCGCGGCAGTATCTTCGACGGTTGCAGCAGCTGCGCCGCATCGCGCTCGGCCTGCGCCTGGTCGACGTCGCGCTCTGCAGCTACGAGCTCGGCCTTCGTGCTTGGCGTGATGATCCCGGCGCGCAGGGCAGCGAGTATATTTTTTCTTGTCGCTTCCGCCGCGCGGATCCGCGCCTCAAGTGCGTCGACGTCGGGTCGTGCTTTCTTCAGTGCGGCCGCGATCGCGCGCTCGGCCGCGCGCCATGACTGCTCGGTGAGCAGCGTGGCGCGAATGCCGGCGAGCAGCGCCGTCTCCGCGTCGGCACGGCGCACGCGCAGCGCGTTCGCGCAGACCGCATCGCCACGGTCCTTGTGTCGGCCGCACCCATAGTTGTAGGCGTCGATCGACACCATTGGGCCGCCGCATTCTTGGCAGCGCAGTATCCCGCTGAGCAGGTAACGTGGTGCGCGCGTTGCCGGTCCGGATTCCTTCGATCGACTGAGGCGCCGCGCTTCCGCCGCCGACCAGGTTGCGCGATCGATGATGGCCAGCTCGGGACGTTCCTGCACGATCCATTCGGATTCCGGCCGTTCCTTGCGCACGCGCCGTCCGGTGTCTGGATGCTTGACCCAGCGGCTGCGGTTCCACACGACGCGGCCTACGTACATCGGATTGCCAAGTATCCCGATGCCGCGCCGCACGTCGCCGTAGATGGCGGACATGGCCCAGGTGTCGCCTCGAGCGGAAGGGATGCGTTCGGCGTTGAGTGCGGCCGCGATCGCGCGCGGGGTGTAGCCGGCGACGTAGTCGGCAAAAATCCTGCGCACCACGGCCGCCTGGCTCTCGTCTATCACGCGGCTACCCGTGCCCGCGACGTTGTATCCGTAGGCCAATCCGCCAGCACTAGCGCCGGCGAGCGCCCGGCCGGTTAGGCCGCGGTGCGTCTTCTTGGCCAGGTCGCGCAGGTAGTGCTCGCCGAGCACCGCGCGGATCCCGGTGTCCAGCTCGTGGCCATCGCGCGCGGTGTCGAGACCGTCGCTGACGCCAATGACGCGCACACCGGCGAAGGTGAGGCGCTTGATCGCCTTGCCGGTGTCATCCTTGTCGCGGCTGAGCCGCTGCAGATCGTCGACCAAGAGCACGTCGAAACGTCTCGCGCTCGCGTCAGCGAGCAGCATGCGAAACCCTGGGCGATCGTTGCGAGCGCCGCTGATCGCGGCGTCGGAATAGACCGTCGGATCTGGCCAGCCTTCGCGCGCGCAATACGTGCGGACGTTACGCAACTGGTCCTCGAGGCTCGCCTCGCGCTGCATGTCCGTGGAGTACCTGGCGTAGGCGGCGGTGCGCATCACTTGGCAGCGATTGCCCTTTCCAAGTCGACGATATAGGCGCCGAGCATCAGGTAGTCTGACGATGACACGGTGTCGTTGGTTTTCAGTCGATTGAAGATTTCGACGACGATCGTGCGCGGCACGTTTCCTCGCTGCGGGTTGAGATCAGTGAGGACGGATGTGGCGGCGGCTTCCAGTGCCAATGCTGCAAGATCGTGGGCAGCGTTCCAATCGCCTTCCGGCTCCGGATCGCGCTTCGCGCTGCGCATGGACTCCGCCAGCGTAAGAAGGTCTTGTTTAGAGAAGGCCAAAGGTAATCTCCTTGGGAGTTTCGTGGGAAGACTATGCCGCCTTGTCGGCGGCGGCAACGCGAGCATGATTTGGTCGCCGCGCCGGCTTCTCGCTTGGCGGCGCCGAATTCTCGCGAAGATGGTCCTGCACCAAGCGATCTGCGAGCGCCTCGATCAGCTGCTGCAGGGCAGGGTTGCTCTGGTCAATCGGCATGAGCATCACCGTTCGGTCTTTGCGCGCCATGGGTGCGCTGTGCGATCGCCCTGGCCAGCTGTTTCGAGCGTGCGCACGCCGGTCGTGGCCACGTCCGCCGGCCGCCAGGTCCAGCCGCACATCTGACATTCGTGCGAGCGATGCGGCTGGTTCGTCCAGTCCTTGGCAGGGTTTGGCGCGTCGACGTGCTGCAGGTCGCACTTCGGGCAAAACAGGAGCATGGGGATAGGCGCGGTGTACAGAGGTTGAAAATCGTTTTCCGTGTCATCCTTCCATCGCAGGAACCGCTGCCCGCGTTCATCCGTTTCGATATAGGCGTCTGGCAAAATCATATGGGCAAGCCTCCCTCGCGTCTTGCGAGGCACTTGGCTTCCTCCATGCTCACAAAGCGCAAATGTATACCGTCATCCTTTGCGTGGAACACCATGCATGAGTCTTGTGGAATTGCTTCGATGTCGGCGATAGTTAGCACGACTCTGCGGAAAGACGAATGTTCCGGCAGCATGTACACCCATACGCATACGGGCTCGCGACCGCGCTCGCGGGCAAATTCGACGCGGCTTCTAGCAATGCAGCCGCGCTTAAAAAGGTTGTGCAGATAGATGCCGGCGATTTTCGTAGGTAAGCCGACTTCAGCACCTACTTCGCTCGACGTACCTGGACCGCTACGCAGCGCACGCAGGCAATTCTGCTTTCTCTGCGGTCCATAGCTGCGTTTGCCGTTCATTTTTGGAATCCTCCACGGAAGATGACATCGCATCTGGTCGCGGTGAATTGCGCGTGCGGTGGCTGCGAGCCATCGAACATATATCCATTAGCCGCGACCTTGCAGCGGTTCGGCTTGCCCGCTTCGATGTAAATCAGCGTGTCGAAATCCCAGGCGAGCATTTCGACCTGGTGCTGCGTCGTGATGCCGGCGACGGTCAGAGTGAGAAGGATGATGTTCACGATCCGACCTCCGCGAACTCGGCGACCGCCAGGCGCCGCTCGATCGCGCAGCTCTCGCACACGGTTCGCACCTGCGCCTCCATCGCCGGCGTGGCCATCTCTTCATCAGGGCCCATCACCGAAGCGAGTGCGGAGTTGCCGAGCATCGCGCCCAGCCCGTCCTGCCTGGCAACCGCATTGAGGTTGACGCCGAAGCGCTCGACGGTCACGCGCCAGAAAAGAGGCAATCCAGTGTGGCCGACAGGCCTGCGGCAAAGCGAGCAAACAGCATGCTTGCGGAGTTCGGCCTCTTTCATGGCGCCGACTCCAACGCCGGCAGCGCTTTACTGTTTTCGATGAAGTCAGACGTGAGAGGATTCGCGCGGCTCGATAGCGATCGCACCTTGAGGAAATCGACCTCGACGCGCGCCGAGTCAATCAAGGTTTTGGCGACCTCGCTCACAGCCTTGGCGCGCGCAAGTTCTTGCGCGCTCGGTGGTGTCTTTTCATCGCCGAGGCGCTCGAGCGCTGCGAACAGGTGATTGCGAATATCTTCCATCTTGTTTTTCATGGCGTGTGGCCCGGTTGATTTTTCGATTGAGTGCGCCTCGCAGCTGTACGAGTTGCGGCAGCGGCTTCGGCAGGTTATGGACTGTGTTGCGAAGCATGTTTTCGCGCCAAGTGATCAGTTCGAGGTTTTCAAGCGCGCGATTTGTGCGATCGCGGTCTTTGAACAGGACGATGTGGCCGTGCGGGATCGGTCCGTGCGCCGCCTCCCAAACGATCGCGTGCACCGCTTTCCAGCGCCGCATGAACGGCAGGTCGTTGTTCACCTTGCGTTGCAGGATTCCATCCTTGGTGAGGCGCTCCGCGCCGATCGGCTTGATGACCTGCGCGGCCCGGCCGGAGAGATGGCCTTTCTTGAACTGCGTTTCGCGCATGCGCCCCGGCCCCCAACCTGGTCGGCGCGTTCCTTTATTTGGCGGCACTGATCCCGGCTTGAATCGACCGTTGATGCCGATCTGAGATCCCGGCTGCAGGCGGCCGCTGAAGTTCGACTCGAGGAACGCTTTGCTTTTGCGGAGGCCGAGCTTTTTCGCTTTTGCATGCACGCCGTTGACAGGCACGCCGAGATCCGCGGCGATCGCCCGGCCTGGCTCGTCGGGGTAGCGCCTCACGATCTGTTCGATCTCGGCAGGTGTCCAGCGGTGTCGTTTCATGGCAACACTGGGAATTCGTTGTGCTCTCGGCCGTCCAGCAATCGGCCGGCCGCGCGTTTTCCAACCAACGCCATCGCCGTTCGGCTGGTGTCGCTCTTGTAAGACGGTGCGCAGAAGCCAGGATAGGAGACGTAGCCGTCGCGATATACGAGGATATGGTCCTCGGAGGTTTCGTTCGGCGCGAACTCGCCCCATTGCTTGAACAGAAACGGTACGCTCGCGCGCGAGCATTGATCACGCAGCGAGCGCGCCCAATCTGGATGCATTGGCCGCGCGGCGCGGCCGCTCTCGCCGCCGGCGATGACCCAATGAATTGCGAGCTCGCTTCCGATGCCCGTGTAATCGCATTCATTGCAGCATTCGTAAACGCCGGTCGTTGGATCCATGACCGGAAATTCCGGTTCGTTCGGGCACCGGAAATGGAACAAGCCGTCTTGCTCAAAGTCGATTGGTCCAAGTAGGGGCTCACACGACAGAAAGCGCACAGGAGCTGGCAGGCGTCGCAACTTCGGGATGTCGCGATCAGCTTCCTCCTGATTCACCACTGAAATACCGAGCCATGCGTTGTTGGGCCAGCGACCGGCCAACCAATGCTCCGGCACCATGCCCTCGACGTTGCCCACGCGCTTGGTCAGCATCTGCCAGTCGAGCCATGGCGTGTCCTCGATCAAGCGAAACAGGCGCGGGCGATATTTCTTTGCGATCGCGTGGTTGTCGGCCCAATCGGCCATTGATGCAACGAACACGTGCATGCGCACACCGGCACGCTCAGCGGCGCGGTTCCAGTTCTCCGGACGTCGCCAATGGTTGTCGCCGAACTCGCGGCGATCGCCGTGAGCCCCCCAAATTCCTGGTGCGAACCGCGTTGCAATTCCCTCCGCATAGCAGTGATCGCATCCGGGTGAAATCTTGGTGCAACCCCACCACGGGTTGAACGTGGCGTCGGTCCATTCGATCGTGGTGTTGGCCGTCATGGCTTCGGCACGTAGCCCGTGACGTCGAGCCAAGGCGAATGACGATCGACCTCATCGCGTGCATAGCCGTTGGCAATCTGCTCAGCTTCCTTGCGATCGCGCAGCGGATCCGCATCGAGCAGGCGCGCGAGAAAGACCTTCTCCCATTCGGCCAGTGTGCCGTCGCGCCAGATGCGTTGGCCGCGATGCGGCTTGTGGTCGAGGGCGTACTTATCGCTGGCGAAATATGCGTGCAGCAGATCGCCGCCGCAGCTCGGGCACTGAGTGATGAAGGGGGTCACCCCATCGCGGCTATTCCAAATAATCTCGTGATGGCCACAACCCTTGGGCCGCGCCCCACGCAGTCCGCCTTCAACCTTCAATCCGGCGCATTCGTACCGCATGAGGCAGAAGGCCTCGACGTGCTTTTGCCCTTTGGCGATTCGCTCTGCAGCTCCGGCATTCATGCGCTGATCCTCCGAACCTCGCAGGTCGGCCGCGGAGCAGTGTTGTCGAGATAGAACTGCGCCAGTTGAGCCAGGCCTGGTGCGTACACCGGCACGCATTTGTCGCCGGCGGCACGTGCGAGGAGGCAAAGCAGAGCGACAGATTCGTGCGACATTCGTTCGTCGAGCGTCATCATGGGTTTTCTCCTTTGGAAGCGCTGACCAGGTGCATGCCGAGTCGGTATGCATTGGCGTGCGCAAAATGGCCTAGGTAGCTGGCGAGGACGTCGCGCGGATCCGCGCAGGCCTTCACCGCAGTGAATGCGTGACGCACGACGCGGCGGCGTACGCGCGTGTGCGTTGGATAAACCACGTACCCGAGGAAGTCGACGCCGGCCGACAGCGGCCGCAGGCGAATGTCAGCCTTCAGCTCGAGGCGAAGGCGATCCTGCAGGAACTGCTCGATGCGAACGCGCCAGGCATCGAGCTGCACGCGATCGCGGTGCACCAGAACGAAGTCGTCGACGTAGCGCAGATATCGTGGCGCACGGAGCTCGTGCTTGGCGAACTGGTCAAGCGCATCCAGGTAGACATTCGCAAAGAACTGGCTGGACAGGTTGCCGATAGGCAGGCCGCAGCCTGGCGCGGCGTTTTCCAGGCGCTTGTGCTCTGGAACGCGCGCACGCTCCTCGGCCGACGATCGGTGGCGTATGCCTTGCGCAGCGATGCGATGCCGCAGCAGCGCGTGCGCAATGCGCTGCGTCTCGATCGGTACATGCGCGGTACGCATGCGCTTGGCCAGCATCGCGTACAGCGTCGGCCGGTGAATCGAGTTGAAAAAGTTGCGCACGTCCAGCTGCAGATACCAGCCGCCGCCTTGTCCGCTCGACACCTGGCAGACGAATTCGCGCAGGCGTCGCACGGCCGCATGCGTTCCCTTGCCGACGCGATTCGCGTAGCTGTCGTGGATGAAACGCGGCTCCCATAACGGCTCGAGGCGCGGCACCAGCCAGTGATGGACGACTCGGTCGGCGAACGCCGGCGCGTGGATCTCGCGCGCCTTCGGCTTGGTGGCGATGAAGCACGTGCTGGGCCCAGGCGACCAGGTGCCCGCCTTGATCTGTTCCTGCAGCGCCAGCAGGTTGTCGAGCCAGAAGGTCTCGAACTGCAGTTGGTTCTCCCCTGGCACTTTGTGCCGGCGGGCGCATCTCCATGCCTTGTGCAGGTCGCGTAGCGCGACCGGTTCATCCGGATACTCACTGGCGCGCGGCACGGAACGCACGGCACGCACTTGGTTGCGATTGTCGTGGTTGTTCCAGTTCGAATTGCCGTTGTTGAAGTTGACGATCCACGCGCAATCCGCCGGCGAGGCAGCAGCCGGCGGCAACGCTCGCCCTGGCACTTGCGACCCGGTCGCGCAGCTCGTGTCGACGTAGCGTGACTTCGTCATGGCTTGGCCTCACGTCGCGAGGCGGCCTGGGCACTCAGTATCTTCGCTCGCTGCGGCTCGCTCGCTGCGGCCGCAATCTGGCCCTTCGGATGATGTTGCTTGTACCAGCCGCCGACCTGGCGGCCGAACTCGGAAACGAAACGCAGCACGTGCTCGAACTGCGCAAAGCTGTGAAATGCACGCACGCGGCTGGCCAGCTGCATGGTCAGCTTGATGTCGTCGACCGCCCACCTCAAGCGGCTCACCCATTCCGCCTGGTTGGCGCGATCGCGCCACGCGCGATGCGTGAGCCGCGCGGCCTTCATCGCCTGGCGCCGCAGATCCGCGCCGCTCACGTATTTGTGCGCGCGCGGGAACTGCTGCACCGCGCGCTCTATTTCAGAGAGCACGCGTTCGGCGAGGATGACTACCGGCGGTGCGACGAAGGACATGTCAGCTGATCAAAATGCCAATTACTGACTGGCGCGCGGCACGGAACGCACGGCACGCACTCGGCTGCGAGCGTCGTGGTAGCCCCAGTCCGAACCGCCGTGGTTGAAGTTGACGATCCACGCGCAATCCGCCGGCGAGGCAGCAGCCGGCGTGCTGGACCAGTACCAGTCGTTTTTCGTGCCCCAGAAAAAGTTCGTGTCGATCGCGGGCGAACGGCGCGAGTAGTCGACGATCGACAGCAGCTCCTGAATGGTCGGCAGACGCCAGTCGTCGAAGCCGCAGAATTTGGCGCCATTGAGATTGGCGATCGCGCCCTGTGCTTTCTCGAACGTCACGTCACGGGATGAGCTGTCGGCGGCAGACCAGATCAAGCCGGTGCGGTCATCGCGCACTAGCGCCCACTGTTCGGCCGATTGCGGCAAATCGTTGCCGGCTGAATCCAACTTTGTATACACGGTATGTTCTCCGATTCGGTTTGGTTTTTACGGACGACATTCGGTCGGCAAGTACTTCGGCGCAATCGCCGTCGATTTGCACGTCCATGTGATCGATCCGGAATCCGCGGTGGCAGTAGCCGAAAGCACCAGCGTTGAGCCATTCACCGCTGCGTTGGCGAGGCCGCCATACGTCACAGTGATCACCCCGGCGCCCTGGCTGACATCCACACTCGTGACAAATTTTCCGGCGATGCTGGTCGGCGTGGCCAAGCCGGCCGACGCGTTATCGGTCGGAAATGTGCCGGTGTGCGAATAGGTATCCGTGATCGCTGTCTTGGCGCCGCTGGCAAGCACCAGGCCTTCACTCACTTGCGAGCGAATGACGTAGTCCTGATATGCGGGAAGCGCGATGGCGGCCAGGATGGCGATGATCGCGACGACGATCATCAGTTCGATCAGAGTGAAGCCACGTGCTTTTTTCATGATGCGTTCTCCGTTGGTTGAGGTGCGCCACGTTGCCGTGCGCGGTGACTACTCCAGGCCGGACGCGGAAGCGGCCAGCATGGATTGAATCGTCGCGGTGACGGCGGCGACGAAGATGAGAGCGGTGATGGTCCAGAAGGTGATGCGGCGCCAGCGGCGCTCGCGCAGCGCTTCGTGTTCGTTGACGACGCTGACCGGCAGTCCCTGCACACGCAGGCGCGTGCTGACTCGCAGTGCGTCGGTTAGCGGCAGGACAATCGCGTCTTCCAGGTCGGAAGTCATCGACAGCGTGCGTGCGCAGTAGACGTAGGTGGTAGTAAAGCCAGAACCCGCGCGGATATAGTAGCGGCTGGTTTCGCGCAGCTCGCCCTGCACATTGATGATCTGACCTGGCTTGCCGTATTTGGCCGCCCACTCGGCAAGCGACATTGGTTTGGTCGTTTGAACACGATCAGCCATGACTTGGATCCTCCAAAACGTAGGTTTGCGTGGTCTCGTCGAAGTCGTACGGCAATGCCTCCGGCGAGTTCACGCGCGAGATGAGGCTGATGTCATCGAGCCGCTTCTGGTGGCGCCGTACCAGCTCGCGCATGCGCAGCGCGTGACGCAACACCGCCGCGACGATCGGATCGCTCTGCTCGCTGGCCAGCTTCCGGATCGCCGCGTCGGTGAGGGTCACCGCAGGCGCTTGGCGAAGCGCGTTTCTCATTTCTTCGCCGGCGTGGCCACGTCGAAGCGCAGCGGCTTCGGGATCCAGTTGGCGGCCGCGAGAATCGGCTGCGCCATCTTCACCAGCTCGGCCTTTTTCATGCCCTCGGCCGCGGCGAGCTTCGCTTTGTCGGCGCCCGCTTCCTTGAGTGCGGCAAGGATGTGCGCGGCCGACACTCGTTCGAGGTAGTTCTCCGCGTTGACGGTCCATCGCGTGCGCATGTCGAGGCAAATGCCCTCTGCCGCCTGCCGCGCCGGCCATTGCTTGAGAGAATCCTCGCTGTGAATCACGGCGTTGACTGTCACCGCCGTGCAGTAGGCGAGCAGGCGGGACAGGACCGCGTTCGATTTCTTGAGGTAGTCGAAAAGCTCGCTCTGCTTGGCGGGAAGCATGGCGCGCAGGGCTTTTTCCTCGGACATCATCTTCGCGAGGTCCGGATTGCCCTTCACGTTGGGAACGCCCAGATCCTGCAGCTGCGGCGCGCGATGTTCCCCGCTCGCGATGCATACGACGGATCGCGATTCAAAGCTCTGTCGATAAAACACCTCGCTCACCAGCTTGTGCGTGAGCAGAATCAATGCGGCGCCGGGGTTGGCGATCAGCTCAGCGGTGATGGCGAAGCTCACGCACGCGCTCAACTGACGCATCAACGCATCCGAGTGCCCGGCGCCATTGCTGGCCTGCTTGGCTTTATCCTTCTTGGCTTTCTTCGAGTCGTCTGCGGCCTGGCGGTGCGTGCCCTTGATGAGGCCGCGGTAGATCTTCAGCACGCCGTTGGCGATCGACACAATGGCGCCGGATTCCGACAGCTGCTTTGCTGACCAGGTGCGACGATCGGCCTTTAGCTGGTCCAGCTGATCGGTCAGTTCGCGTTCGCGCGTATCGAGCCGCTCGTACTCCGCGTTTTCAGCGTCGTTGTCGCTTTCGTCGGCGCGCAGCTGCTCGAGGCGCGGCCGCAGCTCGTCAAGTTCCGCAGTCAACTCCTTTTCGCGTTTGCGCTCGAGGTCCGTCGGTTTGCGGGCACCGGTGGCCTTGAGCACGGTATATTCGTACAGCCTGTACTCTTTGAAATCTTCGCTCGGCTCGACCCAAGCCCATCCTTCGTGGCGAACTGTTTCCATCGCCTCGCTGAGTTTCTTCTGTGCAAGATCGCGCAGCAGCGCCACGTCGACGATGAATCCGCCGCCGTGATCATCGAACAGGTCCCGATGCACGACGCCGCCGGCGCGCTCGTACTCGGCCAGGCCGACAAACTTGGCGATCGGGTCCTTGCTCGCATCGATTTCTTTCTTGGTCAGGATCTCGCGGATGTCGGCCGCGCTGCGATGCCAATGCTCGGTCTTGAACCAGATTTTTTCCTGCAGCTTGTGATCGTCGACCAGGGCCAGCGCCATCATCTGGTCGAGCGTGACGCGGTCAGTGCGGAACTCCTCGAAGATTTTCGGAGAGACATTCGCGAGTTTGAGACGGCGCTGCACAACCAGGGGCGTCACGCCGAAGCGCGCGGCGATTTTTTCGGGTGTGCGGCCGGCGGCGATCATGTCGCGGAACGCGACGAACTCGTCGGCCGGATGCATCTGTTCGCGGATCGTGTTCTCGGCCGTGCTGGCCGTCAGCGCCTGGGCTTCATCGATCAGCAGGCACGGCACGGGTGTATTGCCGGCAATCTCACTGGTGTCGACCAGATGCCGGAGCGCACGCAAGCGCCGGCTGCCGGCGATGACGATGTAGCGCTCATCCTTCGGTTGAGTCGCATCGCGCACGACGGTCAGGTTCTGCAGCAGGCCCTCGGCCTTGATCGACGCGGCAAGGTTCTCGATCGAGATGCCATTCGTCTTGCGGACGCCGTTGGCGACCGGATTGAGATGCGCTATCGGTACGTAAATGAGCTGGTTTTCGGTGTGCATGGATGTATACCTTTTCGCGATTTGGTCAGAGGGAGGCTTGCATCGTTTCAAGCACGGCCTGCTTGAGATCCGGCGGCAGCGGCTTGGGATGCAGCGCCACCACGGCAAGCGCCACGGCGCGCGCGGACGTGCGCGCAACGGAAATGGTGGCCAGGTCGGTGCTGGTGCTGGGCGCTGGCGCGATCGCGCGCGGTGTGGCGCGGATCGTTTTCTTGGCGATCGCCTTCGAGGCCGGCGGTCGACCACGTTGTTTCGCCTTGGGGGGGGGCACTTCACCCGCCGCCCGTTTCTTCGGCACGTAGTCCGGATCGAGCAAGTAGGTGAACCCTTGTTCCCCTTTTTCCCTCAAAACCTCACCCGTTTTTACGAGCGAATTGATGTTGCCGGTGAGCTGCGACTTGGTGTAGTCAGCGCCACACGCGTCAACCAGTTCGTCCGCCGTAATCGGGCCTGGTGCCGCTCGCAACGCGGCACGAATGTCTTTGGCAATGCTCATGCAGAATTACCTCGCTGGTCAGTGAACGGCCGCGGTAAGCGGCTCGGCATAGAAGGTGTGCGCGCCAATGCGACAGACCGCATGCATCGATCGCACAGGCGCTTGGTCGAATGAGGTGGCGTGCGAGCAGCTGGTCGGCAGATCCACGTCGCCGGCGATCACGTGATCGGCCATGTTGAGCGCGCGCTGCCAGCTGGCCGCGTCGATACGCTCGGGATTGCGCGGTGTCGGCCAGGTATCCAGCCCGAGGAACTGGCCCGGCTGAAGTGCGACGTCGCATAGTGTGCGTGGCCAGCGCTCGAGCGGATCCGTCGCGCGATTGATGACCACGCGCATCACCATCGCCAGCCCCGCATCGTCCTGGTCGCGCGCCTCGCTGAAGCCGACGAGCGCCAGGCAGGTGCGGCCGTAATCGCGCTCCGGTGCCGCTGGGCCGATATCGAAGTCGATACCGCTGGCCAGGAGCGCCGTTATCCCAATGAGCTTGGCGAGCGGCGTCACGCTGGCGTCGCCTTCTGTTTGGGATGCAGCACGAGCGTCGTCGGCGTGATGCGGACGAACCGCGCATCGAACAGCGTCGTGGTCGCCTTGATGAAGGCGGCAACGCGTTCCGAATCCTGCTGGTTGAAACGGATGCCGCGAATGCGGATGGCGATTTCCCCCTTGCGCATGGTCAGCTCCGCGCGTTGCGATCACGCACGTGCGGCGTGATCACAACGACGCTATCGGAATAGACGGTGACGACTTGAGCGGCGCCGGCGTCGAGCTCGAACTCTGAACGCAAGGCCTCGGGTTCGCCCTGACCTCCCTGGCGCACGATGCGGACGTTTAGACTTCCAACACTTTCGATGTTGGTGATGCGGATGCGTGACGGCATGGCGGTGCGCCTTTTAAGCGAAGGTGGGATCGGTGCGGAGCTGGCGATGGCGCAGCGTTTCGGCGCGTGCTTTGCCGAAGCGGATTGCCGAGAGCGTGTCGTAGCCGACACGCAAGCCCCACGCGACCGCAGCCGTCGCGTTCGAGTCCGTGCAGCCGATGGCCAACGCATGCTTTATGACCACGCTGCCGACGTCGGTCGCGTTGATGCGTACCGGTTCGGCGGTCGCGAATTGCTCGGCGAAGGCGCGCTCGAAGGAAAGGATTTCCATCGAGGCGTTCATGACGAAGCCCCAACAGCCGATGACTGACTGGCGCGCGGCACGGAACGCACGGCACGCACTTGGCCGCGAAGGCCGTGGCCGCTCCAGCTCGAACTGCCGTTGCCGAAGTTGACGATCCACGCGCAATCCGCCGGCGAGGCAGCAGCCGGCGTGCTGGACCAGTACCAAGTCGATTTTGTATCGGGGAAGAGATTCGTATCGATCGCGGGATCGCAACGCGACAGATCAAGCAGCGACTCGAGCTCGAAGCGGGTAGGCATGCGCCAATCGTCGAAACCGCCGGTGCGAAATTTCGCGCAGGCGTCGGTCGCTTCGGCGAACGTCATTTCGCCTAGTGACGTGGCGTCCCACATCAACCCGTTGAGCACATCGATGACGACGGCGGCGCCGATGGGGAAGGGCTCGCGATCGGCGTATGTCGCCTTCACGAAGGTGCGCGACAGGTCGACGATGATCGCGCCCTTCGGAATGACCTGCACAAGCGGTGCGTTT
>Ga0105238_10005002_pt1 | contig 13103 bp, 8 predicted proteins | sample KBSC34metaG_FD_81526 | JGI IMG/M metagenome (GOLD analysis project Ga0105238, IMG submission 81526) | Corn rhizosphere microbial communities from Kellogg Biological Station, Michigan, USA - KBS C3-4 metaG | ecosystem: Host-associated > Plants > Roots > Rhizosphere > Soil | place: Michigan, USA... | reverse complement strand
TAGCCGCGGGGAGCGAAAATCCCCATTTGCGTCTCTGAACCTTTGAAGAACTCGGCCAGAACACTCACGCCTAGCACCTCCAGATTATTGGATGGTCGCTCGCGGGATTCGTTTCAGCCTGAGCCAGTGAGTGTCATGGGAGCTCGTAAATGCGGAGAAGTGCTCCATCGGCCTCGGCTACATAGCGCCCAGTAGAGGAGATGGAGATGGAGTAGGCAGGGGTTTGCGGCGCGTTCCAGGCCGCGACCTCTGTCCCGGAGCGAAAGTCCCACACCACGCGGTCCCCGTCAGAAAACGCAATCGCTCCTTTTTTCTTGGGGAAAAAATAACCGCTGGTCAGCACCAGGCGGGAACTGTGAGAGCTGCCGGCGGCTGGAGCGCCGCCGAGGAAGCCGCCGAATTGCGCGATCTTCTTGCCGCTATCCACGTCCCAGCATTCCGTGAAAGTGTCCTTCCGGTCGGGTACGTTGCCGATACTTCCCACCGAACACAACGTCCTTCCACCCTCTGTGAAAAACTCCCAAAGCCCACCCGCATTGGACTGCAAGTCATAAGGATTGTCCTCGTTGAGGACGACCTTTTTCGATAAATAGTCGACCACGTGCGTTGTGGAAGCGTCTTTGTAGGACGATACAGCGAGAAGATGCCGATCCGGGTTTATATCCAAAACCTTCCAGTCTTTCGGGACTGTCCACGTGTCAACCACCTGTCCCTTGCGATTCAGAGTTTCGAACGCGGCGGGCGTCGCCTTTGCCGGCAAGCGGCGCGCCAAGAGGTGCTCAGGGTCGAGGAAGCCGAAGATGCCTCCCATGCGCGTGTCCAGCGTTCTTGGCGGATCACCGTTCAAGAGTTCGTCGGCAGGGATGTTCAGCACCTTGCTCATACGCTCCACGTCGGCTGGTACGCCCGGGCCGTCACGCGACAGGAGTTCCGCGCCGCGGAGATTCCAGAGTTTCAAAATTGTGCCCGCATACGGATACTTCGTGAGGGCGGCCAATCCCTGTACAAAAAACGCGTCCGAGTTTGGTGACCAACCTGGCATCCCTAATGGGCTTAGACCTGGATCGATTTGCATTCGCAGCTCCGCTGGTCCGTTGACGGGCACCAGGAGCACCCTGCTGGAGTCCGATGGCCTACTTTGTCGACGTCGCTCGCTCGGGTCGGTCGGGCGCACGGCAAGAGTAACCGCGAGCCACTTCTCGTCGGGCGAGAAGGCGTAGGTCGTGATCGCCCTATGCCCAGGACGAATCGGGAGGATCTGGTTGAGATCGATTTCGCGGACAAGCTTGGGAGGCGGAGCGGCCATCAACTGGGCTGCGAGCAGGATGGTGATGGCCGCAGCGTGTTGCATGACTGCTTTCTTTTTAGCACCCTCGAAAACTAAATGGAAGCCGCCAGATGACACATATTCCCGGGTAAAAGGTGACACAAGACACCCATAAATTGCGGTGATAGGCTGTTAGCCATGAGAATTTCAGCGTCTTTCGTTCTCGTCACGGGCCTATTTACGGCCCAAGCCCTTTTGGCGCAAAGTTCCGCTCCAAACCGGGTAACAACCGTGGAAGGCATCACTGAGTACCGTCTCGCAAACGGGCTGCAGGTCCTGCTTGTTCCGGACAACTCCAAACCCACCGTGACGGTGAACGCCACCTATCTGGTGGGGTCCCGACACGAAGGCTACGGGGAAGCGGGCATGGCCCACTTGCTCGAGCACATGATGTTCAAGGGCACCTCCAAGCGCGGCGAAATTATTCCCGAGCTGCGCAACCGGGGTGCCAGCTTTAACGGATCAACCGCTTGGGATCGGACCAATTATTTCGAAACGCTGCCTTCGACGGATGAAAATCTGCGCTGGGCGCTGGAGATGGAGTCCGATCGCATGGTCAACTCGCGCGTCTCGCGCCAGGACCTGGACAGTGAAATGACGGTGGTGCGCAACGAATTCGAGAGCGGCGAGAATAGCGCGCCTCGCGTGCTGCGGGAACGCGTGATGTCCACGGCCTATCTTTGGCACGGCTACGGACGCAGCCCGATCGGCTCGCGGAGCGATATCGAGAAGGTCCCCATTGACCGGCTTCAGGCGTTTTATCGCAACTACTACCAGCCGGATAACGCGGTCCTGGTCGTGGCCGGAAAAATCGATGCAACGAAAACGCTGGCGTTGATCCAGGAAACCTTTGGTGCGATTCCGAAGCCCACGCGCAAGCTGATTCCCACCTATACGGACGAACCAGTACAAGACGGCGAACGCGACGTGGTGCTGCGCCGCGTCGGGGATACGCAGGCTCTCATGCTGGCGTATCACATCCCGGCGTCCGGGCAGGCGGATATGGCTGCCCTTGACGTACTGGCCGCGATTTTGGGGGACACGCCCTCGGGCCGGCTTTACAAAGGTCTGGTCGAAAGTAAGAAAGCCGTCGGGGCCAGCGCGGGAACCATGGACCTGCACGATCCGGGCCTGCTCATCGTCACAGCGCAGTTGCGCAAGGAGCAGTCTCTCGAGGACGTCGAAAAAACGACCCTGGATATTATTGCCGGAGTGGTGAAAGAGCCGCCTTCGAAGGAGGAAGTGGATCGCCAGCGCACGCGCTTGCTGAAGAATATCGAACTGTCCCTGACGAACTCGGAGCAGATCGGTCTGACCCTCAGCGAATCGGCTGCTTCGGGTGACTGGCGACTGCTCTTCACCGAACGCGACGATTTAAAGAAAGTGACTCCCGAAGATGTGGCTCGTGTGGCGAAGCTGTACCTGAAAACATCCAACCGCACGCTGGGACGCTTCATTCCGACAGACGCGCCGGATCGGACGGAGGTCCCCGAGAGGCCGGACATCAGCGCGAAGCTCAAGGACTACAAGGGCGAGGTGGTTCAAGAGGGCGAAAACTTCGATCCTTCTCCGGAAGTGATTGAGGCGCGCGCCATCCGCACGACTCTTCCCAATGGTCTCAAGGTGGTGTTGCTGCCCAAAAAGAATCGCGGCAACACGGTTCTGGCGACGCTGACGCTCCATTTCGGCGACGAAAAGAGTGTCTTCGGAAAGACCACGATGGCGCAAATGACCGGGAATTTACTCATCCGCGGCACGCAAAAACATACGCGTCAGCAGCTGCAGGATGAGCTCGACAAACTCAAAGCGCGCTTGAATGCCGGGGGCAATTCGACAGGTGCGACGGCCAGCATCAACACCGTACGGGACAGCCTGGTTCCGGCGCTGCGGCTGGCCGCGGAGGTGATGCGCGAGCCTTCCTTCCCCGAAACCGAGCTGGAACAACTGCGGCAACAGGCTATCGCCGCCACCGAGAATACTCGCAGTGAGCCCACTGCCATCGCCGCGCGCGCGATGAGCCGGCATATCGCGCCTTATCCGGCTGGCGATCCGAGGGCCGTACCTACTCTTGATGAAGATCTCGCGGCGCTCAAGAGCGTCACGCTGAGCGACATCAAGAAGTTCTACGCGGACTTCTACGGTGCGTCGAACGGGGAATTAGTGGTCGTGGGCGATTTCGATGCCGCGGAAGTCCAGAAAGTGGTCCCGGAGCTGTTCGGGTCCTGGAAGAGCCCGGCGCCTTACACTCGTGTAAAACGGAACTGGCAAAAGATCGAATCCGTAAACACGAAGTTCGAGACGCCGGATAAGACCAACGCTCTGGTGCTGGCCGTCACGACGCTGAATCTGGATGACGACGATCCGGATTATTATGCCTTGTGGATCGCCAACAACATCCTGGGCGGAGATACCAAGAGCCGCCTGTTCAAGCGCATCCGCGATAAGGACGGCCTGAGCTACGGTGTCCAAACCGGATATAGCGCGGGAACGCTGGAGAAGTTCGGCACGATCACGTTCCAGGCCATCGCCAATCCGGCTAATGCTCCTAAGGTCGAAGCGGCGTTCAAGGAAGAACTGGCCAAGGCGCTCGCCGATGGCTTCACCGCGGAAGAAGTGGAGGCCGCCAAGACCACTTTCCTCCAGGACAATCTGCTGCGGATGTCACAGGATGCGTTCGTGGTGCAAACCTTGGGACGCTATACCGAATTCGGCCGGAGCATGACGCGCCTGACCGACACGCGGGCCAAGGTCGCGGCGCTGACGCCAGCGACGGTGAACGCCGCTTTCAAGAAATGGATCGACCCGGCGGCGATTTCCTACTTCAAAGGCGGCGACTTCAAGAAGGCGGGCGTCCTGCAATAGACGCAAGCTGAGCAGTGCGCCCGACTTGGATCGGGCGCACTCCCAAAATTAGAACGAGAAGCGGGCGATCAGCGTGCCGTTTCGCGGAAGCGTGTACAACTGCCCGACGACGGCATTCTGCGTATAAGTAGGCGCCTGGTTGGGTCCCGAAACCGTCAGATTGATGACGCCGAAGCCGGCTGCATACTGCCCGAGCGCGTTCTTGGTGGGGTTCGACCCAGGAGCCGTGGTGATCGGATTTCCGATCTGCGTGCGGTTGAAGACGTTCGAGAACTCAGCTCTAATCTCGAGTCCCATTCTTTCCCTGAATCGGAAAGTGCGGCCGAAGTTCATGCTCTCCGTCGGACGCCGGGCTGAGCGGAAGTCGCCATACATGGTTCCTATCGCTGGACCGAAGGTTCCGGTGGGCGGATTCACCCAGGCGGCCGGATTCAAGACCAGATCCTGATACGGGTTAATGCAGCCGCAGTTCAGATTCTTGATGAAGAGGGGCTGGCCGGGAACCCGGAATTGCTCGCCGCCGACATTTCCGGCGGTGCCCAGGAAGTTGGTGGTGGTTGCGGCCGGCGGGGTTAACGGGAGACCGCTTCCGTATTGCAGGAACGCGCCGATCTTCCAATCCCGGACTGCGTTCGACACCATCTTGTTATTGATGAACCACTTTTGCGTCGTGTACAGGATATTGGCATTGAACAGGAAGGGCTGATCGGTAGCCTCGAGCGACTTGCTCGACTGCACGAACAAAATGGGCCGAATGGCCGTCATGGCCTTAGACCAGGTGAAGGTTCCGTTTACCTGCAAGCCGTGCGAGGTTCGCTTGGTTCCCTTCATCTGGAGCGAATCGTACCAGGTATTGCCTGTGGGAGAATTCTGCACGGCGATACTGCTGAATTGCGGGAACGGACGCAACGCGTTCAGCAGCGTGTTGCTGGTGGAATAACCGGCATACGGCACCCCGATTCCCTTGGCTATCACGGCAGCGCTGGCGAGGGTCTGGCCGAGCAAGGTGTTATCGGCCGTGTTGGAGTAAGGCGACAAACCATACTGAGCGAATGTTCCTGGCCCAACCTGGTTTAGATAGCCCAGCGGACCGGGCCACCACGCGCCGCGGTTGCCCACGTACGATGCCTCAATCACCGTATTGGGCGTGATCTCCCGCTGTATGCCAATGCTCCACTGGTTTTGGCGAGCAGGGCGGGCGGCGCCGGGATCGAGTAATGCGAGGAAGGAGCTGGTGGTCGCGCCCGGCAGAGGAGTCTGGCTTGCGCTGAAATTCGGCCATACCGGCTGCGGAATCGTGCCCGGGGCGTTGAGGGCCGCAAAGGCGTTGACGCCTGTCGGCGTGTTGACCAGCTGACCGGTGTTTTGCAGGTTGATATCCGGAGGGACCGCATACGCCAAGCCCCAGCCGCCGCGAAATACGGTCTTGGAATTGATCTGATAAGCCACGCCCAGGCGAGGACCGATCGCGTAGGGATAGGCGGAAACGAATTTACACCCGCACGTGGCTTCAAAGATCGGCCCGCCGGGGTGCCCACCGGCCGCCGGATTCGGGATCAATCCGAAGTTCGCGGACCGGCCATGTTCCTCGCTGGCAGGTGTCCCATAATCCCAGCGCAGACCGTAATCGAGGGTCAATTTGCGGGTGACCTTCCACGAATCCTGAACGAACAGCGCCCATTGGGACTTAAACATGCGAGCATCCACGGGCGCGAATTGCGTTGCTGAGATGACGTCGCCCAGAAGGAAATTGGCGTAGGGGAAGCCGATGGTATTGGCCCCCGTAATCAAGGAAGCGGGAATGCCCGTGGCTCCCTGGCCAGTGACTGCGTTCGCCGCGCTTAAGGTGGCGAAGTTCAGACCCACTCCCGTCGGCGGAGCCGTGATCTGAGCCTGCCACCAAGCTTCCGCACCGGCCTTATAGGTGTGGTTTCCCCGAACCCATGTAAAGTTCGCGTTGGCGGAAGGACGTTCCGTGTGGGTGTGCGTGTGCGCCAGGGCATTCCCTAACTGCTGCATGCCGCCCAGTGCCTGAGGACTTTGCACGTTTCCGGTAACGATGGTGGGGAAGTTGAAAGCGCCCTCGCAACCCTGGAGTTGCAGCATGCTCGCGCAATCGACGACCTTTCCGCTACGGGTATAGGGACCATCGTCGTAGAAGTAGATCATCGAATACCCCACGCCGAAGTGGGCCAGGATCGTAGGCGTGAGAGTGTAATCGTAGTTGAGCCGATAGGTCGGACCGCCGATCGGAATGGAGCCTCGCGCGCCGGTGAACAGATCCGGCAACCCATCCGCGTTCCCGTTGGGCGTCGTAAATTGCGCCTGCGTATCGGTGTGATGGAAATAGAAAGACACCTTCTGTTTCGACCCGATGGATTGATCTACTTTGATCGAGGGGATGGCGGTGATGCGCTGTCCCAGGTTCGTGCCGACATAGTTGTTGAACGCCGCGGTGTTGGTCGGGGCCGGCAGAAGGCTTTGAATGGCCACGGCCACCGGGCTGAATGAGGTCGCGGGAATCTTGTTGTTGGGGAACGGATTCGCGACTCCCACACCGCCCACGGTGGTACGAGTGGTGGGATCGTAGATCGTGTTGGCGAAAACCTGGCGGCCCAGCGCGTCCGTAGTGAGCGAGGTAGTTGGAACTCCCAGGGACGTGTTGAATCCAGCGCCTCCGTTGGGCGAGATGGAAGAGAAATCGCCTGCGCGGAAGGCTGCGTTCGGCAACGTGTCGTTGAACGTCAGGGCCTGGGCCTCTTTGAATCGTTCATAGGAGTAGAAGAAGAAGGTGCGGTTCTTCCCGTTGTAGACCTTGGGAATGATAAACGGACCACCGAATGTTCCGCCATAGTCGTTGCGGCGATTTCTAGGACGGAACTTGCCCCCTTCAGGAGTGAACGAAAACGGAATCGCAGCGTTCAGGTCCTCATTGACGAAGTACTCAAAAGCGCCGCCATGAAACTCATTGGTGCCCGACTTCATGGTGATGTTGAAGAGACCGCCGCCGGCTTGTCCGAATTCCGCGGCGTAGTTGCTGGTCTGCACCGCCATCTCCTGAATCGCGTCGGCGTTGGGCATGTTCTGCATGATCGCGAAGGCTACGGTGTGGTTGGTGTTGTCCATACCTTCGATGCGATATCCAGCCGTGTTGGTGGGCGCCCCGTTCACGATCATGTTGAAGTTTGCGAAGTAGCTGACGCCGGGAAGAAACACGGCGGCGTTATACGGATTGCGTATGCCATTGCTGCCGGCGTTTTGCGTGCCGATTCCAAGGGCGGGCAGGTCGTTCAACTGGGAAATGGTGATGTTGTGGGATACGTCGCCGGTCTCCGTCTTCAGCAACGTGCTCTCCGCGCTCACAGTCACAGATTCGGTGGCCGAGCCGATTTCAACAGTCAGATCGAGGGGCAGAGTCTGACCGGCGTCGACAGTGAGGCCGGAGCGAATCAATTTCTTGAATCCGGGAGCCGACACGGTGACGCTGTATGGTCCGGGAGGTAGCCGGAGAACCGTGTAGGCGCCTGTTTCCGTAGTGACGCTCGGATAGGGCACGTTGGTGTCCGTATTTCGGACATCTATAGGAGCGTTGGCAACCGCGGCGCCGGCCGGGTCGGTCACCGTTCCCGTGATCGTGCCGGTACCGGCCTGGCCGAATATCGCGAGGGAAGATAACAGACAACAAAGTATAAGACTTAATGTGCGCATGGACAAACCTCGATGAATCCTACAGCGGGGCCGGAACTAAGTCAAGGGAGGGATGTGTAAAATTGTGCTAACGGCGCGGCATGATATCCTCATACGTTGCGCGAAACATCCGCATAAACCTAGCGAAGGACCCAGCTAAACACAAGGAGCCAGCCCGAAAATGAAGTTGAGCACGGACCGCATTCTCACCACCCATGTCGGCAGCCTGCCGCGCCCGCAGGATGTGGTCGATCTGATCTTCGCGCAGGATCGCGGCGAGCCCATCGATCAGGCCAAGTTCGATGCCACCGTGCAGCGCGCTGTGGACGATGTCATTAAGAAACAGGTAGAGGTGGGCGTCGATATTCCCAGCGACGGCGAACAGAGCAAGATCAGCTACGCGACGTACATCCGCCACCGGCTGACCGGGTTCGAAGGTGATTCCTCGCGTCCGACGCCTCAGGATCTGGATGATTTCCCGGACTATCGCGACAAGCTGGTGAAAGAGGGCCACTCAGCCACCTACAAGCGGCCGGTTTGCAAAGGCGAAATCAAGGTCAAATCGCTGGAGCCGGTGAAAGAGGATATCGCCCGAATGAAGGCCGCGCTGGCCAAGTCCAACGTCACCGAAGGCTTCATGAACTCGGTGTCGCCCGGCACAGTGGCGGTGTTCCAGCCCAACGAATACTATCCGACCCATCAAGCCTACATGACCGCTGTCTCGGAAGGCATGCGCGCCGAGTATGAGGAGATCGTCAAATCGGGACTACTGTTGCAACTGGATTGTCCGGATCTGGCGATGGGGCGGCACTCGCGCTTCAAGGATCTGGACGAGGCGGGGTTCCTGAGGAACGCCGAGATCCAGGTGGAGGCGCTGAATCACGCGCTGGCCAACGTCCCCGCGGATCGCGTACGCATGCACGTGTGCTGGGGAAATTACGAAGGTCCGCACACGCACGATATCGCGCTGACCAAAATACTTCCCATCATTATGAAAGCCAAGCCCATGGCTTTTTTGCTGGAAGGTGCGAATCCGCGGCACGCGCACGAGTGGGAAGTGTGGAAGACCTACAAACTGCCGGCCGACAAGGTTCTGGTGCCGGGTGTCGTGGAAACTACCAGCAACTTCGTGGAGCATCCGGAAGTGGTGGCGCAGCGGATCGTGCGCTATGCCGAGGTCATCGGACGGGAACGAATCCTAGCGGGGAGCGATTGCGGGTTTGGGACTTTCGCCGGCTTCGGCCCGGTGCATCCTTCCGTCGGGTGGATGAAGCTGAAGTCGCTGGCGGAGGGCGCGGCGATCGCGAGTAAGAAGTTGTGGGGTAAGGCCGGGTCGGCGAGTTAGGCGCCCGCGCTGCCAGCATTTAGATTCGCTACCGCTGTATCGACATCCGCGTCGAGCGACATGATGCGGTCCATGTGGACCACTCCGAAAGCCTTGGAGACCGCGCCCTCCGCGCCGGCCACGCGCATCTTGCCGCCGGCCCGATCCATCTGGCCGTTGCAGCCGACCAGCATGCCGATACCCGCGCTGTCGATGTACTCAAGCTTGGTCACATCGAACACCAACTTGCGCGCACCCTCTTCGATCAAGCGCTTCACGGCAGCCTCGAGGGTCATCAGTTCATTGCCCAGATTCAGGTGGCCGGTTAATTCGACCACGGTCAAGCTCGGTTCCACTTGGCGGATCTTCGATCCTGGCATGGCAACGATTGTATAATGCGATGCGGGGTTGATGCCATGAGCAAGACCACTCGGCTGCCGCTCTCTGCGATGCTGCTGGCCGTTCTGATTAGTGTGCCCGCGTTCGCGCAGGTCGATTTTTCGGGTGAGTGGGCGCCTTTGTATCACGAAGACGCGCCCGAGCGCCTGCCTGGTCCCGAGCTGGGCGATTACACCGAACTTCCCCTCAACGACGCCGGCCGCCTGCGCGCCGATAGCTGGGACGCCGACCGGATTTCGGTGGTCGAGCAGTATCAGTGCCGCCCGCACGGATCGGATTATTCGATGCGCGGCTTGGGAAATATGCGCGTCTGGCGCGACATCGATCAGGCGACGCAGCGCTTGACCGCATTCCGCACGCACATGCTGGCGTGGGACAGCGAACGCACCATTTATATGGATGGCCGGGCGCATCCTCCGGAATACGCCAATCACACCTGGCAGGGATTTTCGACAGCCGTGTGGGAAGGCAACATGCTTACCATCACCACCACGCACCTGAAGGAGAATTATCTCCGGCGCAACGGCGTGCCGCGCAGCGATCAGGCCACGGTGACCGAGCATTGGATGCGTCACGGGGATTATCTGACCGTGGTGACGGTGATCGACGACCCGGTGTTTCTGACGGAGCCTCTGGTGCGCAGCGATAACTGGTATCTGGATCCGGGCCAGCACATCGGCATCTTTGGCTGCGAGCATGCTCCCGAATTGCCTAAAGCCGAGGGCGTAGTTCCGAATCATTTGCCGGGAACGAATCCATTTTTGCGCGAAGTATCGGAATGGTACGGATTGCCGTATGAGGCGACTCGCGGTGGCGCGGAAACGCTGTATCCCGAGTATCGGCTGAAGCTGAACACCTATAAAGCCCCGCCCAAGTGCGATCGCTACTGCACTTGTACGACGCTGTTCGATTGCCAACTGCGATGAGACTCCTGACATTCGTGCTCTTGTGCGGAAGCTGTGCTTGGAGTCAAGAGGTCCACGTGTTTCCGGTGCAGGGCAATGTGTCGATGATCGTGGGGCCGGGCGGCAACACGACGGTCCAGATCGGCAAAGAAGGCATCGTGGTGGTGGATACGCAGACCGCGGCCGTTGCTCCGCAAGTGATGGCTGCGATTCGCACACTGTCGGATAGGCCGATCATCTGGGTGATCAACACCAGCGTGGATGCGGATCATATGGGTGGAAACGAAGCCTTGATCCGGCTGGGCGGGTCGGCCGACGCGAGCGAGCGGGCTCGGGTGGTCACGCATGAGAACGTTTTGAATCGCCTGGTGTCGCCGAGTACGCCGCAGTCGCGTGTCGCGGACGCCGCGAGTATTAACGACACCTATTTCCGGTCACCCAAGGATTTCCTGTTCAACGGCGAAGCTGTGATGGTGTATCACACTCCCGCCGCGCATACGGATGGCGATAGCATCGTTCTGTTTCGGCGTTCGGATGTGCTCAGTGTCGGCGATCTGTTCACGCCGGATCGCTATCCGGTGATCGATCTTGCCAACGGCGGCAGCGTTCAGGGGCTGCTGGATGGGCTAAACCGTATTTTGGAAATGGCTGTGGCGGGGAAGTATCAGGAGGGCGGCACCTTCGTGATTCCGGGCCACGGCCGGCTGTGCGATGAGGCCGATGTGGTGGAGTTTCGCGACATGGTCACTATTATTCGCGATCGGGTGCAGGACATGATCAAGAAAGGCATGACGCTCGATCAGGTGAAGGCAGGCAAGCCCAGCCGGGATTACGACACTCAATACAAGGGATCGCCGGACGTATTCGTCGAGGCGATTTATAAGAGTCTCACCGCAAGGAAGGCGCCGTGATGAGATGTCTGCTGGTATTGGTCGCGGTCGCGACTGCATACGCCCAACTCGGTCCGGCGCCGGCCAAGCCGAAGCCTGCGCGCAATGCCAAGGAGGGCGCTCCAGTCGACTTCACGGGCTACTGGGTATCGGTGGTGACTGAGGACTGGCGCTGGCGGATGGTCACCCCGGCGGTGGGCGATTTCGCGGGCATCCCCTTGAGCGCAGAAGGTCGCAAAGTCGGTAATGCCTGGGATCCGGCCAAGGACGAAGCCGCGGGCGAACAGTGCAGAGCGTATGGAGCCCCTGCCGTGATGCGAATCCCCGGCCGTCTACATATTACTTGGGCGGACGATAACACGCTCCAGATCGATACCGATCAGGGGACTCAGACACGACTTCTGCATTTCGGGGGCAAGCCGACGCCGGGAATCGCGCCGACGTGGCAGGGTTACTCGGTGGCGCAGTGGGAACCGCCGGTGCGCGGTTTCGGATCGCCGCAGCAGGGGTTAGGCGCGACACGCGAAGGCAACCGCGGACGATCGCTCGAAGTGGTCACCACGCAGATCCGGCCGGGATATCTACGGAAGAACGGCCCGCCTTACAGCGGCAACACGGTTTTGAAGGAGTTTTTCGACCTTTCGGTCGAACGAAGCGGCGATCCGTGGTTTGTGGTCACCACGATCGTGGAAGACCCGCAGAATCTGTCTGAGCCTTTCGTGACCAGCACTAACTTCAAGAAACAGCGGGACGCCGCCGGATTTAGTCCTACGGCCTGTTCGGCACGTTGAGGCTCAGTACTGCGAGTACCGGCGTTTGTTGCGAAAGCGACACCCAGTGCGGTATCGTAGCCAAAAGGCAGTCCCCTTTCTCGGGACCGCTCTCTCTCGTATACCCAATTGGAGGGTTTCCTGGATGTTTTTGACCTCGTTGTCTGCCCTGAGTCGGCGCGTCAAGCCGCTGTTCTTGCTGGTTTTATTTGCCCTCGCGGGCACTCCCCTGTTAGCTCAAGGCGAAGCCGAGCTCAAGCTCCCGGACCTCAGCACCGCTCTCTTTCAGGGCATCAATGGCCGCAGCATCCTGATGGGTGGCCTAGTCGTGGCCGTGCTCGGGCTGGTGTTCGGACTCCTTATGTACAAGCACCTGCGCAATCTGCCGGTGCACGAGTCGATGCTCGAGATCTCCGAGCTGATCTACGAAACCTGTAAGACGTATCTGTTGACGCAGGGCAAATTCCTGCTGATCTTGGAAATATTCATCGGCGCGATTATCGTTCTTTACTTCGGTGTGATCAGCGGTCTGGCGTCGTTCCAGGTCGCGATCATCCTGGCGTTCAGCCTTATCGGAATCGCGGGCAGTTACGGTGTGGCGTGGTTCGGCATTCGCGTGAACACGTTCGCCAACTCGCGCACGGCGTTCGCCAGCCTCCGTGGCAAGCCCTTTCCGTGCTATGCGATCCCGCTCAAGGCGGGCATGAGCATCGGCATGATGCTGATCAGCGTGGAGCTGCTGATCATGCTGTGCATTCTTCTCTTCATCCCGGGCGATTACGCCGGGCCCTGCTTCATCGGATTCGCGATTGGCGAATCGCTGGGCGCCGCTGCGCTGCGCGTGGCGGGCGGTATCTTCACCAAGATCGCCGACATCGGCGCGGACCTGATGAAGATCGTATTCAAGATTAAGGAAGACGACGCGCGCAACCCGGGCGT
>Ga0105238_10005001_pt1 | contig 13103 bp, 8 predicted proteins | sample KBSC34metaG_FD_81526 | JGI IMG/M metagenome (GOLD analysis project Ga0105238, IMG submission 81526) | Corn rhizosphere microbial communities from Kellogg Biological Station, Michigan, USA - KBS C3-4 metaG | ecosystem: Host-associated > Plants > Roots > Rhizosphere > Soil | place: Michigan, USA... | reverse complement strand
TAATCCTGTCTAAAAAACTGGGCCGGCGCTGATGTCGTAATCGACGTCGGTACTCGCAGCGCTTAATCGGTCCTTCTCTTTTGCGAGTTGTTGGAGCACGTCGGTCAAGACTTGGAGGTTCAGAGGTTTCGTCAAGTGTGAGTAGAAGCCGGCGGTGCGGGCGCGGGCGATGTCGTCGCGGCGGCCGAAGCCGGTGATGGCGACGACCGGGACGTTTTGGCGTCCATCGATCTTTCGCAGTCGCTGCAGGAACTCAAAGCCATCCATCTCCGGCATCGAGATGTCTGACAGAATCACGTCAAACTCGTTCTCGGCTGCGATGCGCAGCGCGTCAGCGCCATTCGTCGCACACATCACATTTGCGCCGGCGACTTTCAATAGCTCCTGCAGCATCGCGATCGTATCTTCAGAATCATCGACGATCAGAAAATTCGTCTGCGCGAACACGTTCAGCTCAATCGCGCCCGACGAAGCCGGCGTCCCTGGTCTCGCAGTCTCAGGCAGCAACGGCAGACGCACTGTGAATCGCGCTCCTTTGTTTGGTCCATCAGACGCGGCGGCAATCGTTCCACCGTGAAGCTGCACGAGTTGATGCACGAGCGCGAGACCGATGCCGAGGCCGCCATGACGCCTTCGATTACTGCCGTCAGCTTGCCGGAACATCTCAAAAACGTGCGGCAGAAAAGTCGCATCAATTCCCTGCCCCGTGTCCTTCACAACAAACACCGCATTCTCGTTTTCATTGCTCAACGCGATCTCGATGCTGCCGCCCGCGGGCGTAAACTTCACCGCATTGTTCAATAAGTTCCATGCGATCTGCTGCAATCGCAAACGATCGCCTTCGACCAGCAAAAGCTGATCGCAAACGTTCACGCGAATGTCGATCCCCTTCGCTGCTGCGTCTGCACGAACCGTCTCGACGGCGTTATCGATAATGGCCGGCAACGACACCGTCTCCTGATTCAAAGAAATCTTGCCGCGCTGCAATCGCGAGAGATCGAGCAGATCGTTGATCAACTGCGACTGAGACTGTGCATTGCGTCTGAGCGCTTCTCCCATTCGGACCAAACGCGGCGACTCTTCGATTTCGCGCATTCGCAACAACAACTCCGAATAACCGAGAATCACGTTCAGCGGATTGCGCAGCTCGTGCGAGAGCGTCGCCAGAAATTCATCCTTGAGCTGGTTCGCCTTCTCCGCCGCGTCGCGCGCTTCCTGCACGTTCGTCAACAAACGCTCGCGCTCCGCTTCAGCACGCAGCTTCTCGATCGCGGTCCACGTACGCTCAGCGACAGTTTGCAACAGCGCTACTTCTTCCTTCGTCCATTGACGCGGCTGATCGTCACTCGCCCAAAGCGACGCCACCCAACGCCCTTCACGCATCAACGGCACCGCCACGTAAGCACGCTCGCCATTCGGGTCGTAAACGTGAGCGTAATCCGCTGCGGTCCGTGGGTCGGTTTTCGAATCGTAGTTGACGACAGTCTTGCCGCGCTGCATATCCTGCGTCGTAATGCTGCTGTATTCGGAGATGCGATGCTGGCCCGCAACCGATTTGGCGCCATCCGTGTAATCGCGATGAACGATCTCGATATCGCGCTCGATGTCAGTCTCATTGAACAAACAACGACGCACGTTGAGGTGGCGGCCGACAGTTTCCGCGACCGCGTAAGATAATTCGTAGGGGTCCTCAATCGTGCGTATCAGCTCGCTAACGCGCACGAGCACGTCAAGGCGGTTCTCAGCGCGTCGTTGTATATCGATGTCCTGTACGACCACGATGACGCCGCTCACCTCATCCGCCTGATCGCGAAATGGAGCGCTGAGCACGCGCGTCCAGATCTGCTTGCCATCAGCGCCGATGTAGAGCATCTCGCAGCCGGGACTCACTGACTCACCTCGCATCGCGCGAGCGCTCGGCCATTCAGATGGATCGAGTGGACGGCCTTCCTCGTCCCACGCACGCCAGCGCGCAGCAAACACAGGATCGAGAGACGAGAGTCGATCGCCGACGAAGTTGTTCAAGAGTGAATTACGAATCAGGAAACGTCCTTCACGATCGGTGAGTCCGATGCCGACGGGAAGTTGTTCGAGTAGCGCCGTCAAACGCGCCTCGCTATTTCGCAACGCCAGCTCTGCGACGCGTCTTTCTCTGTCTGTGCGATTGAGCGAGAGGGCAGTTAGCCAAATCAGGACGCTGAGCAGCAACAGCACCGCCACGACGAAAGCCGCCGTGGTGAAGCTAGGACTGAACCATATTGCATTGCGTGTGAGTGTCCTGATCCAGCCCAGCAGGACTACGACCAGAAACGCCGGCAGCATGCGTCGAGCGACCATCGCGCCGGGACTGTTTCCCAATAGCATGGCGATCATGCCGCGTTCCGGTCGCGCCAGGAGTATCGAGGCGCATAAACTCACGAACGCAACCACAGTGTGGAGCGCAATCGTGAAGTACTGGGCGATTGGCTCAACGCGTTCGATGCCGTAGAAGTAGTAAAGAAAGACGAGCAGCGTTGTCGTCACGACGAGCATCACGGCGATGTTCGACACGCGAAACCATCGCCGTGTGCGCGCGTCGAGAAAAGAAAGCGCGATGCCGAGGAAGAAGAAGTTGAGCGAGGCGGCCACACCCATGCGGCCGGGAAAGGAGAGTCCGGCTTCTTCCGGCGTTTCGTGAAACAGCAACTGATCGAGGCCGGTGTTCCAGCCGAAGATGTGTTCGCTCAGTGTGACTAAGCCGACGACGGCGACGATTGCGGCAAAGAGTTGGCGAACGATGCGTTTGCCTCGAGACTGTGAGCGGTCGTTGATCAGAAAGCAGGATGCAGCGACGAGCATGAGACAAACCGCGGTGTTTGCCTTCATGGTGACGAGCGCGGGATGAATTTTTTTGAGGAACTCGTTATCAAAAATCCAGCCAAGCAACGCCGCGCCGCCGATACAAAACGCGAACGCCGCGAGGCCGATCGAGATCGCCCGGTAACGCACAAGTTGTTTTTCGGGATAGTGCGAGATGGTGTCCGGCATTAAACGTTACCCTGGTTCGATATTCAGCAATAACGCCGAAGGCGTTGATCTCAGTTCTTAACGCCGAAGGCGTTCTATCTCAGTCCTAACGCCGAAGGCGTTCGCTAATTTCAGCCCAGGGTTGGAGCTTGCGACAACCCTGGGTCAGAAATTTAAATAAGCGACATAACCCTGAAAGGGTTCGCCAACCACCGAACCCTTTCAGGGTTCAACGCCATTTTACGATTCGTACCCAGGGTTCTCGTTCCTCGAACCCTGGGCTGAAATTAGCGAACGCCTTCGGCGTTTGGGCTAGCGAACGCCTTCGGCGTTACTTCGACTCTTAAAAATTCGAAACAGATAGTAATACGAGGGGAACAACAAAATCACGCCTGCAATGAGTGCGGCGAGCAATAGTTGCAGCGTCGCATACGGCGCGGCGGCTGATGCGATCGTGATGTTGGGTTCGACGATGTGCGGATACTGCGCGAATGCCCAACCAAGCAAGATCAACGTCACCTGCGCCGCCGCACAAAGTCGCGCGAGTCTGTATCGCCTCGTCCACAGAGAATAAAATGCACTCGTCGCAAATAATCCGGTGCAAACATGCAGACCCAGCGCCCACCAGCTTCGACTGATGCCGGCGCGCACAGTCGGCGCACCTTCGCGCGCAAGCACAAAAACAGTCAGCGCAAGTAAACCCACGACGACACCGGAAGCAAGCGCGCGTCGCCGGAAATCTTCCTGCAACTCGCGCTCGCGTGTCTCCAGGGTCAAATAAACTGCCGCCAAAAACGCGAACAACGCGAGCGCAAAGAAACCAACGGCGAAAGGAAACGGCGCGAGCCACGAATTGAAGAACCCGCTCGTCACCGAACCGTTTGCAACGCGGATCGTGCCCGAAGCAATCGCGCCGAGGATCGTTCCCAAAAGAATCGGCGTAATGATGCTTGCGATCGAAAACACCAGACTCCAACGTCGTTGCACGTCGTCACGCTGAACGTCATACGTGCGAAACGTGAACGCAGTGCCACGCAAGACGATTCCGATGAGCAACAGCGTGATCGGAATGTGAAGCGCCGTCGCAATCGCTGCGAACGCAGGTGGAAACGCTGTGAAGAGAATGACGATCACGAGTATCAGCCAAACGTGGTTCGCTTCCCACACCGGACTGATCGCTTCTGCAATCAATGCGCGTTGCGCGCGTGCATGTGGTCCAAACGCAAACAGGTCCCAGACGCCGCCACCGTAATCCGCACCGCCTAAAAGCGCGTACAAGACGAGTGCAGCGATCATAACGCCCGCGATAATCGTCTCAAGCGGCAACTCGTGCCTCCTTCGCCGGCGCGTGCGGACTCGCCGCCACCTGGCGCAGCAACAACCAAACCGTGATCACAGCAAGAAAGATGTAGAGCACCGTGAACGTGATGAAGGGCACGATTAGCCCAGGCATCGGCGTGACGGCTTCGCTCGTGCGCATCACTCCATAAATGATCCACGGCTGCCGTCCGACCTCGGTAACGCTCCAGCCAGTCTCGATCGCGATGAAGCCGAGTGGCGCTGCGGCAACGAGCAGACGCAGAAACCATTTCGAATCCAACCACTTCTGATTGCGCCTGCAGCGTAGATATCGCCACGCGGCCCAGAGCGCCACGAGCATCATCGCCACACCACACGCGACCATGATCTGAAACGAGATGTGAACAATCGCGACCGGTGGCCGCACGTCTGCGGGGAATTCGTTGAGACCTTTCACGACTGCGTGGGGATCGCCATACGCGAGTATGCTGAGGGCATAAGGAACTTCGATCGCATAACGCGTCACACCTGCATCTTCGTCGGGGATGCCGCCGATGCGAAGCGGCGCGGACGGCTCGGTCTGAAACTGTCCTTCGAAGGCCGCGAGTTTTACCGGCTGAGTCTTAGCGACTGTCTTCGCGATCAAGTCACCGCTCAACGGTTGCAGGATCGCACTCACACCGCCAACGACGAGCGCGATGTTCAGTGCCGCCTTGTGGAAACGATTCGTGCGATCGCGACTGAGCATGAACGCATGAATGCCTGCGACCGCAAATCCGGTTGCAGCGTACGCGGCGAGTATCATGTGAAGCGTTTGCGGAAACGCGGCTGTATTCATCATCGCTGCGATCGGATCGATGTCTACAGGTTTACCGTCGACGAGTCGAAAGCCAGTGGGCGCGTTCATCCATGCATTTGCGATGACGACGAAGACGCCGGACAGTGCGCCGCTCAATGCGACCATAGCGCCTGCGAAAAGATGAGCGCGCGGCGGAACGCGCGTCCAGCCGTACAGATAAATGCCGAGAAAGATCGCTTCAGTGAAGAACGCAAACCCTTCGAGCGAGAAAGGCATTCCGATGATGGCGCCCGCGTAACCCATAAACCCGGGCCACAACAACCCGAGCTCAAACGAAAGCACCGTCCCCGACACCGCGCCGACAGCGAAGAGAATCGCGGTGCCTTTGGCCCAACGCTTTGCGAGCGTGAGATAGATCTCGTCTTTGCTGCGCAGCCACTTCCACTCAGCGACGATCATCAGGAGCGGCATAGCAATCCCGATCGCCGCAAAGATGATGTGAAAAGCGAGCGACATCGCCATCTGCGATCGCGCCGCCAGCAGATCGTTCATAGCCACATAATAAGAGGAGTTGCCACCAAAGGCACAAAGTCGCAAAACGACGGCGCCCTAATTCGGATTTTTCTCTGTGGCTCTCTGCGTATCTCCGCGTCCTCTGCGTTGAAATAACCATTAAACGCAGAGATACGCAGAGATATGCAGAGGACCGCAAAGAACTACGTTTTCTTGTGCCTTTTTGTGGCTGAATCAATGTTCGAGGTGATACGGAATGCTCGTGACGATCACGCCCTTCTTGAAGAGCAGCGAGCCTTTGAGCAGCAGCGAGCTTTGGTTGTGGAGGAAGTGTTGCCACCAGCGCGCCGGGATGAATTCGGGCACGACGATGGTAATGATGTCGTCGGAGTTTTCTCTCTTCAGACGGTGGATGTGTCGCAACAGCGGGCGCGTGAGCTCGCGATAAGGCGAAGGTAGTACGACGAGTTGCACACCCGCGCCCCAGCGTTCCCACTTGTCTCTCAAACTCGCCGTCGCTTCCTCTTCGAAATCAACGTACACGGCCTGCACTCTGTCAGACGCGATCGAGCGCGCGTACTGCAACGCGTTCACAACGCCGCGATGTATGCCGGAGATCGGAACGATGACGGTGTGCTTGATCGGTTGTATCTGGTCCAAACCTTCGGTCGAGAGTTGCTTTGCGACCATCACATAGTGTTTGTGAATCGCCCTGAAGAGCAACACGAGGAGGGGAATCACAACCACAACAATCCACGCGCCGTGAATAAACTTCGTTGCGATGAAGACGCACAGCACAACGAACGTCGCTAGCGCGCCGACGGCATTGATGGCGAGCGACTTCTTCCAGTTTCCGGGAGCTGTTACTTCATCTGTGACAAAGTACGACCGGTGTATCTCTTCATCCTGCAAGGCGAGGTCAGGTAATGGACCGTTACTGGTTGGCAACACGTCGTGCTTCGGATGCAGCTTTGCTCGCTCGCGCAACCAATGCACGACCATCCCTGACTGTGACAACGTGAACGAAAGAAACACGCCGACAGCGTAGAGCGGGATCAGGCGCGACGTGTCGCCCCCGAAAGCAATCACCAGCACGCCCGAGAAGATTGCGAGAATCACGATTCCATTCGAGAACACTAGACGGTCGCCACGATTCGCAAACTGCCGCGGCAGAAAACGATCGCGCGCCAGCAAACTCGAGAGCCGTGGAAAGTCGGCAAACGCCGTGTTCGCGGCGAGCACGAGGATCGCAGCCGTCGCCGCCTGGACCACGTAGTAAAACCAACCGAATGGTCCATGGAACATGATGCGCGCAAACTGCGAGATTACAGTCTCACTTTGCTTCGGATGCACGTGGTACAAGTAAGCCATCACGCTCGTCCCGAGAAACATCGCGGTCAGGAGTATGGCCATCCAGATCAAAGTCGTCGCGGCATTCCGCGCTTCGGGTTTTTTGAATGCCTGTATACCGTTCGAGATCGCTTCGATACCGGTCAATGCAGCGCAGCCGTTTGAAAACGCGCCGAGCAGCAGAAACAACGTCAACGGCTGCAAGTGATAACCTTCGGCCGTCTTCAATTCTTCCTGTGTGGGGATCGGCGCGGCGCCGCCGTAAATGAAGTAGTGAAACAATCCGAAGACGATCATGAAGAGGAAGCTCACAACGAAGACGTAGGTCGGTGTGGCGAAGAGTGCGCCGGATTCGCGCACACCACGCAAGTTCGCGATCGCGATGAATGCGATGAAGACGAGGCAGAGGATAACTTTGTGATCGTTGAGCCAGGCGTAACGTGTGCCCTGCACTGCGGACGTGATCGCAGCAACGCCTGCCGCGATCGACACTGACACTGTCAACACGTAATCGACGAGCAGCGCTGCGCCGGCAATCAAGCCAGGCATGGCGCCGAGATTTTCTTTCGCCACGATGTAAGCGCCGCCGCCCGACGGATACGCATGGATGGTCTGTCGGTAACTAATCGCGACAATCGCCAGTAAAACTGCGATCCCGACTGAAACCGGGACCACATAGCCGAACGATCCGCCATTCGTCGCAGCGGCAGCGACCGCAAGCACGAGCAGGATTTCTTCAGTCGCGTAAGCCGTCGAGGAAAGCGCGTCCGATGAGAAGACGGCCAGCGCCGTCTTCTTCGTGAGACGCTCGTGCGCAGCCTGTTCAGTGCGCAGTGCCCGCCCGACAAGTAACCGCTTTATCGCAGTCGCCATGTTATTTCGTTGTCATCTCCTCAGTTTGCCAACGCGCAGCATTGGGAAGTTTGTCAGGATCGAGATTGCTCAAAACGAGTCGTCGCGTTGACGGCACGACGCGTTCGTTCCATAGAAAATCGCTCAGGAGGCGGAGCGCTGCTGCGGTCCAGAATGAGCTCTCGGGCGGTAGCCGGTGTCCGGTCATGCGCTCGACGTACTCGATCGGCTCCAGCTCGATCTGGACCACGACTTCGTGCCTCTCGCCTTCAGGGCTGACGACGATGAAGCGGCGTTGCTGCGCGTCAAGCACAGGTGACTCTTCATCGTCGAGAATCGTGAAGCCATTCATCGTGATTGTTTGAATCAGTGGCTCGGGTTGTGCCGGATGAATCTCGACAATCGTTTTCGCCAACGCTGCGGCGACTGCGTTACGCAAGACTTTCGGCGTCATCGGTTTGCGTACAAAGTCCGTCGCGCCGAGCTTCATCGCATCAACGGCAAGCTCGATCGAGGCGTAGGCAGTGGCCATCACTACGGGCGCGTCCGGATTTAGTTTTTTGAGACGGTGCAGCGTTTCAAGGCCATCGATGCCGGGCATTCTCTGGTCGAGAACAACGGCATTCCACGTTGAGCCATCGGCGTAGAGACGCAAGCCCTCCTCACCGTCGCTTGCCTCGCCGACCTCATAACCCGCCGGCTCGAGCGTCAACCGCATCATGCGGCGGATGTGTTCTTCATCGTCGATGATCAAAATCCGATCACTCATAATTCCTTCCTTCTCTGCGTGATCTCTGCGCTCTCTGCGTCTCTGTGGTTCGCTATTACTTCGATAAAAACAACCACAGAGACGCAGAGAGCGCAGAGATCACGCAGAGAAGACGTCTATGTAGCTAACGGCAACGTGAACGTAAACGTCGAGCCCTTGCTCGGCTCCGATTGCACGCTGATTTGTCCACCGTGCGCTTCGATGATCAGTCGTGAGATCGCCAACCCTAACCCTGCACCGCCCGTCGCCGCGCCAGGCACTTGCACAAACTTGTCGAAGATGTGCGGCAGATACTCCGCGGGAATACCACTGCCCGTGTCGGATACAGAAACCGCCACAGAATTTCCACGCGGTTGAGCGCTGATCTTTATCTCGCCCTGTTTCGTGTAACGGATTGCATTGACGACGAGATTTGCGAGCACACGCTCAACCTGCGACCGATCGGCTCTCACCACCGGCAAATCGCTCAGAGCTTCGATTTTGAAATCGAGCCCTTTTGATTCCACTTGCGGTTGCAATTCCTTTGTCGCGGCGTCGAGCAGAACGCTCGTCCTGACTGGTTCAAGACTCGGTTTGCTCTCACCCGCCTCGATACGCGAGACGTCTAGAAGGTCGCGCATCAACTGGTCCAGCCGATCGCAGTCATCACGACAAGCGCTCAGCACTTCCACTTGTTTGTCAGTCAACTCGCCAGCCGCACGCTCAAGCAGCAGATACACTCCCATCTGCACGCTCGTCAGCGGAGTGCGCAACTCGTGCGACGCGGTGGCGATAAATTCAGACTTGAGACGATCGATCTCGCGTAAGTGAGTGATGTCTTCCAGGAGCGTAACAGCGCCGAGCAAATGATGATCGTTGTCACGCATCGGCGTGGTCCGCAGCCGAAACGCCCTCTGCGAGCCCGCCACAGGCAACGGCAAGACTGAAGACATTTCCTCGGCTGCAACCGGACGCCGCGACGCCAACGCCTCCGCGACTGCACCCGCGATTCGCACGTCACGCGCAACCTCGCCGACGTGCATTCCACTGTTCTTCTCTTCCGGACCGAAGATCTCTTCCGCCGCAGGATTCAGTTTGGTGACACGCCCATCACCATCAGTGACGATGACAGGATCGTAGAGTGAATCAATCGCAGCCTCAGTAGTTTGTTGAGCGACGAGCAACTTACCCATGTCCGAGCTGCGTAGTTGTCGCAGGCTCTCGGCCATGCGGTTGTATTCAGCGGCGAGGATCCCAACTTCATCATTCGAATCGACAATCACGCTCGCGTTGAGATCGCCGCCTGCAATCTTCACCGTGCTCTCAGTGAGGCGGCGTATCGGCCCAACAATCCGCTGCGCCAGCCAAAAAGCCAGCACGACACCCGCAACCACCAACACGGCTGCGATCAGAAGCGTGCGATAGAACCAGAGTTGCGCCACACCGGCTGCAGCTTCTGATTTGAACCGCATCGCACGTTGATTCAACTGCAACAGGTGTTCGCAGTCAGCACGCAGTTGATTGAATTGCGGCTCAAGTAAAGTGAAGTATTCATCACGCGTTGGATCTGTGATGAACGTGTCGAAGCGCTGGTAGTAGACATCGCGATCGCGCTGAATCGTCGCAATCACCGCAGACTCGCCCATTTCCGTGATGTTATGTGCGGCAGTGGTAAAGCTTTGATCGAAGCGGGCGCGGTGCTCACGAAGTTGAGCCAACCCTCTTTCGCGCGCACCAAGCAGGATGAAGAGCGCGGCTGAATCCTGTCGCTCGAGACTCTCTTTCATCTCCTGCGCCGCAAGAACCGAGTCATAATTTTCCGAGATGATGCGCCGCGAAACCTTCCCCATGTCGTGCAAACGCCACGCGCTCCACGCCGCCAGCGCCACGAGCGCGGCGATGAAGATCCCGTATCCAGTTAGCAACCTCGCTCTCAGACTCATCCGTCTTTATCCGTGGGCCGGTTTTCCTCCGGCACTACTTGAATAGTGGCGTCATGGACCTCGTCCAAAAAGCGATTGATCACCGATCCATGCCACAAAATGTCCCAACGCGAACGCGAAGTTTGACCGAAGATCACATGCGTGATCCCTTCGCGACGCGCAAAATCAATCAGCGCGTCTGCAATGTTGCGCGCCTTCAGCCGCACGATGCGCGCGCCGAGTTGCTGCGCAAACTGAATGTTCTCCTGTAACGCCGCATAGTCTTCGGGCCGGATTCGTCCCATCTCTTCGCGCGGCGTCTCCACGTAAACGGCATACCAGTCAGACGCGAGCCGTCCAGCGATACGCGAACCGGTCCGCAGCAGCTTCTTTGCACTGCCGTGAGAAGCCATCGCCACCATCACTTTCTCGGGAATGACCGCCTGGTCCAATCCCTCCTGCTCGCGATAATCGTGTGCTCGGGTCGCCTGGTCCTGCGCTACCTGCCGCAACGCAAGCTCGCGCAACGCCGATAGGTTTCCCTTGCGAAAGAAGTTGTTGAGCGACTGCTCGATCTTCTCGACGCCGTAGATCTTTCCCTGGCGCAGTCGCGTCCGCAGCGTGTCGACAGAAACATCGACGTTCACGACTTCATCAGCGCGACGAAAGAAAAAGTCAGGCACGGTCTCGCGCACACGCACGCCGGTCGTGCGAGCGACGACGTCATTGAGTGACTCGATGTGCTGGATGTTGACGGCAGTGATGACCGAGATGTCGTGGTCGAGAAGCTCGAGCACGTCTTCGTAGCGCTTGCGGTTCTTCGAGCCGGGCACGTCTGTATGCGCGAGCTCGTCGACGATCACCACCTGCGGATCGCGTGCGATGACCGCATCGATGTCGATCTCTTCGAGCGTGACGCCGCGGTAGTCGATCTTGCGCATCGGCACACGCTCGATCCCTTCAGCGAGCGATGCGGTTTCAAAACGCCCGTGAGTTTCAAGAACAGCGATCACGATATCGACGCGCTCACGTCTCAACAGGTGCGCGTCTTCGAGCATCTGCCAGGTCTTGCCGACGCCGGGCGCAGCGCCGATATAAACGCGCAGTGTCGGCTTGTCGCCGGTTTTCAGTTTGGCGAGCAGCGCTGCAGGTGATGGCTTTTTAAGCTCAGCGAGCATTATTTCTATTGTCGAGATCGATATTGAGCTCGAGCACGTTTACTCTCGGTTCACCGAGAAAACCGAACTGTCGGCCTTCGGTGTGCGCCGCGACGATCTGGCGCAACTCGTCTTCACTCAGGCCGCGCTCGCGTGCAACGCGTGGCACTTGAAACTCAGCCGCGGCAGGCGAGATGTGTGGATCGAGTCCCGAACCAGACGTCGTGACGAGATCGATGGGCACGGGCTTGCCGGGATTCTCTGCCTGCAACTTCTCGACGCCAGCCTTTACACGATCGATAAGCTTTTGATTGGTTGGGCCAAGGTTCGATCCTCCAGAGCCACTCGCGTCGTAACCATTCGCGCCCGCTGCCGACGGTCGCGAGCGAAAATAACCTGGCGAAGTAAATGGCTGGCCGATTAAGCGCGAACCGATGACTGTGCCTTCAGCGTTGCGAATCAACTGGCCGTTTGCCTTGTCGGGAAAGATCACCTGGGCCAGTCCGGTAACGATGATGGGATAAACGAGCCCAAGCAGAACCGTGGTTACGATCGTCATCAGGATGGCTGTGATCAAATTCTTCATTTACGCCCTCGTTAAGTTGAGTTGGACAGGATTACAGGATTTTCATGATTTACATGTTCATCCCGAAAATCCTGTAATCCTGTCTAAGCTAGCCCCACCAAATTAATCACCACATCAATGATTTTGATCCCGACGAACGGCACGACGATCCCGCCGAGCCCGTAAATCAACAGGTTGCGTCGCAACAACGCCGCGGCACTCATCGGTCGATACTTCACGCCCTTCAACGCCAACGGAATCAATGCGACGATGATCAGCGCATTGAAGATCACGGCCGACAGAATCGCCGACTGCGGCGTACGCAATCCCATGATGTTCAGTGCGTTCAGCACCGGAAACGCGCCCGCAAACATCGCCGGAATGATCGCGAAATACTTCGCCACATCATTCGAGATCGAGAACGTGGTCAAAGCGCCGCGCGTCATCAGCAGTTGCTTGCCAATCTCAACGACTTCGATCAGCTTCGTCGGATTGCTGTCGAGATCGACCATGTTGCCGGCTTCTTTCGCTGCCTGCGTTCCCGTGTTCATCGCGACGCCGACATCAGCCTGGGCCAACGCAGGCGCGTCGTTGGTGCCGTCGCCCGTCATCGCCACGAGCTTGCCGCCTTCCTGTTCGCGCTTGATGAGCGCCATCTTGTCTTCCGGAGTTGCTTGCGCCAGAAAATCGTCGACACCGGCTTCGTGAGCGATCGTTGCAGCAGTGAGCGGATTGTCGCCGGTGATCATGATCGTCTTGATGCCCATCTGCCGCATTTGCTTGAAACGCTCCGCCATGCCGCCTTTGACGACATCCTTTAGATAGATGACGCCGAGCGCGACTCGATCCTCGGCGACGACGAGCGGCGTTCCCCCTGCTCTCGAGATGTCAG
>Ga0105238_10005000_pt1 | contig 13106 bp, 16 predicted proteins | sample KBSC34metaG_FD_81526 | JGI IMG/M metagenome (GOLD analysis project Ga0105238, IMG submission 81526) | Corn rhizosphere microbial communities from Kellogg Biological Station, Michigan, USA - KBS C3-4 metaG | ecosystem: Host-associated > Plants > Roots > Rhizosphere > Soil | place: Michigan, USA... | reverse complement strand
CCGAAAAGCACCGCGACTTCTATGACGAGTATCTGGCGGTGATGGACCTGACGGCGGAATTCTACCTGCAGACGGTCGACACCGTGTTCGTGCGCCACGCTTTGCCGAAGGGCGAGATGAGGCATCGCGGCGAGCCGGTCGATCCGAAGGCGATCCGCAACGTCGCGCTGCTGACCATCGAGGGCGAGAACGACGACATTTCCGGCCTCGGCCAGACCCAGGCCGCGCACGACCTTTGCGTCAACATCCCGGCCGACAGGCAGGCGCATTACATGCAACCGGCCGTCGGCCATTACGGCGTCTTCAACGGCTCGCGCTTCCGCTCGGAAATCGTGCCGCGCATCGTCGACTTCATTTCCAGCTATGGCCGCCAGCACCGCGTGGCGGCGAAGCCGAAGCTGGTCCGCTCCGCAAAAAGCTGAGCCCGTAAACCGCTTCAAAGCGGCCTTCCGTCCTGCCGCCGCCCGGCGGCCGTCGGTGTTGCACCCGTGCCTCTGTTGCGAAAGTGCCGCTACGGGATCGTCCAGGTAACCATGCCGTCAAACTAGCCGTCGTCTCTAATTGACACGGACTGTAAATCGCCTTTAACGTTTCGTTAATAAAGAACAGGGCGGCGGGGACAATGACTTCCTCAGCGATGACGCGGATTCTGCGTTTGTGTTCAGTCGCAGGGCTGGCGATTTCGGCCCACTGGGCGGTGCCCGCCTGGGCGGCGGGCGCAATGGCCACGGGCGGCCTGACATCGCAGCCGATCGGCCACTATGATTTCTGCAAATCGCATCAGAACGAATGCAACATCCATCCGGCCAATCTTGAACCGGCCAAGATGACCGACGGTCTTTGGCGCCGGCTGACCAGCGTCAGCGCCAAGGTCAACGCCGGGGTCAAGCCGATGAGCGATCTCGATCACTATGGCAAGGACGAAGTCTGGGCCTATCCGGATGACGGCTATGGCGATTGCGAGGACTATGTGCTGGAAAAGCGCCGCCAGCTTTACCGCATGGGCATGTCGCTGGCCGACTTGCTGATCACTGTCGTGCGCAAGCCGGATGGCGAAGGCCATTCCGTGCTGACGGTGCGCACTGACAAGGGCGACTATGTCCTCGACAATCTGACCGACAAGGTCAAAGCCTGGGATGCGACCGGCTACCGCTTCCTCAAGCGGCAGGCGATCGACAATACCGGCCGCTGGGTCTCGATCCGCGACGGCCAGGCGGTGCTGGTCGGCTCGGTGCAGTAGGAACCGGGCATCCTACTTTCGTGGCGAAGCGCTCCATCACCTCGGCGGCGGGTAGGAAGCGGACCGCGCGGCGCATGCCGGGCTGGTTTTCGGCGAAAAGGCTCTGTGGCTGAAGGTGGCGGTGGATTGAGCGGGGCGCTTCTGGCGCCAATCTTGGAGATTGGTCGAAACCCCCGTGACGTCGTCATACTCGGGCTTGAGCTGAGTATCCATGCCGCGACCCTTGCCGCAGAGTGCAACGGTGCAGAATTCTGTAACCGTCGGAACGACTTGCCGTAACGGCATGGTCTCCTTCCCACTTCAAACCATACCCCGGAACCAACACACAGGATTCTATGGTCTGCGCGCGTCGCTCCGCTCCTTGCTCCGCCCTAGAATGACGACCGAGCTGTCGTAACCGCACATCGCAAAGGCCGCTGACAACAAAAAGCCCGACCGATCGCCTTGCCGAAAAATTCATCCATGAACCATTTCCTCCCGGCCAGCGACACACGGCCGTGGACTGAAACCCAACATGGAGAATTCAAATGACTGCTTTCCTGCGAAACACCTTCCTCGCCGCCGTCGCGGTCTCGGCCCTGACCGGATCGGCCCTGGCGGACGATACTGTCAAAAGCTGCGGCAAGACCAACCTCAGCAACCTATGGAGCGGTCACTGCTGCGGCGCCGGCGATGCGAGTTGCATGGGCGGGCACGGCCGTGGTGGCGATCACGACAATGGCGGCCGGGGTAGTCCCAATGGCGGCAGCACCAACGGCGCCGGCAAGCCTTGATTTTCATTTATAGATCCGCGAAGCGAAAGCCGATCGCGCTCGCCCAACGCGATTTCATTGTGAGTGCCCGAATATAGCAGGCAGGCGCCGCCCCTCATTGCCCTGCCGGGCATTTCTCCCCGTAACACGGGGAGAAAGAAGCTGACCGCGACCTTGGCGCGCCGATTTTCCAACGCTGATGATTGGCGAAAGCGGCGGCACAGGGCCCTTCTCCCCGTTCACGGGGAGAAGGTGGCGGCAGCCAGATGAGGGGCAGCGCCGACCTCGCCCGTTGGCGCCTATCAGCTACGCCGTGCGAGCGCGGCGCGAATCGACGTGCTGAGGCGCCGCAGTTGCGCCTCGTCGAGCTTCTCGATGCTTTCGGCCAGCAGATTGGCAAGCTCGGTTGCCGCCGGCGACAGGCCCGACGTGTCGATCCTGACCCTTGGGTGCGAGCTTTCGGCGAGGCGGGCGAGATCCTCGGCGTCGTCCCAGATGATGTTGAAATAGCCGATGATCTTCTGGATCAGAGTCCAGGTCGGCGCGCCGCGGCGGCCGTGCTCGAGCGCCGACAGATAGGCCGCGCTGACGCCGATGGCTTGCGCCATCGCCTTCTGGCTGACGCCGCGCTCGGCGCGCAGCGCCCGCAGCCTCTCGCCGAACGGGGTCATCTGGAACGGTTCACCGCTTCGCGGAAGCGGCGAACCGCCCCATTTCTTTGGCTTGACGCTATTCCGGACGGAAAACCGCTACGCACTTTTCCTGGAATTGCTCTAGGCCTCCTCATGGCCGCGTCCGCCTCAGCCGCACATAGAGCGCGCCGGAGCCGCCATGGTTGCGGGCGGCGTGATCGTGGCTGGAGACAAGATGCCGGAAGGCCGGCGTCGAGAGCCAGGCCGGCACGGCGCGGCGCAGGATACCGTCGCCGCCCGACGACGAACCCTTGCCGGTGATGATCAGCACATAGCGGATGCCGCCGGCATGCGCGCGATGCAGGAAGGTGAGCAGCAGCGAATAGGCCTCGTCCTGCGTCATGCCGTGCAGATCGACGCGACCTTCGATCGGCAGGCGGCCTTTCTTCAGCTTGTGCAGCGTCTGGTCGTCAAGCGAGTGCGCCACATGCTGCGGCTTGGGTTTTGCGGCGGGGGCCGGGACGCCGTTGACCGGAGCAGCCGCCGGCGTCGGCTTGGGCTCGATGACGTCGGGGATCTCGACGGCGGCCTTGCCCTTCAGCGGCCGAGCCGAACGCGCCACCAGGTTCCACAGGATGCGGTCATCGTCGCTGAGATCACGGCGGCTCACCGGCGCCCTCCGTCCATCAACGGGCGCGGCACCAGCGCGTAGAAGTCTGCGGCATTGCGGACCACGCCGGCAATCTCGCCGGCGGCATCGCCGGAACCGGCGAAGAGATCGCCCCGGGCCGGGCCGGTGATGGCCGAGCCGGTGTCCTGCGCGATCATCAGCCGCCGGAACGGCTTTTCCTCGAAGGCCGTGAGCGTTGGCGCGTCGATATAGAAAGGCGTGCCGAATGTGTGCAGCAGGCGGTCGACCGCGACGGAGCGGCCAGGCGTCAGCGGCACCTTGGCGGCGGCGATCGGGCCGAGCGAGGCGTCGTCGACCGCAGCTTCGCGGAAGAAGATGTAGGAGCGGTTCTGCCACAGGATCTCGTCGATGCGATCCGGATGCGCCTTGAACCAGGCGCGGATCGACTGCATCGTCACCTTTTCCAGCGGGATTTCGCCGAGTTCGCTCAAGGTTTTGCCGGGACCGGTGAAGCGCTGGCCCGATTTCGCGGCATAGGTGACGCGGCTGAGCCTGCCGTCGGTCATCTTCAAGCGCGCCGCGCCCTGCACATGAATGAAGAAGGCATCAACCTTTTCGGCGAGCCAGGCGATCTCGAGTCTCTGGCCGGCGAGCGCGCCTCGCTCGATCGCACCGCGGTCGAAATATTCGACAGGACCGTCGTCCGTCCGGCGGGCGAAGGCCAGATAGCTATCCATTCCCGCCGGCCGGTTCTCGTCGTCGATGTCGACCAGGTCGGCAGGGCGGGAGAGCAGCGGCACGACGAACCGCCCGGTCCTGACCGGGGAGGCCTCGACCTCGGGTTCGTAGAAACCGGTAACGAGACCGACGCCACCACCTTCACCCTTCACCAGCATCGGAACGAAATGTCGTTCGAAAAAAGCCCGGGCCTCGGACCGATTCGGATCCGAAACGGCTCGCGCCTCGGCATAGGCCCCCGCAAAAGCATTGAAATCGACGCCGAGCGAACCGGTGCGATAAGGTTTTACCGGTGCATGGAAGGCGGAGCGGCGAAAGGCGGCAAAGGCCGCCACATGCCCGTCCTCATCCCAGCCCGGAAGGTCGCTGAAGGATTTTACGCTGAATGTGGAGGAAAGCGGCACGACCGAGCCCCGCCGCCAGAGATTAATCTTCTTCTTCGGTAGCGACGAGCTTCCAGTTCGGATCGCGCGAGCGGGTGTCACGGGCGAAGGTCCAGACATCCTTGACCTCGGCCACCGTTTCCGGGTCGCCGTCGATGACGGCGCCGGCCTTGTCGCGTGTCGCCGAGATCAGCTCGGAGACGACGCGCAGCGTGATATGCGCTTCCGAGCCCTTCATTTCGGCGGCGACGATGTCGGCCTTGTCGATGCCGACAAAGGAGGACTGGATCTTTTCCGACTTCGCCTCGCGCTCGCCGATCGCGGCGACGAAACCGTCATAGACTTCGCGCGACAGGAGATTCTTCAGCGTCTTACGGTCGCCATCGGCATAGGCCATGACGATCATCTCGTAGGCCATCTTGGCGCCGTCGACGAAGCCCTTCGGTTCGAAGGACGCATCATTGTCCTTGATCGTGCGCAAGCCCTTGTTGAGATCGGTGTCGGGCTTGGCGAAGGCGTCGATATCGGCATAGGTCTCGGCCGCGGGCTCGCCCGGCAGGCGTTTGCGCGGCAGCGACACCACATTTTCGGATTTCTGCGCCGCGTCAGCCTCGCGCGTGCGGCTCGCCGAATAGGGATCGAAGGGCGGCCGCTCGTTTCCGGTGCGACGTCCAAGCACGTTGCGCAGCTGGAAAAAGATCACAACCGCCGCAATCAGAAAGAAAATCGTGCCGAAGTCGAAGAATCCCATATTTTCCGCCAACTCGAACCCTGTTCTTGCCGGACCGGCCTGACCCCCCTCGGGGAACCGCGGTCGCATGGCGTTCAACACTCAAAGCATATAGAACGGCAGGCGCAATCATTCAAATCAAAGGCAGCCATACCTATCTAAGGGCGCCAAGGCCAGCGGCGATTGTCCGCGAGCGCCGCAAAAGAAGAAAGCGATCGGTCAAGACTTGCGCATTTCGTTCATCCCGCTGTTCCTGCTCCTGCTGCCGCTTCTGGAGATCGCCGGCTTCGTGGTTGTCGGCCGCGAAATCGGCGCTTTGGCGACGGTCGGGCTGGTCATCCTTTCCAGCGTCGCCGGCAGCCTGCTTTTGAGGCACCAGGGATTTGGCGTCATGGCGCGGGTACGGACGGAAATGGATGCCGGGCGCGACCCCAGCCGCCAGCTCGCGCATGGCGCCATGATCGTTCTGGCGGCAATCCTGCTGATCATCCCAGGCTTCATCACCGACATCTTCGCCATTCTCCTCTTGTTGCCGCCGGTGCGCGACTTCGCGTGGCGGCTGCTCAAGAGCCGCATCGTCATGGCGACCAGCTTCAGCAGCGGCTTTTCGGCTCGCCGGCGCAACAACGTCATCGATCTCGACGATAGCGACTATTCGCGCGACGATTATCCGGACCGGCCAGATCACAATTCACCGTGGCGGCGGCTGAAAAACGACTGACGTCCGACGGGGTCCAAGCCATCGTTTTGACGCTTCCCACTCCCCGAAACCGCTAGGCACACATCGGCTCCCGGCCGGTCATCGGCCAGAGGCGGCAAAACTTGTTTTGTCTGGCCGGCCATGGTAGCGAACCCGCGATTTCAATCCGGTCAGCAATGCTGCCCAGGCAAAAGGACCAAAGGCTCATGGCCAGCAACGATGACGCCGCGGCGGGCGCCGCCAACGGCAACGGCACCCAGAACCAGCCCTCGCTCAATGTGCTTGCCCAGTATGTGAAGGACCTGTCCTTCGAAAGCCCCGGCGCGCCGAATTCGCTGCGCGGCCGCGACAAGGCTCCGGGCATCGCCATCAATGTCAACGTCAACGCCAACCCGCTTTCGGACAAGCAGTTCGACGTCAACCTGACCTTGAACGCCAAGGCTTCCTTCGACCAGGAAGTGCTGTTCAATGTCGAGCTGGTCTATGGCGGCGTCTTCGCCATCTCGGGCTTCCCGCAAGAGCACATGCTGCCGCTGCTCTTCATCGAATGCCCGCGGCTTCTGTTCCCGTTCGCCCGCCAGATCATCGCCGACGCCACCCGCAACGGCGGCTTCCCGCCGCTGATGCTCGACCCGATCGATTTCGCGCAGATGTTCCAGCAGCGCATCGCCGAGGACCAGGCGGCGGCAAGCAAGGTTCAGGTGAGCTGAGGCTCGCCAGCGCCACGCCGTATCGAGAGCCCGGCTTCGCGCCGGGCTTTTTTGTTGAGACGTCTGAGATTGGCGAAAACCTCCGCGCGATCGTCATTCTAGGGCGGTTCAGCGTTTCACGGAATCGCCGAACCGCTCTAAGTATTTGTTTTTACGCAATTCCGGACGGAAAACCGTTACACACTTTTCCTGGAATTGCTCTAGGGCGGAGCAACGCGCGCAAACCCTGGAATCCATGCCGTGACGCTAAGGCGTTGCAGCGGTTACAGAATTCTGCACCGTTGCACTCTACGGCAGGGGTCACGGCATGGATACTCGGGTCAAGCCCGAGTATGACGACGTCACGGGGGGATTCGGCTAACCGCATAGGTTGGCGTTAACAGCGCCCGCTCAATCCGCAACCGCCACTTTCAGCCACAGCGCCTTTTCGCCCAGCGTCGCGACAAGCCCGGCATGGGCCGCTCGATCCGCTTCGCTTAGCCGCGGCGGCAGCGCGATTGGTCTCGCGCCGACCGAGATGTCGATATCGGCCACCTCGCCGGCGCCATTCCTCTGCACCGCCACGGACTCCAGGACCAGCGCCGCCTGCTTGCCGCCGATGAGCTCGATATAGACTTCGGCCAGCAATTCGGAGTCGAGCAGCGCGCCGTGCTTGGTGCGGCGGGCGTTGTCGATGCCGTAGCGGCGGCAGAGCGCGTCGAGCGAGTTCGGGCCCATCGGATGCTTGCGGCGCGCCAAGGCGAGGGTGTCGATGATGCGGCCGGGATCGATGGCCGCCTGGTCAAGCCGGCTGAATTCGAGATTGAGAAAACCGATGTCGAAGGTGGCGTTGTGGGCGATCAGCTTGGCGCCGTCGGTGAAGGCCAGCCATTCCTCCGCGATTTCGGCGAAGGTCGGCTTGCCGACCAGGTCGGCGGCGCTGATGCCGTGTACGGCCTGCGCCTCGGCGTGGATCGCACGTCCCTGCGGATTGATGAATTTGTGGAAGGTGCGGCCGGTCGGGAACCGGTTGACCAGCTCGACGCCGCCGAGCTCGATGATGCGGTCGTCGCGCAAATCGAGGCCGGTGGTTTCCGTATCGAAGATGATCTCACGCATTCGAATCAATCCACTCCAGCGAGCAGAATCACAAACCAGAACAAAATGGCAATGGGAACTGCTGACAATCTTGCGCATGACCTCTGTTCTGAAAATCGGTCTCCGATTTCAGAGGTCATGCGCAAAATCAAAGCGTTACAGCGTCCTTTGCGCGTCCTTCGGACGCGCGGCGCAGTAATGTCAGGAAACGTCCTTCGCGGACTTATCCCCCACCAGTTCAGAGACGATCGCTTCGACCGCCCTTCGCGCTGCGTCGAAGCCATGGCCGGTGTCGATGATGAAATCGGCCTGGCGGCGCTTTTCGGCGTCGGGCACCTGCTTGGCGAGGATCGACGAAAACTTCTCCTCGCTCATGCCTGGCCTGGCGAGCACGCGGGCACGCTGGATCTCGGGCGAAGCGGTGACGACCACGACCTTGTCGACGCGATTGCGGCCGCCGGTTTCGAACAGGAGCGGAATGTCTAGCACGGCGACCGGCGCGCCGGCGGCGCGATGCAGGTCAAGAAACGCGTCGGCGTCGGCGCGCACCAGCGGATGCACGATCGCTTCCAGTTTCTTCAGCGCGGCCGGATCGGCGAGCACTTGCCGGCCGAGCTTCACGCGATCGACCACGCCCGCTTGCGTCGTGCCCGGGAAGGCCGCCTCGACCAGCGGCGCTGCCTTGCCGGCATAGAGGCGATGCACGGTCTCATCGGAATCATGCACCGGCACGCCCGCCTCGGCGAACATTTTCGCCGTCGCCGACTTGCCCATGCCGATCGATCCGGTGAGGCCGAGCACGATCATGTCCGTCAGTGGCCCTCGATGTCGGCGACGATCATGCGCCGCAGTTCGGGCGTGACTTCCGGCTTGGTGCCGAACCAGCGTTCGAAGCCTGGCACCGCCTGATGCAGCAGCATGCCAAGCCCGTCGACCGTCTTCAGGCCACGCGCCTTGGCGGCGGCAAGCAAAGGCGTTTCCAGCGGCACATAGACGATGTCGGTGACGATAGCATGGCCCGGCAACCCGCCCGGATCGGCGGAAAGCGTTGCATCGCCATGCATGCCGAGCGAGGTGGTGTTGATGAGCAGGCCGGCGTCGGAAAGCAGCTCGCCGACCGCATCCGCGCCATGCGCCGAAACCCCGGCGCCGAAAAGATCCCGCAGTTCCTGGGCTCTCGAAAGCGTCCTGTTGACTATGCGAATGTCCTTTAGGCCACGCTGTTTCAGTGCATGGATCACCGCTCGGGACGCGCCGCCCGCTCCCAGCACCACGGCTGGGCCATTGCTCGCCCAGCCCGGGGCGTAGTCATCGAGATTGCCGGCAAAGCCGAGGCCGTCGGTGTTGCCGCCCCAAAGCACCCCGTCCTCCAACCACAAGGTGTTGACCGCGCCGATCGCTTCGGCCGCCTCGTCGCGGCGGGCGACCCCTGCGAAAGCCGCTTCCTTGTGTGGAATGGTGACGTTGCCGCCGCGATAGCCATTTTCGCCAAGCGATCCCAGGAACGCGGCAAAATCTTCCGGCCGGACGTCGATCGCCTGGTAGCTGCCGTCGATACCGTATTTCGCCAGCCAATGGCCGTGGATCTTCGGCGAGCGCGAATGCGCGATCGGATGTCCGGTGACAAAGGCTTTTTTCTCAGCCATCGATCGCCCCCAACGCGCGCAGCTCCTTCAGCACCGGCAGGAGCGGCAGGCCGACGATGGTGAAATAATCGCCCTCTATTCTGTCGAACAGCTGGATGCCTTCGCCCTCGATCTGATAGGCGCCGACGCTGGACAGCGCCTTGGCGCCGACACGCGCCAGATGCCGACCGATGAAAGCAGGATCGAGCTTGCGCATGGTCAGGCTGGCGACGCCGACATGGCGCCACAGCACCTCGCCATTGCGGCAGAGCACGGCGGCGCTGTTCAATTGATGCGTCTTGCCCGAGAGCGCGAGCAAGTGCCTCCGCGCGCTTTCCATGTCGGCGGGCTTGTGAAAGATCTCGTCGCCGAGCGACAGCGTCTGGTCGCAGCCGAGCACCAGCGCGCCGGGCTTGCGCTCGCTGACCTCGGCCGCCTTGGCTTCAGCCAGGATCGAGGCGACATCTTCGGGCGAGACGCCGCTGTCCTTCAGCGGAGCCTCGAGCGCGCGCTCGTCGACCTCGGCCGGCACAGCCTCGATGTCGAGGCCGGCATTGACGAGCATCGCCTTCCGGTAGGGGCTGCCCGAAGCGAGGATGATTTTCTCGGCCATGATGTTTCGCCATCGCGTCCCGGTTGATCGGGGCAATGGGTTATCTGTTCTTCCCGCGCAGGGCAACGATCGCGGCCGCCGTTTCCTCGATGGAGCGGCGGCTGACATCGATCATCGGCCAGCCATGCCTTGTGCAAAGCTGGCGCGCATAGGCGAGCTCCTCGTTGATCGCGACGCGGTCGACATAGTCGGTCGGCACAAAGGCGGCGCTGTTGCCGAGGATGCGGTTCTGCCGGACATGCGAGATGCGCTCGGCCGTGGCGACGAGACCGACGACAAGCGGCTTCTTGGCTTCGACCAGGCTTTCGGGCAGCGGCACGCCGAGCACGATCGGGATGTTGGCGGTCTTGATGCCGCGATTGGCGAGATAGATGCTGGTCGGCGTCTTCGAGGTGCGCGAAATGCCGATCAGCACGATATCGGCATCGTCCATATTGGCCGGCAGCTGGCCGTCATCATGCTCCATGGTGAAGTTCAACGCATCGATGCGGCGGAAATATTCGGCATCGAGCACATGCTGGGCGCCGACGCGGCGGCCGGCGGGCGTGCCGAGATAGGATTGGAAGACGGTGAGCACCGGTTCCAGCACCGAGACGCAAGGCAGGCCCATCGTCGCGCAGCGTTCGTCGATCGAGCGCGCGAGCTTCTGGTCGACCACCGTATAGAGAATGATGCCGGGCTCCTCCTCTATATCCTCGAAGACCTTGGCGACCTGCTTTTCCGTGCGGATCAGCGGATAGATGTGCTCGATGGCGCGCGCATCCTTGTACTGGGCGGACGCTGCGCGACCGGCTGCCAGAAGCGTCTCACCGGTGGCGTCGGAGATCAGATGCAGATGAAAGAAGCTCTGAGGTTTGTTCACAGGGGGTGGGTCCAGGCTGTGGGCAATTGTGGACAAGGCTGGATGGGAAGACCTTGGCGATGGAAGCGACTGTATCAGATGGCTGCTTGTCCACAATTCGCCCTGCTGTAGGCTTTGTCACGGCGCTGGGGACAAAAGTGGGGATCAACTTTTCTTGGCCGATTTCATCCACAGCACAGATCACGGGGCGGGAAAGCCAAGCTTTTGACTCCAAAGCCTGAATCCGCTTCTTCCCCAGATCCCTCCAAATTGCGAAAGCGACCGCGCGACAATATGCTGACTGGCCTTTTCGAGCCGCAGGCTGGACAGGTCGCAACCACCACAACCAACAGACTCTTAGAATCAGAAGAGTCTTTTAAAATAGATATTTGATTTAGAGGGACTGGAGAGGGCAGCGCCGAATGGCTGGGAAGCGGATCATGCTGGACGTCCTCAAGGGCGAGACGGTTTCGCCGCCGCCGCTCTGGATGATGCGTCAGGCAGGCCGCTATCTTCCCGAGTATCGTGAGACAAGGAAGCGGGCGGGATCCTTCCTCGATCTCTGCTACGATCCGGACCTTGCGGTCGAAGTGACGCTGCAGCCGATCGAACGCTTCGGCTTCGATGCTTCGATCCTGTTCTCCGACATTCTCGTCGTGCCCAATGCCCTGGGGCGGGATGTCCGCTTCGAAGAGGGTCGCGGGCCAATCCTGAAGCCGATCACGGCGCTGGAGATTTCCCGGCTGAATGGCGACATGTTTCACGTGAATCTCGAACCGGTCTACGAGACCGTGAGGCGGTTGCGGATAAAACTGCCCGAGGCGACGACGCTGATCGGCTTCTGCGGTGCGCCCTGGACGGTGGCGACCTATATGATTGCCGGCCATGGCACGCCGGATCAGACGCCTGCCCGGCTTTTCGCCTATCGCGAGCCGGAGGCTTTCGCAAAGCTTCTGAAGACACTGGCCGATCACTCTGCTGCCTATCTCATTCGCCAGATCGAAGCCGGCGCGGACGTGGTGCAGATTTTCGACTCGTGGTCGGGTGTGTTGGACGAACCCTCCTTCGAGGCCTTCTGCGTCGCGCCGGTGGCTGAGATCGTGCGGCAGGTGAAAGCGGTTCATCCCGATGTGCCGGTGATCGGTTTTCCGAAAGGCGCCGGCGAACGCTATCGCGATTACAGGAAGAAAACCGGCATCACCGGTCTCGGTCTCGACTGGACAGTGCCGTTGTCGATGGCAAGGGAGCTGCAGCGCGATGGAGCGGTGCAGGGCAATCTCGATCCGCTGCGACTGGTCGCGGGCGGCAAGGCGCTGGCCGACGGCGTCGATTCTATCCTGAGGACATTGGGTGGCGGGCCGCTGATCTTCAATCTCGGCCACGGCATCACGCCGGAAACCCCGGTGGCGCATGTCGAGGCGATGGTGAAAAGGGTGAGGAACCACCGATGAGCAATGCAAGCAACGAGAACAGCACCGGCCAGGCGATGAAACGCATGGTGATCGGCATTGTGGTTCTCGTGGCACTCACCGCGCTGCTTTATTTGGCGGCGCCCGACAGTTTCTATCTTTGGGCCAAGGCGATCCATGTGGTCGCGGTGATCGCCTGGATGGCCGGCATGCTCTATCTGCCCCGGCTTTTCGTCTATCACGTCGATGCCGAAAAGGGTTCAGTACAATCCGAGACGTTCAAGCTGATGGAGCGCCGGCTGCTGCGGGGCATCATCAATCCGGCGATGATCGTGGCCTGGGTGTTCGGGCTTTGGCTGGCCTGGAAGGGTTTTGGTTTCCAGGGCGGTTGGCTGCACGCCAAGATCGCGCTGGTGCTGATATTGTCGGGCCTGCACGGCTATCTCGCCGGCGCGGTGCGGAAATTTGCCGAGGACAAGAACGAAAAACCGGCAAGGCACTGGCGGATCGTCAACGAGATCCCCACATTGCTGATGATCGTCATCGTCATCCTGGTTGTCGTGAAGCCGTTCTAGGCTTCTCCTTATCCAGCAGAAGCCCAGCAAAAGGCGGCTTGCTCTTTCAGACGAGCGACGATACAAGACGGGTCTTCCTTCCCGTCATGCGCCGCCCTTTTTATCGCTTTCGGCCGCGCCCGGCATTTGTCGCATCCAGCCGATTTTCCTCCCAAAGCCTACCCAGAGTCTATCTAATGCAAGAAATGAAACTCGCAGAGTTCAAGAACAAGAAGCCGCCAGAGCTGATCGCTTATGCCGAATCGCTCGAGGTGGAGAACGCCAGCGTCATGCGCAAGCAGGAGCTGATGTTCGCGATCCTGAAGAAGCTCGCCGCGCAAGACGTCGAGATCATCGGCGAAGGTGTGGTCGAGGTGCTGCAGGACGGCTTCGGCTTCCTGCGCTCGGCCAACGCCAATTACCTGCCAGGTCCCGACGACATCTATATTTCGCCGTCGCAAATCAGGCGTT
>Ga0105238_10004997_pt1 | contig 13113 bp, 11 predicted proteins | sample KBSC34metaG_FD_81526 | JGI IMG/M metagenome (GOLD analysis project Ga0105238, IMG submission 81526) | Corn rhizosphere microbial communities from Kellogg Biological Station, Michigan, USA - KBS C3-4 metaG | ecosystem: Host-associated > Plants > Roots > Rhizosphere > Soil | place: Michigan, USA... | reverse complement strand
CAGTTGGGCAATTCGGAAGTCACAGAGGGGCCGTCATCGGTGAGCTGATTCGTCAGGCAGCAACCAACCCACATGATCGGTGTTAGTTCAAACATGAAAGCATATTTCGTTTTTTTTGGGTTCGTATTAGCCGCTATTGGTGTTGCGTCGGGACAGTCTTGGGCACAGCCGATACTCCTATACAAGACTGACGGTCCGCATGGGAAATATGTGCTAGTGCTATCCAGAAGTTATAGTGGCGTTGTGAAGAGCAGCGCTTCCGACGTGATTATGTCAGATTCCTTCGCCGTTCGACGGGACGCTTCTCACTATGAAGTCATACTCACAAATGCGATCCGCTTCCACAGCGAGAGTTTCGCGTCTTCCCCAAGTGTTCAAGCCACGCTTTCTAATTCAGTTCTGTATATAGGCTTCCCAACCAACACCCAGGTATTGCTCGATAATTCGATGACTGATTTAGGATATATTCAGCTTGGCGGAGTTAGGAGCACAAACAAGATTAGGTATCAGAGCGAAGCCATGATGCCTAAAATCGCTGCAAGCAAGGCGGGATGGCGCTCTCAGTTCCGTTTCGCGGTTCACGTCATTTTGTCCCGCGTGCCTGAGCTCTAGGCCACATAAAGTATGCGTGCGTTTTTTACAATTGTTACAGTAAGCGCTGTGTTTGTTGGCTGCTACTCCAAGCAAACGTCGCCGCCGTCCGATGCGACTATAAAAAAGACGCAGTCTAATTATGACCTAGCTCTGGCGGATGCAACACACTCGATCCCTTACGCAGCAGAGTTTGCTCGACTGTTTCCGGGAAACGCGAGTTGGTTCAGCTACTACATCGGCGGTGCCGGCCCTTCGAGTCTTAACATGGAGATCTACCTCTTTGATAGATACCAGTTCAGAATGGGAACTCTCGTCACATTTGATCAAGCTCGACGCAAGGTGATAGATTTTGGCGAGCCAAAGTTTGATCTGCGTGAGATATCCAATGTAGGAAGAGCTGCCAATGGAAATCTATCCATCAATTTCAATATGGAGGCTTTCCGCAGATTTGGAGCCAGCGAGTGGAAGCAGATCGTCGATGCAGGCGGGGATTTTTCCGCCATTGGATACACTTTTATCACAAATAGTCCCGTTCCAAGATTTGAAGAACTGCGGAAGTATTGGGAAATGCAGCACCAAAAACAGCCATGAATTACTGGCCTAACAAACCAGATCGAGCGAACCAGAGCGACCCCTCGCAGTTCGGATATCAGCCTGAAGGGCTTGCGTCGTTGGTCATTCACGCTCCGGTCGCTCATCTGGAGAGTTAGGCTGCTTTGCACGCCATGACCACTTCGAACACTCTTCTCTATGACACGGGACGCGTTCCCCTGTGGTTGCGCATCCCTCTACTGGCGTTCGGGCTTCTTATGCTTTGGTTGGGCGTCTCGGTTGCTGCCCATGAGCTATTTGGGGTGAACTTGGGCATTTCGCATGTCCAAGGCAGCTCACCGCTGCTTGGCTCGCTCGTTTGCTTCCTTATTGCCGCTCTTTTCATTTTTGTTTGGTTCGGCCAGCGTCAGGTGCTGTTTGACGAGGCGCGGCAGGAGTTGGTTATACGGACGAGGGGCTATACCCGAATTCATGAACGCCATGTTTCATTAATCGGCGGACGCGAGATTCACATGCGCTATATCCGCAGCATTGTCAGCCGGACGTGGCACGTCACCGTGGAGTTCCCGGATGGCCGGAGTGAGCATGTCGCGAGTACATCGGACATTGAGCCACTCGCGAAGTCGCTTGAAGCGACTGTGAAATTGCCAATCAAACGATTTACCGAAGATCCGCCTTTGGATCAAAGATCCATTCTGGGGATTATTGTGCCGACCGTAGCTTGCGTCTCGATTTGTGTGTTTCTAATTGTAATGAACATCCGGTTGCTGGTGATAGGGGGTAATTGGTTTTCGGATACTTGGGGCCTCATTGGGTCTGTTTTTGTGAGGACCGCACTTCTGGCGTGCATTGTGCCAGCCATTCGTGAGTTGAGGCGGCGGAGACGCAAAAAAACAAATCAAGACCCTGGACCATCAGCATAACAAAACCAGATGCTGGCAACAGCCGCTGCACCGGGCAGTCGACGGTTTTATGAAACTCGAACACGATCATTGCAGGCCACATCCCGCTTCGGCGGTTGCGCCTGATCTGGGTCTAGCCACATGAACGCCTCTGGTTTCAGCTCGAGTCTGCACGGTGTGAGTAATCCGGAGAGAGCACCGGCGGAATTTCAGGGATCACGGTGTCGACAGCAAAGTGCCGAAATGGAAGGAATGAAACTGATGAGTTTTTCGGAAGGAAACGTTGAATGAAAACCGGTGCTGATTTAGAATTGATGACCATAAGCGCCAGACTTTCCATCGCCTGTGCCCTCGTTTTGGGCAGTTTCGTGATATGTCACGCGACCGGAACCGATGGAATCGTTTCCACAAACGCACTGGTTAAAATTGTCAGTCCTCAAGTCAGTGTTGACTTGCCGAAGCTGGGTCATGCCATTTTCCGGGAACAGGCTTCAGGGTTTTCCTTGCAGGTGCCGATCGGTTTCAGGGAAAACGGAAATAGGACGGATACCAATCGTACCGATTTGCAAGTGTGGCTTTTACGAACGGACGGCACCGTCATTCCGCCATTGGGCAATCCTTCGCTGATTATTTTAGATTCCACGGAATACCGGTTCTACGAGTTTTCAAAAGTCCCCGCAGACGAATTGTCCGGCGTGGTGGCAAGTCTGAATGGAAAATTTTATTGCCGTGAAATTGAATGGAGTAACCATCCACCAGCGGCAGCCCGAAATGGCGGAGACATTTTCCAAATCACACCAGCCAATATTGCTGAATCACCCATTTCCGTGCGAGTCACCAATTGGGATTCCAGCGAACGATTCACGGTTTTCTACAAAACGGATAAAACGTTGGATAGATTTCTGGATGCGAGGTTGGAAGTTTCTGATGCTGGCAGCATAATTTCCTCGGAGCCCCTGCGGAAGGTTTGGGCAACAAACGGCTTCAAGTTTGAATTCAATACTGGGTTCGTCTGGCCGTTTAAATTCAAATTAATCGAAGCGGCGCATGACGGTGAAAAAGCCATGACTGGCTTTTCAGGTTATTGGTTTTATTTGCGTAATTTTGATACCAATGTTTCCGCGATAGCTCCTTCCGTGGCGGCATTTGAAAAAACAACCAGGAGTGTTGACGGTCGTGTGGGTAGCATCCTGATGCCTGATTTGGGCGAGCCTTTGGCTTTCAACGAACAGCCAACGCAGTTCACGCTACAGATCACCGTAGACACGAGTCGTGACAATGAAAAACATACGGTTCCCAAAGCGAATGAGCTTCATCGGCAAGCGTGGCTCTTGCGTCCCGATGGCACCGCGATTCCCCAAATCCAGAAGCCGCAGGTTGGAGGCGTTGGCAATGGTGGTTTTACGAGTTACTACCTGGTCTTTACGTTCCCAAGGAAATCAACGAATGAAGTTGGCGGCATCGCTGTAAGCGTGAACGGGAAATTATATTGCCGCGAACTTCCAAGCGTTTGGAACACCCCATGAACCGCAAACTCCTTCGCTGTCTCGTGGTTGCTCTAGGCAGTTGGCCGCTCAACGGTTGTATTGCAGGCCGGCCTTTGGCACCAACGCCGATGTCCGCTTCGATCGGGCACAAATATGGCAGTAAGCTCAATGACGCGGCAGCGACTGGCAATTTCTCAAAGAGCAAGGCACTCCTTAAAGCCAATCCTGACTTGGTTTTTAGCAAAGACAAAAACGGCTATACGCCTTTACACTGGGCGGCGTTTATGGGCCACAAGGACGTGGCGGAATTGCTGTTGGCCGACGGGGCCGATGTCAATGCCACGAACAATTTCGGCGAAACGCCTTTGCATGAAGCGGCCTCGATGGGCCACAAGGACGTGGCGGAACTACTGCTGGCCAGCAACGCCGATGTCAATGCCAAAGGCAACTACCGCACAACAACCTTGCACCTGGCGGCGTATATGGGGCACCGGGATGTTTCGGAATTGCTGCTCGCACATGGAGCCGACGTCGATATCTATGACGCCGCGAAAGTTTGCAAAGTGGAAAGAGTTGAGGCGCTGCTCAAAGCCAATCCCGGCCTGCTATCCAGCAAAGATCATAAATATGGCAGAACTCCGTTACACTGGGCGGCATTGTATGGCAACAAAGACGTAGTGGAGTTGCTGCTGGCCAAGGGCGCAAACGTCAATGCCACAGATAATGACCGGATGACTCCTTTGCACTTGGTGGCGAAGAACGACCAGAAAGAAACGGCGAAATTAATGCTGGAGACGGCGACGTTGCTTTTGGCGAGCAACGCTGATGTCAACGCCGTTGACTTTCCTTTCGGCGATACTCCCCTGCACAAAGCTGCGGGAGGGAGACACGAAGAAATGGTGGAATTACTGCTGGCCAATAAGGCCGACATCAATTCCCAAAACGGAAGCGGCTGGACGCCCTTGCATATCGCTGCATCTGAGGGCCACAAGGACGTGGCGGAACTGCTGCTCGCACATGGAGCAGATCTCAATGCTAAGACCTACCACGGCGATACGCCCATGTACTGGGCGGCAGAAAATGGTTACAAGGACATGGCGGTATTACTGCGCAAGCACAATGGCCATGAGTAAACTGGTTTTAATCCGTTCAATAGTCAACGACGTCACCCTTGCATGCCATTCGCATAAAGAGTCAGCGGCCAACCCATCGCCATGAGTAGGATTTTACAAATGTTAGCTATCGCGCTATTGTTGACCACAGGCTGCGGTAGCTTGAACGCTCCAAGCCAGCCATCCGGTCTGTCGCTTCGGTATTACAACGCCAAATTTGATCTCACGTTTTTCCTGCCAGCCAGTTGGCAAGGTTATTCCGTTTCGGTTGAGCAGTTGGACGACGAGAGATATTCGCCTACCAAAGACAGCCAGATTTTGGTTGGGCACACTCCGATGATTGCGCTTCGGTATCCGCGATGGCAAGCCAGCACACCTTATCAGGACATTCCGATTCTGGTATTTACCCGCGCCCAATGGGATGCCCTTCATCACGGCGAGCTTTGGCCTTCACTTTTCGCGGGTGGCATGATGGACGAGCTATGGCACAATCAGGGCTTCGTGTTTGCCATGTCTAGCCGTTATAATGCCGCCGACGAGGTAAGTGGCTGGAAAGAGGTAGCCGAGATTATTGAGCAGAATCGCGCCGCCAATAAGATGTCGCATTTGTATCCGGAATGAGATTGTTATGAGACACGAGCCGCCTAACAAGCCGCCCGGAGCCAACCGCCGGTGGCGTCGGCAGTCCCGCTGTCGCGGTTCACGTCCGGGTGGCTCAGCTCGTTAGGCGGAATTACTTGGCATGCGCATGAACCGAAAGACTATTATTGCAGGTGTCATTGTTTGCCTGACTCTGCTGGTGATTTGGTTGTCCATCGAGCCAAAAGTCGAGGTTCGCGGACACCTTTCTCAACAGGATGTCGCCGAGCTCATACGATTAGGCCACGCCGAAAGACGTCGAGACCTTATAGATTGGTCTGCGACACCACCACCACAGAATATTCGTCAGGTTCCCTTTAAGTGGAGGCGATTCCGGTTCAATTCAGCGAGGGTTGTCAGAATTGACCAAATGCCTGGTAGTAAGGCGAAGGTTACGATAGGCACAGGTTCCTCAACGAGACACTATGAATTTGTTAACACGAAGCAGGGATGGAAATCGACGATAGAACAAGGATTCGAATAATCGAGCCGCTTAGCTAAGCCGTACTGAACATTTTGCTGGAGGCAATGTCAAAACTATGAAATGAAGGCCATAATACCCACAATCCTGCTTTTCGTGCTTGTCGGCTGTGCTTCGGGATCATCACGACAAGCTAAAGCAGATTCCAAGCTTCCAAGCACATGTGTCATAGTGACAAATGCGATTAACCATGAAGATTGGGCGGCACTGCGAAAATTGACAAAGCCGGGAATGCTGGCAAACAACTACGGCAAGAGTTTTGAAGCCGAAATCAATCAGCCTAATTCTAACCCTAAAATGCACGTCGAATACATCGTGGGAAAATTTTTGATGGTGCAAAGTAAGCTTGGGGTAGACGGTAAAACGAATAATGTGTATTCATTCCAACTGGAGAACAAGAATGGAACCGTGAATCCCCATTGGCTTCAGATAACGGTTCGAGAGGAACACGGGCAATCGGACTTGGTGGATTTCTGGAATTTTGGATGGTGAACTAGCGTCGCGTTTTATACGTAGCAAACGCAGGAACCATCACTTTGTTCTACGTCGCGTGAACTGGTTTGCCGAACGAAGGACACGGAATGCCTGAAACAAAAAGTGCCATGCTCAATCACGAACGACTTGCCTGTGTCACCGGTCACGTTAAAACCAGCCAGCCGGGGTCGTAAGGCATTTCAGCCTTACGCGCGCACCCATGAGGTGAACGATGAGGCCAGAAATGCAGCAGCAGCGATCATCGTTGAAGGGGAGCGATACGAACCTCGCCGGAAGACGTTTATTTACATCAATAATCGCCTTGAGGGAAACGCTCTGAATACAATTGCTGCCGTCCTCCAATTGGTGAACCCGGAGCCCGCTACACCCACCACGAAACCGAACTAGGGCAGAAGCCGTAGTCCGGCCCAGTCTTTGAAAACCGGTTCACCCATTAGATTCTCGTTGACGCTAAGCATCCCGCACACAGTCGTGCTTCAACAAACCCTATTCTTTCATGTGTTTGTGGTGATTGGAACGTGTATTCGATCTTTCGCAACTACGATTCCATCTTTGATAGCGTAACATTCAACAACGTGGTCGCCTTTGAAATCGGTGCTTTCGGTTTTTTCTTCAAATCCTTTGTCATCAACGATATCACCTCGAATACAATTTCTTTTTTGTGCCTCTTCGCCGCGGTTTAAAACTTTCCAAGCAATTTTATATGGCGACGGGACAGTGTTTCTCGTCACAAAGAATCTCAACTGCTTGTTTGCAAGCAAAGGAAAAGCTCGGTTAATCATTTCTGAAAGGAAATGCTCTCGGAATCCCTTTTGCTTGACCTCACATTCGATTTTAAGCGTATAAAGGATGTCGACAGGGTAGCAATTTTCGATGAACTGTTCGGTGTCTTCCCAAGCCGCCGAGGCTCTGATCGCCTTTTGCTCGGCGACTTCTTCGGCCGCTGCCGGGAATTGGCGGCCATATACCCTCCGCCATTTTTCGTTAACATTTTTGTAATTCTTTTCCTGAGCCTCTATGGCGGCCACGCAGAGGCGGTAGGCCTTTTTTGCTTTTCTTTGAAATTTTTTCCTCACTCTTACGCGCTGGCCGCTGCCTGGAGCGGCATAATGGTCTTGATCTGGCTGTTCACTTAAATACTCGAAGAAATCTCGACTAAGCCAATCGTAGTAAAGGTAACTTTTCGTATCGTAATCTTCTGTGCTTTCAAGAAAGTTATAGGTGAGGGTGTCGATCAAGAGGCCGCTCATTTCCAACCCATGTTTGTTCTTCCATGCCCGAGCCATTTTGCAGAGCCGTTTCAAATTCATATTTTTGGCATTATCCATTTTGGAGAATTCTTCCATCTCCTCCCGAGGTTTGGTAATTTTCCAACTTCCCTCGTTTTTGGTGTCCGGATATTTGTAACTGCTGTCCTCCTGTTCAAATACTGGCTGGATCTCCACATGGAAGTCGGTGTACGTGACCGTGACCACGAGACGATCAACCCTCACATCCGTTGCGGGATATCGTGAGAGAACGGCTGACTTTGCGTCCTGCAACAATTTTAGTTGCCTGCCGTCCTTGTAATTGTCCCATTCTCCTTTCGGCATGACGAAAAGCATGTCGAGATCAGAGATGCCATCGATGCCAGTATTTCTTCCGAAAGAGCCAACTTGAAGAACATTTGCAGTTTTTGACTCTGTGTCTCTGAATTTCTTGTTCAGGGCGGCGGTTAGTTCGCCATAACGGAGGCTGATAGTCTCCGTATTGCGAATTACCAAATTTGCGAGAAAATCACTAAACATATCCGCGACGGGCATAATCCTCCTTCATATTAAAAAATAATTGAGCTTCGCGAAGCCTAGTAGTTGAGCCAAATTGGTCGCAAATCTATCTGACCAAAATTTGTGTGCGAAATGGTTAACCTTAGCACAAAGGCGTAGTCCCAACAGATTCGGCACCGCTTCCGTATAGTAGGGAGGTCTTCAGACCTACGCAAGTAGGCAGGATCTTGAAGTGGATGCGGTATGATGGGTCGAACGAGGAGTCAATCAAACGATGGTTCCCATGCACTGCTTGACAGAAAAGCTGTTCGACAACAGCATTACGAAATATGGGGTTGGCAGATTGGTTTCAAATCTTTTGCGCAAATCTTCAAGTCACAAAGGAAGAAGCGATTTCGCGTCGTTATCACGCGATTACCAAACGCTTAAATATCGATTATTGGGATACGGAGTCTGATTCGTCACACGGTCTTTATGCGGGCTCTTATGGACGAAATACAGCGATCAACGGGGTTAGCGATATCGACATGATATTTCAGCTTCCATATTTAGTGTACGAACAATATGACGCCCACGAAGGAAACGGTCAGTCCGCGTTGCTTCAAGCAGTGCGCACCTCCATTAAAAAGACATATTCGGTGACCGACGTTGGTGCTGACGGACAAGTTATTTTGGTTCCCTTCGACGACGGTATTACTTTTGAGGTCGTGCCCGGATTCACTAACACGGATTCGAGCTATACATTCCCGGATTCTACTAACGACGGAAGCTGGAAGACGACAGACCCGCGCGCAGAAATCGAAGCGATCCGCAATCGAAATAATTTATGCAATGGCAACTTGGTTCGGTTATGTCGAATGTTGCGGTCTTGGAAAAACTATTGGGACGTTCCCATCGGAGGGCTTTTAATCGACACTTTGGCGTATCAGTTCATTGAGAATTGGCAATATAGGGACAAATCCTTTCTGTATTACGATTTCATGAGCCGCGACTGCTTTAAATGGATGATGGAACAGGATGAAAATCAGTCATATTGGAAAGCGCCCGGTAGCGCCCAATATGTTTGGGGGAAAGGACTGTTTCAATATAAGGCGAAACGTTGCTACAATATATCCGTAGAGGCAATAGGCCACGAGACCAGGCAAGAAGAGTGGGCAGCGAAACAGAAGTGGAGAAATATTTATGGAACAGCATATCCAGACTAGCGATACGCCGCATTCACGAAATATTCTTGAGGCACAACTTCGAGAATGCTTCGGGCGCGTCGTCTATTCTCATAAAACTCACGAGAAATGTGCCGACATTCTTCTGGCGCGATGGGCGCGAATAAAGCTTTGGCAGATTATTTTGTCCGCTCTCACGACCGCCGGTTTCATCTCCGTTGTATTTGGTGCGGAAAAATGCGGAGCGGTCGTGGGAGTGGTTCTTTCAACCACCCTGCTAGCGCTAAACGCATACACCAAGAATTACGACCTCGGAGCATTGGCGCAAAAGCACAAGCAGGCGGCGCAAGCTCTTTGGATGATTCGGGAAAGTTATCTCTCATTGATTACAGATTTGGTGATGGGAGAAAAGCCAATTGAGAAGATGCAACACGAAAGAGATGTTCTTCAGAAAAAATTGCACGAAGCGTATGCCGGAGCACCTGCAACGACCGATGATGCTTACGCGAAGGCTCAGGACGCTTTAAAAACAAAGGAAGACCTGACATTCTCTGATGAAGAAATTGACGCGTTTCTCCCGAAGGAATTAAAGCGGGCGCGAAAAGGCTCATAACTTGTTGCGGAAAATCGGTGCTGCCCGCTTAACTAATGAGCAGCACCTTGTCGAAACCGCAGACATCGGCAGTGGCAAGACTGCTGAGGCGGCAGGTTGTGGCCGAACGGCTGTGCTGTTCGTTGCGGACCGTTGATCATTTGGCAGTTCAGGGTCTTCTGCATCGAGTTACCTTTCCCGGACGGAAGAGGGCAAGTGGGTTCCGCGAGGCGGACCTCGAGGCGCTGGTGAATAGGACCTAATCCTTCAGGCTATTTCCAATGATTTTCACCTTTGCTCGAAAATCGATAATTGCAATCCAGGAATTCATATCCGTAAAAGGTCATTTCTCGTAGCTGCCAGATATGAACCACTGCAAGTCGGTGGTTAAAGGGATCTTTTCCCGGCTGCCTTCGCTTTTGCCCACCTCGCCCGGGCGGCGGCAGCGATCTTTGCTCGTCCAGCGGCACTCATCTTCCGCCTTCCTGTTTTAGCGGGCTTCTCTTTGCTCTTTCCCTTCACCTTAGCCCATCTCGCTTTCTGCGCAGCTGCGATTTTTGGCTCGAGCCGAAGCACTCATGCCCTTTCTGCCTTTTGATACTTGAGTCATTTCGGCCTTTTCCCCTAAAAGTTTTCCGAGTTCAGTTTGCAGCGCGTCGATTTGGTCCTTTATCGAGGCGGCTTGTCTGAGTTGCTGGGCTGAGAGATTCGAGATCATGCGCGGAGTTAAATATCCGCAGCGGTTCAAGTCAAGAGACCATTTTTGTAGCTCTATCCTTAGTTCGTTAGGAAACTGAGCGGATCCATTCGGAGGAAACCGAGCGCGCGAAAGAAGCGAGTATGTCTTTAGGTTGAGCTATGGCTGCCGGGCGTCTCGCCGAAGCCCGCTCCACTACCCCCGGATACCCATTCAGGCGGGCACCCTCCGTTTGCGCGAAACGTCTCGAGACTCCGACTCCGTGGAGAGGGCGAGCAGAGGGCGAGAAGATGCGAGTTCGTCGCGAATCCCGCCTCCCGTCGCGGAGAGTCCGAGCCTTCTTAGGCACATCGCACTCCATTAACCGAACAACGATCCTCTTTCTCTCCGGTGTGCTGACGGTCGGGTCCATCCTCAGAACCGCCTTAATTGCAGCAATAGTTGTGTTAAGCATAGGATATTGAATACGAGCTGCGAACCGTTCTGGTTTCTTGTTGTTGCCTAAACAATCGGGTGAACGGGCAGCAGAACCGAAGACAACCTTATGGGTCAGATGATTTACTGCGTGGCTTCCCCGCCCGCATCACACGCAAACTGAATCCTTTTCCATTTTCGTACGCCTCGACGCGGGCCTCGATCTCCAGAACTGGATAACGCACTGTGGCGAGACCGTAACTCTTGTAGGTCTGGGCGAACAACTCTGTTTCCACGATACCGGTCCAGTCGGCCAGCGTCAGGAACTTCATCGGCTCGCCAGTGATCTGGTGATGGGTGCGTTGTTCGATGATCAGCCCACAGGTCGTAACGTTCTGCCCGACGAATTCTCCAAGTCGATTCACCGGGCAATAGGTGTCCCAGGCGACGTCTGCGAACAATTCCAGCGGCTGACCGCTGATGGCAAAACCGTACAACTCGGTTTCGCTCTGCAACCTTTCCAGACGCGTTGGCTCATTCAGGGGAATTCCAGGCAATTGCTCCAGCCCGCGTGGGGGAATCAGCCAACCTTGGTCTGTTACAGTCGATGAACCGTACGTTTTTACTAAATGCTGTGCCTGCCAAAATTGGCGCGTGCGCGAGTCCCCGAATTCATCGAATGCTCCGACCCGTATCATGGATTCCAATTCCTCCCCCGTCGGACCCACGCGACGAAAAAAATCTGCCATTGATGTGAATGGACGCCCTTCGCGCGTCGCCAGCAGTTTGTCAGTGGTCCGCGCAGTCAATCCTTTTACCCTCGTGAGAGGCGCGCGAATGGATTGTCCGTTTGGAACATATGCTGGTCCGGGCGCATTCACGGAAGGAGGCAGAAGACTGAGCCCCAAACGATGACATTCGAGCACATAGACAAGCGGATGATAAAACCCTTTGCCGTTCGTTAATACCGCCGCCATGAACTCCGCGGGAAAATAACGCTTCAGCCACGCGGATTGGTACGCTTCAACGCCATAAGCGGTGCTGTGGGCTTTGCAAAACGCGTAGCCAGCAAAACCCGTGACCAATCCCCAGACTTCTTCGATTTTGTCAGGGGCGTGCCCTCGGGCCGAAGCTGATGCGATGAACTCGGCACTAATTTCTTCGATGACTGACCGTTTCTGTTTATTGAGCGCGCGGCGCAGCACATCGGCACGACCCGGAGCCAATCCGGCGAAGGCTTCGCAGATCTGCAAAATGTGTTCTTCGTAAACCACCAGCCCATAGGTGCTGCGCAAACAGGATTCGAGCGAAGGATGCGGGTAAACCGTCGGCTCCATCCCTTGGTAGCGCCGAGTGAACGATGTTTTTTTGCCCTCATTGGCGGCGCCTGGCCGAATGACGCTCACAATTGCAACCAAGCCATCAACCTCTCGGACATTGCACATGCGGCATAGACTCGTCATTGCCGGTGATTCGATGTGATGCACCGCCCGACCGCCCCCGGACGCGATCATTTCCCAGACGTGCGGATCTTGCCACGGTTCCACAGCTTGCTCATCACCCAGAAATAGCCGCCCATCCTCCTTGGTGCGCGCCGTGCATTGGTCCAAGTCCACTTCAATGCCGCGTTGCCTGAGCATTGCTTTGACGTCGCGCATGGCCGCGAGACCGCCCTGCGCCAGTATGTCCATCTTCACCAAACCGACGGCCTCCACAGCGTCCATGTCCAGGTGGGTCGTGGAATAGCCCTTGTTGGCGACGAACGTCGGGGTCAATTCGTGCATCGGTTGGCGCGATAGGACCAGGCCGCAAGGGTGCATTTTGGGATAACGCGGCATGCCATCCAAAAACTGCGCTGTCATTAGCGCAGTGCGATAAGGCTCCTCATTGACGGGAAGGTCACGCGTTTCCGGACTGGCTTGTAGCAACTCAATCAATCCCTTGCCCGCTTTCGGCGCTGGCTCGTCTGGGACCCATCCCCCGCCGAACCCCCAGGGAAATCGATCGGTAAATTTTCGCACGTCGCGTTCCCCCACCCCGAGCACCTTGGCCACCTCGGCGAATGCGCTTCTTGCCTGAAACGTCGAGAACCCTCCGACGACGGCACAATGTTCCGGTCCATACTTCTCAAAAATCAAGTCCACCACGTCGTCTTTAAAGTCGTGCGCGAAGTCGATGTCGATGTCCGGGAGTTTGTGCAGGGCCATGCGTTCCTTGTT
>Ga0105238_10004995_pt1 | contig 13117 bp, 7 predicted proteins | sample KBSC34metaG_FD_81526 | JGI IMG/M metagenome (GOLD analysis project Ga0105238, IMG submission 81526) | Corn rhizosphere microbial communities from Kellogg Biological Station, Michigan, USA - KBS C3-4 metaG | ecosystem: Host-associated > Plants > Roots > Rhizosphere > Soil | place: Michigan, USA... | reverse complement strand
TCGTTGATTTGGAGGATCTCATGCTGAAATATTCCTGGCTCCCGCCCCGGCGAGGTGGATCGGGAGGGATATCCGGAGTTTTTATAGGTGCTGCAGCACTCGCTATACTGATGACGCCTGCATCGGCAGCGACCAAGAACGTCACAAGCTTGCTTGACGACAATGGGAGCGGCACGTTGAGGTCGATCATCAAGGGATCGGCTCCTGGTGATACGATCACGTTTTCGGGTACAGGAACCATTGTTCTGTCCCAGGGGCCGATCACGATCGCGAATAATCTCACGATCGCCGGCCCTGGCGAAGCGATCCTGAATATTCAGGGCAATAACGGCGGCGCACTGAATATCACGGGCGGAACCGTAAACATCAGCGGACTGACGTTTGAAGGCGGTAATGCCTTCGGCAACTCGGGCGGCGCGATCGCTACAAACTCACAACTGACCATTTCGAACTGTGTCTTCGATGCCAATCAGACACAAGGCAGTGGCGGAGCAGTTTACGTAGTAGGCGGTTCCCTGACACTGCAGGGATCTATCTTCGAATCCAATTCAAGCACAGTTGGTGGAGGAGGGGCTATTTCGTTTTATGGCGTTCCAGGCGGTGTGCAGGCGACATTGAACGCCACCGGATGCACATTCGACAACAACTTCTCAGCGAACAGTGGTGGAGCGATCGACTTCATTGGCCAGTATTCTTGTTGTAATAACCCCATAGCCAGTATTAGCGGCATTGTTGCGAATTGCACATTCACAAACAACAGAACGGCAACAAACGGCGGCGCAATCGCAATTCACAATAATGGCAGCTCACCGGCTTATATGACGTTAATTAACAGCACCCTTGTGAAAAATACTGCATCAAGTCAAGGAGGTGGTATATTCTTCGACTACAACCTCCTCACCATCGAGAGCAACCTAATCGCCGGAAACTCATCACCGAGTGGTAACGATATCTGCTGGACCAAAAATGGATCGCTAGCCGATGGCGGCTCTAACTTGATCGGAGACGGCTCTACAACAAGTTTGACGAACGGGGCAAACCACGACCAGATCGGTACGGCGACCACTCCGATCAATGCAAAGATGGGGCCTCTCGCGAACAACGGCGGGCCGACGCCGACGGTTGCGTTGCTCCTGGGCAGCCCGGCGATCGATGGAGACTACAACAACCACGTAAACGCCGATCAGCGCGGAGTGCCCCGGCCTCTGGGCACGCGTAACGACATCGGGGCCTACGAGTATATCCCCGGCGGCGGTACGACCACCATTCCACCGGTGATCAGCACGATAACTCCGGCGTCCGGTCCTGTCGGAACGACGGTAACATTGACAGGTGTGAGCTTCTCCACCACTTCGGTCGTTCTCTTTGGCGGAGTGCCGGCAACATCAGTCGCGGTGGTCAATAATGCATTGATTGTGGCCACTGTTCCGAGCGGCGCAAAGACCGGACCAGTAACGGTAACTAACTCCAATGGCACAGGGACCGGCCCCACCTTCACGGTAACGTCCGCAGTTCCGAAGATCCTCAGTATCGCGCCGTCGTCCGGCGCAGTCGGCTCGCAGATCGCAATTACCGGATCAGGCCTTACAGGCGCAACGGCGGTGACATTCAATACGACGGCGGCAACCGTCTTCACGCCGGTCTCGGATTCCGTTGTCCTTGCCACGGTTCCGGCCGGCGCGACCAGCGGCACGATCAAGGTTACGACTCCCGGCGGGCAGGCGACGAGCCCTGCGAATTTCACAGTCATCGCAGCCCCAGTCATCATCGCCTTCGCTCCGAAAGGCGGACCGGCCGGAACTGTCGTGGCGATCTCCGGCACCGGCTTTACGAACGTGGCTTCGGTCACATTCAATGGCGTATCGGCGACTTATAAGGCCGTCTCCAGCACGGCTATTGTCGCGACCGTCCCAGCCGGCGCAACAACCGGACCGATCAGCGTCATCGCTCAGGGCGGTCCGGTGAGCAGCGGCGAAAACTTCGTGGTAGGCGCGCCGACGCCTGTCATAACCGGCTTCGCTCCGGCTTCCGGTTCAGCAGGGTCCGTAGTCGCAATTACCGGTTCCGGCTTCACGGGGGCGACATCAGTCGCGTTCAACGGAACTCAGGCCGGCAAGTTTACCGTCCAGTCGGATTCAGTCATCTTCGCCACGGTACCGCTCGGGGCGTCGACGGGCGCCATTCAGGTCACCACTCCTGCCGGTCCCGGCGTCAGCGCTTCGAACTTCACGGTTCTGACCGGAACGCCGACAGTCACAAGCTTCTCGCCCACGACCGGCCCTGTTGGAACCCTGGTCCTGATTTCGGGAACCAATCTCGCCTCCGTTTCCGCCGTCACATTCGGAGGAATCGCCGCGAAGTCGTTCTCCGCCATCTCAGATACGCTCGCCACCGCAACGGTTCCGGCCGGGGCGAAAACCGGCGCAATCACGGTCACCACGGCAGGAGGATCGGCCACCAGTTCCGGCAGCTTCACACTTACGAATGTCATTCCGACAGTCGGAGGGTTTACCCCGGCATCAGGCCCCATCGGAACGCAGGTAGCGATCTACGGCACAGGCCTCGCCGGAGTCGCGACGGTATCTTTCAACGGCACGCGCGCGTCCGTTATAACACCGCTGAGCGACTCGGTCCTTCTTGCAACGGTACCGAATGGCGCAACTTCGGGCGTCATCACAGTGGCGACGGCAGGAGGGCCGGCTGCTAGCCAGAAACCCTTCTCAGTGACGACAGCCACTCCGGTCATCACAAACTTCTCGCCGGGCCAGGGGCCTGTCGGCACGACGGTGGTGATCTCCGGTTCCGGCCTTTCCTCCTCCCTGACAGTTTCGTTCGGCGGAGCATCGGCATCGGCGATCGTAGAGTCAGATAACCTGATCCTCGCGAATGTGCCGACAGGAGCGAAAACCGGGAAGCTCGTCGTGACCACCCGTACCGGCACGGCGACCAGTACCGGCACATTTACAGTCGGGGCGACTGTGATGCTCGCCGGTCTTTCAACACGATCGGCTAAAGCCGGCGACATGGTGCTTGTCTCCGGGCTGGGATTGAACCAGGTCAGCTCAATCGTCATCGGTGGCGTAAAATCCACGGATATCATCCACGTTTCAGATCGTGTTCTGGCCGTCACGGTACCGAATGGCGCCCGGACCGGTAAGATCGAGGCGCTCGGTCATACCGGCCAAGCAGTGGGTCACGCTTCACTGAAGATCAGTCAGTAACGCTCAGTTACATTGGAATAGGGGCAGGGCGATCGTAAATTCGTTCGTCCTGCCCCTACCCAAGCCGGCTCCTAAAAACTGGGATAGATACTCGCAAAATGCCGGGAGCATGGAAATGATAGGTGATCTATTCACTGTATTGTGCCGGACGAGCGCCGTGGGAAAGTAGGACGCGCCGCATCGGTTCTCTATCAATGCTCCTGCCGGCCCCTTCAAGCGCATCCAATGGCGTCTTCCCCTGATCGTTGAGCGCGTGGACATCCGCTCCGTACTCGATCAATGCCTCCGCTACGTCGACGAAGCCGGCTTTCGCCGCGCAATGCAGGGCGGCGTCTCCTCTGTAACGGGCCGATATATCGGCGCCACAACGGAGCAATGCCCGCGCAAGCGCCACGTTCTCCTTATGACCGCTATTGCCCGTGCAGCACATGCCGATCCATGCTCCCGGCTCTTGATTGACATTTGCGCCTCGGGCAAGCAGCTTTGCGGCGATCCCCGGATACAGCACCCAGGCTCCCGCGCCGAGTTGTGCAGGGTCTGTTCCATATTCGAGCAAGAGATCGGTCAGCGCTTCATGACCATCGTTTGCCGCCGCCCGGACAAGGCGAACGCTGTTCATACCGACTGTTGCGCCTCGCTCCAATAGAAGCAGCGAGCCCGCAACGTGCCCGGCGCACACCGCGTGCATGAGCGGAGTAATTCGGGCGACATCGCAGGCAGGATCGGCGGCGTCTGCGAGTTCGGGAGCCAGATCCAGCAGGTTCCCTACCCCGCTCAGATCGCCCATGAATGCCGCAGTAAAGATGTCATATTGAGCGCCATGCTCGATAAGGAGATTTGCGACACGATCGCGTCGCCTGGCGAGCGCTCCGCAGAGTGAGGTCATCCGCAGCATGGGAATGCCGGAGATACTTGCCTCGCTTCCGGACAGCATCGACACTGCGTTCACATCTACCCCCTGATGCAGGAGCGCTTCAACAGCTTTCGTCTTGCCGCGAACCGCTGCCGCCAGCAAGAGCCTTGGACCATGCCATAGTATTATCTGCGGATGCTCGGCAGCCAATGCCGAGATACCTTCTGCGTCGTCTTGCCGAACGCAATGCAGAAACTGAGGATCGGCGTTGTATGCGCTCCCATGAAGACGCTCCCCGGGAACAGGTTCATCCACCCGGTTCACGAGTCCCATGGCGATGCGGGAAATGAGAGGTTTGATCCGGGCGACGATGGCCGGGTCATCGACCGACCCGGCGAAGGCATCGAGGAAGTGCCCCACCCACCGGCCCGCCATACCGCGGCTGATCGAGACGGAGCCATGAGCCGCTATCAGCCCCGGCGGCCACGCCGCGTCGAAATATGCCGGCGATCCGCCAAACCACGCTTCGAAGAAGAGCTTCACCTTCTCGCGCTCCTTCGTAAGGTCGGATCTGAAGGCCGGGCGCAGGACAGGATCGGTTTCGAAACGGTCGTAAAGCCCATCGACGATTTTGGCGACTGTATCCCGCCCACCGAACACCTCCAATGTTCCTGCCGGGGGAAACAGCAATGCTGCGCTCGGTCCGAAGCCGCCCCGATGTCGGAGGTCAGGCTGAACCTGGAGCGGTATGAATGCACCCTTTTGCTGTCGCGCGTTTTTCACCTGGGGATTCTTCCTTAAGCCAATCGACTCATCATCCGGCCAACTATACCAGACGTTTCACAATCGGCAGCCGAAGTCTCAGTATAACGTCAGCATGCGCCTTCTGCCAAAGGTAAACTGAGGGAGGAGGCCATCATGAACAATGTGCATCGGATCACATCGGTTCAACTTCTCACGATGCTGATCGCATCGGCATTAGCCGGCGCATGCGCTGGTTTTATCGGAATCCACTCCACTCAAACGCCCGCGAGAGCCGCAACACTCAACTCGATCGAACGACAAGACTTATTCGCCGCTTCAAAACCTAAGGAGAAAACGAAAATGCTGGGCCTCTCCTCAACGCCGCCGGACTTGTCAACGCGATAAGTCCGGCACGGATCTGCCAACCGCTATTATCCTCTCAATTGTTATCGCTGTTAATATCCGCCGCCTCGCCGTTCCGCCCGGCTGATGAAGCCATACCGGGAAGGCGTATGCCAAGAAATTTACGGCGACTTTCGGAACGAGTTCTTAATCCAGGAGTTATTCTTAATCAAGATCCCTGTTTCTTATCTGATTATTTACGATGGATTAATACTAGGCAATGATGTGAAAAAATTAATTGTTCGCCCCCTGATTGTTGTATCGTCTGTTATTCTTGTCGTTGTAATAACAGTTGCAATACAAATAAAGCGCCGGGCGTGGCTGATAGTAAGGGAAGCCCAGGTACGCGTGGACGGCCGTTTGAACCGAGCTGCCAGAGTATATCGATCTAGAGATGGCGCTCGACTGTTAGTTGAGCTGGAATTGCCAGATCAAACCACGATATCGTATATAGATGAAACGAAGAAAACCGAAGGCCTGGTCTATGTATCAGATATTGAAATAGAAACTCCCTGGTTTATTGTGCCGCTGAGAGATCCCCCAACAAATGATCCCTATTTGGGCGCAGATTTGTCAGATTTACCAGATCCGAATCTGAAAATACTATCTGGCGGCATATCATACCAATCGTTAATCGGACATGTCGATGTGACTTATGTAAGATAACATTGACCAGGCGGCATTATCATCGGACTGATACAGCCGAAAAAAGGATAGGCGAATTAATAAACCGGCAGCTCCTCACCGATGCGCGGAGATGCCGATTTGATGCGAATGCGACTATCCTTCACGCGCGATGCATTCTGGCGAACCAGCAGTATTTCCCGATCGTTGCTCCTTCGCCGACCTGGAGCTCGATCGGCCTCTCCACCAGTTCGCGCACGTCCCAGCCGTTCGAGGCGAACGCAATCCGAATATCTTCCTCGCTCAACGCAGGCATCCATCGGCCGCTGGCATGCTGTGTCATCGGCGCGCCACGCTCGCTGAATGCGCGCAGATAAACGACGGCCTCAGACCGGCACAGGCGATGCAGGGCGGCGGCGTAACCGTCATCGGGTCAGCTCCTTTCGATTTCGCCGGCAGCGTGGTCGAGAGCGGCTGTGATGGCGGCGAGGGATTCGGGCGAGAGCTCTCCCTTGGAGAGGCGTACATGGATGGCGGCGCGCAGGTTGTTCATGGCGCGCATCATCTCGGGGGCGGGTGGGCCACCGAAGCGCGTGCGGGTCTCTTCGATCCGAGCGCGAATGGCCTGGATCGCCGCCGCATTGGCTTCGAGCGCTACACGGCCTTCGTCGGTGATGCTGTAGAGCTTCTTCGTCGCCTGCGCCTCGCTGGCGATAAGGCCCGTCTCCTCAAGGAACGTCAGGGTGGGATAAACGACGCCGGGGCTTGGCGTATAATTGCCGTTCATCATATCCTCGATCGCCTTGATGATCTCGTAGCCGTGCCGGGGCTGAACGGCGATTAAGTCCAGAACGAGCCAGCGAAGATCGCCCTGTTCCAGCGGCCGCTCGGGCCGCTCCGGGCCGCGTCCGAAGCCAAAGCCAAATCCCTGCCGATCTCTCCCGCGAGGACCGCCGCCTCGCCAGTCCCGGTTATTGCCCATCATTGTATCGTCTCCTTCTTCAGCCCCGGCAAAGCCCGCTCGCCCATCCGGCGCTTCGCCGCGCGATCCCGGCATTCCGAATCCCCAGTGCGCATGAGGTCCGAATGGCCGATGGCCGCCGCCATGTCCATGCCCGCCATACATTCGAGGATCGTGGTGTTCTCCCCAGCCATGGTGATGTCCGTACATATATTATGCCTTTCCAGCATAGCCGGCGTCGTATAAGGCCGGCATGTGATATTGTTTTCGTATATCGCAGATATTCTTTTGTAAGATCTTCGATATATCTAAGATGAATCTACCACATATCACTGCGAAAATGTTCCATCTCCGCATTATTTTTGATTCGCTAAAATTTTCCGGCGGCTTCAAGGCTGTTTTCGGCACCGCGTTTTGCCGGCTTTTCCAGGTGGCTAGCCGATGGAAATGGGCCTGCAGTGAATCACTGCGCAGTCTCGTCCCAAAAGAAAATGGAATTTTGTGACGCGTTTGTGAATCACAAGGAATCGAGTGGGGGCCCGTCCCAAAATCCCGGCTTTGGACGTTCAAACAAGCTTATTTGTCTGTTATGCCCGGCAAGAGCAATGGTACAATTATCATTACGGCTTCGGCCTGAGTTCCGTGGATTGGCAATGCTGTAATGATAGGATCGCGATTACGCGCTCGCACAAACAAATCGACGAGAGAAGCTGCCGGGGATAAGCGCAGCCGGCTAATCGGGGGCGTGCTATCGCTCCTGCTTGCAGCCGTTGAGCCGGAGATCTACAAGTTTTCGACGACACAAGGCTTTGCGTGGTCTGCTGCCCTGGCGACGTTTTGGGGCGTGACATGGGCATGCATTCTGCCGATCTACCTGGCATCGACCGTCAAACGGAATTCGTTTTTCTGGGCAGCTCTGCCCATTTTTCTATGCGGTTTTCCCCTTGGGATGCACAACCGTTTTAATCTCGCATCAGCTGTGCTGACCACCGAAGTATTGCTCTTACCGGCCGGCATGATGTGGTGCATCGGCAAGGCGCTCCGCCACACGGCGCGCCGCTCCGTCATCTTTCCGCAACCCGCTATCGCAGCCGTAGAAGCACATGAAGACGCCGGTGTCTGGCCGCCGGCGCCTCGCGGCAGACGATAAAGCGCAGTCTGAAAGCCTACTTTAAACGACGGGACAAAGATAGACTGCGTCACATTCCGAAAGTGCTTCAACGCTTCATTCTTCCAGCGCTAAACGAATAAGAATCCTCTTATGGATTCACAGCTCCCTCGCTTGATTCCATGCTATGATGTTAAGGTGGCAGGCGGCCTGATAGTTCAAGCCCCGCCTCAAGTGAGCAAAGCATGCGAATCCTGAATACTTGTTCTCCTACGATATCTCATATCTCTATTTTCGACCGAATGAATACATTCGCGCGGCGGCATCGCGCTTCGTGGGCTGCAGCTCTGTCGGCTTCGATGGTTTTCGGTGGGACTGCCGCCGCCTCCGCTCAGACGCTGACCGGCGTGCTGCCTCAAAATCCGCCAGCGGCGTTATCACTGCCTCAGAAAGTATTGAGCCAGATTGCCGCGCTTGAAACGGAGGCGAGCACTCGGACATCAACTCAGAACAAGCTCGACTCTCAACTCTGGTACGCTGCAAAAATGCATGCTGGAAATGCGATTGCCGCGAACGTACCTGCTTTGAAGCTTGACATCAACCCGAGCGCCAACGGTAGTGTCGAGGTGGATATCACGGCACATGTAACCGATGCCCTGCTTGCGCAGATCAAGGCGGTGGGTGGGCAAATCGGCAGCAGTTTTCCGAAGTACGATGCAATCCGTGCGACTCTTCCCCTAAGTAAGTTGGAGACCGTGGCTGGTCTGCCCGGTATCCAATTTGTTAAACCAGCCCTTTATCCCTATATCCAGGGGACCAATCCCGCCTCATCGGGGCGCGCGCGTGCAATGCGGATGCTCGGTCAATACTTCCGCCCAATCGACGGCAGTCACAAAACGAATCCGCTCCAGGCTCTTGGCTTCGCTCCCGGCATAGGAAGCGTGGATAGCGAAGGCGACACGACACACCGCGCCGCTCTGGCCCGCTCTACATTCAATGTAGATGGAACGGGCATCAAGATCGGCGTCATCTCGGACAGTGATGACTTCCGGGAGAACGCGCAAGCATCGGGCAATCTTGGAGCGGTAACAGTACTTCCAGGTCAGTCTGGACGGACCAGCACCAGCGCGGGTGAAGGCACCGCGATGATGGAGATCGTCCACGACATCGCGCCGGGCGCATCGCTCTACTTCGCAACGGGCTTTACCAGTGAAGCGCAATTTGCAACGAATATCGAGGCTCTGGCAAATGCCGGCTGTCAAGTAATCGTCGACGATATCGGCTATTTCGATGAGTCGCCGTTCCAGGACGGCATCGTCTCGAAAGCTGTGCAAACCGTTACATCTCAGGGAGTTCTGTACTTCTCGGCCGCCGGCAATTCCGGCAACTTTACCAATACGACATCCAGTGTTTGGCAGGGTGATTTTATCGATTCGGGTTATCCGATAAGTGGAACTACGGGCGGTAAAAGCGCCGCCTTCCTAGTTTCAGGAGATAACGTTTACAATGCAAATGGAGTCATTGATCTAACCGGCGACGGACAGGATCCCTACTTGTTCTGGAACGATCCGCTTGGCCATTCCAGCAACGACTATAACCTCTTTGTTGCAGACTCATCTCTCAGTACGATTATCAAAGCATCCACCAACGTGCAGAACGGCAGCCAGGATCCGATTGAGGGCCTTCACGACATTCCAAACGGGGACTATGTGATAATTGTCCTGCATTCCGGCTCTCCTCGATTTCTGCACCTGGATCTTGCCGGTCAGGGTGGCAAACTTGGCATATATACGAACGCTCGCACGCGCGGACACTCAACGGTCAATGCCGTCGGTGCCTATGGCGTTGCCGCGACACCCGCAGCAGCGCCGCCATCATTCTACGGCGCGCCGATGGGACCGTACCCTAACCCCTTCAACAGCAGCAATCAGATCGAGCATTTCAGCTCGGACGGTCCCCTCCACCTTTACTATAATACAAACGGAACTGCGATCACACCCAACGATCTGACATCCACGGGCGGTCAGTTCGTACTTAAGCCGGATATCACAGCTGCCGATGGCGTTACGACATCGCTCAACAGCAGCGTTGACAATAGGGAGAGTTTTGCGCCGTTTTTCGGCACGTCGGCTGCCGCTCCCCATGCCGCAGCGATTACGGCTCTGCTGCTTTCCTATTCTCCGGGACTGACGCAAGCGCAGGTGCGCAATCTGCTCACCAGCACCGCCATCGACATCATGGATGCCGGGGATGACCGCGATTCCGGTTCCGGCATTCTGGACGCCTTTGCATTACTATCCGCTGCCCCATCGCAGAGTCCCAAGATCACATCGTTCTCACCGAGCAGTGGCCAAGCAGGGGTGAATGTCACGATTACGGGAACAAACTTTATCGGAGCAAGTTCCGTCACGTTCAATGGCGCTAACGCGTCCTTTAACGTTGCAAGCGCAACATCGATTACGACGACGGTCCCGGCCAGCGCCACGACCGGTTCGATCACTGTGACGACGCCCAAAGGCACGGCAACAAGCACGGCGCCGTTCACGGTGAGCGCTTCAGGGCCTACGATTACCAGTTTCAGCCCCACTGCCGGTCAGGCCGGCACGATTGTTCAGATCGTGGGAACCAATCTCGGCGGCGCTACGGGAGCCGCTTTTAATGGAACAAAGGCAACCACCTTCTCGGTAGTCAATTCGACCACGGCCAATGCAACCGTTCCGGCCAGTGCAACCACCGGACCGATCACGGTCAGCACGCCGACTGGAACGGCCACAAGCGCGACATACTTCACAGTCACGATTCCCGCTCCCACAATCACATCGTTCAGTCCGGAGAGCGGTCCCGTCGGAACAAGTATCACAATCTCTGGCGCCAGCCTGACCGGGGCAACGAGTGTCTCCTTTAATGGATCTGAGGCAACCACCTTTACGGTCTCGAATGCCACATCAATCACGGCCATCGTGCCAGCCACGGCCACAACAGGAACGATTACCGTTACCACTCCTTCCGGAACGGCGACAAGCGCAACAAGTTTCACGGTTACTGTTCCAAAACCGACCATCACGACCTTCCTGCCCACGAGCGGCCCGGTTGGAACATCGGTCATTATCGCCGGCACGAAGTTCACGGGCGCATCCGCAATTACCTTCAACAACCAGCAAGCAACAGATTTCACCGTAAACTCCGATCAGTTCATTACGGCTACTGTCCCGGCGGGAGCGACGACGGGCAAAATCGCCGTAGTAACGCCAATCGGCACGGCAACGAGTTCGGCCAATTTCACGGTGACGACATCCGCGCCCCCCATCGCCAGCATAACGCTCAGTCCGACAAGTGTCCTGGGCGGCAATCCGTCAACAGGAACGGTTACGCTCAGTGCACCCGCTCCCGCCGGAGGTCTCACCATCTCCATGGCCTCCAGCGCCCCCGCAGCCACGCCGACGAGCACGACCGTTGAGGAGGGCGCGACGACCGGGACATTTACGGTCAATACAACATCCGTTTCCACAGTGACGCCGGTCAGGATTACTGCAAGAGGGTCCAAGGCAGCGGCTACGCTCACGATCAATCCACCATCCGCGATAAATATTACAGTCGATCCGGCAAACCTACTCGGCGGCAGTTCAGCGCAGGGAACGATTACTCTCAATGCGGCTCCCGTAGATCGTATAACAATTCCTATAATTTGCAGCAATACTTCCGCTACAGCGACGGCAGCTATTGTCCCGGCGGGTTCCACTACCGGGACATTTACAGTCAATACAACCCCTGTTTCCAAATTGACATCTGTCAGTATTACAACCAAGGGCTCTACGGCATCAGCCAAGCTGACTATCAATCCACCATCCATAACAAGTATCGAGCTCAATCCTGCGTCAGTCATTGGCGGAAGCCAATCCAAGGGAACGCTCACCCTGAATGCACCCGCTCCGATCACTGGCATGACGATCCAGCTTGTCAGCAGTAACCCCGCAGCCACGGTTACGTCATGCACTGTAGCCGGCGGCGCAATCTCAGGTACGTTCACTATCAACACAATTCCTGTGGGCTCTGTAACGTCAGTCAGCATCTCGGCCAAGGGAACGGCTATCAGCAGCACCCTGATTGTCAATCCGCCGCTGTTCAAATCGATCACACTTAATCCGCCAACCGTAATTGGAGGCGAGAAGTCGACAGGCACCCTGACGCTTCAATCGACCGCGCCGGCAGGAGGCTGGACCGTTGCAATCATCAGCGATAACAGTTCGGCCACTCCTGCCGCCTGTATAATCGCAGGAGGCTCGACCACTGGGACTTTCTCGATTGTGACAAAGCCAGTGAGCACCATAGCAACGGTCTCGATTGGCTCGCCTAGCAATATCGTAAACGCCGATTTAACTATTAAGCCACCAACGGCAGCAGGCATCACGCTCAGCCCCACATCAGTGACCGGAGGCAGCACTTCTACCGGAACGTTGACGCTTGGATCGGCAGCACCGTCAACCGGCATAACGTTCCAGCTCACCAGCAGCGATCCAGCCGCGACAGTCAGCACATGCATCGTCTCAGGCGGCAAAACTACCGGGACGTTTACCGTTACAACCGTACCTGTCGCTACGCAGACCGCAGCAAAGATCACCGTTTCCGGGACAGCCGCCGGGGCGACGCTCACCATTATTCCGCCTGTCGTAACCGCGATCAAGCTCAATCCGACAAGCGTGCTTGGAAGCAAATCAGCGGCGGGATCCATCACTCTCAATGCAGCAGCTCCGAGCGGTGGACTGACAATCGCCATGGCCGCCAATGACGCATCCGCAAAAGTAACCGTGGCAACCGTGGCGGGCGGCGCTAAGACCGGCACGTTTACGATCACAACGATCCCGGTTCTCAAAGAGACCACAGTCACCATCACGACAGCAGGATCGACGGCATCGGCAAAACTCACCATCATTGCGCCTGCGGCAGTCAGCGTCAAAGTTAATCCTGCAGCCGTCATCGGAGGAAGTCCGTCCACTGGAACGCTTACATTAAGCGGACCCGCTCCGAGCGCAGGGATGACGATCGCGCTGTCCAGCAGCAAAACAGCCGCAGCGGTCACATCCTGCAAAGTGGCCGGAGGCGCAACATCCGGCACGTTCGCTATCAGCACCGTTCCCGTCGGCGTCGTCACAGCCGTCAATATCTCGGTAACCGGAACAGCCGTCGGCGGCACGTTGACAGTCAAT
>Ga0105238_10004993_pt1 | contig 13122 bp, 14 predicted proteins | sample KBSC34metaG_FD_81526 | JGI IMG/M metagenome (GOLD analysis project Ga0105238, IMG submission 81526) | Corn rhizosphere microbial communities from Kellogg Biological Station, Michigan, USA - KBS C3-4 metaG | ecosystem: Host-associated > Plants > Roots > Rhizosphere > Soil | place: Michigan, USA... | reverse complement strand
GCTTACTGGGGCGCCAATTCGGTGGCCTGGGGCAACGACACGACGCCGAGCCTGTTCAAGGTGGGCACGATTCCGGCCGCCGGCCAATGGGCGCGGCTGGAAGTTCCGGCCAGCAGCGTAGGACTGGAAGGCTCCTCGGTTTCGGGCATGGCGTTCACGCTTTATGGCGGACGCGTCACGTTTGATAACTCCGGAAAAACTTCCGTGACCAACGGCGCGCCGTCGAACTCGACTGGCGATACCGGCAGCACAAACACGAACTCGGGCGGCACGAATGCCTTGAGCAACACGACCACTTGGTTCGATGACGCGTTGCCCTCGGGCGCAGTGGCTGACTGGAACGTGGATTCCTGGAATTGGACGAGCACCAGTCCGAATCCGCAATCCGGAACGCGGGCGCACCAAAGCGCGACGGCTGCGGGATTGCACCAGCACTTCTTCTATTCCGCCGCGCAGACGATGAGCGTCAGCACCGGCGACACACTCTACACCTGGGTCTATGTTGATCCGGCAAATGTCCCGAGCGAATTGATGCTGCAATGGAACGACGGCACCACCTGGGATCACCGCGCCTATTGGGGTGCGAATACGATCAGCATGGGCACCGACGGCACCACGGGTCGCCATTATATGGGGCCGATTCCGGCCGCGGGCCAATGGGTCCAACTGCAAGTGCCGGCCAGCGTGGTAGCGCTCGAAGGCGTCACAGTCAGCGGTATGGCATTCACGATGTATGACGGACACGCCACCTGGGATAATACCGGGAAAGGCACAATGACAACCTCCAATCCTGGCGGCGGCACCTCGACTGGCGGAACCACCGGCGGGACAACGGGTGGAACGACTGGTGGCACCACGGACAGTGGTTCACCGGGAACCAGCGGCGGCACGACTGACGGCTCAACGAACGGCGGCACGGTCACGAACCAACCTCCCATTGTGACCCCACCGGCTCCTCCGACCGGCGGAACGACGACCAATGCAGCGCTCACGAACGTCGTCAGCTTCCTGCATGCAGCGAGCGCGGACGATGTGGCCTGCCTCATACCGCAACCGGGCGATTACGCTTTGCATGTAATTACGCCCACGTTGTTGGAATTGAAAGTCATCAATACGGCGCCGTATAACACGACGACCCCGAACAGCCTGAACCTGGTGGATGGCAGCTACAACTTCCTTGCACCTTCGACCGGCTTGTTTGCGGTAACCGTGAACGGTCAATCGGTGCAGGTGCAGGCGGTCGGCTTCAAACGCCGCCCGTTGTATGCGCCGCTCTACAAGTTCGACTTGCGGATCGATAACAACGTTTATCTGCAGCTCGCCTCGCCCATCTCGGACAATCAGGTCATCAAGGTGACCAATCCGAACGGCAGTTTGTGGAACGCGAACACGACCTTCACGGCCACGGTGGATCCGCTGCGGTTCAACCCGGCGATCCATGTGAACCAGGAAGGTTACATGCCGAACTATTCGAAGAAAGCCATGGTCGGTTATTACGCCGGCAGCATGGGTGAAGTCGGCATTCCGGCTTCCTCAGGCTTTAAACTCGTGGACGCGAGCAGCGGCGCGACGGTATTCACCGGCACGCTCAATTCGCGGTTGGATTCCGGCTGGAACTACAGCCCTGCGCCTTACCAGAAGGTGTATGAAGCCGATTTCACAAGCTTCACCACGCCGGGACAGTATCGTCTCGTGGTGCCGGGCATGGGCGCGTCCCTGCCGTTCAACATCGCGGACGGAGTCGCGATGGCCTTCGCGCGCACTTACGCGCTGGGTCTCTACAACCAGCGTTGCGGCACGGCGGTTGCCCTGCCTTACTCGCGTTACACGCATGATGCGTGTCACACGGCTGCAGCGACCGTTCCGTGGCCGCCACAAAACTTTGCGTGGACGTGGCAGACGATCGACAATTACGGAACGATCTCGAACCCGGATAATCCGCAGCAAACCGCGCCGAAGATCACCGAGAACACCTTGTTGTTCCCGTTTGTGAACCAGGGCACGGTGGACGTCTCTGGCGGCCATCATGACGCAGGTGACTACAGCAAATACATGACGGATAGCGCCCACGTGGTGCATGCGTTGATGTTTGCGGTGGATTCACTCCCGGGCGTGGCGCAATTGGATAACATGGGCATTCCGGAAAGCGGCGACGGCATCAGCGACGTTTTGCAGGAAGCAAAATGGGAAGCGGATTACATCGCGAAAATGCAGGATGCGGACGGTGGATTCTATTTCATCGTGTATCCGACCACTCGCGAATACGAAGCGAACGTGACGCCCGACCATGGCGATCCGCAAATCGTGTGGCCCAAGACCTCGACTGCCACGGCGGCCGCGGTGGCGGCGCTCGCGGAATGCGCATCCTCACCGGCGTTCAAGGCGGCGTATCCGCAAGTCGCGGCGGCCTATCTCGCAAAAGCGAAATTGGGCTGGACGTTCCTGACGAATGCGATTGCCAAGTACGGCAAGAACGGCATTTACCAAAAGATCACGCACTACGGCGATACCTTCGCCGACCAGGACGAACTCGCGTGGGCCGCTACGGAAATGTTCATCGCCACCGGCGACCAGGGCATTCACTCGACGCTCAAGTCGTGGTTCGATCCTTCGAACTCCGCGACGTATCGCTGGGGTTGGTGGCACATGGCGGAATGCTACGGCAACGCCATTCGCAGCTACGCCTTCGCGGCGAAGAGCGGCAAACTGCCGGCGAGCGCGCTGGATTCCGCTTACCTGGCGAAGTGCCAGACGGAAATCATCGCCGCGGGCGACATGCAACTCGGCTTCTCGCAGGCGAGCGCTTACGGGACGAGTTTCCCGACGCAAACCAAGGCCGTGCAAGGCGCGGGCTGGTATTTCTCGCAAGACCAGGCCTATGACATGACGGTCGCGTATCAATTGAATCCGAAGCCGGAATACCTGGCGGCAATTATCGCCAACATGAATTACGAAGGCGGATGCAATCCGGTGAACCTGTGTTACCTCACGGGTCTCGGCTGGAAACGTCAGCGCGATGTGGTCAGCCAATACGCCTTGAACGATCGCCGCCTCTCGCCGCCTTCGGGCGAGCCGGTGGGCAACATTTGTCCCAACTTTTCCTCGTTGTGGACGTATCCGAACAACGCGCTCGCGGTGTTGAACTATCCGCAAGACGGCGGCGCGAACCAGGTGCCGTTCTACGATCGCTGGGGTGATAGCTGGAACGTGACGTGTGAGTTCGTGATCCTGAACCAGGCGCGCTCGTTGGGCAGCCTCGCGTTCCTCGCAGCGCAGACCTCGCTCAAATCGCAGGCCTGGAAATCAGTTCCCGGCCAGATCACGGTGACGACGGTGGATGCCAGCGCGGGCACAGTGAAATTCTCACTGGCGGCTCCGGGCGTGGATCTGACCGGCGCCAAGATCGTGTGGGAAACCCGCGATGCGGACCCGATGATGGGCGACACGTTCACCTTCACTCCGAAGGTTAACGACACCCAATGGGTGGAAGCGGAAGCGACGCTCATCGACGGACGACGCGTGTTTGCCGCGACGACGTTCGCCGCAACGACCCCGACCGTTACGTGGGTAGACGACGCAGCGCCAGCTGGCTCGATGGCTGGTTCGGACGGCGGCGACCCGTGGGATTGGAATTGGGTGAACAACAATCCGGCGCCGCAATCCGGCCAGTATTGTTTCCAGTCAGCCATTGCACCGGGCGAACACCAATACTTGTTCCAGAATGCGTCAGCCACGATGAGTGTGCCGACGGGCGCCACGCTCTACGCGTGGGTTTACATCGACCCGGCGAATCCGCCGAGCGAAGTGATGTTGCAATGGAACGACGGCACGACGTGGAATCATCGCGCGTATTGGGGCGCGAACAACCTCACCTTCGGCACGGACGGAACGGTCAGCCGTAAGTCCATGGGCGGGCTGCCCAGCGCGGGCCAATGGGTAAAACTCTCGGTACCCGCCAGCGCGGTGGGACTCGAAGGCAAGACCCTCACCGGAATGGGCTTCACGCTCTACGGTGGGCGGGCCGCCTGGGATAACATCGGCGAAACGACGCAATAAGGCGTCACAATAGATTAAATTACGTGGCGGCGGTCGAAAGACCGCCGCCATTTTTTCTTGTCTTCAAGAAACAATATTGGCACTCGGGGTGCTAATTTCAGACGAAAATAAGGGACAATTTTATTATGGTTATCTTTAATCTGTGGGCTATTCCCGTAGCGGTGCTGGTTTATTTGGCCGTCGCTGGCATTAACCACCTTTTTCCGGCGGTCGCGAACGACCATTATTTTCCATTCGTGGCCGGGACGACGATGTTCGTGATTGGCGGCATCGGGGAATGGATCGGTGTGAAAGCGCGAGTTTTTTTCCTGCCGGTGTGGCTGCTTGGCATCGCCGTCATCTGCGTCAAGCTCGGGCCGATTGGGTGGGTGCTATTGGGATTGATTGTGGTCGCGTGCGTCATTTGGTTGGTTCGTTGGACTAAGAAAAAGGATGCCGAAGAATGGCAGCAAGCTCAGGCGGAACTGGCAAAATCTCCCACTCCTCCGACGTTGAAAGAACTCGAATTCTGGAACTGGGTGAAGACGACGCTTTATCTTCCCCTGGGCTCCCCCACTCCCGAGCAGTGCGCGCACGACCTGAAGGTGCTGCAAGGCGTCCGAAGCGCACGGCCGGTTTTGACTCCTCCGGAGGCGGCGGGGTTTGTGGGGTTGGAAGCGTTTTTTGAGAAGAATAAAAATGAAGCGAAATGCCCGGGGATCGAGAACAAGTTGCAACAAGCCATCGCGAATGTGATTCAGCAAAAGATCAAGAAGGCGAAACCGGTAGTCGCGTTTCGGGTTCTATCGAGCACTCCGCCGGAAATGACGGCGAGTCGGTAGAGTGATGGCCAGAAATTTGAGGTTCCCCTCCCCCTCACCCCGGCCCTCTCCCTCAGGGAGAGGGAGCAATCTTGTCACGTTTTCAGAAAACTCGAACGTTCTCTCACTCAATCCAGCGTTTGTCTGATCGCAAATCTATTTTGGCAATCGCTACAATCAGCTTCGTGTGGCGGAGGCTTCGATTTTTCCGCTGTTCACCTGGATCCCTTTCACCTGGCGCTTTTTCAGGTAGGAGACGATTGACCGAGTGACCGGGAAATCGAGATAGTTGTGCAGCAAACGCCATTGCCAGCGATCTTTGAACGCGTGAATCAGGAACGCGATGTGAAAGATTCGGTTTTCGACGCGTTCGAAGAAAGTATTTTGCTCTACTTTTTCGCCGTAAACAATTGAGCGCGCGAAACGCACTTTGCGGAAGCGGCGCGATTTGAAAACGTCTTCGCTCACGCACTTCAACACGCCAGGCCAACACGTGGAATCGTGAAAGGCCATGACGCCGTGGTTGATGACTTTCGGAAACCAGTCGTCGAAATCGATTTTCACGCCTTCGTATTCGTGGATGCCGTCGATAAAAATCAGTTCGACGGGTTCGTTGAATTTTTTGGCGACGGCGGTGGAGTAATCCACTTGCGGAGTAATCATTTCACTCACGCCGGCTTTTTCGATGTTGCGGCGGAATTCATCGAAGGTCCATACCACGCCAAACTCGCGGGAGTGCTCGGGCGAGCCGGTATGGGGATCGATGGCGTTAATCTTGGCCTTGCCGCCGGCGGTGGATCCGCGCGCGAGGCAGATGGTGGATTTGCCTTTCCAGGAACCAATCTCGACGATCGCGCCGCGCGCCCGGCATTCGCTCGCGAGACGATAAAGCAGCCGCGCTTCCGCGGGGTGCAACCAGCCATCCACGCTCGTTAAAATATCTTCGATAGTTTGCATAGTATCTCCAGAATTCGGAGCGATGCTACTGCTGGTGTTGCAGGGACGGAATGGGGTGATGGACCTAAAATCAAAGGGAGAAGCAAGAAGGCAGAATGAAGAATAAACATCCAACATCCAACATCCAAATTCCAAAAAAAGAAAACGCCGGGATTGCTCCCGGCGTTGATTAACACACAAACACCGCACTAAAACACGAAACGCACTCCGGCGCGGAACTGGATTTCGTCGGCGGTTTTATCCACCCACATGTAGCGTCCGTCAGCAAAAATGCCGGTGACCGGATTGAAACGATATTCGACACCCACGCCCGCGTGGCCGGTCCATTGCCAGACTGGCTCGGTTTGCCGTCCGCCGCCGCCAAACAGATAGGGAGCCAACCCGCTATTAACGATGGGGAAGCGTGCGATGAGGCTGCCATTGACGTTATTAATGAAATTTCCGCCGTCATCGGGAATATTAATATCACCACCGATGCCTATTTCGCGGGTGAAGAAGTAATTTGCGCCCACGCCGCCACCCCAGGTGCCATGGCGGATATTGGTTTTAAACAAATCCTCGGCTCGGCGTTCGCCTGCGAGATAGCTGCCGAACATGTCGAGACTCAGTTCGTTTGCGGTGTAGCGATCGGCTGTGTTGTAAGCCCAATGATTTCCCCACCAGGTGTGAGGATCATTCCACACGTGCGACACAGTGGTGGTCGTGGTCGTGGTGGTGGTCGTTTGCGCCACGGCGGCGCTGGCGGCCATCAACCCGGCTGCGGTCAAGGTAACGAATTGCATTTTCATAGTTTGTTTTTTCCTCGGTTCAACTAACAATCTCCGTCATAACGCTATGGTTGGTCATATTTTCCATCCATAGGGTTGTTTCCCCAAATGAGTGACGGTCGATCTGGGTAAAAGCGAGCCATCGCGTCTTGTTGAAAAAACGCGGGGTTTACGGATCGTTACATCTCCAACACTGCGACTGAAGCTGGCGCGGCTCCGGCCGCGCCTGAAAATCACTTCTGGCTTTTCTTCTTTTGCGCGTGCTTTTTCATCACGGTGCGCGCGGCGACCTCCTTGGCGCGTTTCCCGTAGCGGCCGGATTTTTGCGCTGATTTTTTGATGTGCTCGTACTGGCGCCGTTCTTTGGAACTCGCCCCTTTGAGTTGTTTTTTACCGGGCATAAAACGAATGACTGGCCAGCCAAATCAAGCCTCCAAGTAAATCAACGTCCACTCGCAGCGCTGTCCGTCAAAGTCGTTTCGACAGGTATTCTTCCGCCGCGGTGTTATCGGGAGCCTCCGCGCGCATTTTCGCCCCACCGAATGAGGCGCCAAATCTTTGATATGTCTTCCAGCCCAGCATCACTAGAGAGACTATCCGTTGAAGGGAAGAGGCTGAGGATTTGCCTTTGCTTTTCCTTCGCATGAACATCTTCGCCAGAAATGGCAGGCCGGCAGTAAACATCGGGAGATAGGACGTAACCGAAGTCAGGCGGCGTTTGGTGCGCGTGGTGTAAACCTTGAACGTTTGCAGCTCCATTTTGAGCAACTCGCGATAAACTTCGCTTTCCGCCACCAACAATTTTTTCCTCTCCTCGAATTTGCTCATTTGAAGGCGTCCAGGATTTCCGAGTCTTTCTTGAGTTGCTTCAGCGATTCAGCAAACGGAGCCTTCTTCACGAGGCTCTTGACGGTCAGCGCCGCAGCGATGCCGCCGATCAGATACAACGCGGAGAACCCGCCCGCCGCGTAGACCCGATATTGCTCCGGCACCAGAAAAATAATGGTGCCGGTCAGCAACAGGATGGCCATGCCGAGAAGGAAAAGCGCTCCAACGCCGAACAGGACCATCTTCAGCACCCGATCATTCTCTTCTTCAAATTCGACGACGAACAGCTCCGCGCGATTTTGAAGCGCGCCCACAATGGTGGCCGCGGTGCGGCGCGCGAGCCGGCCCAGCGTGGGCAATTGATAATCGGTGTCGGTGGAGGTCATCGGCGTGCGGCGTAAAGGCCCAGCAACAATCCAACTCCGAAGGCGACGCCAATAGATTGATAAGGATTCGCGCGGATGTAAGTATCGGCAGCTTTGGCGGAGGCGACGGCTTTTTCTTGAAGCCGACGTTGGGTTTCCTTGGCCATTTCCAGAGCAGCGGCGAGTTTTTCGCGCGCGGCAGCGCCGCGTTCGCCAAGTTCATCCGCTCCGGCGCGCAACAGTTCTTCGCCATCGCGTACTACTTCTTTGAGGTCCTGGAGCAATTTTTCGGTTGATTCTTCAATGTCAGATGCTGATCGAGTTTCCATAAAGTTTATTCCTCTTCGGTTGAGACGTGCGGAAAGCATGTCCAAAGTTTCGCCCAATCATAATGCCCCGTAACGACGCGGGGATATGGGGTCTTTCCCGATTTTAATTTGCCACAGAGCCGCAGAGGCATAGAGAACGCTGAGTTTTTTGGTCCGTAGGGCGCCCGCTTCAACGTTGTGACGTTCTATTCTTTCCTGGCGGCGGTTTTGCGCTGAACGTCGGGCGTGCCGATGTCCGTTTTGCCGCTGCGCAAATCTTCGACGGCTTTTTTGGCGAGCATGGTGTAACAACGTTTTATTTCGTCGAGCTCGTCTTCGGAAAGTTCCTCGATTTCGAGCAGGGCATTGTGGGCGCCCTGGGTGGAACGCAGGAGTTCGTCCAGTTTCAACTGCACCGCTTCGCTATCGCGGTTCTGGGTGTTTTGAATCAGGAAGACCATCAGAAACGTCACTATGGTGGTGGCCGTGTTGATGACGAGCTGCCAGGTGTCGCTGTAATGAAAAATTGGTCCGGTGATCACCCAGGCCAGTATGAAAGCGGTCGCCAAAATGAAGGCCATGGGCCTACCGGTCCACCGCGCCGCGGATCGGGCGAATTTTCTGAAGCCGCGTTTATTTTTTCGCGGCTCATCTTCGTTTTTTCGGCGACGAGTTTTTTTCATGCCCTGGCTGAGAAAATATCGCTCGAGGAGGATCTGCGGAAAATGGGGTTGTGTTCCCGGGCAAGGACGCGGCATGACCGGATTTATTCAAAAAAAATCTCTAAAAATCTCATTATCAGCTCAATACGGCGACGGCGATGACGTCTATATTATTGTATGAAGAAAATATTATTACTGTCCGCTGTCTTACTCGGGGCTGTGACAGCCTCTCAAGCGGGCGTGCATTTCAGCATTGGCATTCCGTTCCCCGCCCCTCCGGTGGTGGTAGCGCCGCCGGCTCCCGCGTATGTGGAACCGCCGAGCGTCTACGTGGAACCTCCTCCGGTTTACGCTCCGGCGCCGCCGGTGGTGGTGGCTCCGCCTGTGCTCGAATTCGGATTCAACCGGCCGTATTACCGGCCCTATCCGTATCGCCCGTATTACAACCACGACTACTGGCACCATGATCGGGATGATCACTGGCATGGTGGCCACGATTGGGATCATCATCGGCGGTAAAACTCATGTGATGGTCTGACAAAGCAAGGCAGTGGGAAACCGCTGCCTTGCTGTTTTTTTGAGCGGGGCGGAGAACATCGAACATCCAACATCCAACATCCAACATCCAACATCCAACATCCAACATCCAACATCCAACATCGAACATCGAACATCGAACATCCAACATCTAAAATCTAAAATCTAAAATCCAATTACTTCGGTTGGCGGGCAGTTTTTCTCCAGACTTTGAGCGTCAATTTTGCGAGAGATTCTTCGAAGAGGTTTCGGTTGATGGCTTGCGCGGCAGCGGCGCCCTGGCCGGCGGCAATGATCATCTGGCAATTGGCCGGGGTAACGCAACCGGCGGCGTATAGCCCTTTCACAGTGGTGCGCATATCAAGACCGACGACAATGTCTCCCGCGCGGCTCAATTTCGCGCCGAGATTTTTCGCGAGATGGCTGAAGTAAATATCGCCCCGCGTGGTGAAGAGTCCTTCAATTTTCAAGTCGGGTTCGCCGTTGAAGGCGAGCGATTGAATTTGCCCGCAGGAATGCCGCACGTCGCGAATGGTTTTGCGGTGAACGGGAATCCGACTCGCGCGAATCCATTTCTCATGGCGGCGGCTCCAACGCGGTTTGCGCCCATCCGTGACAATCATCACCCGGCGTGAATACGCGAGCATCGCCAGCGCGTATTCGGCAGTTTCATTCGTCCAACCGTAAATGGCGATCCTGCGGTTCTGCACGCGATAACCGTCGCAGTCCTTGCAAAAAAACATGCTGTGTCCCAGGCAAGGTTTCACGCCGGGGATGCTCGGCGGGACGTGAAAGATGCCCGTGGCGAGCAACAGTCGGCCACACGTGTAATTGTCTTTGCCGCCGCGGAGCCAAAAATTGCGCCCGCGAGGGTGCGCGGAAACGATTTCGTCGCGCACGAACTTCACGCGATAACGGCGAGCCTGCCAGCGGGCACGACGGAGAAGTTCATCGCCGGCAATTCCGTCGGGGAAGCCGAGATAATTTTGCACATCAGGCTCCCAACGCGCCATGGATTTGCCTTTGTCGATGACGAGGGTTTCGCGTTTGGCACGGCCGAGATAGATGGCGGCGGAAAGGCCGGCGATACCTCCCCCCACGATGATGACGTCGGCATGGGTGGCGTTCATAGGATGTCCCCACGGGCGCGACGCCCGTGCCACTAGAGAGCGAAAACGGCAACCGGCCTTGCGACCGGCTGCCGCGTTTATCAGGAGGTACCGCACCGGGTTGGAGGCGGGGTATCGACCTGAAAGTTCCTTATTGGTTCTGGCCCGTGCTTTGACTGTTGCTCGTGTTCTGATTTTGCGAATTGCCACCCTGACCGTTTTGATAAATCTGGCTGCTGCCATTTTCGCGCGAAGTCGGGCTCAGCGAATTGCTGGAGCTATTCAGTGAATTGCTCGACTCGTTCATGCCTTGATTTTGCTGCTGATTGTTTTGATACATCTGGCTCTGGCCACCGCTGCGTGAAGTGGGGTTCAGACTATTGGTCGAAGAATTGCCATTCTGCTGCTGGTTGGAGTTGTTCTCGTTGCTGTCGTGATAAATTTGGCTCGAACCATTCGTGCGCGATGTCGGATTCAAGGCGTCATTCGGTTGGAGGTTGTTGGTATTTTGATTTTGACCGGCCTGCCACTGGCTGCCTTGACGCAAGTTGCTGTCAGCATCGCTCGAAGTGGGGCTCAAGGCGTTATTATTGGTCTCCGTTCCACTGCGGCTTTGGTTGCTGTCCTGATAGATTTGTGCGCCGCCATTTGGACGTGACGTTGAATTCAGCGCGTTGTTGGTCGAATTGTCCTGACCATTCGCATCTTTATACAGGCGTTGCGAATCGCTGCTGCTGCCGGTCGGATTCAATTGGGAGCCACCCGGGTTTTGCGCGTTCACATTTTGCCCATTTTGATTTTGACCGTTTACGCCGGCCATCACGTTCAGTTGGTTATTGACCGCCACGACGCCGGTGATGTTTTGCACGCGGGAGAAAATTTGGCGTCTTTGTTCCTCACTTTGAACCGAGCCGCTCAAAATTACCGCGCCATTACGCGCGCTGATTTGAATATTCGGAACGATCAAGGCGATCTCGGGATCCTGCCGGAGCGATTCACGCACTTGCGCCACGACGGCCTCATCCGAGCCGCTGCCAGAGCTCCCGGCATAGCCGCCCACCGCCGAAGAAGTATCCGTGTTGGCGTACGGTGTATAAGTTCCGTCGGCGCCCACTGTTCCCGAATAATTACCGTCCGGCCGGCTGGCATAAGAGCCGCCGCCGCCACTTGAATAACTGCCATCGGCGGAATAGGACCCGCCCAGGGAGGGAGCCGTACTGTTATATTCGCTGATGTGGCCGGAAGAATATCCGGTTTCGGTTGAGCTGTAGTTGCGCTCTTCGTGGGCGCAGCCCGCAGCGAGTAAAAGTGCTGATGCCATGGTCACAGTGTACGTCATTTTCATATGATATTTCCTCGGTGTTGTTGTGGTCGGTTTAATGCGGCCCGTTGCTTGCCATTAAAAATTGGGGTCGATTTCCAAATTATTCGAAATGCGGGAGACACCGGCGATTTCGCGGAGGTCGTCCACGATGACGCGTTGGTCCAGGTCAGAGCGAACGCTGCCGCGCAAAACCACGCGGCCATTTTGAACTTCCACCGTCACACCGCGCAGCGACGGCGCAAGCCCACGGTCGTACTCAAACTGGCGGCGGATCGTGTCAGCGAGCGCGAGATCACCAGAAGCCGTCCGGCCATTTTCAGTTTGGACGATGATGTTCGGTTCGGCGGAGGGATAGGATTCGCGTTGAGGATAAACTCGCGCGGTTTCATCTCCGGTGGGCGGGAGCATGCCGTTTTGCTGCCATTCGGCAATGGTGGGATCGCTTTGTGTCGGCGCAGCGCAGCCGATCAATAAAGTCAAAAGCGCCAACGGCGCGAGCCAGATGAATTGTTTCAGCATTTTCATACCGTTTTTCTCCTGCAAAATCCTCGCACCGGAAGAATTCGATTCCATGGGGAATTAGCCTCATAACCAGCGCAAAAAAAGCGGCGCCGAAAAATCGGCGCCGCTTTCTGGAGAGCAATAAGTTATTTGTCGGTCTTGTCCTGGATGGACTGGCCGGCATTCTCCATATCTTCACCGAACCCATGGGCCGTGTGGCAGCCGGTGAAAATAATCTGTCCGACGATGGCAATCAAAAGACACAGGGCTGTTCGTTTTAATGTTTTCATTTTGCCTTTCCTTCTTGTTGTTGCGAGCTCGGTCGTTTTACAACCGCCCCATTAACGCCAGGATGACGATGATGACGAGGAGGAGTCCGACGATGCCGCCAGGTCCATACCCCCAACTATTGCTGTACCCCCAGGTTGGCAACACCCCGATCAGCGCGAGTATTAACAGGATGATCAATATTGTTCCAAGGCTCATAACGTCTTCTTTCTTCGGTTCCGACCTCACGCGCTTCTTCATGAAACGCATGGATCAGTTCCGTGTCCACCCTCTCGCCGCGGAAACTTTTCATCCATGGGGTTTTGCACCCGAAACCCGCAGAATATTCACCATGGGAAAACTACTGAATGAAGCGAAGAGGAGATGCGAAAATGTTTCGAAGCGAAGGAAATCAAGATGTCGCGGCCGCCGGAACCCCAGCCGCGAATGATTGAATTGAGGGGCTCGCGGCCCGTCCAAAATCACTTACCGAATTTCAAATGCCCGCGCGTAGCCCAGCGCTGGTCTCGATGATGCCCTTGGCAATGGCGTGGCGTGTCAGGCCGGCAACGTCGTGAATGCCGAGCTTGTTCATTACCTGCTGGCGATGTTTCTCCACGGTCTTGATGCTGATGCACAAT
>Ga0105238_10004992_pt1 | contig 13122 bp, 10 predicted proteins | sample KBSC34metaG_FD_81526 | JGI IMG/M metagenome (GOLD analysis project Ga0105238, IMG submission 81526) | Corn rhizosphere microbial communities from Kellogg Biological Station, Michigan, USA - KBS C3-4 metaG | ecosystem: Host-associated > Plants > Roots > Rhizosphere > Soil | place: Michigan, USA... | reverse complement strand
TCGCGGTTGAACGGGTTGAGGTTGGCGGCCGCGCCGCGCGACACGGAGGCGGCGAGCGCTACCGAGTCATAGGCCAGGGTGGCGATGCGCGGCGGCTTGTAGTTGTAGGTGGTCTGGAAGCGCTGGGCGAACTGGTTGAAGTTTGCCGATTCGGGCGCCGCGTACCAGCCGCCGGCCAGCGCCGGCTGCTGCCACAGATTGGGATCGTCGGCCCAGAGGCCCGTGCCCAGCAGCTGCAGCGGATGGGCCTGGGCGAATTCGCCGATGGCTGGGGCGATACTGACCAGCTGCTCGCCGCCCAGCGCCACCAGCAGCATCTGCGGCGGATCGTCGGCCAGGGTCGCAAGCTCCCCCTTCACGTCGCGGCTGATCTTCAGGATACGCGGCGGGGCGAGGCCGAGGCGGCCTTGCAGCGCCTGGAGCTCGGCGGTCACGGCCACGCCATAGGCATTGTCCGGCACCAGGGCCGCCAGCTTGGTCATGCCGCGCGACTTGGCGAGGCCGACCACGCGGTCGACCTGCTGGGCCGGCAGAAAGCCCATGACGAATACGTTCCCGCCGGCGACGCTGGCGTCGGTCGAATAGACGATGGCGCTGGTCTGGCTGCCGTTCAGCGTCTCGCGTACGCGCCCGACCTCGCCGGCGAAGACCGGCCCCAGGATCAGCCCGGCCCCGTCATTCAGCGCCCGGCTGGTCGCGGCGTTGGCGCCGTCGGCGGTGCTGCCGGTATCGCGGGGCAGCAGGGCGATGTCGGTGGAAACGTCGAACAGCGCCATGTTGGCGGCGTCCAGCATGGCCTGGCCGACCGTGGCGTTGGGACCGGTCAGCGGCACCAGCAGGGCCACCTTGGCCCGACCGTTGGTCACTGTCTGCACCGGCGTCGGCGCGGCGGCCTGCGGGACCGGCGGCGGGGCCACCGGCAGCGGCGTCGCGCTGGGCGGCTGCGCGGTCAGAATGGGTTGCGGCTGCTGCTCAGGCGCGGTACAGCCCGACAGTTGGGTTGCGAGCGCCAGGCCTAAGGTTGCGCTCAGGACGACTGTGCGAAAGGGATGCCGGGCCATGCGATCTCCGGAGGAGGCGAAGCGGGCCGAAGGTAGCGAGGCGCCTCGCACAAGTAAATCAACGCTGTTGCCCGGCACATTGGTCATCGTCGCCACGCCCATCGGCAATCTGGGCGACATGACCCGGCGCGCCGTCGATTGCCTGACCGATGCGGCGGTCATCGCCTGCGAGGATACGCGGGTTACGGCCAAGCTGCTGTCCGCCTACGGCATCAGGACTCCGATGCTGGCCTATCACGAGCACAACGCCGCCCGTATGCGCCCGCTTCTGATCGACCGGCTGAAGCGGGGGGAGATCGTGGCCCTGGTCTCGGACGCCGGCACGCCGCTGGTTTCGGACCCCGGCTACAAGCTGGTCGAAGCGGCCATCGCAGACGGTATCCCGGTCACCGCGGCCCCTGGCGCCTCGGCCCTGCTGACCGCGCTCGTGCTCTCCGGCCTGCCCAGCGACCGCTTCCTGTTCGCCGGCTTCCTGCCGCCCAAATCCCCTGCCCGCCGCACCGAAATACGCAGCCTCGCCGGCGTGCCTGCAACTCTCATCTTCTACGAAGCGCCGCCGCGCCTGGCGAAGGCGCTGGAAGATATGGCGGACATGCTGGGGCCGCGTCCGGCCGTGGTGGCGCGGGAATTGACCAAGCGGTTCGAGGAGGTCCGGCGCGATACGCTCGACAATCTTGCCGTCCACTACCGCGATGCGCCGCAGCCCAAGGGTGAGATCGTCATCCTGGTCGGACCGCCCACGGCTGACGCGGGTGGAGCCGCTATCGATCTCGACGCGGCACTGGAGACGGCGTTGGCGAAGTGCTCCGTCAAAGAAGCGGCAGCCCTGGTGGCGGCCGAGACCGGCCTGCCGCGCCGGACCGTCTATGCCCGCGCCTTGGCGCTTCGCGGCAATCCAAAGGGCGGATAGAGTTCATCGGAATCAAGAATAAGGGGGAAAGAATGGATCGCCGCGATTTCATGAGCCTGCTGGCACTGGCCGGCGGCGCCTCCGCCCTCGGTCTCCCCGCGGCGGCGGCGGATGCCCCGGAAGCGGTGGCGACGCAGAGCCGGGCCGCGTTCCAGGAACTGCTCGGCACCCTGGCCGAGATAGACCGCCGCTGGCTGTCGCCCGAATGGAACATCGCACCGCGCGATATCGCCGACGGCCATCGCAACATCCTGCATCTGCTGTCCGCCGCGCTGGACGTGCTGGTCGAGGCCGATCCGCAGCGCCCGCTGTTCCAGCGCCTTGTCTCCCCCACGCGCAAGATCCAGGGCGACAATCCCGACGCGATCTATTTCTACACCCCGATCCTCGACGACCGCGCCTATCGCATCCGCGGCAACACAGCCGGCGCCGCCTATACCTCGATCAGCATGGAGATCGGCAGTGCCGGCGGCCACTACCCGACCGGCGTCGCCCGCGCGATCAGCGACAAGGAGCTCAAGGTCGCGGCCGACGGCTCCTACGAGCTGATCCTCAGCCCCGATCAGCGGCCGGGCAATTGGTTCAAGCTGGAAAAGGGCGTCGGCAGCATCACCACCCGGCATTATTTCGAGACCGAGCCCTCGATCGAGAAGGATCTCGACAAGGTGATCCCGCTGTCGATCGAGCCCTTGGATGCGGTCGCGCCCAGGCCGGCGCCGACCGACGAATCGATCGCCGCCAGCATCCGCGCCGTCGGCGCCTGGATGCACAGCTTCACGCTGGAACAGCAGCCGATGGTCGGTCCCGGCCGGACCGTGCCAAGCTGGGTCTCCACTGTGCCCAACACGTTCAACCCGCCGGCCCTGCCGGATGGGAAAATCGGCTTCGCCAATCGTGATGCCTGGTACGCCATGGCGCCCTATTTCCTGAAGCCCGACCAGGCGCTGGTGATCGAGGGGCGGTTTCCGAAATGCCGCTTCGCCAATGTCATGCTGTGGAACCGGTTCCTGCAGACCTATGACTACATGACCCATCGCGTCTCGCTGAACCGCAAGCAGACGAAGCTGGAGGCGGATGGCAGCTTCCGCATCGTCATCGCCCACAGCGATCCCGGTGTGCCCAACTGGCTCGACACGCAGGGCCGGCCGACGGGGCTGGTCTATTGGCGCTTCATCTTCCCCGACGAGCCGATCCAGCCGCTGGCCGCCAAGGTCGTGCCGGTCGGCAGCCTGAAGGGCTGAACATGGCGGCTGCCGGAGCGAGAGCCAGGGCGCGCCGGCGGCGCGCCGCCTATCGCCGGGGCCATGCCGGCGAGCGGCTGGCCGCGCTCAGGCTCATGCTCACCGGCTATCGCATCCTGGCGCGGCGCTATCGCACGAAGGTGGGCGAGATCGACCTGATCGCGCGGCGCGGCAAGGTGGTCGCCTTCATCGAGGTCAAGCGGCGCCACGCGTTGGCGGCCGGGCTCGAAGCGGTGACACCCCAGGCGCGGCTGCGCATCAGGCGGGCGGCCGAGGCCTATATCATGCGCAATCCGGCCCTTGCCGAACGCGTGCTGCGCTTCGATGTCATGGTGGTGACACCCTGGGCATGGCCCCGGCATATTGTCGATGCGTGGAGAGACTATTAGAGTCAGGTCAGGTCGCTGATTTATCGGCCAGAAACGGACGCGTGGAGACCTCATGACGATGCGTCGGGCTGAGATATTGAATGCGCTCGAGGCGGTCGGCCGGCAACCGGACGAAATGATCGACCTCGCCGAGGCGGCACTGCTGCTGGGCGCGCTCGACTACCCCGAAACCGACCTCGCCCCCTATCGCCGGCATCTTGCGGCGCTGGCTTCCAACCTCGCCGACACGGCCGTGCAGGAGCATGAAACCCTGGACGGGCGCGTCGCCGCGCTGACCCAGGTCCTGGCCGAGCAGCACGGCTATGCCGGCGACCGGCGGACCTATGACGACCTCCAGAACGCCAACCTGGTCCGGGTGATCGACCGGCGGAAGGGGCTGCCGGTGGCGCTAGGCATCCTCTATATCCACACAGCCCGCGCCCAGGGCTGGCGCGCCTCCGGCATCAATTTCCCCGGCCATTTCCTGATCTCGGTCGAGGACGACGAGGAACGGATCATCCTCGACCCGTTCGAAGGCGGGATGCAGGTCGACCTCGCGCGGCTGCAGCTGATGTTGAAGACCGCGCTGGGCGCCGATGCCGAGCTTCAGCCCGAATATTATGCCTCGATGACCAATCGCGGCGTGCTGCTGCGGCTGCAGAACAACATCAAGAAGCGCGTGCTCGATACCGGCGACAGCGCCCGCGGCGCCGCCGTGATCGACGGCATGCTGGCCATCGCCCCGGAAATCCCCGACCTGTGGCGCGAGGCGGCGGAACTGCGCGCCGAGCTGGGCGAGATGCGCTCCGCCTTGAGCGCGCTCGACCGCCTGCTGCTGCTCTCGGACGACAGCCACCGCAGCGAGGCGATGGCGCTGAGGCGGACGATCGCGACCCGGATCAACTGAAATCTGCTGAAAATCTGCACAAAGGCAGCGCCGGATCGGCATATAACTGGGCTAGGTCCTGAAGCCGTTACATGAACGGTGAACGGAGCGTGGGATGGGGGGCAGTCCGGTACGGCTGGGCGCGGCGCGGATTGCGCTGGGCCTGATACAGGGCATCGCCCTGTACTTTATCGAAGGCTCGATAGACTCGAGGCTTGAATCGGCGACAGCGAAATTCCTCTTCGTGCCCGCCGACATCGTCGTCCTCTCCGTTCCCTTCATCGCGCTGTTCGGCCTGGGAAACATGCGTGCCAGAACACTGTTCGCCTGGATGAGCGGCGCCACGGTTCTGCTTAGCCTGCTGGCCCTGCACGATCGGCTGCGCCAAAGCGTCGACCCCGGCCGGTCGGTTCTTCTGGCGGAACACGGACCGTCGACAATGCTGATCGGCTTCGTGGTCCTTGGCGGTTTCATCATGCAGGCGATGGTCACGGCAGGCGATGCCGACCGGCGCTATATCGCCACCTATCCGCGCTATTTTGAAGCCGCCTGGAAGCTGGCGCTTCAGATTGCGATGACCGGCGTCTTCGTCGGTCTGTTCTGGCTTCTCCTGTGGCTGGGGGCGGGCCTGCTTGACCTGATCGAGATCCGGTTTCTGCGCCGGCTGACCCAAGATAACGCCTTCGTCTATCCCGCCACAGCCGTGGCCATCGCGGCCGCGATACATCTTACCGATGTCCGCGCCGATATCCTCTCGGGCGCGCGGCTGCTGATTCAGAGCATATTGTCGTGGCTGCTGCCGCTCGTCGTCATTTTTGTCGGTATCTTCCTGCTCAGCCTGCCTTTCACCGGGCTTCATGCGTTGTGGCGAACCTCGCATGCGGCGGTCCTGCTGCTTGCCGTCGCCGGGGTGACGATCGCGTTGGTGAATGCGGTCTATCGCGACGGCGCGGCCGGCGGCGCGGCGTCGTCCATCCTGCGGATCGGCGCCGCGGTCGGCGTGGTTGAGCTGGCCCCCATCGTCGCCATCGCCGCCATGGCTGTCGCGCTGCGCGTCGGCCAGCATGGCTGGACTGTCAGCCGGGTACTTGCGGCTGCCGCGGTGCTCATCGCGGCCTGCTATGCCGCCGGTTATCTGCTCGCCCTTATGCGATGGGGTTTGGGGCTGCGCGGGCTTGAGCGGGCCAACGTCGTAGCGTCCTTCGTGACCCTTTTTGTCCTGCTGGCGCTGCTGACACCCGTTGCCGATCCGGCCCGCATCGCGGTCGCCAGCCAGATCGCGCTGCTCAAATCCGGCCGGGTCACGGCGGATGGATTCGACTACAAATATCTGCGCTGGCAGGGCGAACGATACGGCCGCGAAGCACTGGAGGCCCTCGCGGCCGATCCGGCCGGCGATGGCGCGGTGCGCGCCGGCGCGCTCAAGGCGCTTGCGAGCACCGGTCGCTGGGAACATGACTGATCGGAATGAGCGGGTTGCCGGGTACCGGGGGGTGCCACTAAATACAGGCTCACCCGGCCGCCAGTTTTCAGGCCGGAGACCCGGCAGTAAGGGATTGCGCAATGGGCCTCAATATCGCGTTCCAGATGGACCCCCTGGAAACGATCAATATCGACACCGATTCCAGCTTCATGATGGCGCTGGAGGCGCTGAAGCGCGGGCACAATCTCTATCACTACCTGCCGCACCAGCTTGTGCTGGAGGGCAACAGGCTGAGCGCCACCGTGCGGCCTTTCACGGTAGTGCGGGAACGCGGGAAGCATTTTACTGCCGGCGCGCCCGAGCGGATGGACCTCGCCAAGCTGGATCTGGTGATGATGCGCCAGGACCCGCCCTTCGACATGGCCTATATCACCGCGACTCACATGCTGGAGCATATCCAGCCCGGCACCCTGGTGCTGAACGATCCGGCCTCGGTCCGCAACGCGCCGGAGAAGCTGTTCGTCACCCATTTCCCCGACCTGATGCCGCCGACGCTCATCACCAGCGACAAGGAGGCCGTGCTCGATTTCCGGGCGCGGCATAAGGACATCATCGTCAAGCCGCTGTTCGGCAATGGCGGCTCGGGCGTGTTCCACATCACGCCGCAGGATGAGAATCTGGGCGCGCTGCTGGAAACCTTCACCGCGCTCTATCGTGAGCCGGTGATCGTCCAGCGCTACCTCCCGGAAATCCGCCAGGGCGACAAGCGCATCATCCTGATCGAGGGTAAGGCGGTGGGCGCCGTCTCCCGCGTGCCGCAGCAGGGTGAGGCCCGCGCCAATTTCCACGCCGGCGGCTCGGCCAAGGCGACGGAGCTTACCAAACGCGAGCAGGACATCTGCGCCGCCATCGGCCCCACCTTGCGCGAACAGGGCCTGGTCTTCGTCGGCATCGACGTGATCGGCGACTACATGACCGAGATCAACGTCACCTCACCGACCGGCATCCAGGAGATCAACCGGCTGAACGGCGTGGCGCTCGAGGCGATCCTGTGGGACGCGATCGAGACGCGGTTGGGGTATCGTTAGCCGCCATCCGGACCGGAGGTGAATGTTCCCATGGCTCAAACGAGTTCGGGCTCCTGCCAGTGCGGCACGGTGACCTTTCGGATTTCCGGAGAATTCGAGCGCTTTTTCTTGTGTCATTGCTCGCGTTGCCGAAAGGACACCGGATCGGCGCATGGGGCCAACTTGTTTTCGGCGACGGCAACGCTTGCCTGGCTGTCGGGGCAGGATAGCGTCAGGACCTATCGGGTTCCCGGGACGCGTCATGAAAAGAGCTTTTGCGTGGAATGCGGATCGGCTCTCCCGCGCGTTCCATCGGCAGGCCGCCCGCTGATCGTGCCGGCCGGAAGCCTCGATAGCGCGATCGGTATCCGACCTGACGCGCATATTTGCGTCGCCAGCCGGGCTCAGTGGGACGAGCGTCTGGAAGACATTCCCAGAATGGACGGATTGCCGGGCTGATCTCCGTCCAAAGTGCGGCGATCTACATCGAGCGCGCTGGGCATATGCACAACAAGACAGAGGACATCCTTACCCTGCGCATGGGCCAGGGCTTCCTCTAGCCCCTGCACGATCTTTTTTGCGCTATCCATTTGATCCTGAATCTCACCTTTTTCGTCATGCCCGGACTTGATCCGGGCATCCACGGGGTGCCGAAAGCGCGAAGGCCCATCATATGCGCCAGCGGGGCCGCGTGGATGGCCGGGTCAAGCCCGGCCATGACGATAATGGGTAGAGTTTAGAATATCTGGAAACCTACTTATAAGCGACCGCCGCACTGGACGGCCCGGCCAGCGGTATGATCCTGAACTCCCGGAATCCCGCTTCGCGGCACCAGCCGATGAAGTCGGCGCCGGTATAGTCGAAGGCGTCGCCGAACTCGATCAGCATGTTGAGCGACATCAAGAGGCCGAAGGCGTTGCTGCGGCGGGCGTCGTCGATTAGGGATTCCACCGCGATGAAGGCGCCGCCGGGGGGCAGGGCCTCGTAGGCCTTGCGGATCAGCAGCTTTTTGTTCTCCAGGTTCCAGTCGTGCAGGATCATGCCCATGGTGACGATGTCGGCCTTGGGCAGCGGGTCGGCAAAGAAGTCGCCGCCGACGGCCGTCACCCGGTCGCCCAGCCCCATCCCGGCGATCCGCCGCTCGGCGATCGGCTTGACCGCCGGCAGGTCGAAGCTGGTGCAGCGCATATGCGGGTTGGCCTCGGCGACGAAGCAGGACAGTTGCGCCGTCGCGCCGCCGACATCGCAGAGCGTCTTGGCGCCCGAGAAATCGAACGTCTGGGCGAGCAGCCTGAAATTGCCGGCCGAGATGCCGGCCATGGCGTTCATGAACTGCTCCAGCCGCTCCGGCTCGGCATAGAGCGTGGCGAACATGGGGGCGCCGGTATGCTTGATCTCGGTCTGCGGCTGGCCGGTCTTCAGGCCCTCGGTGAGGTCGGCCCAGAAGCGGTAGAGGCGGGCATTCGCCATCTCCAATATGCCGCCGACATAGGCCGGGCTCTCCCGGTCGAGGAAGGTTGCGCCGTCGGGCGTGTTGGCATAGCGCGCGCCCGGACCGTCGCCCTCGCGGGCCAGCAGGCCCAGCGCCACCAGCGCGTCGGGGAAATCGGGAATGGCGCGCGGGTTGAGGCCAAGCGCCTTACCGATCTCATCTCCGGTCGCAGGACCTTTCGCCAGGGTGGTGAACAGGCCCAACTCGACGGCCGACAGCAGGGTCTTCGAGGCGAAGAAGCCCATGCCGATTTGCAGGATATGAGACGGATCAGGCTCGGCCACGGCTAACTCCCGGATGAAGGGTCAGGCCTCCAAAATCCGGGAATCAGCCGCTCATGCAAGGGAAATAATGTAACGCCTTTGCGGCGGCCTACTTTCCGTCCACCGTGATCGCCAGCACTGCGTCGCCGTGGCGCGGCGATGACAAGGCCGAGTTGCCGGCGTTGAGGAACAGCGTGCCGTTGGACACGATCTGCGGCGAGCCGTCCAGGTTGCCACCGAAGGCCTTCACGCCGTTGACTGCGTCCCAGGTCTGCACGTCGTCGAAATCCCACAGGATCTTGCCGGTGGCGGTGTCGTAGGCGCGCAGGTGCCCGTCCATCGCGCCCTGGATGGCGGCGCCCGGGATCAGGGTCACGGCGGCGGTCTGCTTGTGGTTGCAGCCGGCCTCGCCCCAGCCGCAGGTCTGGGCCGGGGATTCGGTGTGCCACAGGATGCGCCCGGTCTTCAGGTCGATGCCGCTGAAGCCGCCCTGCTTGCCTTGGGTCAGCGCTGCGCTGGGCGTGCCGACATACACGCGGTCCTTGTCGGCGGCCGAGCCCCAGATGGGGTCGGACGACGAGCCCTTGCCCACCGTCGCGTGCCACAGAATCTTGCCCTTGTTGTCCGGGTCGAAGGCCCAGACCTGGCCGGACTTGGAGCCGGACACGATTATGTCCTTGCCGTCGGCCATCGTCTGCATCAGCGGTGGGCTGGAGAAGTCGTGGTCCGGCCCCTGCGGCGCCGGGCAGTTGCCCACCGGCTTGCCCTCGCACTTATAGAGCCAGGCATCGTCCTTCAGCACCTGGGAGGCCCACATGCGCTTGCCGGTCTTCATGTCGAAGGCGACGACCGCGTCGGTCGCATCGGTCGCCACGTTGGTATAGCTGTCGCCGGTGGCGGCATAGACCAGGCCGCGCTTCTCATCGACCGTCGGGGCCGACCACACGCCCGCGCCCGAGGGGCCGTACATCTGGGTGCCGGCATCGTTCTTGCGGGTCGGATGCGGCTCCTCGGCGATGGTGTAGCCTTTCCAGATCACCTTGCCGGTCGCGGCGTCCAGCGCGGTAACGCTGCCGCGGAACTTGCAGCACTCATAGGATGGATCGTTCGCGTCCACTTCGTCGGCGGAGGTCACCGGGGCATAGACCACGCCGTTGTGGAAGGTCAGCGAACCGACGACCCGGGCATTGGGATAATCGTCGATCCTGGTTTCCCACAGCGTCTTGCCGGTAGCCGCGTCCAGCGCGTGGACTACGGCATGCTGGTCGCCGAAATAGGCGCCGGCCTTGCCGCCGGCCAGCAGGCCGATCGCGATGCCGTTACGGATCGGGCTGTCGGCCTGGAAAGACCAGTAGGTGCAGCCGGTCTGGGCATTCAGCGAGAAGATCTTGCCCATCCGGCTGGTGACGTAGAGGTGGTCGCCGGCGACGGTGGGCGCGCCGGTCAGGCCGGGCAGGGCGAAGGCCCATTTGACTTTCAGCTTCGGCAGGTCGGCGGCGGTGAGGCCGGGCTCGGTCTGGAAGCGGGTGTTGCGCACGTCGTGGCCCCAGCTCGCCCACTGCTTCGAATCGGTCTCGATCTGCCCCGGCGTCTTGCACATGTTGGCGTCCATCGGCGCCTCGGGATCGATCTCGCGGCCGGTCAGGAAGCGGGCGACCGAATGGATGTCGTCGGCCGACAGGCCGGCCGCCTGATTGATCATCTCGCCTTTGGTCAGCGTGTAGATGATCTCGCTCGGCAGGCGGGTCGACAGATAGGCGGTGGCCGGGGCGCGGCTTTCCTTCTGGTCATGGCAGATGGAGCAGCGCTCCTTGAAAATGGCCTGGCCCTTGGTGTCGGTTACCGGCGGCGCCGAGAAGGTGGGGAAGCCGGGTTCGCGCTGGGCGGCGTTCTGCGCCCAGGCACCGGTCGAGACGAGCAGCGTCGCCGCCGTCAGGCACGACGCAAGAATCTTATGGGACACGCTGTAACTTCCCTCGTGCAGGTCCGCGCCGGATGGCTCGGCGCTTTCGGGCGCTGACCAAAGCCTTGGCCGCCGACATCTGTCAAGCGTGCGCGGCGGAGATCGCGATTTCCAACCGCCCGCGATGGCCCTATAGCTGAGGGATCGCGGGCAATCGGAGCGTTGCGGGAATGCGGGTATGGGCCTTGATCGTCATTGTGGTCGCAGCACTCTGGGCCATGGTCTCGCTGCGGCCCGCCCATACCGACGATCCGGTCGTCAATGTCTATAACTGGAGCGACTATATCGGCCCCGATGTCATCGATGGGTTCACCAAGGAAACCGGGCTCAAGGTCAATTACGACGTCTACGACACCAATGAGACGGTCGAGGCCAAGCTGGCCGCGGGCCATTCCGGCTATGACATCGTGACGCCCACCTTCGTCCCCTTCGTCGCCCGCGGTATCACCGCCGGGCTGTACAAGGAGATCGACAAGAGCAAGCTGCCCCACTACGGCAACCTCGATCCCGCCTTGCTGGCGGCCGAATCGAAATACGATCCCGGCAACAGATACTCCGTTCCGTGGATCGCCGGTACGGTCGGGCTGGGGGTCAATATCAGGAAGGTGCGGGAACTGCTGCCCGACCAGCCGATGGACAGTCTCGACCTGCTGCTGAAGCCCGAGAATGCGGCGAAGCTGAAGGATTGCGGCATCACCGTGCTCGATTCGCCCAGCGACGTGATCCCGGAGGTGCTCCACTACCTGCACCTCGATACCGACAGCGAGAAGGACGAAGACCTTCAGGCCGCAACCGACGTGCTGCAGAAGATCCGGCCCTATATCCGCAAGTTCGACAGTTCCGGCTACATCAACGATCTCGCCAACGGCGATGCCTGCCTCTCCTTCGGCTATTCGACCGACGTGGTGATCGCCAGCGTTCGCGCGCGGGAAGCGGGGAACGGTGTGGAGGTACATTACTTCCAGCCGAAGGAAGGAACGCTGGTCTATATCGATTCCATGGCGATCCCGGCAGACGCGCCGCATCCCGATGCAGCGCTGAAATGGATCGACTACAACCTCCGGCCCGAGGTGATGGCGGGCACCGCCAATACGGTGAATGCGCGCACGGGCGTCAAGGAAACCGCCGATCTGGTCCGGCCCGAGTTGCTGTCCGACCCTCAGGTCTATCCGACGCCCGAGGTCGAAAAGACCCTGTTCACCGGGCCGGTCGCCTCGCGCGCCTATGACCGCAAGCGCAGCCGCGCCTGGACCCGGATTCGGTCGGGATCATGATGCGCGGGACAGCAACCGAGGATGGAGTTGCACCGCACTTTCCTGCTATTGCGGTAAGGGCGGTCGATCGCACCGTTTCGAAAACACCAGCCGGCAGGACGCTTTAGGCAAAATGGCACCGCTGATCAGGCTCGAAGGACTGACCAAGCGTTTCGGCGAAACCGTCGCCGTCGAGGATGTGTCGCTCGACATCGAGGCGGGCGACCTGTTCGGCCTGCTCGGCGCCTCGGGCTCCGGCAAGACCACGTTGCTCCGCCTGCTCGGCGGGTTCGAGACGCCGACCGCGGGCCGGGTGCTGATCGACGGGGTCGATGTCACCGATATGCCGCCCTATGAGCGGCCGACCAACATGATGTTCCAGTCCTATGCCCTGTTCCCGCATATGACGGTGGCGAAGAACATCGCCTTCGGGCTGAAGCAGGCAAAGGTCTCAGGCAGCGAGAGCGCGTCCCGGGTGGAGGAGGCGCTGGAGCTGGTGAAATTGGGCGGGCTGGGCGGCCGCAAGCCCAGCCAGCTCTCCGGCGGCCAGCGGCAGCGCGTGGCGCTGGCCCGCGCCCTGGTGCTGAAACCCAAGGTGCTGCTGCTGGACGAGCCGCTGTCGGCCCTGGACAAGAAGCTGCGCGAGCATACCCAGTTCGAGCTGATGAAGCTTCAGGACCAGCTGGGCATCACCTTCGTCATGGTCACGCACGACCAGGAGGAGGCGATGGCGATGTGCTGCAAGATCGCCATCATGGATCAGGGCCGCGTGATCGAGCAGGGCACGCCGCGCACCATCTATGAGCGGCCCCGAAGCCGCTTCGTGGCCGACTTCATCGGCAGCGCCAACATTCTGGAGGCCGAGCCCGCCGGCCCTGGCCGCGTCGTCCTGACCGGGCTGGGCGTCACCTGCGCCACCGGTGAGACGCTCGAGGCCAAGGGCTGGATCGCGCTGCGCCCCGAACGGATTTCGCTCTCGACCGCGCCGGCCGCGGGCGGGCCCTGGCCCTCGGGCGTGATCGAGGCCATCGCCTTCCATGGCGACTTCCAGGCCTACAAGGTCCGTCTCGATGGTGGGGCCGAGGTGCGGGTCGCGACCGCGCACGTGCCGGGCGACCCCGAGCCCGGCGACCGCGCCTGGCTCTCCTGGCCGGCCGATGCGCCGGTGGTGCTCACCCATTGAGCGCGGCGAAGC
>Ga0105238_10004991_pt1 | contig 13123 bp, 12 predicted proteins | sample KBSC34metaG_FD_81526 | JGI IMG/M metagenome (GOLD analysis project Ga0105238, IMG submission 81526) | Corn rhizosphere microbial communities from Kellogg Biological Station, Michigan, USA - KBS C3-4 metaG | ecosystem: Host-associated > Plants > Roots > Rhizosphere > Soil | place: Michigan, USA... | reverse complement strand
GGACCGACCTTCGCCGATGTTGAAGGCGACGGACTGCTTGATCTCTGGGTTACGGATTCGAAGTACGACCGGCTGATGCGCAATCGCGGCAAGCAGGGTTTTGAGGACATCAGTGTGAGTTCAGGAATTTCCGCCACTACTGGCCAGTACGTCAGCTGGGGCAGCGGGATCTACGACTTCGATAACGACGGATGGGTCGACATCCTTGTCTTTCACGGCGGGCTGGTGCACATGGTGCCGCAGGAGCAGTCGCTCTATCGGGGACTGGGTGATGGCAAATTTGATGATGTATCTCGCGAAGCCGGGCCGGTGCTCGATGTGAAAACGGTTTCGCGCGGCGCGTGCTTTGCGGATTACGACAATGACGGCAAGGTCGATGCCTACGTGGTGAACTTGGGAGCGAGAGGGACGCTTCTCCACAATGTCTCAGAAAACAAGAACCATTGGATCACCATCGCGCTGAGGGGGACCAAGAGCAATCGCGACGGGATCGGCGCGCGTGCGGAACTCACGGTCAATGGCAAGAAGCAGATTGCGGAACGCGTGGCCGGTTCTGGATACCTCTCACAAGACGATGGCCGGCTGCACTTCGGACTCGGCACGGCGACCAGCATCGACAAGATCACGATTCGCTGGCCGAGCGGGCGCGAGCAGGTCGTTGACAATCCCGCCCTCGATCGGGTGATCACCGTGGAGGAGCCGAAGTGATTCGACTCTTCTCCATCTTCCTGCTGTGCGCGGCGGCCACCGCGGCCACTCGACCTGGCGACCTGCTGCTGAAGTTTCTCTCGCCTGGCGAATTGGCGGTGTCGCCTGACGGGCGGCGGCTGTATGTAGCTTGCGAAAATAGCGATGAACTCCGCGTTGTAGACACGACAACGGGCGGCGTGGTCAAAGTGATCCGTGTCGGTCACATTCCGCGCGGACTGAGTGTCTCGGCCAACGGCCGGCAAGTCTACATCGCGAACTCGTGGGATGACACGGTTTCAGTAATCGACACGCAGAAACTGGAAACCGTCGCGACACTGAAGGCTGGCTTCGAGCCGATCAGTGCCGTGGCAGACAAGAAAGGCGAAGTGCTCTACGTAGCCAATCGCCTGAGCAGCGACATCTCCGTCATCGACCTTCGAACTGGAAAAGAACTCAAGCGGCTTGAGGGGGGACGCGGTGCAAGTTACCTGGCTCTGTCGACGGATGGGACGCGCTTGTACTGCAGTCATATCTACCCGGCCATCAATGCGCGGCGAGGTCCGCCCGAGTCGGAGATTACGGTTATCAACACGATCACCCGGCGCGTGATAGACCGCATTCCGCTGCACAACTCCGCGGGTGTATTTCATCTCGCGATTGCGTCTGATGGTCAACTCGGGGCTGCCACAGTGCTTCGCCCGAGAAACCTGGTGCCGCTTGCCCACGTGGAGCATGGAGGAGCGTTCGTCAATTCGATCGTTCTTTTTGGGCCAGGCTTCGAGAGCGCAGTTCCCCTCCCTATTGACGAGCTTGACCGATACTTTGCACTGCCGTTCAGCACTGCGATCACCCCGGACCGCACGAAGCTATTTGTCAGCGCTGCCGGATCGAACACGATCACGGCAATCAATGTGCCTGCACTGCTGAAGTTCTCGCGCACACATGGAAAGGACGCGACCAATGACCTCACCGCGTCCTCGAACTACGTCATCACGCGAATTCCCGTCGGTCGCAATCCGCGGGGCATCGTGCTCTCCCCTGACGGCCACCGCCTTTATGTGGCGAATCGTATGGATGACACTATCTCGGTTCTCAATACCGCCACATCCAAAGTTGCTTTTAATTTCGATCTTGGCGGGCCGAAGACGACCACCCCACTGCGTCGTGGCGAGCAACTGTTCAATGACGCTCGCTTCTCGTTTCAAGGACAGTTTAGCTGCGCCAGTTGCCATCTCGACACGACCTTCGATGGCCTGGAGTGGGACCTGGAACCGGACGGCTTCGGCGTCGACATCGTCGATAACCGATCGATCGAAAACCTGATGGGCACGCAGCCTTACAAGTGGAACGGTGGCAATCCCGATCTGCCGACGGAGTGCGGCCCGCGCACGGAGAAGTACTTTTATCGATCGCAGAGTTTCGATAGCACCCAGCTCACAGACCTGGTGGCGTTCGTCCTTTCCCTGCCCTCGAGGCCTAATCGTTATCGCTCTTCTGACGGCCAACTCACAGCGGCTCAAGCGCGAGGCAAGGCGATCTTCGACCGTGTTAAGGCAAAAAACGGCCACGCCATTCCGGAGAACAATCGCTGCTTCAGCTGTCACAGCGGACCGAAGCACACGAACAACACGTCTTTCGACGTTGGCACTGGTCGCGCGACAGACCGGTCGTCACTTGTGGATACCCCGCAACTTCCCGATGTGGCCTATTCCGCTCCTTATCTGCACGACGGAGCCGCGCGGTCGCTGGAGGAAATCTGGACCATTTTCAATCCCAAGGATCAGCACGGCGTGACCAACGATCTGACGAAAGATGAACTGAACGACCTTATTGAGTACTTGAGGACGTTATGAGAAGAACAATCCTTTACCTCACCCTCGCCGCAGTTCTCGCGCTTCCTGCGGTGGCGGCCCCGCCCAATATGCCTATGTTCCGTTGGGAGAATTTCACGATCGCGGATGGTTTGCCCAACAACCACGTCTTTTGCGTCCTGGTCGACGGCAATCGTGTCTGGGCTGGGACCGACAATGGACTCGGCGTTTATGAGAACGGTAAGTGGAAGATATATCGCCCGGCGGACGGCATGGCCCATCAAGCTGTCCTCTCACTCGCGCTCGACAAGAACACGGGGGACGTGTGGGCCGGAACAATGGGCGGACTGAACCGAATCTCCCCCGGCCGCATCGACACTTTCACGCAGCTCAATTCAGGTCTCAGCAATGACATCGTTTACGGCGTTGGCGTTTACGGCGATTACGTCTGGACCGCGACCGCCGCCGGCGCCAGCCGGTACAACACTCGTACCGGACAGTGGGCCCTGTTTAACGAGCGCAACACGCCGATGTTCGAGATTTGGGTTTATGCCGTCAGTCCTGCGGAAGATAAGGTGTACTACGCCGTTTGGGGCGGAGGCGTTCTTGAGTACGACGTCAAGACGGAGCGCTGGAAGGACTACAACGATCCCGACGGCGAGACCGAGCTGGTGCTCTTCAAAGACCAGGGGCTGATTCACGAGATCACCACTTCGGTCAGCTACGTGAACAAGATCCTCTGGGTCTCGACCTACTTCGGTGCCAGCCGGTACGACGGCCGCAACTGGCACAACTTCCTGAATAAAGACAGCGGACTGCCCAGCAACTTCACCAGCCAGGTGAAAGGCGTTGACGGCGATCGCGCGTGGTTTTCAACCGACAAAGGCCTCGCCTATTACGACGGCACCAATTGGGCTGTGTATCGTCCCGCAATGGACACCCACAGACCGGAGATGCTGGTGCGCGATGCGGACGGAAACATCACGCCAATCGCGGTCACGACTGCCCCGGCGCACAACTATATCCTCGGCGTGGACTTTCAGGGCGACGACATCTGGGTGGCGACAGCTGAGGGATTGAGTCACGGAATTCGGGTCAAAGACAATTCCACCACGAAGGTCACTAAGGCACACGAAGGAAGACAGGGTAAATCAGCAATGCGGGTTGCAAAGACTTTGCGGTAGCGGCAAAACACAAAGGAGAACCTATGGGCCTAGCAGAATTACTTCACGAAATCACAACCGCGCCTATTGAGAAGCGCGCCATCACCAACTTGAACGTGCTGAACGAGGCTTATGACTACGGAAGCGCGTTCTCGCGCGGCATGCGTGTTGAACTCGGCAAGTTTGTCGTGCTGTTTATTTCCGGCACGGCAAGCATCGACGATCACGGCCGCACGCTGTATGTCGGCGATTTACGCTCGCAAGTGCGCCGCACATACGACAACATCACCGCGCTGCTGGAGTCGGAGGGCGCGACATGGAAAGACATCGTCCGCACCACTTGTTACCTGCGCGATATCGAGCGCGACTATCAAGCCTTCAATGAGGAGCGGACACAGTTCTATAGAGAGCAGCGTCTTAATCCGGTACCCGCTTCCACGGGCATTCAAGCGATTCTCTGCCGGCCAGACTTACTGGTGGAGATCGAAGCAATTGCCATCTTCCAGAAGCCCAGTCCTCAGGAGTAACACCATGCGCCGCATACTGCCCATTGTGCTCTCCGCGTTCTTGACCTGCGCAGCAGGTGCTCAGACGGGCACCTGCTCATGCGGGAGCAATCCCCCAGGGCGCCCGGCTCCTCGGTCATTGCATCCGTACGCCGGCGCACCAGACGATCTGCGGCCATACGCAAAGTTTCAGAAGCCGTACTACGAGCACTATAACGACCTGATCGAGTACAACGGTGCGGCGCGGGATATTCCCGACCCTGATCTCAAAAGCCTGGATGAGATTCGCATCGGCTTTCTGGCGCCTCTGTACGATCATCCCGATCAGGCGCTTGGTCATCGCATGTTGAACGGCGCGCAGTTAGCCGTGGACAAGGCGAATGCGGCCGGCGGTTATTGCGGCAAACCATTTCGCATCATCACGCATAACGACTATGACAACTGGCAGAATAGCCGGCTGGCGACGCAAGGTCCCGACAAGGATTCGGCAATCTGGGGCTCGGCTTCAAACGACGCTGTGAAGATGATCTATGACGACAAGGTCTGGGCCATGTTCGGCTCGATCAGCGGGGAATCTACTCACATTGCCCTTCGCCTTACGCTGAAGGCGGAGACGCCGCTGATTAACAGTGCGTCTACCGACCCCACGATTCCCGAGACGATCATTCCATGGTACTTCACCGACCTCCAAGATGACCGTGTGCAGGGATACACCCTGGCGCGGCACATTTACACAGACCTCGGACTGAAGCGGGTCGCCCTTCTACGTGTGAACGATCGCTATGGACGCTTTGGCGTAATCAAGTTTCGCGATGCCTCGCGACGGTTGGGACATCCCGTCGCGATCGAACAAAAATTCTTCCCCGGCGATACCGATTTTCGTCACCAGCTCGGCGTCATCAACGACACCGGCGTCGATGCGATTGTTTTGTGGACCGACCAGGGGCCCGCGGCTGAGATCTTGAAAGAAATGCGCGAACTCGGCATGAAGCAGCGTGTTTTTGGCAGCCATCGCACAGTCGGCGATGAATTAATCAAAGCCGCTGGACCTGCCGCAGAAGGATTTGAGGCGGTTTATCCCTATGATCCCAGCCAGCGTACGCAGAAGTGGCTGGAATTCAATGCCCGGTTTGAAGCGCAATACCACGAAAAGCCCGACCATTTCGCCGCGCTTGCGTATGACGCCATGCAGGTGCTGCTGCAGTCGATCTGTCGCGCAGGTCTCAACCGTGGGCGGATTCGCGATGTGCTCACCGGTGTGACTGAATATGACGGCGTCACCGGGCACATGGTGTTCGATCCCAACTGCAAGAACATCAGCCCGCTGTTTCTAGGGACAGTACGCGACGGCAAGATCACTTACCGCCGCATCACGATGGAAAAGGTGCAGGCATACGCGAAGGTTGGTGAAGATGGCGTTGAATACTACGGGCCAGCAACCACGCCGCTCTCAAATTCGCCGGAGATCAAGATTGCGGTGTTCGGGCCAGGTGCGGAAAGGGCGATTGCTTTGCCTGAAACCGTGAACGCTGTGCAGAAGTTGCAGACGTCGGGACGTCACTACACACTTGTCGCCGTTCCAAGCGATGTTGCGTGGGGCAAGGCTTCAACCGGTTTAGTAAATGCTGTGTATCAGGAAGGCGTCGTCGGCGTGATCGCGCTGGATCGCAATGCTGCGCACCTGGCCGAGCAGATCGGGTCGAAGGCGTTTGTTCCGGTGATCGCGATTTCGTCGGACCGAATGCTGACGACGACAAACGTCCCGTGGATTTTCCGCTTGCCGGAAGGAACGCCTTTGGAGAAAGCTCTGAATGTTTTCGTGGAGGCGGCCAGTGCATCCGGCGCTGATCGTGCCAAAATTCGCGCGTATCTAGCATCCGGGGACACGATTGCGGGAGTGAGCTTCACGCCGACAGGAGATGCCAGGTGAGTGGCGCCTTACCCTCGGAGCGCTTGGCCGTCCCTCTGGGACTAGCTCGTTCATCGCGACTCTACCCAGCGCTGCCGCGCTGGGCTAAGCTGGGCCGTCCGTTTCACGGGCTTTCGGTCGAGATCCTGTGGTGCTTCGTTGTTTGTATTCTGTCCTTGGCTGCGCCCGCCTTAGCCGCCGATCATCCGAACCTTCCAGCAGGCAGCGAGTGCCTCTCCTGCCACGCGGAGAGGACGAAAGGTCAATCCGTTCACTTCGATTTCGCTCACGCCTGTACCGTCTGCCATGTGGTCAGTATTGCGGATGGAAAGACTTCCATCATGCTCGTTCTGCCGAAAGACAAAATCTGCTACTCCTGCCACGAGAAAGCGGCCATGGATGAGGTCCCGTATATGAAGGGTGAATGCCTTTCCTGCCACGATCCTCATAACAGCCAGCGTACGTACCTGCTGCGGCCCAACGTACCTCTGCCTACTGAAAAGCCCAAACCCTAGCGCGGTATAGAGAAGTTGCAATTTCGGCGCTTGGGAAAAACCTCGGGGGCCCCTATGCACGATTGCTGCCACCGTGTTTATAATGGGCTGCCGCTTCCGTTCCCAGCTCTTCCTGAAAGGATCCTCCATGGTACCGACGCCGAGACCGCTTAGTACTCGGCTGAAGCACTTGGGCTTCACGCAAGGAAGTCAGATGAAACTCTATGGCGAGAAGTTCGAAGTTGCCGGAGAACCAATCGTGGTCACCGCCGAATTGGTTCTCGTGGATGCTGTCGAAACAAAATCCGGACAACTCAAGCGCATCCGCATCCCATTGCCCATACTGAAGATGGCGCACGACAGCGCCCCTTAACGCGCGCCAAACGCACAAAGAGTCGCGACATCGCGCTGAGTTCCGCAGGTAGGGTAGAGGACGCAGTTTTAGTATGCGACCGATGTCGCCGGTCGCAACGCCTGTCCCGACTCCCTGCGCGCCTGCAATGCTGTCGCTGTGCGCTGGAAGATTTCAGAGGGAGATCCGGTAGCCACGACCGTCACCAGCAACCCGCGGTTGCGATAGAACTGGATCAGCGGCGCGGTGCTCTTTTCGTAGGCGTCCAGGCGAACGGCAATCGATTCTGGATGATCGTCTTCCCGCTGATACAAGCGACCGCCGCAGTGATCGCAAATTCCCCGGAGTAGGGGAGGTTGCGAGGTCACATGGAAAATTGCTTTGCACTTGTCGCAGGTGCGACGCCCACTGATGCGGGCAACGATCTCGGCCGGCGGCAAAACGTAATTCACCACCGCGTCCAGCTTGAGTTGCTCCTTCTCCATCAACTTGCGGAGTGAGTCGGCTTGCGCAAGCGTGCGGGGGAAGCCGTCGAGCACGAAGCCACCCTGGCACCGCAAACAGGTGACGCGCTCACACACCATCTGCCAGACAATTTCATCGGGAACGAGATGTCCGTGGCTCATGTATTCCAGTGCAGCAGCCATCACCGGCGAAGGTGTCTTATCGCGCTGGCTGCGCGCCGCGCGAAACACATCGCCAGTAGAAAGATGGCACGCGCCTAGCTGCTGGGTAAGAAATGCAGCCTGCGTCCCCTTGCCGACTCCCGGAGGTCCAAGCAAGACGATGCGCCACGGGACAGACTTTGTCGCAAACACGGCCCGACAGCGGGCCAGAGGTCCATACAGCCACGCAGCGCGATCGTTTTCCCTCATGTTCATGGTCGCCCCTCGAGACGCCGCACACAGGCTTTGCCCTCGATAACGCATGGGCACTGGGTTTACTGTATGGGGCACTTGCGCTTCAGGCTGTGACCCGAATCACAGGAGGGGTTGATGGGAGTCGCGAGCCGCCAGTCCTGTATTCTCATGGGCAGTGGATGGGGGACAAACATCGCTACGGTTTTGGCTTGCCGCGATACTTGTGCTCGCGTGTGTCTCGTTTTGCGCTCTGGTTCCCTGGTTTCACTACGGCATTCCTTCGGGCCACGACTTCGAGTTTCACTTCAACTCCTGGGTAGAAGTCCTTGATCACTGGAGGCAAGGGGTTGTTTATCCGCACTGGGCAGCGTGGGCGCACTACGGATATGGCGAGGCCCGGTTCCTTTTCTATCCACCCGTCTCATGGACCCTCGGCGGGATTCTGAGTGCCCTTCTTCCGTGGAAGATCGTCCCCGGAGTATTCGTTTGGTTGGCATTAACACTGGCAGGGCTATCGATGTTTGCCGCAGCAAAGAACTGGCTTTCGCCAAACAACGCGTTGATTGCGGCAAGTGTTTACGCGCTGAATCCGTATCACCTCATCATTGTTTACTGGCGGAGCGCGTTCGCCGAATTGCTCGCGGCCACGTATCTGCCGTTACTGCTGCTCTGCGTGCTTCGACTCGAAGCGCGGGGACAGCGGATGGTTGCGCCAATTGCTCTGCTGTTGGCGGCGGGTTGGCTCACGAATATTCCAAGCGCAGTGATGATGCACTACATGCTCGGGGTACTCGTCATTTGGATCGCGATTTCCAGTCGGCGGTGGAACGTCCTCTTCTATGCAGCCATCGCGGTGATCGCCGGGGCGGCGGTTGCAGCGGTCTACTTGCTGCCTGTTTGGCATCAGCGGACCTGGGTGAGCCTCGATCAGGTGCTATCGCCGGGTGTACGTCCACAGGAAAATTTCATTTTCGCCCACACCACCGATGTCGAGCACGACAAGTTCAACCATCTGGTTTCGTGGCTGGCGGTTTGCGAATTCGCGGTCCTTGCGATCATGCTTTTTTTGTCGCACGCGAAGAGGGCGGCAAGATTCTGGCGAACGATGCTCGTGCTCGGAGCGTTTTCTGCGCTGATCATGCTCTTCATCACGTCTCCGCTATGGAAGTATTTGCCTGAATTGCGTTACGTCCAGTTTCCCTGGCGATGGTTGTTGGTGTTTAACGTCGCGTTGGCCTTGGCAGTCACCTTCGCGATTCAGAAGTGGTGGGCCCGAGGCTTGGTTTGCCTTGTGCTCCTGGTATCGGTTCTGGTTGGCGCGCAACGGATTCTCGCGCCGTGGTGGGACCACACCGGTGATCTCTGGGAAATGGTCGACAATCAACACGACCGAATTGGCAACGAAGGGGTGGATGAATACGCGCCGACGGGTACCGACCCGTATGATGTCGATCAAAATGCACCGCTGGTTAAGTTTGAAGGCGACGGAGCGGCAAACATTATGATCCAGCTTTGGGATGCAGAGCACCGCGTCATTACTGAGCAGGCCAGCGCACCCGGTGAATTGATTCTGAAGCTCTTCAATTACCCGAGTTGGGAAGTGACCGTAAATGGCCGTCATGAGCACGCCGGGATGACGCAGCATTACCAAATGACGGTGCCAATTTCGCGTGGAGAAAACAGAATCAACCTGAGGTTCCATGAGGGATGGGACCGGCGCATCGGCGCTGTAGTGTCATTCACCACTCTGTTGGCGATCGCACTCTGGTACAAAAGAGGAAGTCGCTCCTCAATGGCAGTTCCTGAGGGCTGACGCCCGTGCCATCCAAACACGTTCTCGTCGCCACATCGAATCCGGGAAAAATCCGCGACCTTGCGGGTGCAGCTTCTCATTTTGGTATCGAAGTGGCACAAATCCCCAACTTTGCGTCTCTACCGCTGGTGGTGGAAGATGGACAGACCTTCGAAGCGAACGCGCGTAAGAAAGCTGAAGAGTATAGCCGCTATGTTCCGGGCGAGATCGTGATTGCCGACGACTCTGGACTCGAAGTGGACGCGCTCGGTGGCGCGCCGGGAGTTCACTCCGCCCGCTACGCGGCTGACGAACCGCACCTCGCGGATGCAAATACCGATGATGAGGCAAATAATGCCAAGCTGATCCGCGAGATCAAACGCGTGCCGTCAGAAAAACGCGGCGGGAGATTCGTCTGTTGGATTGCTGCGGCCTGCGACGGAAAGATTCTCGCCGTCTTCGAAGGAAGCGCGGAAGGAGTTATTCAGGAAACCCCGATCGGCTCGAACGGCTTCGGCTATGATCCACTGTTCTTTTTTCCGCACATAAATAAGACCTTCGCGGAGCTTACCGCCGCAGAGAAGGCACACTATAGCCATCGCGGCGAAGCCTTCAGGAAATTTTTGGACTGGTATTCGCGGGGGTGAGTACCTGAAAGAAGTGCGCGTTCTTTTCAGTTCCCTTATGGTTCCGAACTCGACTCTCGCACCGAGGGACTTTATGAATCTCGATATCTCAGGCAAGGTCGCTCTGATCGCAGGTGGCACAGGTGGTTTAGGAAAACCAATTACGCTTTCGTTTTTAAATGCCGGAGCAAAGGTCGCCGTGACCTACATTAGAGATGACGAGATTGCGGCGCTCCGGAATGAAGCTGGTGATCGCGCGGCTCTCCTTAGCACGCACGCGGTGAATGTGACAGACGACGGATCGGTGCGGAGCGCTGTGGAGACGCTGGTTGCAAAACATGGAAGGATCGACATCCTGGTCAATACTGTCGGCGGTTATGCCGGTGGGCTGAAATTGTGGGAAACCGATCCCCAGGTGCTTTCGCAAATGCTTGACCTGAACCTTCGGTCCGGGTATGTGCTCGCGCGCAACGTGGTTCCCGTGATGTTGAAACAGAAGAGCGGCGCGATTGTGAACATCGCAGCAAGAGCTGCTTTTGATCACGCCGCCGGAGCCTCAGCCTACGCGGCTTCGAAGGCAGCCGCAGTCGCGATGATGGATTGTCTCGCCGAAGATTTGAAGGGCACAGGCGTGAGAGTGAATTCAGTGTTGCCCAGCATCATTGACACGCCAGCGAACCGTCGCGCCATGCCGGGCGCTGATTTTGGGAAGTGGCCGAAACCCGAAGAGATCGCGCGGGTGATTCTGTTCCTGTGTAGTGACGCGGCACGCCTCATTCACGGCGCGTCGGTTCCGGTATACGGAAATGACTGATGCTAGGCAGAATGCAAAACAGCTTTCGGTTTCACTTCGCCGCAGGCAGGTTGACGACCGCAGGATGGTTGTCCGTGTTCTGTGCCGCCTGACAATTCCTCACCGGAGCAGCCGGAGCGATTGCTGCCGGAGCGGATGTTCCTGCAGCCGGCACAGGGATAGGCGCTGGTCTGCTCTGCAATGAGTTGGCCTGTACCGAGGCCGCCGTTGCCGCACAGGTTGCGGCAGGCGATGAAGTCGCGCCACCTTGAATCGATGCGATCAGTGAGCCCGATGACGTCGCTCTGCCGGGTGTAGCCGCAACCGGAGGAACAGATGCAGTCTTGGCCCTGGTTCCCGGGACTCGTTGGACTGCAGGAGCGGTCGAGGTCTGCTGGCCGAGCCTGCCGCCCAACTGACTTGCCGCGTTGCCCATCGCATTGCCCAGCATTTTCCCGAGGCTGCTGCCCGCGGTAGAAGAGAGGCCATGGGTCAATACGGATTCAGCCGCAGCTTGCGCGAATACTTGGGTTGCGCTCAACCCGCACATCAGAATCACAGCGGCTACGAACCCGAGATATTTCATAGGACCTCCCTACATCCCGCGACTGTAGCCCTGAATGGTGCGGGAGTCAATTGCTTTTACCAGCGCTGATGGACCCGAGGTCGAATCTTTTCGTTATAGGTTTTTTCGACCGCTGCCATGGTTTCGCGGCTGAGGGGCGGCAGGTCGGACGCCCGGCAGTTCTCCGTCACCTGGTCGGGCCTCTTTCCTCCGGGAATGGCGCAGGTTACAGCATCGAACATCAAAATCCAGCGCAGGGCGAATTGCGGCATCGTCATACCCGCGGGCAGAAACGCGCGAATTTCTTCGACTGCCTTAAGACCGAGATCATAGTCGACTCCCGAGAACGTCTCGCCGACATCGAACGCTTCGCCATGACGATTGAAGTTGCGATGATCGTCTGCTGCGAATTGAGAATCTCTTTTTAGCTTCCCGGTCAGCATGCCGCTGGCCAGCGGCACGCGTGCGAGGATTCCCACCTTTCTCTCCTTTGCAAGCGGAAAGAACACTCCAGCCGGGCGCTGCCGGAAGCAGTTGAAGATCATCTGCACACTCTGCACGTTCGGGAACTCGACTGCCTTGATCGCCTCTTCCACACGCTCGACACTCACACCGTAATAACGCAGCTTGCCCGCTTTGACGAAGTCGTCAAGCATTCCAAACACTTCCGGATGGTAGTAAAGATCGGTAGGCGGACAATGCAGCTGCAGAAGGTCAAGCGAGTCTGCCGAGAGATTTCGCAGGCTGTCATCGATCCATTTGGTCAAGTTCTCGCGGCTATAACCTTCAGTGACTTGCTTGGGCAGCTTGCGTCCTGCTTTGGTGGCAACGACGATTTCTTCTTTGCGCTCCTTCTTGAGCCGCGCAACCAGCCGCTCGCTGCGGCCATCGCCGTAGACATCCGCGGTGTCGATGAAATTCACGCCCGCGTCGACAGCGGCGTGCAACGCTTTCATGGACTCATCATCGGAGACATGTCCCCAGGCGCCTCCAATGGCCCATGCGCCAAAACTAATATCGGAAACATTCCATCCTGTGCGGCCCAGAGATCGGTATTTCATCGTGCGTCTTCCCTCGAAATAGTTCGAAAAGCGTTGCTTTTCGCGGACTCGTTAGCTCGGTTTACCCGAGCGCCTGATTCAGGTCCGCGATGATGTCGTCGACATCTTCAATGCCGACAGAGATGCGCACCATGCCATCGGTGATGCCAATCGCGGCTCTTCCCTTTTCGCCCAGCGCGGCGTGCGTCATAGTGGCGGGATGCGAAATAAGGGTTTCGACTCCGCGTAGAGACTCACCTAACGTGCAAACCCGAACGCGCTTGAGCAGGCGAGCAGCGTTGGCGAGCGAGCCGGTTTCAAACGTAATCATCGAGCCGAAGCCGGTCATCTGGCGGCAGGCAAGTTCGTACTGCGGATGGTCTTTCAGTCCTGGATAAAAGACCGATTTCACTTTGTTATGCGATGCCAGGAAATCCGCTACCCTGCGCCCGTTGCTGTCGTGCTGCAACATGCGCACGGCCAGCGTCTTCACGCCACGTAGTACCAGCCAGCATTCGAACG
>Ga0105238_10004989_pt1 | contig 13126 bp, 11 predicted proteins | sample KBSC34metaG_FD_81526 | JGI IMG/M metagenome (GOLD analysis project Ga0105238, IMG submission 81526) | Corn rhizosphere microbial communities from Kellogg Biological Station, Michigan, USA - KBS C3-4 metaG | ecosystem: Host-associated > Plants > Roots > Rhizosphere > Soil | place: Michigan, USA... | reverse complement strand
ATATCGTTCTGGGGTCATCGTTAATGTTTATCTGGATCGGCGTTATAGGAGTGTTTCCCACTTTTGCCAGCGCCGGTTGAGACCCTTTCACTGTGCAATGCGCGGTCGTATTGATGAGGTTCATAAGACTTACCACTAAGCGGGTCTTGGGGGAGGCTCGCTACCAGTTGGTCTAACTGGATACCTGTGAAAAGCTCTCATTCACGTCAGGGAAATGAGGGCCATTCGATTACTTTTCAAAGACTACACACCGATGTGTTAACAGGAATCAGCAAGGCTCGTGAGATTCATCGAGTCGGTGCCGGGAACCATATGCCTGTTACATTCAGAAGTCAATGAAAGATTTAATGACGTAATAGGGCATCGTTATATGTTTTCATCACAGATTTTTTACGACGAGGATTCGAACAAGCGCGTATAATAAATCTCACTAATTCGAGTTATCCTCTTGTACCTTTATGCCTCATAGCCGACCTTGAGATTTATCGTCCTCTATGATGCCTCATTAGCATTTAACAAGGAGGACACGATGGCCCGTTTTCTAATCGCACAGAGAGTGGCTGATAGGAAGCCTGAGCCGGCAGAGTCGAGAACTACGTTAAACAAACTGCGAGTAGCAGTTGCGAAAGTCGCGGATGTAGTTGAGACAGAAGACGAAACCCGGGAGGAAGACACCGGTGAAACTCTGATCCTGGAAGGAGATCCAGTTGATATAGAAGCCAAACGGAAGGAGCTTCCCGCAGATACTTTTATTGAGACAGAAAAGCTGCGCCATCCAGGACCATTTCATCCTCTAGTTGCATCACCTCCTCTTCAGGAAGAACTGACTTCCGGTCTCGGTGCGACCATCGAGCTAAACGCCTCCTCTGCCGGCGCACCAGTGCGGGCCGCTCAAGTAATGATGATCTCTGTGGCGTTTCGCGGCGGTTTTTCTAACACGACATTTGGAGTAACTGATGAAAAGGGTCGGGTGCTGCTGACCTACAATCCCAACGTCTGGTTCCGCTTGGGGTGGCTGTCTTTCCGCGCTCCCGGGCGGTGGCGGTTTTTACGCAAATCCTCGGGCAAAGAAAATTAGACATAGTTCTGCCTCCACTATTCCGTGACGGGCCATTGGGATGGTGGCACCGCGTGTTAGGCTTGAATAGTTATTCAGAAAATCTCGGCGAAGGCATTCGTGTTGGTGTTGTTGATACCGGTGTCGGACCGCATCCTTACCTTTCGCATGTTCGCAGTGCTGGTGCATTTTTAAATGGCAACCGCTTGCAGACGCCTGACAGCACGAACGATGTTGCCGAACATGGAACACACGTCGCCGGCACAATCGGAGCTCGACCGGCTTCAGGTTCCAAAGATTTTGCCGGTATCGCTCCTGGCGTTGAACTTGTTGCAGCACGCGTTTATCCAGGCGGTGGGCCACCAACCATGGAATCGGGACCTACCACCAACGGAGACATTGCCCAGGCAATTCTAACCTTAGCCAGAGACGAGGAATGCGACATCATTAATTTAAGCTCGGCTGGACCGATGCGTTCACGAGTCGAGGCTGATCGCATTACGGCCGCGTTGAATCGAGGAACACTTGTCATCTGCTCGGTTGGTAACGGTAATGGCCTTCCGATTATGTATCCAGCAGCAGAGCCAGTGGCTGTCGGTGTGTCAGCACTGGGCCCGACGGGTGGTGTTCCGTTTGGAGTTATGGATATGTTTTCTTATCCGCCGCAGCCGGATAGATTCAGTTTCGCCGGGTTCTACGCTCCGAACTTTATCAGCGTTGGCATAGAGACAAAATGTACGGGACCTGGCGTCGGCATAATCTCGACTGCCCCGGCCCAAGGCGCAGCTGAAGTCCCGTACGTTTCAATGAGTGGCACTTCAATGTCTGCGCCGGCAGTCACTGGTGCGTTGGCCGCAATATTGAGCCGGGATTCCACCTATAAATCATTGCCCCGTAACCGCGAGCGAAGTTCATATGCCTGGAGAGTATTGCTACGATCAGCTCGTACGCTAGGTCTCAACCAGCAGTATCAGGGTTATGGTATGCCGGTGGTGCAAGTATCATAAGATCATGAGAAATAAGAGCTACGTCATCGCCATAAAAAGTGAAAAGGAAAACGAAGTGCAGCAAGACTGGGTTGACCAAATACGTGATTTTTCTGGAGTCGAGATTCAGGGAGCCACTTCCGATCAGGTAACTGTCTTAGCCAATGAAGACTCAATTAAACGTCTGGCTGGCGAGCTCGGCGACGATTTTTTAATTGAAGAAGGGATTATGAGAAATTGAATATACGAACCGATGGACCGCAGCGCTAGCGCTCAATTGGCGCACCGGCTTCGAAATCATAGAAGCGCAGATCGGTTGCAGTCTGTAGCTTGGTAAGCAAAAAAATTTGTCCAGCATGCATCGAGATTGGAAGCGGAACCTCAACCGCTTCCTTTTCTTGTGTTTGCAGATTCGCTAAATTTCAGTTGACGGCTTCTCATTGCGAATTGTCGACAAACCGCCCGGGGATCTTATTGCCCGCATAAACAAGTGTCCGCGGCAGTGTTGCGTTTCTTCTGGCAAAGTCACTCACAGTTGCAAGCACGAAATCGATTAAGGAGTCGGGCAGCGTTACGTTCCTGCTGAAAAGCTCACTCAAAGATGCAGGCAAGAGGGTCGAAGCAAGGTCCTCGTGCAAATTTCAACTCTGGAGAAAATGATGTCAAAAACAAACACCTCAGTCTCAGCGCTTTTCGGGGTCATCCTTTTGGTGATTTCCGCAACTTCGGCAATGGCGCAGGTCGATAGCAAGGCGCAATTCAATCAGAATCGTGATGATGTCAGAGGGAGGGTAGCGACACTAGGCTGTTGCAGATGCCTCGGCGGAACTAACTCTCTGGATCTCAGCACAATAAGTTCGAATAACTGGACAGTGAACGGGAATCCCGTGGCTTTTCTGACAGCGATAAATTCATTTTGGAATCTTCCCACTGGACCGGCCAACTGGGTTTCGACCGTCGCAACTGGTGGAACGGGTAACATCGCGGCAGGCCCCTATGAATACAAGTTGAAGTTTGTAGTTCCGGCTTGCGCGATCGAGCAAACAGTGACCTTGGCAGGAAACTACGGCGGAGATGACGACGTTCCCGGCGTTTTCCTGGACAACGTTACAACCTCAACCAGCAGCCTACTCGCAGCATGCAGCGGGGGTTGGTGCTTCAACAGTACTAATAACTCCAACCCAAGAACGTTCAACACCACTATTCCTCCAGGAACATATTATCTTCGAGTCAAGATCCAAAACAGTGGTGGCCCATCCGGGATGTTCGTTAACGCGAAATTGGCCAGCACCTGCAGAAGCTAATTTGCGAAATCCAGATTTCAAGTAGACATGGGGGATGAACAATCTCGATGTCGGGAAGTCCCAAGTGGGTAGCTGACTTGGGACTTTCCTTTTACTCCGGAAAGAATTCTTCTGAGTCAGCGTTACGTTTCTCCGCGAAAAAGTCACTCATAGATGCAAACACGAAATCGTGTTGGTTGGAGAGCGTTTCAAGGTAAAGCTACTGGTTAATTAGCGATTGCTCCGAAGCTCAACACATTCGTCTTTATGGAATTAACCTTGTTCCGACCTTGGAACTCATCGATAGGAGAACCTCATGCATAGCAAAACTCTAAAACGATTTCTAGCTTACTCACTGTTGCTCGCAGCCCTCGCGCTGCCGGCAGCTTCAGTCAAACCACAGCAACGGAATGGGCCACCAAGAGACGAGCTCCCGATCGTAAGAGGTGATTGTCCCCAGCCGCTCACAAATCTGACCCTAACAGCGCCAAATTTGATGAGCTTCGACCCCGCCGACTTCATGCCAGGCCAAGTCAGTGCGCCGCATATGACGGGGCTTGGTGACCCGTCGGTCAATGAGAATTACCTGAACACCTTTGTTATTTGGAAAAAGGATAAGAAATGTTGCCAGATCACTAAGGCAAAATTGATCGTTAACATGAAAGCAAATTCGAGTTGTCAGTCCCACACAGGCTTTGATGCAGGCAATGACGCCATTAACATCATGCATGCCGGTCTCACAGTGTCGAACTACTCCGGTTACCTCTATCCTGGTACTGGGCCCTGCAATGTTGGCCAGACTGCTACATATACGCAGACCTTGAACGCAGCCGCGTTAGACGCCATTAACCAATCCGGCGAACTTAGTTTTGCTGTGCAGGACGACACACAAGTTGTTTCAGCAACGCTACAGGTCTGGGGTTGCTGTTTGACTCCGGCGCCAGCGACTGGGCAAGCGTCACCAGCAATTCAAGAACTGAGTAGAAATACACCGGAACTCCCACGCACCGCACGACCAGCGCGCTGAGTGAAGAGATCCGGAAGAAGGCCGAAGGGTGATTTTCCGGAGCTCAATCCTTCAACCTAAGCTCAGGAGCCTGAGCCCCTCACCGGCTCGGGCTCCTCGCGCACTTTGTGAGCAGTCTTGCGCCCTGTCTATCCTCTCGCAATTGCGTTATCCTATCGTCAGAATTCGCCATCACCGCTCCGAGGCCTCAACAATTGCCAATCGCCAGCCTCAAAAATGAAGTTACCCGGGAAAAGTTTATGAGCTTTCTCGCGTGGCTTAGTCCTAACAATGAGAACGCGGGTGAGGAGTATGAGCGCCTGCGATTTCGTTTGTGCACCTTTTTTTCGCTGAGACACTGCTGCTTTGCTGATGAACTCGCCGATGAAACCATCAACCGCGTAATCCTGAAGAGCTCCGAAGGAAAGATCGAAAACAAGGCCGCGTATTGTTTCGGCGTCGCTAAAAACGTCTATCGAGAATCGTTGCGAAAAGAGCGAATTCATCTGGATATTGACGAGGTGACAATTGCCGCGAAAGCTCCGGAGGAGTCGAGTTTCTCCAGCGAGTGTCTGGATAAATGCCTCGATAAACTCTCGCCTGAGAGCAGGGATCTCCTGCTTGATTATTTTTCGGAAGCAAAGCTCAGGAAGATTGAACTCCACCGGCGCATCTCCGAAAGCCTAAAAATGACCCAGACCGCGTTGCGCATGCGCGTGATGCGGAGCAAGCAAAAATTGAAGATCTGCGTCCAGGAATGTATGGGCTGAGAACGGCCGTTACATAACGCTCGGTAATTACACTCAAAATTGGGGCGGCAAGAGCAATGGGTTCATCCTTCAAGAGTGAAGAGACAATCCGTGAGTATCTCCTGGGTCGAGTTTCCGACGAAACACAGCTCGAGGGGATCGAGGAATTGTTGTTTACAGATGAAGAGTTTTGTTCGCAGGTCGAACTTATGGAAGACGGCATCATCAATGATTATGTGTTTGGACGCCTGGACGGGACAGACGCAGAGAGTTTTCGGGCGACGCTTCTGGCTGATCCCGAAAGACGTAACAGGCTGGAATTGACTCAGGCTTTGAGAGAAAAGGCGCTGGCCAGGATTGTGAAAGTGGCTGACAAGCCGCCGTCGTTTTTAGCTTCGCTCAACGCGTTCTTTCATCAGCCAGAGTATGTCGGTGCGTTTGTGGTTCTGCTGATTGCCGTGTTGGGCTTGACAATCTACTTCCGCAGCCGGGGTAATCCGGACGAACTCGCCGAACTCCGATCCATTTACCAACAGGCACGCCCAACGGAAACGCGGATTTCCGAATTTGGTTACGCGCCGTTGTCGCAATTGCGTGGCGCGCCTGCGCCAGCTGAGAAGAACCGTTTGCGGCGTATTGAAAACAATTTGATTGAGGCTACAGAAAAGACTCCGAATGCCGAAACCTACCACGCCCTCGGCGTTTATCACCTGACGCAGCGGGATTATCGCCAGGCCATCAAGGAATTCGAGAGCGCTTTGAAACTTGCGAATCAAAACGCACGAATTCATAACGACCTGGGCGCCGCCTATCTCGAATTGTCAAAAACAGAGCCCAGCGAGAAGAAACTGGAGGATTTGGCGCAAAGCCTCGAAGAGTTTACGAAGGCAACGGAACTCGATGGCGATTTCCTGGAAGCTCTTTTCAATAAGTCCCTGGCCTTACAGGAATGGGGCTTGTCGCGTGAGGCAAAGGGTTCGTGGAACCTTTACTTGCAGAAGGATCCCTCGTCGCCCTGGGCCGATGAGGCGCGAAAAAACCTGGCACGGCTTGAAAATGCGCAGACGCTATTCAAAACGGACAACGATGCCAAAGAGCACGTATTGACGGACTTTCTCGCTGCCTATCGCAATCATGACGACTCACGCGCGCGCAAAATTCACGACGAAACGAAGGGCACATTAAAGAGCGTTGCGGTTCCGCTGCAACTTTCGCATAGATATTTGGTGGCCAGGCAGCACCGCAACGAGCTCGAGACTAGAGAGAGTGTCGAGGCGTTGACCTATATCGGCAATTTCGAGCAAACAGAAAACGGCGATTCCCTGTTTCTTGAACTGGCCAACTTCTATGCAAATACTGACGCTGATAAGATTGGGCCACTCTTGCGGGCGCAGGATGCACTCGCCGCAGGACACCAATCAATCTCCGTGGATATCGCGCAGGCCATATCCGAATTCGAAAGAAGTAGAGATCTTTTTGCGCAACTCGGCGATCGTTGCGAGGCTGCCATAGCGGAGAGCTGGGCCGCTGGATTGCTTGCCGACGTAGCCAGAGTGGCCGAAGCCCGTCAGAGGCTCACGACGAGCATCGAAAGCAACGAACGCAGGAATTTCAATGTTCTGCTACCGGCGGCTTATTACGGGCTTGGCATGGTCGATTACCGGCAGGGCCGCTTTTCTGAGTCGGCCGGAGATCTCAAGACGGCATTGCGTCTAGCCAAGGCCGGAAACAACGCTTTTGAGATTCAGCACGCGGAACATGCGCTTGCAGTAAATTATTCCGAACTGGGCGAGCTTGATCAGGCTTTGCTTTATGCCGGCAACCTGGTGAGCGGTAGGAATCTCTATTATCAAAACCCCAGCCAGAACTGGCGTGAAAAGGGAGTGCTGGCAGATATAGTTCTCAAGCTGAAGTTCTTCTCCACTGCCCTGCATTTATCCCGCGAGCGACTAAATATGGCCCAGGAATTCTGGCCCACCAGTCGTCTCGTTAACGACTCTTTACGCTCCATGATTGAGGCAGCGACCGCAAAGCAAGACTTCCCCGCCGCATTGGAGTATGCCAGCGAATCGATGCAAATCGCCCTTAATGGCGGCGCCACTTCGGAGAACGCCCGCAAGAGCGCTGAAATCTACCGGTTGCTGGCAGATGTAAAAAGGCAGACGAAGGACTGCCTCGACGCTTTGACGGATTATGACCATGCGCTTGAGCTGTTCCAGCAATTTCCGGAAGTCACCGAGAGTTTGTACCAGACTCACAAAGGAAGGTTGTTCTGTTTCCAGCAACTGAATCAGCAAGAAAACTTTTCCAGCGAGCTCAAGACAGTTTTTGAATTATCCGAAGAGTATCGCGCCAAAATACGCGAAGACAATTCTCGCCAGGCGTTTTTCGCGAGCGAGCAGGACGTGTTTGATGCGGCAATAGCAAACACCATCGCGACGCATGACAGTCGCGAAGCATTTGTCTCCGTCGAAGCCTCGAAGGCACGTTCGCTGTTGGATTTTGTTGAATCCGGAAAGTCGATTGTCGAGGCTGAAAAGAGTTTTGGCCCGGTGGCCCAACCGCTGTCGCTGGAGGAAATCCAATCTCGCCTGCCCGAGCAATTGCAGTTTGTGCAATATGCCGTACTGCCTGACAAGCTAGCCATCTGGGTAGTATCGAAGACGCGTTTCGATTTGCTTGAAAAGCAAATTACCGCAGCGGACCTGGAAAAGAAAGTCGTTGCTTATCAAGCGTTGATTATCGACAAGGGTCCAGCGGCCGAGATCAAAAAGGCGGCGCAGGATATCTACAGGATTTTGATCCCGTCCGATCTTGCCGGCGACAAACAGGTTTGCTTTGTCCCCGATAAGGCGCTGCATCAACTTGCGTTTGCCACCCTCGTTTCACCAGACGGAAGGTACCTGCTGCAAGACTATACCCTGTTCTATGCGCCTAGTGCGTCCGTATTGGTACTGGCAACCGAGAACGCTCGTCGCAAAGAACAATTCAGGAACGAGAGTCTGCTGAGTGTCGGCAATCCTGATTTCGACCGCGAAGAGAATTTGAATCTGCCAGACTTACCAGACGCGGAGGATGAAGCGCAGGCCATTCTCACAAACTATGAGAAATCCCTGGAGCTACTCGGCAGGGATGCCACGAAAGAAAAGTTCCTGCGAAATGTGGCCGGCGTAGAAGTGATTCACTTCGCCGGTCATTTTGTAGCCAACCGGCAGTCGCCGGGTAACTCTAAGCTGCTTTTCGCGGGGGGCGAGTTGCGTTCATCCGAACTCAGCGCATACAGACTGCCGCTGGCAAAACTGGTTGTGCTGTCAGCTTGTGAGACGGGATTTGAGCGTTACAACAAGAGCGAAGGAGCAATCGGCATCGCGCGCACGCTGTTAGCTTTGGGCGCGCCGCTAGTGGTTGCGAGTGAATGGAAAGTTGACTCGGAACCCACGAAGGATTTGATGATCGCTTTTCATCGGAATCGTAAAGAGAAAAGGATGACGTCTGCCGAGAGTTTGCGCCAGGCCCAACTTGAGATGTTGAGCCGAAGCCAAACCAGCGCGCCCTTTAATTGGGCGGCATTTTCCCTCTTCGGTGGTTACGCCAATTATTAGTGGATTATGCGCACCTGCCCTAAATGCGGCGCCTATTACTCCGACGTTCAGTTGGCCTTTTGCTTGGCCGATGGCACGCCGTTGGCCGATGTGAGTCCACACAGCGAAAAATGGAGCAATGGTTCGCGGACCATTGAAGAAAAAGCGAAGCGGCTGCGCAACCAAAAACGCAAACTGATGCGGCGTTGGATTCTGGTAGGCGCAATGACAACGTTGACATTGACCATGGCAGTAGCCAACTCTTTCACAGTGGAGACGACAACGCCCAGGGATAAACCACCTATACCAGTACCGTCTGCATCTTCGTCTTTACCGGTATCTCAGTCTTTGCCTGAATCTGCCTTTTGGCCCACACCGCCGTCGCCGTCTGCATCACCATCGCCGTCGCTATCCGTATTTCCGTCGCCGACTCTTGTCCATAAGATCAGCGGGCGAGTCATGTCCGCAGGTCAACCCATCGGCGGTATCAAAATCATGCTGGAAGGATCATTGCCCACCTCGACTACGACCGATGCAAATGGCAATTACGTTTTCAGTAATCTAAGGGATGGCGGCCGGTACACGATCACTCCAGGAGGGAAGATGAATTTTATGCCTCCGAGTCGCTCTTTTAATAATCTGCGAGAGGATGGATCGGCTGATTTCTCCGTACCACCGGAGGTCTACAAAATCAGCGGGAGAGTTATGTCTGCAGGTCAACCTATAGACGGCGTCCAAATCATGCTCACCGGGGCAAAGACCGCCTCGACGAGGACCAATGCAAGCGGCAATTTCACTTTCAATGAACTACAGGTGGGTGGCAATTACACAATCACCCCCGGGGTGAAGATGAATTTCACGCCGGCGAGTCGCTCCTTTAATAATTTGCGACAGAATGAAGCGGCTGACTTCTCAGTTCCGCTGGAGGCCTACAAGATCAGCGGACGAGTGAGTTCTGCGACCCAGCCTCTCGCCGGTGTCAAGGTCAGGCTTGAAGGGTTAAAGCTCACCTCGGTTACAACTGATGTCGACGGCAATTACACTTTCGCTGATTTGAGCGCGGGAGGTAGTTACACTATCACTCCCCAGGCATCGACGAGTTTCAAACCCGCAAGTCGCTCCTTTGACAATCTGCGCCGGAATGAGGTGGCTAACTTCCTCGGCTCAACTCCGCCGCGAGAGTGTTCGGAGACCGAGAAAGAGCGTATCGGCTCAAGCCTCATCGCCAGATTCGCCGAACTATGGCAGCGTAATATTGAGAGGGAGCGTTCCCGGATTATCAGCGAGGCTGTGGATGTAAAGAACGCCGTCGCCACCTTGGAGCGGATTGAATTTCAGCCTACAGTCACTACGTGCTCAGCGGCTCTCGTCACCGCAAGATACTCTTGGCAAGTCAAAGCGGATCTCCCCCAGGGACTCAAAGTTGTGAACGTCCCAAAGGTCAAAAGGTTCTCCTGCACAAATCTTCTGGGCGGGTGGCGTTGCTTCGAGTTTTGATTTTTTCACTCTGCCTTGGTTTACGGCTGCGGCGTTACGTTTTAGACGCCAAACGTCACTCCAATTCGAGAGCTATTTCTGAAGCCCGGAACTTAACCGAAAGATAGGAGAACATTATGTCTCTCAATGAGAGTTCAGCTACCGCACTTGTCAGATTTACTGGCCTCGGACTTTTCTGCTTCAATAAAAAGCGGCAAAGAGGTGAAATTGCTGCCATCCGCGACAACAAACATACGCTCACCGTCAGAATCCAAAAGCCTGTATTTCAGGACGGTGCTGACAGCGACGTCATCGTCTATCAGGACGTCGCCGCCTATAAAAAACTCCCGAAGAATGACGTGCAGATTGAAATAAAGGGGGTGGCCAAGCCGGCGATTGAAGGCTATGAAATCTATCAAAGCGGAAACTTTGACAGGCTCGATTCCGCCGACGTCAATGACTTTCGCTGGATCGTCAACATGCACACGCTGCACGGCGCGTCGGACTTGGCGCCAACTGCGAAACAAAACTATCCGTTAGCGAAGCTATACATCGAGAACGGTCTATTCTATACCTACAAGCTGGATCGGAACTTCTTCTTTGAAAAGGTGGAAAGAGATTCCGGCGGGACGGTGACGCAACGGGAGGTCTTTGGCAACGTAGCGGAAACCATTGGTGTCAAGATCGAGGCTGACGAGGTGACATTCACGATTCGCATCGGCCACCAGGAAGAGAGCCATTCACTCAAGCACGTCGCCGGTTTACCTTACAGAATCGAAATCCAAAACATGGACTATAGCGCCGGCGCCGTTTACAGCGACATGCCTGACTATTATCAATATCTGTCCAGCCCGAGCGGTAAACATTTTGACCTCACGCCGATTGTTGAAGATGCCGACGAAACCACGAAGGGCGACTCGATCAGTCAGAAGGATTTCTGTCATCCGGTCGTGATTGAGGATCCGCCCTCCATAGACTATCTGTGAGAAACAATGGCCCTTCTCTTCTTCGGAAAACATCTGCTGTGGTCCCATCAGAATGCCAATGGCGGGACCACCTTCTATTATTACTACGATGCCATCACCTGGCTCGCAGGGGCGATCGCGCTTCTTTGGCTCACGTGGTTTCTGATACGCAGATACCGGCGCGGACTAGCGTTAAGGCGTCCGCCGCGACACACAAATTACCGTTTGCTCAAACGAGTAGTGAAGATCAAACGGGAGTTGAGCTCGAGGTATCTGCAGGCGGGTTTCTCCAACACCATTCACGCCGTGGGTATTGGTAGAGTCCCCGGCGGTATTGACTATTGCATTCAGGTCTTCGTTGACGACGCAAATAAGGAGTGGCGGATAGGCGCGGGGGCTACCAGATTGCCGGCCACATACCGCGGCCTTCCCCTCATCATGATCGAAATGCCGATGGCGGGCTTTTTGTATGAAGCAACTTTGAGTTCGACGGAGGTTAAGCAATCTACCGATGGCATTCGTGACCCCCAGGAAATCGTAATTGGCGGAATCAGCGGCGCGAACGCGAACTTGAAGGGCCAGAGTGGAACCATCGGATATTTTTGCACTCGCAAAAGTAAACTGCCGCGCCGAAAGGAAATTCACCTACTCAGCAACTTCCACGTCTTTGCTGATCCGTGCAAGACCAACATCGATGAGAGTGACCTGATAATGCAGCCAAGTCCGGGTGAACCGGCAAGCAACCGGCCGATCGCCTCGTTGATAAGCTTTTCCGCGCTGAAGTTTGACGACAAAAAACAACCTAACCACGTCGACGCCGCCATCGCAAGACTTTGGGCGTCTCATCCGCATAAAGCTGTGATTCCGTTTATTGGCGCGGTAAATAGGCATGTGGAAACGAAAGATATCAAAATTGGCGAAAGCGCGCGCAAGTTCGGACGAACCACTGGTTACACTGAGGGCCGTGTCTTCTCAATCTACCTGGATATTTGGATCCGCTATGATCGGACGGGTCGATCGGCGTTTTTCCAGGACCAACTCCTGATTGAACCCGTTTTGCCGGCCTTGCCAGGATTTGTTGCTAAAGGAGACAGCGGGTCCCTGGTAGTTGACGCCGGACAAAACGCTATTGGTTTGATTTTTGGAGGCACGTCCAAAGCACTTGAATCAACGTCGGATCTAGCGAAAGCTGATCGCATTCCAGCGGCTGATACAGTCATCGATAAACCACCAAGAATTGAAGGTTACGGTGTGGCAAATCCGATCAGTGAAGTTTTGGATAGGCTCAAAATTGAGTTGCTCGTTTGATCGTGCAAGTGCGACCCGCCGCTGGTCCGGAAATTGTTAACAAAGAAATTCGCCTATTATTTTTTGTTCCAAGTGTGGACGGGCGCTCTGGCTTCAAAATCATAGAAGCGCAGGTCTGTTGCGGTTAGTAGCTTGGTCAGTAGAAATATTTGACCAGCATGCATCGAGAAGTGTTCGGTAACGTGGAAGATCGCTTCGAGGATGTCGACGTCGTGGCCCTGGATTTTCCGGCGATCGAGGATCGTTGCGGGATCCAGGGTTTCGAGTGTCGATTGGATTTCTGAAAGCGTCGAGCGCAGCAGAGTCAGCAGCTCGGCACGAGAAATCGGATCGCGTTGCTCGAATTCTGAATCCCGGTTGCGATTGTCCGGTTGAGAACCGACGCCGCAGACGATCCACTGGCGAGCGTTTCCGCAGAGGTGCAGGATGAGATTGCCAATGCTGTTTGACTCCTCGTTAGCGCGCCACCAAATCTGGTCGTCCGTTAACTTCTCGAGACAACGCTCGATCTTGGGCAAGTAGTCGCCCAGCAGAAATTCAGACGCGCGGGAAATAAATGCTTTCGAGACAACTTCAGACATCGTCATCTGTCGATTCCGGCCGGCGTTTGTGCTTTGCTTTCCGCCCGGCCGGACGTGCTACGTCATCCGGCTTGGCACGTGATATCGGATGCCCTGGAGGCGCCCCAGGCTTGCGGATACTGTCAAATACGGGT
>Ga0105238_10004987_pt1 | contig 13129 bp, 11 predicted proteins | sample KBSC34metaG_FD_81526 | JGI IMG/M metagenome (GOLD analysis project Ga0105238, IMG submission 81526) | Corn rhizosphere microbial communities from Kellogg Biological Station, Michigan, USA - KBS C3-4 metaG | ecosystem: Host-associated > Plants > Roots > Rhizosphere > Soil | place: Michigan, USA... | reverse complement strand
TATTTAAGTAGAATGAAAACATAGGCAAGCCTCTCTCCCATCGCGCAGCGGCCGGGGGAGAGGATTCTGAGAAGCTTGCCTGAAACGAGACCGGAACACAGGATGTCAACGCATTATTCGGGAACGAAAGAGGAAGAGCGGGCGCTCGATGTATTTATTAAACTCATGCGGGCGGCTCAGTCTGTAGGAGATCGGACAGGGCAGCCTGCGGCGGCGGCCGGTCTCAGTCCGACACAATTTGGCGTCATGGAAACGCTCTATCACCTTGGGCCGTTGATGGTCAGCCAGCTTGCGGACAAGCACCTGATGAGCCGCAATAATTTCACCGTCGTCATCGACAATCTGGAGAAGGCGGGGCTTGTGCGCCGGGAGCGCGGCCATGAAGACCGACGCGTGGTCATGGTCCATTTGACGGATACCGGGTGCGACCGCATTAAGGCGGTTCTGCCTGATTTCGTAAAGGCAGTCGTGCGTGATATGCAGGTGCTCTCGCCCAGACAGCAGGAACAACTCGCGACACTGCTGCGTTGTTTGGGAAGACAGCAAAGCTGTAGCGATTTACCGGAGGAAGGCGCGTGAATCTATCTGAAACGGAAGCGGAATACGAGGCGATAATCGTAGGCGGCAGCTTTGCCGGCTTAGCCGCAGCGATGCAGTTGGCCCGCGCGCGACGAAAAATCCTTATTCTGGATACCGGAGAGCCTCGCAACCGCTTCGCCACGGCATCGCATGGATTTCTGGGGCAGGACGGTGTGCCGCCGGCCGAGATCCTGGCTTCGGCGCGAACTCAGGCGCTTGCCTATCCCACTGTCACTCTGCAAGCATCAAGGGCAATCGATGCGGCGCAGAGTGACGGCGCTTTCACGGTAACACTTGACGATGGATCGGCAGTGCGCGGCAAGCGTCTTATACTGGCCACCGGTGTAACCGATCACTTGCCGAAGATCCCGGGCATTGATGAATTGTGGGGAAGTGGCGTCTTCCACTGCCCGTACTGCCACGGCTATGAAGTTGCGGACCGTAAACTGGCTATTCTCGGTTCGAGCGAAATGTCCATCCACCAGGCGCTGCTCATCCGCGACTGGAGCGAAGATGTTACACTTCTCACAAACGGCAACTCAAGACCTATCCGTGCCGATCGCCTCAAGCTTGAGGCGCGCGGGGTAGCGATTGAGACTGCCGCCGTGGCTCGTCTGATCCCGAATGGACATGAGTTGGGAGCGATCGAGTTTAAGGACGGCAGAATTGTCCCATACGGCGGCTTATTTATCGTGCCGCGCTACACGCTCGCAAGCCCACTTGCCGAGCGCCTGGGATGCGCGATCGAGAATACGAACTTTGGCCCGATGATTACAACGAACGCTAACAAGGCGACCACTGTTGCCGGTGTGTATGCCGCCGGCGACGCCGCTCGGCCGAACCACAATGTGAGTCTTGCCGTTGCGGATGGTTCAACAGCCGGCATCTTCGCCCACCAGTCGCTTATATTTGGGCAACCGGCGTAGAATCTAAGGCGGCTTGCGAAACCAAACGGCCGAATTCGTGTATTAATGCTTACAGCATCAATTACTGAGAGGTCAACATGATTTCCAAGCCTCGTATTCATAGCGCTCATTTACATCGATTTGATCTCGCCTGCATTCCCGCGACGCTTCTACTCGCGGCGGCTTCTTACGGCATCGCCGCCGCTGCGCCTGCTGACGTTAAGCCAACCGCTCCGGAAACATCTGGAGCCAAGCCTGCCCCCAAAGTAACGTGGCCCCAGACGGATATCGATCGTGTTGTAACAGATGCTACGGGCAAGCCCGTAGCGAACGCAAAAGTCACCTGGTATGGCATCCTGCTCGATGTCAGCATGCCGGACCCTTCCACGATCAAGACCGTCGTGCTGGCGGCAACCACCACCGACAGCGCAGGCCGCTTTCATATCGACGCTAAAACGGCCTGGTCGGCAAGCGCATTTGCCGAAGCGTGGGTTCAGGCGGACGGCTACGCTATAGCTGGTCAGGTTGCCACAGCGCAGGGGCCGCAAATGTCTTCAGGCAAGACTCCCATCGTGCTGACACAGCCGACAGCCGTACATTTTCGCGTCGTTGATACCCAGAATCATCCCATTCCCGGATTGGCAGTTCGCGCATTTATCCTCCAAAAGGAGAGGCAGTCTGCGCTGATACCGGAATTGGCGGAAGACACGGTGATAAGCGCCGCCGATGGGAGCATCGATTTTAAAGGCCTCCCGCAGGGGTGGGACCTGACACTCCAGGTTCAGGACGACCGGTTTGCGCAGCTCGACTTTCAAAAAGGCCAGATCCATCTCTCAGCAGCGCCGAAGACTGATGCTCCCGATATCCAGCTAAAAACGGGCGCAATATTGGAAGGAAATGTAACATACGGCCCGGCAGGAAAACCGGTGTCCGGCATACGCATTTCAGCCGCCGAGATATCCTCCCATAGCTCGCCTCCCGTAACTACCCTTACCGATGCAGCTGGCCATTTCAAGCTTGCGCGCATTGGCGGGGGAACATATTCAATCTCAGCTCAGCTTCTCCCACCCGCCAATGAGCAGTGGGTATCTCCGGAAGTCAGTTCCACCGTGCCCGCGGGAGGCCACAAGACGGGCCTTAAGATAGCCCTCGCAAAAGGCACATTGATTACCGGCCATGTCTCCTATAAAGAGAGCCACAAGCCTGCAGCAGGAATACGCGTTTCCGTGGGACGCAGCAAGGGAAATGTGATATCTTCATCGGAAATGGTTACAACCGATGCCGGCGGCAACTTCAAAGCCCGTGTTTTGCCGGGCATTATCAGCATGTATCCTCAAGTCGAAACTCCCGTCTCTTCCGTGAGTGTGGAGGCTGTCGAGGGTAAAACAGCCGTCGCCAATATTGAAATCCCCACCCCGGTCCCGCCGATGACGATAAAGGGAATTGTGCTGGACAGCTCAGGCAAACCGGCCGCCAATGCCGATGTGTTCGTGGCAAGCACTTCATATAACACACTGCCTTCCGTAAGCACCGATAATGACGGCAAATTTACGGTATCTGTCCCCAACGTATCCATGGCATTCCTCCGGGCGCGCCAGGAACGCAATGCTACGATAAGCGATAAAGTCGCTCTCGACGGCGATAACGTTACACTGAAGCTCACCGACAACGCGCTCGCAGACCTGACCGGAGTTGTTGTCGACACCGACGGCAAACCGATCGCCGGGGCAATGGTGTCGATATACCAGCAGAACCTGCGGATGAGTATGGATATTCCTTCCGCAACCACCGATGCCGCAGGAACATACCACTTTACCGGCCTGATGCCGAATACGCGGTACGGCGCCAGCATCAGCATGAAGGGATATGGCAGCGGCAATACCGGAGACATCGTGCTCCAGCCGGGCATCGCTCTGACCGCCAAGAATGTCATGCTGAAAGCGGCAAACAGCTTTGTCGGCGGTCACATCGTCGATTCCCACGGCACACCGCTATCTGGCGCAACGGTTAGCTGGATGGACAATCAGGAAATCAAAACCACTACGGACAAGAGCGGCAAGTTCCGGCTCGACGGCGTCCCGCCCGGCGATGTCGTGCTTCAGGTCAACGCTCCCGATGAGGGCACCGCCCAGCAGGTACAGGCCGGCAAGGAGAATATCGTCATCAAGACATTCTCTCAGAAGCCAGACTTAAACCAGGGAGCCAATCAGCCCAAAGAGATCAGTTACGTCGGTAAATATGCGCCGGAGTTCACTGTGACCAACTGGGTGAACGTATCGCCAATCACCATGCAGGATCTGCACGGCAAGATCATCGTCTTCGACTGCTGGGGCTGCTGCTCGGATAATCTCTTCGAGACACAGCGTGTTGTGCAGCAATTCGGAGATCGAGGTGTCGTAGGTATCGGGCTGAATGTTGCCGGAGGCAGCCTGGCAGATGTCCAGGCGCATGTGGCGCAAGAGCATTTGACGATGCCCATCGCCATCGACAAGGATAACGGCAACGGCACAGCCAAAGGGCTTGGAACAAATGGATTCGAAGCCTATGCCCTCATCGACCGCAACGGAAAAATCGCCTACACCGGTTGGGATTTCCGGGAATTGCTCCAGACGCTGGGAAAAATGCTGGCGACAGAGCGCGCCACAGCGAAGTAAGACCAACGCCCTGTTTCCTTCCGGCACACGAGCCTGGAAGGAAACAGGGCCAGGTTAAACAGTTATCAATTGGCGGAGACTTGGGTGATGCGCTCGGATGTGTTTCTGATCATCTGACCGGACTGATAAATGTCCGTCTCATCCAGGTAAACAGATTGACCGTCAGGCAGCCAACCAAAGTCCGAAGATATAGCATCACCGGCACGGACATCCAGGACGGTATGTGGGTTCCGCCCTTGCAAGTCGGTAACGATGATGAGACAATGTCGCTTCGGTGTAGTGTCCACACCGCTCTTCAACAGTAGCTTATGCAGCCATACAGGCGCCCAATCGTGCGGCGCCGCTGTGCCGAGCCATGCCAGCCGGTCACCTCTAGGCGACAATGATATCGACGGGGCGGCATCATAAAGATCGGGCGGATATGGAATCGTATTTTTTGTCGATTTTCCCGTTCGCTCATCTATGGAAATCAATGTTTTGTCGCGGGGAGATAGGCCAATGTCAGGATAAAGATCGAACAATATCTTGTGATCGTATGTCTCGCCCATTATCAGCTTAAAATTCTGCTGAGATGGTACCGCAAAACGCGACACTCGTACGCCAGAATGGTTGTAGACATCAACCGTATCATTCAAGGATTGATTGATCCAGTATTGCCCACCAGGCAACCAGTAGACACACCGCAATCGAGGGCCACTTATAAAAGGCGATATATATGCCGACATCGGTGGGGTTTTCAGCGAAGAGGCCTGAAGTACTTGCCCCAATGGGGCTACCCAAGGCATATATCCATTGTCGCTACCGGCGATAAATTTGCCGTCAGGAGATACGGCGGATCGAGAAACTGTAATCCGCAAGAACAGATCGTTTGCCGACGCTGGGGACCATTTGGCGATGGGATAAGATTTACCGGACTTTAAATTGCATCGACTCCATATCTGATTGCCCGACGGAGCGTCGACCTCCGTCAGAAAATTGTCGCTATCGATCCAGGTGATATTCCTTGCGGTGACGTTTGCGGGGAAAGTAAATGTGCGGATCGGGGGTTGGGAACGGTGATGAAAGATCAGAAACGACGCGACGACGAACGAGGCAATCGCCGCAGTGATTGCGATCCTGCCCCTCTTCGCATGTGTCACCTTTGGCATGTTCGTTCAGTGCTCTTCCGCCGGCGCGGTCGCTAATACACTTTCGGATGAAAAGCGTTAATCGGCAGGAGCTTCGATTATGTGCTGATGATCATTCATAACAGGCTGACCAGATGCATTAAACGGGCAGCAATTGATATAAACGGATTTACCGTCGGGCAGCCAGCCGAAATCTGTGGCAGCAACGTTCTTATGATCTACGTTGAGAACGACATGTGTGTTCCTTCCATGCAAGTCCCCGACCACCACCACATACTGTTTCTTCGGCGAAGCGTCCACGCCGATCTTCAGAAGCGTCTTATGGAGCCATCTCGGCATCCAGTCGTGCGGCGTGATAACGCCAAGCCAGGCCAGCTTGTTGCCTCGTGGCGACAAGGCGAGCGTCACGTTACCATGAAGATTGGCTGGGCAGGTAATCGAGGTCAAGATCAGTTTCCCAGTACGCTTATCGACGGAAAACAACTGATCGCCAAGACCACTCACTCCCGATGCATGAAGCATTATCAATACATCGCCATTGGCTGTTTCGCCAAGAAAATGTGTAAAGGCGAGATAAGGAGGGGGTCCAGTGAAACTCGATATTTTACGACCGGAACGATCAAAGATTGTAAATTCTCCAGACAGAGATTGATTGATCCAGCATTGACCATCGGGCAGCCAGTATGCCGTCTTGAGAGGACCAGGTCCAAAATAATTCAAATGCGCCTGTATCGGCGCACCATCTACCGATGGCGGCATAAGGATCTTATCCAGAGGAACAACCCAGGGCATTTCCCCATTCTTACTTCCTGCAATATATTTTCCGTCCGGAGATACGGCAGCTTGCGAGTTCGTAAAACGCCAAATCAGACTGTCCGGCGGCTGTGTCGCGGCATCGGCAACAGGGTAGGATTTGCCCGTCCGCATGCTGCACCGCGTCCAGATCGGATGCCCCGACGGCGATGTGATCAATGCCAGAAAATCGTTGTGATCGATCCAGGTAACGCTATTGACGGCGCCGCTCAACGCAGGCTCGAACGTATAGATACGAACCAATCTCCGCGAACGATCGTGTAAGACCAATGCCGCTACAACGCCAAGCAGCACAACCGCCACTATAGCAATTCGCTTCTTCATATATGCCTTACTTGGCATGTTCGGAATGATGCTCCCTATAAACGGCTTGCCGGGTGACTTATTAAGACGGCCCCACAGCCAAATGGCTGTGGGGCCGTCTTAACGCGGTATCGTATCGCGTTTAGAGTCGGAGGCCGACCTGGAACGTGAAGCCGGAGGGGTTGATATCAGCCGATGTCGGCAGGAACTGGTAGCTGAGCTCGCCGATGACATTATGACCAAACTCAAGACCGCCGAACAGCTTGGCGCCGAAGCCGCCTTTGCGCTCGGAACCGACCAGCCAGCCGGCCTTGACATCTGAAACGTAATAGCCGATACCGGCTCCGCCGTAAGGAGTTATCCCCTGCGCAAAACTAGACGCCTTTTGGCGGACAGCGAGGCCACCACCGTAGGAATAAACGTGGCCGCCGCTGTGCTTTTGTCCCTGGGCGTCAAAATAAACGACGCCGGTGGTCTTTTCAGTGCCGCCAACCACAAGCTCGCCTCCGCCGGAAAGCTGGACCGTGCCGCCATAGTTGCGAGCCGATGTGTCGGCCGGCAGGAAGCCGCCGATCTTGAGTGTGAGCGGATTCTGGGGCTTCCCTTCCATCTCCGCATCCGACTGCGCATTTGCTGCGACGCTGCAAACTAGAAGTGTGGACACACAGAGTGCCGATAGTGCGAATTTGTACATTTGCTGACAGGTCCTCCCAACAAGCCGGGCGTTTTTGGAACTACTGCGCAAATCCACGCCTCGGCCGTATTTCATTACTGCGACTCATTATAACAGACAACCGGCATGATTCTCGGTACACGGAATCATAGATCGACAATATAATTGATCGGCAGGAAGGGGGCCGAAGAGATTGTCAGGCCGTTACGCTCCTTATTGCCGTTGTCCGCGATACTATCGCGGACAACGGCTTGAGAGCCGGACTTAACAAAACAGAACTAAAGCAGAGTCGCCTTGAGGGTGATCGGCGTTGCGGCAAGAGCCTTGGAAATCGGACAATTCTTCTTGGCGTTCTCAGCATTCTCCAGGAACGCAGCCTCATCCAGACCAGGCACTTCAGCCTCTGTGGTCAGGTCGATCCCGGTTATTGCAAAGCCGCCGTCGACGGGGCCAAAGTGTACCAGGGCGGTCGTGTGAATACGGGTTGCCGGATGGCCGGCCCCTTCTAAAAATGCTGCAAGCTGCATCGAGTAGCAACCGGCATGAGCTGCGCCGATCAGTTCTTCCGGATTGGTTGCAGCCTGCCCCTCTTCGAAGCGAGATTTAAACGAATATGCTCCCTTAAATGCTCCGCTGCCCACGGCCAACGAGCCGTCGCCGTCCTTCAATCCACCCTTCCACTCTGCCTCAGCCTTGCGAATCGCCATTGTGTTCGGTCTCCATTTCTGTGTTGTGTCTTGGAATTGTTGGGAATAGCCCAGGCTAGAACCGCAAGAACGCGCACAACGTTCCTGGCAGCCCGTCTCTTACCTATATGGGATCTGGTTGCTGCCGAACCATACCCTACGAAGGGTACCCGGCGGCAGCACAACAAAGCGCAATTTTTCAGAAAAGCTCGTTGGCTGCATCATTCCAGGATCAGGAAGCTCTTCGTGGAACCGCCGGCGGATTCCTATCCCTCGATGTCCCCCACTGATGCCAGTAAGGATAGATCGGTGTGCTTTGGCTTGCAGCATCGAGCGCCCCCACCTGCTCGGCCGTCAGGTTCCAGCCCACAGCCCCCAGATTATGCCGAAGCTGCTCCTCATTGCGAGCGCCGATGATGATCGACGAAATCGTAGGACGCTGCAGCAGCCAGTTCAACGAAATCTGCGTAACGCTTTTGCCGGTCTCCTCCGCAATCTTGTCCAGCACATCCAGGATACGATACAGGCGCTCCAGGTCAATGGGAGGCCCGCCGGCGTTACCTGAGCTGACCCGGCTGCCTTCCGGTGGCGGCTGGTTTCGGCGAACTTTGCCCGTTAGCTGTCCTCCGGCTAGCGGGCTCCATACGATTGTGCCCACCTTCTGATCGATCGCAAGAGGCATCAGCTCCCATTCGTACTCCCGGCCGATCAAGGAATAGTACGCTTGGTGCCCGATATAACGCGCCCATCCATATTTTTCCGATATGGACAGCGACTTCATGAGATGCCATCCTGAGAAGTTTGAGCAGCCGATGTAGCGCACCTTGCCGCTCCGGACAAGATCGTCCAATGTGCTGAGCGTCTCATCAATGGGAGTAAGAGCATCGAATCCGTGGAGCTGGTAGAGGTCGATATAGTCCGTTTTAAGACGCCGCAAACTTGCTTCGCAGGCGCGAACCAGATGATGGCGCGACGTGCCGACATCGTTCGCGCCCGGTCCGGTACGGAAACTCGCCTTGGTGGCGATCAATAGGTCGTCACGCTTGCCGGAGATCGCCTGCCCAAGGATCTCCTCGGACGCTCCATCGGAATAGACATCCGCCGTATCAAAGAGGTTGACGCCTGCTTCAAGAGAAATGTCGATAAGCCTGCGCGCCTCCTCGACATCCGTGCTGCCCCAGACACGAAAGAACTCGTTAGTTCCGCCGAAAGTCGCCGTTCCGAATGAGAGCACGGGCACTTTAAGGCCCGAACCGCCAAGCAGTCTGTATTCCATGGTGTTCCTCCATAAATGCTCAACCATTATGCCCCAAATGCCATATCCCTGGATAAGGCCGCCAGGTCTCTATCCGGAAACAATTCCCGTAATTTCTTTTAAAATCTTCTTGCCAACCCCTTGACCTAGAGCGCTCTAGGTTCTCCATACTACTCCTGAACCGTCGCCAGAGACGCCAGAGCAACCGGAGGAAAGCGTTATGAATGGGAAAGCGCCGACAGTCGAACAACCACAATCGGCCGGAGAACATCCGCTGTCGGGATTTTGCCCGGTAGACCGGCAGCCTTACGACCTGACACCGCTGCCCTTCGACCGCGATCTGACGGTCCAGCAGGTCGTTGAGATGACGGGGTTAAGTGAGCATACACTGAGATACTATGAGCGTCTTGGGCTGTTGAAATCGATCAGGCGAGACCTGAGCAGCGGCCATCGGCGGTACTCGATAGACGACGTAGCTCGTCTTGAAACTCTCGCTTGTTTGCGCGCCACGGGAATGTCGCTTGAGGAGATGCGCCAGTACATGGGACTCATCTCACAGGGCCGGGCAGCCGCGGAGCAGCAGAGAAGTCTCCTTGAATCACACAAAGTCGTTCTGGCGGAGAAGATGAGGCAGATGCAGCGCAATCTGGACTATCTGGACTACAAGATCGCCTACTGGAATGCGGTGCAGGCCGGAGACGATCAACTGGCAGCGAATATCGCCATAAAAGTGCATGAATGGATCAAAAGCGATTCCACTCCTTCACCTCTGCCTTCGAAAACAGAATCGACCGCGAAACGATAAGTAAGAAAAAGTAAGTCACGAAAGATCAGGAAAACAAACATATATGAGCAAAGCGATTGGCTACGGCGCACAAAGCGCGACATCTTCCATTGCCCCGTTAGACTTTGAGCGCCCCGATCCAGGCCGCAGCGATATTCGAATCGAAATCCTTTACTGCGGAGTCTGCCACTCCGATATCCACCAGGCCCGCGACGAGTGGGGCGGATCGATTTACCCAATGGTGCCGGGACATGAGATCGTCGGCCGTGTGACGCATGCCGGCAGCGAAGTGACGAAGTTCGCCGTGGGCGATCTGGCGGGCGTCGGCTGTATGGTCGACAGCTGCCGGGAGTGCGCGAGTTGCGCGAGCGGCGAGGAGCAGTACTGCGACCGCGGACAGGTTGCATTTACCTATAACGGCCGGTACAAGGACGGCACACCCACCTATGGCGGCTACTCGGACCATATCATCGTGGATGAAGCGTTTGCCCTGAAGGTCTCCCCGAAGCTGGACCTGGCGGCAGTCGCGCCGCTGCTCTGCGCCGGCATCACCACATACTCGCCGCTGAAGCACTGGAACGTTCAGGCCGGACAGCGTGTCGGCGTGATCGGTCTGGGCGGCCTCGGGCATATGGCGTTGAAGTTCGCGCACTCATTCGGCGCACATGTCACCCAGTTCACCACATCGCCGGGCAAAGAAGACGACGCCAGGCGGCTTGGAGCCGATGAGGTCGTGGTGTCTCGCGATACCGAGGCGCTCAAGAAGCTGGCCGGAACCTTTGACTTCCTGATCGACACTGTCTCAGCCGACCATGACCTGAATATGTACCTTGCGCTGCTGCGCCGCAACGGCAACATGGTGCTCGTAGGCGCTCCCGAAAAGCCGGCCGCAGTTAGCGCATTCTCGCTTCTTATGAAGCGAGCTTCGCTTTCCGGATCGGCAATCGGCGGGATCCAGGAAACCCAGGAGATGCTCGACTATTGCGCCGAGCACAATATCGTCAGCGATATCGAGATCATCCCGATCCAGAAGATCAACGGAGCATACGATCGGATGCTCAAAAACGACGTCAAATATCGGTTCGTTATCGATATGGCATCGTTGAAGGGATAAGCTCAGGATAACTAAAAATGCGCCCGCTCCTCTTCAGGGCGGGCGCATTTTTGAGTTTCACCTATTACAATTCCCGGCGGTGGCGGGCTAATGATCGCTGGAGACTATCCTTTATAGCTTGCCGGCATATAAAGACAATCAGTATCATGCAGACCAATATGCAGAGCAAAGCAGGACCATTCCCCGCACTGCCTTCGCCGAAGACCATATAATTGACTCGATCCACCACTGACGGTGACGGCGCCGTCGATGCAGTCTCGCGATAATCATCCCAGAAATGCTCATCGGTATCCGGGTGGTCTCCACGAGCAAGTCTCGAAGCCATGTATGTATCACGATCGGCACGCCAGTGGTCGGCATCGCGCCGGTACTGCGCGTACTCCTTCTGCATCTGCGGATACACTTCAATCTGAGACAAAAAACTGGGATTGGACAGGTTCAACATCTGCTGATCTGTAAGGCCAACAATGGAATGATGGCCTGTGTTGGTCAGTTCGCAGGCTCGCATAAAGGCCATTGTAGCCAGGCTGTGTTGATCGGTAAGGGTTACCTGCCGGCCGATTGCGCTGAACACATCAGGGCTTTCCCATGCGTTGCCAAGCACAACCAGACCGCACAGCGCCGTCAACGGATCAAAGTGGTTCCTGGCGGCTATTTGCTTCAGGCGATCATCGAAATCATAAGCAATAGTTCGAGCCTCTTCATCCGATCCTGTGTTGGCGTGCGCAATTCGCGACTTGACCGTATCTGCGATCCATTCGATAACGACCAGCTGGCACCCTTCCCGGCCAAAGTGCGCGTTCGGCTTGATGGCAAGCGCAGCTTTGATATAAGTGGCGGCCGTATCCATCTGAGCGATCGTCTCGATGTGAGCGCCGCCTCGAAGCCACCGGTGAACCCAGAACGTGCCGGCGTTCGCATAATACCGGTACCACTGCTCCTTCATCTTTTCGTTGCCGGCATCGTAAGCGGGAAGCAGAGCGTGCTTCTTCTCAATCCATTCGATAGCGGCGTCGTCGTTGCCGATCCTATCGCAAGCCACTGCCGCATCGTCGTATTCCGCAAAGAGGATGGCCCCCTTGGTAAGCTCAGCCTTTATCCGATCGATCCGCATCTGATAATACAGGGGAGGATTGGTCTCGAAGTGTCCGCTGACGACCTGCGCGACATCCGGCAGCCCTGCCATCTCGACCGCCACAGTATCTCTGTCATTCAGGCAGGCGTGGGCAGGCGCAGCCATGAAGCAGATCAAGACGAGAGTAAGCCAGTGTAAACGGCAATTTGAAAATCTAATGGCGTTCATTACGTTTTCATCTTAACGTATATTCGCTTTGTTTACAAGCCAGCAGATTCACTAAAGTTGGGAAAAGACGCTTCATCAGAAAACGTATATTATGTGTCTGCTTCCTTAGTGCCGTTAAACATCATCGATAGTAAGCGGCCTGGATTTTTCGCCATAGATCCCCAGGATCTGCTCGGCCCTCCGAATAATCGACGCTCTCAAGTCCGCCGGTTCCAAAACCTCTACCTGATCTCCATACCGCATGGCGAACTCGCAGACCTCGTAATCGAACTGGAACACGGTGGTTAATGACACCCAACCGGCGGCATCGGGCGCTTCCTCGCTTTCAATGACCGGCGCTTTGCCGCCTCGAATACGACGTAAAAGTTCTGGAGCAACGCGCAGGGTTGCCTTAAAGCGAGGAACACCAGACTTAAATTCGGTTACGGATTGCTCCCAGAAGGAGGCGAGATCGAACCCCTCCGGGCGATTACAGGGCATCTCCATAACACTTGCACTCTTGACCCGCGAAACCCGATAGGACCGCAGATCGCCCTCGGCAACGGCAATCAGATACCAGACGCTCCCTTTCGCCACCAGTCCGAGCGGATCGACCTCGCGCTCAGCGATCGTGCCGTCGGCCCGCTGATAGACCATCTGCAGCCGCCTCTCCTGCCACACAGCCTCCTGAAGCGTCGTGAGAAACGGAAATGCCTCGGCCGACCTGTACCAGCCCGCGCCGTCTATATGCAGACGCTCCCGCATATGATCGATCCCCTGGCGCGATACCAGCGGCAGCGATGCCATCAGCTTAATGAGCGCAGCATCGGCGGCTTTGCCCAGCCCAAGGTCCGCAAGCAAGCGGGAGGAGCGAGCAAAAAAGAGTGTCTGCACCTCCTCGGCATTCATACCGGTCAGGTTTGTCCGATAGTCCTGCACCAGGCTCCAGCCACC
>Ga0105238_10004986_pt1 | contig 13130 bp, 11 predicted proteins | sample KBSC34metaG_FD_81526 | JGI IMG/M metagenome (GOLD analysis project Ga0105238, IMG submission 81526) | Corn rhizosphere microbial communities from Kellogg Biological Station, Michigan, USA - KBS C3-4 metaG | ecosystem: Host-associated > Plants > Roots > Rhizosphere > Soil | place: Michigan, USA... | reverse complement strand
CAGCGGATGCTGATGCTGGGTGCGTTCCGGCTGGGCGATCTTCCGCGCAGCACCGCCGCCGCGGAGTGGCTGCGCGCCAGCGCCACCGACGAGGCAGAGCGCCTGCGGGCGGGGGACTTCCTGGCCCGCATCGCCTGGCGGCGCTCGAAGCAGTGACCGCGTCGCTTGGACCGCCGTCCAAGAGATGAGACAATGTGCCGATGCCAGAGTCTCCAGGGTACCCGCGAGCAGGCGAGCGACGACGTCACGTCCGGGGGACGCGCCGGTCGTTCGCGGAGGAGAGCCGCTGGTCCGCGCTGGGGACGCTGCCCATCGCGCTGATGGCCTTGCTGGTGGCATCGGGGCCGGGGTCGACCGCCCAGGCCCAGCAGGCCCCGACCGCCCCGCCCCCCGTAGCCACGCCGACCACGGCGCCGGCCACCGTACCGATCGAGCCCTTGACCGCGGGACCGGTGAACGCGCCCCCGACGCAGGCGGAGCCTGGACCTTTCCTTGCCCCGGCCCCCGCGCCTGCGGCGCCCGCTGACGCGCCCCCGGTTATCGTGGCCGCTTCCCCGCCCCGTGAGCCCTTCTATCAAAAGTGGTGGTTCTGGACGGCGGTGGGCGCGGCCGCCGTGACCACCTTCGCCATCCTCATCGCCACCTCGGGGAGCAGCCCGCCCCATACCGACTTCGGCAACATGCCGGCCTTCTGAGCTCTCCCCTTCCTTCCATCCTCCTTCCTTACTGACTGCCATCCCGTCGCGAGGACCAATCACCGTGCCAGCTCCCCTTGCTCCTCCAGCTTCTGCCGCGCGGCGCGCCGCCCTGCTGGGGCTGGTCGCCGCGCTCCTGGTCGCGGTTCCCGCCTGTTCCAGCGACTCCTATCTGGTTCTGGACCTGCGTTCGGATGGCACGTCCTTCGTGGGCATCACCAAGGTCGTGGTCGAGGTCACCGCGGCGACCGGCCGGCCGATGGTCACCCGCACCTTCTCGGTGGGCGGGGCAACCGGCGTGACCATCGACGCGAACAGCTCCAAGTCGCTGTCGGTGTCGTTCACGCCCGACCGCTCGGGCGTCGTGAACGTCAAGGTCTCGATCTCGGGCGCCAGCGGGTGCGTGGCCACCGGTACGGTCGCCGCCACCATCGACAAGGGCGGCGTCGCCCGGGCCACCGTCACGGTGGCGCCATCCAGCTGCAATGTGACGCCGGATGGCGGGATACCGGACACGATGACGACGTTCCCGGGGTGCGATCCGGCGGTGCCGGGGTCGTGCCCGGCCACGCAAACCTGTTACGTCGACTGCAGCAACGAGATGGGCCGCTGTGTGCCGGGCGGGGCGAAGGGCCCCGGCGAGCTTTGTACCAGCAACAACGACTGCGCGCCGGGCACCCAGTGCTTCGACTTCAACTGCCCCAGCACCACCCGGGTGTGCCTGAAGTTCTGTGCGGGCGATGACGCCTGCGCCGCGCTGTCCACGGCCGAGGGCACCAGCACCTGCCGTGATCCCGTCTTCTGTCCGGCCCTGACGTCCTACAAGACCTGCGGTTTCGTCTGCGATCCGCGCGGCACGGCCACCTCGGGCTGCCCGGCCGGCCTGAACTGTTTTCTGTTCGCCGATCAGGCCGGGGGGCAGGACAGCCCGTCCTGTGGTTGCCCGGCCGCCACCCGCGTCGGGACGGACGGCACCCCCTGCACGGCGTCCGAGCAATGCGCGCCGGGCTTCATCTGCGATCAAATGACGGCGGGGCAGTTCTGCCGGCGGCTGTGCAAGATGAACGATGCGACGGCCAGTGGGGGCGACTGCCCCGGGACGCAGACCTGCACCGCGCTCACGAACAACACCGTCTTCGGCGTTTGTAACTGAGGTTGCACCCCCAGCGAAGTGTGCTAGCCGCCGGCGATTTTCGAATTCCGCGGGCACCTTGCTACCATTAGCCCATGTCCGAGAAATCCCTGCGCGGGGCGGGTCCTGGTGTGGACCAGGCCCCCGATCCAGCTGCGCCCAGCGGGGGACGCACGTCGGACAGTGGTGCCGCCCCGGTGGAACCGTGGTCGGGTGACCGCACCGACCGCGTGTCGGGCCGCGAGACCAGCGGCCCCCGGGTGGCGCTGGTCCCTGTCGCACCGCCGGCCAGCAGCAAGGATACCGGCGAAAACAGGACCGAAGGCGATGGCGACGGCAAGATCCAGGCTTCCGCTTCCACCGCCGACACCCGCCGGGTGGACAGCGGCCGCACGACGCTGATGGGGGTTCCCAGTCCCATGGCGGACCGCGAGAAGCCGACCACGCCGGGACACGACGTCCACCTCCCGCTGGAGAAGTCGCGACAGGCAGGCGCTCGCCCGGTCGCCGCCAGCGGCGTCATTCCCGACGTCGAGCTCGATCCCTCATCCACCCACCGCATCGGGAAGCTGGAACATCCCGGCTCGTCCTCCGCCGGGGCCGCACCCCAGGTGTCCCCGACGGCACCCGGCCAAGAGCGACGCGACAACAAGGAAAACAACGACAGCAAGGCTGGTGGCGTCGTCCCGAACGAAAGAAGCATGGCCGCGGCAGCCGCCACGTTTCGCGCTTCGGCACGCAGCGCGGAGAAGCCTGCCCCGGCTGCTCAGGAGGCCGAGCGAGAGACCGACCGCGGCGGCTGGACCGCTGACCGGACGCAGGAATTCCACCTCGACACGGCGCCCCCGGCCAGTCCAGCCTTCACGAAGACCCTCTCGATAGGGATGGCGCTCGCCGTGGGCATGGGCCTCCTCGTTCAGTCGTTCATCCACTCGCGGGTTCGCAACACGGCGCCCGAATCGGCCGACTCGACGCGGATCGTGTCTCCTCCGGCGCTCCCGCTTCCCCCCTTGCCGGAGAACCCGATACCGCCCCCGGCCGTCGAACCGCCGAGCGCAGCGCCCGAGCCGGCGGCCGCGCTCGCGCAGCCCGAACCGGCGCCCCTCCCCGAGGCCACGCCTCAGCCCGCCCAGGCCGCCGACGAGGTGCCCGACACCACGGACGAGGCGCTGAAGGCGGATCGCCGGCAGGCGGCGCGGGCAAAGCCGCTCGCACCGGCTGGGCGGCCGGCTCCGTCCGCTCGAACACCACGCGCGGCCACCCCCGTGTCCAGGCCTGGTGTGTCGCCGGAGCCGGAGGTGGCGCCTGCGCCGGTGGCGGCAGCCCCGGCGCCCGCGGCGACCCCGGCGCCGACGACGCCTCCCCCGCTGAACGCGCCGACGCCCGAGAAGCCGGCCAGGTCCCCGGCGCCCAGGTCGGATCCGGGGACGAAGCCGTACGATCCGGACATGCCGCTGCCTCCCACCATGGAGTAGCGTCCGCCTCCCAGGCTGACGGCGAGCGATGGCATCGCGGCACGTCGATGGAACCCTCTCTCAGGGTTCTCAGGGTTTTTCCGTCGACTGGCGCTATTCGAGCCGGCGAAGGACGTCGGCGAGGTTGTCCTGCCAGAGCGGCATCGGCCCCACCGCGGCCTCGGTGTCACTGATGTCGAGCACGCTGTAGCGGGGCCGGCGCGCCGGGCGTGGAAACTCCGTCGCCAGACAGGGATCGACCTGGCACTGCGGGGCCACCTGGGCCGCGATCGCGCGGGCGAACTCGAACCAGCTGCACGAGCCTCCGTCCGTCACGTGAAAGGTTCGTCGCACCGGCTGGTCACCGAACCGCCGCAGCAAGGCCAGCGACGCCTGGGCCAGATGCTCGGCGCTGGTGGGCCGGCCCCACTGATCTTCGACGACGCGCAGGCGGTCGCGCTTCTTCGCCATGTCGGCGATGGTCCGCACGAAGTTCTTTGCCCAGGGCGCGTATAGCCAGCTGGTGCGCAGCAGCAGATAGCGGCAGCCGGAGTCCGCCAGCAGCTTCTCGCCCACCGCCTTGGAACGCCCGTAGGCGTTGACCGGCTCGCCGGTGGCGTCGACCGGATAGGGCGCGGTGGCCTCACCGCTGAAGACGTAGTCGGTGCTGAAGTGGATCAGCAGGGCCCCTCGCGCGGCGCAGGCGGCGGCCAGGCGCCCCACCCCGGTCCCGTTCACGGCCGTCGCCTCCGCCTCGCGCGTCTCGGCGCCGTCGACGTCGGTCCAGGCGGCGCAGTTCACGACCACCGCGGTCGGCTGCGCCAGCGCCTGGGACACGCTGTCGTCGCTGGTCAGATCGATCTCGGGATACTTCAGCGGGCGAAAGGCGATCCCCTCGCGCGCCAGCAGCTCGCTGAACGCCCGGCCCAGCATCCCGTCGGCGCCGATCAGCAGGAGCGGCGCCGCGGCGTTCGACTCAGGGGCCGACATAGCGAAGAAACCGGTCGGTAGAGATGTCGGCCAGACGCGGATACGCCGCGTCCTTCTTCGAGAGCGAGGTGCCCGCGACCGGCCAGGCGATGCCGACGGCCGGATCGTTCCAGATGAATCCCACCTCGGCCTCCGGGTGATAGGTGTCGCTGCACTTGTACGAGAACAGCACGTCGTCGCTGACCACGCAGAAGCCGTGTGCGAAGCCGGGGGGGATGAACAGCTGGCGCTTGTTCTCCGCCGACAGCGTCACGCCCACCCACTTGCCGAAGCGAGGCGAGCCGACCCGCACGTCGACCGCGACGTCGAACACCTCGCCGAGCGGAACGCTGACCAGCTTGGCCTGGGTGTGAGGGTTCTGCATGTGCATCCCGCGCAGCACGCCGCGCGAGGACCGCGACAGGTTGTCCTGCACGAAGTCGCAGCTGATTCCCAGCGCGCGGTAGCGCTCGCGCGACCACGTCTCCAGGAAATACCCGCGCGCGTCACCGAACACGTCCGGCTCGATGAGCAGGACCTCGGGCAGCTCCGTCGGCGTCGCCTTCACCGGCACCGCTCCGCGGAACCACCTGCCCGGGCGCCGCTCGACCTCACTTGCCCACCAGCGCCAGCAAGTACTGGCCGTAGGCGGTCTTGCGCAAGGGCGCCGCGATCTGGGCCAGCTTCTCCGAATCGATCCAGCCCTTCAGGAAGGCGATCTCCTCGGGGCAGGCCACCTGCAGTCCCTGGCGCGCCTGCAAGGTCTGGATGAAGCTCGCCGCCTGCAACAGGGCCTCGGGGGTACCCGTGTCCAGCCAGGCCACGCCCCGCCCGATGCGCTCGACGTTCAGCAGCCCCTTCTCCATGTACAGGCGATTGAGGTCGGTGATCTCCAGCTCGCCTCGCGCCGACGGCTTCAGCGACGCCGCCAGTTCGGGCGCGTGGCTGTCGTAGAAGTACAACCCCGTGACGGCCAGGTTGGACTTCGGAACGGCGGGCTTCTCCTCGATCGACACCGCTCGACCGTTCGCGTCCATCTGCACCACTCCGTAGGCGGTAGGATCGCGCACATAGTAGGCGAAGACCGTGGCCCCTTCCTGTCGCGAGGCCGCCTGCATCAGCAGATCGGGAAAGCCGTGGCCGTAGAACAGGTTGTCGCCCAGCACCAGCGCCGACGGTTGTCCGTCGATGAAGCGGCGGCCGATGGTCAGCGCCTGCGCCAGCCCGTCGGGCGATGGCTGCACCTCGTACGAGATCTCCATCCCCCACGCCTTCCCATCACCCAGCAGCGCCTTGAAGGCGGGCTGGTCGGCGGGGGTGGTGATGATGAGGATCTCGCGGATCCCCGCCAGCATCAGCGTCGTCAGCGGGTAGTAGATCAGCGGCTTGTCGTAGATCGGCATCAGCTGCTTGCTGACAGCCTTCGTCAACGGGTGCAGGCGGGTGCCCGAACCGCCCGCCAACACGATGCCCTTATGGATGCCCGGTTCGTTCGCCATAGTTTCGATCGATCCACTTTCGGTATTCGCCAGAGCGCACGTCCTCGATCCACTGTGGATTGTCGAGATACCAGCGCACGGTCTTCTTCAGCCCGGTCTCGAAGGTCTCGCGCGGGGTCCACCCACACTCGGACGCCAGCCGCGTGGCGTCGATGGCGTAGCGCAGGTCGTGCCCCGGCCGATCGGTGACGTACTTGATCAGCCCGGTCAGCTTCTCGACGGGCTGGTTCGTCTCCTGGGCCAGGATCGAGCAGATGGCGTGCACCACGTCGATGTTCTTGCGCTCGCTGCGGCCGCCGATGTTGTAGGTCTCGCCGACGCGGCCCTTCTCGACGACGGTCCAGATCGCCTCGCAGTGATCGTCGACGTACAGCCAGTCGCGCACGTTCAGCCCGGCGCCGTAGACGGGCAGCGGCTTGCCCTCGAGGGCGTTCAGGATCATCAGGGGGATCAGCTTCTCGGGGAACTGGCGCGGGCCGTAGTTGTTCGAGCAGTTCGTGATCTTCGTGGCCAGCCCGTAGGTGCGGTGATAGGCGCGCACCAGGTGGTCACTGGCCGCCTTGGACGCGGAGTAGGGACTGGACGGGTCGTAGCGCGTCTCTTCGGTGAAGTATCCGGTCGCGCCCAGCGACCCGTAAACCTCGTCGGTGCTGACGTGGTGAAGCAGCCCCTGCCCGCGCGGCCAGTGCTTCCGGCACGCCTCGAGCAAGTTGAAGGTCCCCACGATGTTCGCGTCTATGAAGTCCTTGGGACCGACGATGCTGCGATCGACGTGGCTCTCGGCCGCGAAGTGCACCACCAGGTCCGGCTTCTGCGCGGCGAACAGCGCATCCACCGCCGCCATGTCGGCCAGATCGACGCGCGCCAGCTGGTAGTTCGGAGCTTCGGCGATCGACGCCAGGCTGCGCAGGTTCGCGGCGTAGGTCAGCTTGTCGAGGTTCACGAAGCTGTGCTCGGGGTACCGAGGCACGAGCCGCGTCAGAAAATTCGAGCCAATGAAGCCGGCTCCTCCGGTCACGACGATCTTCATGGACAGTACACAGTCTCCCGGGCCCGAACGGTAGCACAGCCGCCGCGAATGGTCGTCTTTCGACGACCGGTTTGCCTCGGCGCCGGCTCACGGGGCCCTGGCGCGGCACCGGCGGCGGACGTTGCCCGCTCGGTTAGTAAGCGCCGCGGTTCTTCTTCGAGCCGAAGACGGTCAGGAAGATGATCTTCAGGTCCCAGGCCAGGTCCCAGGCTGTGATGTAGTCCAGGTCGTGACGGACGCGCTTCTCCATCTTCTCGAGCGTGTCGGTCTCTCCCCGGAACCCGTTCACCTGAGCCCAGCCGGTGATGCCCGGCTTGACCTTGTGGCGCAGCATGTAACCGCGGATCAGCGACCGGTACGCCTGGTTGTGGGCCACGGCGTGGGGGCGCGGGCCAACGATCGACATCTCGCCCGTCAGCACCTGGATGAACTGCGGCAGCTCGTCCAGAGAGGTCTTGCGCAGGAAGCGTCCCAGCGCCGTGACGCGCTGGTCGTTCTTCGTGGCCTGCTTGATCACCGGCCCGTCCTCGCAGACCGTCATGCTGCGGAACTTCAGGACGCGGATCTCCTTGGCGTTCAGACCGTAGCGGCGCTGCCGGAAGAAGACCGGACCGGGCGAGCTGAGCTTCACGCCGATGGCGATGAGCAGCATCGGGATGGAGATGAGCGCCATGATCATGGTGCCGAGGATGATGTCCTCGACCCGCTTCAGGCCGCCCGCCACCCCGTTGAAGGGCGAGTCGTAGATGCTGACCAGGGGGATGTCCCCCACCTGGTGCCACTGGGCGTGCATCAGGTCGTAGGTCATCAGATCGGCCGCCAGGTAGACCGTGGCGGTCGTGTCGGCCAGCTCCTGCAGCGCCTTGCCGATGCGCCCCTCGGCCTTGAGGGGCAGGCCGATGTAGACGATGTCGATCTTCCCCTCGCGGGCGTCGCGGACCAGATCGTCGACGTTACCGTTGAAGGACACGGTCGCCTTCTCGATCTTGTGGCGGCGGGCCGGGGAACGGTCGTCGTAGACGCCGACGAAGCGCATCCCGAACCACGGGCGCTCTTCCAGGCTGACCGCCAGCCGCTCGGAGATGTTGGTCGAGCCGAGGAAGGCGACGTTCTTCGTGTTCCGGCCGCGCGTCCGGGCGAAGTGAAGGACCGCCCGCAATCCCAGGCGCCAGGCCCCGAGCAGGGCGACGGTCGAGCCGATCCACCCGATGGTGACGGCGCGCGAGAAGGTCTGGGTCGTCTTCGTGACGAAGGCGAGCAGGAACAGCAGGACCGGAACCGCGAACCAGATGGCGAACGCCGTGGTCAGCTCGCGGCCGATGGGCTCCGAGCGCCAGCGGCGATACAGCCCGCGCGACTCGGCGAGCAGATTGAACGCCACCAGCGCGATGCCAGTCGCGACCGTCATGCCACTGCGCCAGTGGTCCTGATAGGCCCAGCAAGCGAAGTAGTGGCCCGCGGCGATCGAGAAGCAGTCGGCCAAGCGCTGGAAAGCGCTCATCAACTCCTCGTTACTTCTCGCGAAGCCAGCAGACGGATTATTTCTTTTCACGGTATCCCCCCCCGGTTTAAACGTAAGGTTTTAAGTTTCTTCCGAACGGAAGGTTAAGTCGTTTCGAGATCTAAAATCGTACACTTCCGGAATCAGTCTAAGACCTACTTATGCGGACGGAAGGAGTGTAAAGGGCACACAGTACGATGCAAGCGGATTTGTTAGTTTGAATGCATTTTCTGGACGGCCGATATTTTCCAACCATCGGTGTTTCCAGGTGTTAGGAGAATCGTTTCTTCGAAGTTGCCGGCCGACGGACCGATCGTTTCGAGCGCCGGCTTTCTGACACGGAAAGGCGCTGCCAGGGAGGGCTATTCGCTTGGGTTTGTGTGGATCTCTTGGTTCCTTTTCGGCGCGACGCCCCGCCGGGCCTATTTCCACGTATTGGACTTCTAAATCTGGCGGGAGATATCCGGAATAGGGTGACGCCGGCGTCCCACGTCACGTTAAGCTGGGATCGAATGGCGTCCTTGATCATCGGCATTGCGGGGGGAACCGGGAGTGGGAAAACGACGCTGGCGCGAAAACTGATCGAGGCGCTGCCGGATCAGAAGGCGTCGCTCATCGAGCACGACTGGTACTACCGCGACCGGAGCCACCTGACCCCGCCCGAGCGCGCCCTGGTGAACTTCGACGAGCCCGACGCGCTGGAGAACGATCTGCTGCTGACTCACCTGCGCGCGCTGAAGGCCGGCTCCCCCGCCTCCTGCCCCCAGTACGACTTCGCGACCCACACCCGCCGGGCTCTCTTCAGGCAGGTGCAGCCCCGGCCGGTGGTGGTCGTGGAGGGCATCCTGCTGTTCGCGGTATCGAGCCTGCGGGACTGCTTCGACCTGCGCATCTTCGTGGACACCGACGACGATATCCGGCTGCTGCGCCGCCTGAAGCGGGATCTCACCGAGCGGGGGCGGGACGTCGATTCGATCGAGGCGCAGTACTACGGCAGCGTACGGCCCATGCATCACCTGCACGTGGTTCCGAGCCGCCGCCACGCCCACCTGATCGTGCCCGAGGGGGGCGAGAACGCCCCCGCGCTGGAGGTCATCGCCGGCCGGCTGCTGCAGGTCATCGGGGCCGCGGCCGACACGCCCGATTCGTGAACCGCCCACGGGGCCGAGGGTCACTGTACGGCCATCCCCCACGGAGGTCCTCATGACCGCGAGATGGATCCGTACGGGCCGCGCCTCCCCCGGGACGCTCGCCCTGATGCTGCTGGCGTCGTGTAGTCAGGCGGGCGGCAGCGGCGACGCCGGCCTGTCCGGCACCGGTGGAGCGACGGGAAGTGGGGGGACGGCGGCGGCGGGGAGCGGCGGGGGACCGCCCGGTTCGGGGGGCGCCCCGGCCAGCACAGGCGGCGGCCCGGCTCCTGGCTCGGGCGGCGCGAAGGCTACCGGGGGCTCCGGCGGAGTACCCTCGGGCGCGACAGGAGGCCTTCCCGGTTCGGGCGGCGCCCCTGGCTCGACCGGCGGCCGAGCCGCCAGCGGCGGCGGGAACGGGATCGGCGGAAGCGGGTTGACCGCGGGAACCGGCGGCGCCGGCGGCTCAAGAGGCAGCGGGGGTACGTCCGGAACCGGGGGTCCCCCCGGAAGCGGTAGCTGTGACCCGGGAACGACCACCACCGCGTGGGCGTCGACCTGTCCCACCGCGCCCCCCACCACCTGTACGGCCGGAACCTGGGTGGCGGGCGGGCCCGACCCGGACCACTCGACGTTCGCCAAGCTGTCCGAGTCGGCTCACTTCGCCGTCTACTCCGACGAGTCACCCGCCGGCGCCCAGGCCGCCGTCGATCATCTGGAGACGGTCTGGAACCTGTACTTCGGTAGCCCGATCTTCATGCGCGAGCCGCTCTGCAGCTCGGCCACGAAGAACAAGGTGAGCATTCACGTCCACTCGGACTGGGGCCTGACCGGCGGCTCGTGGGGCACCGGCCGCATGGGGATGTGGATCGGAAGCGGCGGGCTGATGGATCACTGGGGTCTGGCGCACGAGTTCATGCATGGCGTCCAGTCGGTCGAGGGGGGCCTGGCCTGCACTCAGTCGAACACCTGCGGCTGGATCTACGAGAGCCACGCGAACTGGGCGGCCCAGCAGCAGACCGAGTACCACACCTCGAACGTCCACTGCTCGGAGTACCTGCCCAACTCGCCCCACCTGTACCTCGGCTCGACCCGCGACCGCTACTGCAACTGGCAGTTCATGGAGTACTTGAAGGATCGCTTCTGTTACAGCGCCGTCAATGCGATCTGGACCAGCATGCCCAGCAGCGACGACCCGTTCACGGCCATCCTGAAGTCGCGCGGCTGGACCATCGGACAGCTGAACGACTTCTTCGCCGAGTGGGCGATGCACAACATCACCTGGGACTACCAGGACCCTCCCCCGGAGAGCACGGCCGGCGGCAACCAGGGGGCGCTGTTCCGGTCGAGCGCGAACTACGGACCGATCACCGACGTCTCGAAGCCCGAGCGGCGCCTGCGCACCGTTCACATGGAGGTGGTCGACGCCGCCAACCGGCGCTACGTGGTGCCGGCCCTGCAGGCGCCCCAGCGGTGGGGCTACGACGTCGTCCGCCTGTATCCGGACGCCGGCGCGACGGAGGTGACGGTGACCTTTCGCGGCGTGACCCAGAGCGGCGCCAGCTCGGACTGGCGCTGGGGCCTGGTGGCGACGGACAGCGCGATCACGAAGCCGCGCTACAGTGCCATCCAGAGCGGAGCAGACGGCGCCCTCACCTTCTGCGTGAACGCCGGCGAGGCGCTGTGGCTGGTGGTGATGGGCACGCCGTCGGTCCAGCAGACCATCGTCTGGGACCAGCTTTACCCCAGCGTGTACCGGTACCCGTACCTGATCCAGGTGGGGGATGCCCAGCCGGACGGGTACCAGTCGGGCGCCCCCAACCCGTCCTCGAGCGGCGCCCGCTGGGCGAACGGCGGTGGCTGGGTCGCCTCGGGCGCCAGCGTCGCCTCGGGCGCCTACGTGGGACCTTACGCGGCCGTCCTGGGCGGCACCGTGGGCGCCACAGCGCGGATCGACGACCATGCCGTCATCCTGGGCGGGACGGTCTCGGCGGGGACCGTCTCGGGCTTGACCGTCATGTCGAACAACCTGACCGTCTCCGGCTCCGCCGTCGTCGACGTCTCCTGGGCCTACGGACCGGGGTGGTTCGAGAAGCCGCAGTCCGTCTCGGGCACGGGGCGCCTGCTGGGCGACATCGAGTACCGGGGCGCGAACATGACCGAGTCGAGCGGGTCGTACTGCGGCTTCGTGGACAGCACCATCAGCAGCAACTGCGCGGGGACGGACATCACCGTCGCTTCCCCGTACAGCTGGCGTCCCTGAAGGCCCCCTCCCCCGTCCTCGTACTCGTCCTCGTACTCGTCTTCGTTCCCGTCTTCGTCCCGCGACCACCTGGCGAGGACGAGGACGAGGACGAGGACGGAGACGAGGACGAGGACGAGGACGAGGACGGGAAAGTGATGGAACCTAGAAGCTGACCTCCGTCAGCGTGAACGTGTCCAGCTTGGCCTTCTTCGGGTCGGCGAACAGCTCGTTCAGGTGCGACAGATCGACGTACAGCTTGTCCCCGGCGAACACTGCGGTGGTCGGATAGGCGGCGTCCAGCGGGACGGTCTTGTCGACCTTCGCGGTCTTCCAGCCATCGGTCGACTTCACGCGGGCGGCGCGGTGGTTCTCGTTCTGGATGACGATCAGGTCGCCGGCGGGCGACAGCACCAGGCCGTCGGCGTTGACCAGCTTCTCGGAGACCTTGATCTCCTCGGCGGCCGGGGTGCCCTTCTCGCTGACCTTCCACAGCGTCCCGTCGTCTGACTTGGCGATGATCAGGAAGCCATCCTTGTGATGGACCAGACCGTTCAGGCCGAAGCCCTGGCCCTTGAACTTGTCGTCCTTCAGGAACACCGACGCCTTGAACGCCGGGTCCACGCGATAGATGATCGGGCTGAAGCTGTCGGTGACGTAGGCGTTCCCCTCGCCATCGACCGCGATGTCGTTGCAGAAGTGCTCGCCCTCGGGCGCCGCCGTGTTCAGATCGACCGTGCTCTTGCGCTTCCCCGTCTTCAGGTCGAACGCCATCAGCCGGGCGATCTTCTTCTGCGTCTTGGGCGACGTCTTCTCCGACACGCCGGGATCCGACACGCACACCAGCAAGCGCCCCCGCTCGGGATCGGCGTGCATGCCCACCGACGAGATGAGCTGCGGGTCCTTCGCGAACGCCTTGTACTTGCCGTCCTTCACCACGCCGACGGTGCCGTGGCGCATCGAGCTGACATAGAACTCGCCGGTCTTGTCGTTGTAGGCGATCCCCTCCGGATACGCCGCCGGGGCCTTGAACTCGATGCCTGCCGCGAACACGGAGGCCGGCGCCAGCAGCGCCAGCGTCAAAGCTACTTTCGTCATCTTGGTCGTCATGTCTCTCTCCTTGGGCCAGGTTTCCGGGCGTGAGCGTATCGCGCCAGCCGCGACCGATCGACCCGCCGCCCAGAGGTGATCGCGTTGCCGGGAATGTAAAGGCCCCCTCAGGGGCGGTTGGGCGAAGACACGACCACGCCCCAGGGCAGGCCACCGACCTTGATGCGCTTCTCGATCTTGCCCGAGGCGAGGTCGACCACCGAGACGTCGTCGGATGGCCCGTTGGCCGTGTACAGCTTCTTTCCGTCACGCGACAGCGCGATGCCCCAGGGCCGCGCCCCGACGCCGTCGATGATGCGTACCTGCTTGCGCTTCGCGACGTCGACGATCGAGACCGATTCGCCCCGCCCGTTCGACACGAACAGCAGCTT
>Ga0105238_10004971_pt1 | contig 13144 bp, 9 predicted proteins | sample KBSC34metaG_FD_81526 | JGI IMG/M metagenome (GOLD analysis project Ga0105238, IMG submission 81526) | Corn rhizosphere microbial communities from Kellogg Biological Station, Michigan, USA - KBS C3-4 metaG | ecosystem: Host-associated > Plants > Roots > Rhizosphere > Soil | place: Michigan, USA... | reverse complement strand
CTCGGCCAGGATCAGCCCCTCGCGGCCGCCCTGCGAACAGCCGTCGAAGTATGACTTGCTCGGTCCATCGCCGTAGTACGCGCGGATCACCATCTTCCCCGTCTCCGCTGTTAGGTGCACCGCGCGAAATGCAAAGTCCACAAGCTCCTGCCGATTGCGCGCAAACGTCCCCGCCGGCTCCTCCGCCGCCGAATGGCCCGTATCCGTCGACGCTACCGCGAAGCCGGCCTTCAGGCCACGATTCAAGTCCAGCATCCGGCCCGCAGAATCAAACGACTCGCCCGCGAAGCCACCATTTCCAAACATGTAAAAGCGCCCATTCCATGCGCCCGGTAGGTTCACCTCGATATTCAGCTTCGGCTGAATCAGGATGTGCACGCGGCAATGCTCCGGCGACTCTGCGCTCGCCGGCACCACCACGGCCGACGTGATGGACATCTCATAGTTGGTTAGCGATTGCAGCGTGCTGCAGGCAGTCTTTGGCTTCGCGCCGTCCGCAGGCGCATCCCAGTCGCGGAATTGAACGTGCCCGCCACCCTGCGCGACCAGAACACCGGACCACAACAGCACACCAGCAAGAATTCGCAATCGATCCCTCCGTCACCGTAGCTGAGGAGCGGGCTCCCGCGCTGCCAACGATCATACGCAGGATGGATATGGTCAGCCCGGTGAAATATCAGTCTTGGACAACATTCAGGGTCTCTCGCCATCCGGTACCCAATCGGCATAGAATACCCGGCATGCGATTCCTAGCCATCTTTGCCGCGCTCATTCTTCCAGCTCAGATTCTTCAAGCCCAGCCCTCTCAGGCCCCGGCTCCGCCTCAGGCTCAAGCTCAGACTTATCCCCAGCCGTTTGACCGTGAGGGTTCAACCAAGGTGATGGAGAACGACCGCGTGATGGTTTGGGACGTCTCCTGGCTGAAGCGGGCCTATCCCACGCACCGCCACCTCTACGATTACACCGGCGTGTATTACGCCAGCGGCGATCGCATTATCGTCAATCAGGATGGCTCGCGCAGGCCAACCCACACCAACGCCTGGGATACCTTCTTCATCCGCAAGGGAGTCACGCACAGTGAAGAGGGAGCCAGCGACGAGCCGCTGAAGGCAATCTTCCTTGAACTCAAGGAACCTGCCGCACAGGGAGCCCCTGCCACCGCCTCCACAGGGCTCGGGAAGAACGTTCGCGAGAGCGACCGCATCATCATCTGGGAGGACTTTCCCCCGCAAGATCCTCAGCCGTTGGTGCACCACCACGAGATGGATACCGTGGCCGTCGCCTTCGTCGGCGGAAAACCAAAGGTCACTTTCATCAAGCGCGGCACTGTGGATCACGGCCAGGAGACCGCCGGCGCAGACCGGGCATATTTCTTCGAACTGAAGTAAAGACCCGGTTAGCTGGATTGAGCTGCTTGCAGAGGTGCCCGTAAGTTGTCGAGGTTGGTAGCGATATCGGGGCTCGAACCCGAACTCTTCGCCTTGAGAGGGCGTTCAGCGGCTCTTTGCATCAGTTCGCCAGAGAGAGGCAGAGTTTGCGTTTGACCAATGGACATGAGCTTTTCGTAAGCTTGGGCCGTAGGCTGGGCTTGCGTGACTTTGGCCTGAAGTATGAGCTCTATCGTCCCGCCTGCGTCCCGAGAGAGTCTCACGCTGACAGCTCTATCCAAGACGGGGCAGCAATGGGCGAGATTCTGGATTCCGAATAGCTGGTGCCTGAGAATGTCGTATTCTCGCCCTCGCCGCATTGACGCGCGCAGCCAGCCGCCCCTGAACAGTGTTTTCCTTGCCTGCCGGGATGACTATGGGTGCCCAATCGGGCGGCGACGCGCCATTGCCCCGCTTACGGGCGTTCGCTAGGCATTCTGCAAGGCCGGTAAGGTCCGGCTGCTGGTCCCACAGGTCTTTCGCTTGTCTCTTCTCGCGTTCTGCTAAGAGGGACCGCGCTGCCGCCCTGGACTGTGCAGAACCCAAGGGGAAATGGCCCAGCTTCACAAGAAGCATCTGCATACCCCTACCGAGCCTGCTACCGGTACTTGGCAGGTGCATTTGCTGAGGTCTACATCGTCCCGCCGTTCAGCCGCCACAATGCGGATAAGCGTGCCTTCTCCCAAAGCCGCCTTTCTGCTATCTAGCATCGCTCTTGCTGCCGCTCTGGAGCGTTCGGAACCGAGAGGGTAGTCTGCAATCCTCAGTCCCAGATCTGTTGCGCCTAGAACCTTCTGAGAACCGGGGTTTGCCATCGAAATTGCCTTTCTGACTGTCAATAAGTGTTGCGTGTAGCGAGTCCCATTCTCCCTAGGGATAAGACTTATTCCTTGAGCTTTCCCGGAACTCTGCGAAACACTCGGCAGTAGATTTCGTGCGCCAGTTCTACGCTCTCATCAATTGCGGCTGACGTAGGCACGACGCGTACATTGACCTGCTTTTCGCGGGCCAGCCGAATACCGGCGATCAGACATGCCCCTAAATAAACCATGTTTCGGTTGACCTTTGGCATGGATGCAAACGGGTCGAACATGGCCCCACGATACACGAATAAAAAGCGAATCAAATCCACAGCCCAGAAATCTGGAAGCGGGAGCCAGGCCCTGCCAGTTTCCGAATTGCTGACCATACGGAACTCCGCGCGCGACTTAGCTCGTTTCAATCGAAAGACGTTTTGGATATGGGAAAATGACCAGGAAGCAAGGAATAGCCTCCGCTACCATTCATTGCCCACAACGACCGCAGGTAGATCTTGGTTCCAAACACTGTAGATGGCTTCGCCCCTTACAACTAGGTCCGTTCTGCCAGTAGCTTCGGTTCCAACCATCAGTATGAAGGTCGAATCCGGTGTCAGGTCTTCCACTCTCATATCTAAATCCGTCCTCTGTTGTCCCGTTCGCCGTACATCGATGTTTGGGGGCGCTTCGCCTCGACTCGGTGCATCAACACTGCAGCTATCGGTATTCAGGCTCATCGAAAACGGAAAGCTTTCAGGGGCATAATCACGAAACCGATCCGTAATGAAGATGAAGGACTGGATTTGGGTCGGGAAATGTACATGAATGCTTGCTTGCTTCACAACTGGCCCGGGCTGCCCAGGTTTGACTATAAGAACGTAAACGCGGCAGTGATCCTTATTCGGAGCTATGAGTGGGACTGGTGGATCATTCGAGAGGCTACTTGCGGCTGGCATGAGTCGATAATCTACCTCGACCGATTGAGCGGGTCCGCGAGAAAGCAATTGTGCCATTGTCGGTGCCAAAACCAGGGTGACTGGAATTGCGATAACAGCACTCAGTAGAGCACCGGCCGCGAAAACCAGGGCCCGGGAGACTTGGCCAGGTTCTCTTTTTTGCTTTTTGGGGTTCTTCATCTGCTTGCTCTGTCGGTGTCGCTAAACTGACACCCCTCGTCGTCATAGGTTTAGCCTAGCCGGATACGTTCACGATAAACCAATAGACAGTCTCACCAACGAGCTAAAGCGAACTAGCCTGGTCATTCGCCACTTAGAGGCGTGGCAATGCATCAATGGGCGATTAAGCGGCCAACCGGAAACTGAGACTTGAACCAGGCGACGCCAGAACAGCCGAAGAGCCTCAAAGATCGACCACCAGCCGTTCTTGGCTATGTTCTGTCCCTGTGCTTGTCGCAGCACGGAACCATTCTGGCAGCGCGCCCGATTGCGCGTAGGTTTCAAGCTCCCCTGTGCTCATCCGCTCGAATAGATCATTTAGAGAGACACTCTCCGTCCGGTCGATCCACTCACCTGCCGCATTGATCTTGGAGTACGCCTGCACCGCAGCGACCACAGCAGAAGCTGTAACGTCCACCTCGCCTGCCTTCTCGATGATGCGCTCCAGTGCCGCGCGAATGTTCCGCCGTCGCTTGTCAAAGAGTCCCAGCGCATGGGCGTGACGGTAGACGCTGGCACGGTCCGCCAGCCCGTAGTCTTCAGAAATTGCGGCAGGGGACCGCCAGCCCACGAAGGCGCTCTCAATTTCCCCTTTCTGCCCATGGCGGCAGATGGAGCACGTCCGCTTGTGCCGTCCCAGGCTCACAGCACCATTCGCATTCCGAATCCGGCTCATGCTGCAATTGTGAACTACTCGGTGCCCTTAAATGCACCCTGTTCGCACGGCTATTTCACACCCGAACTGGAGCGCGCCCAGTCATGCCAATCCATCCAAACTCAGCCGAATAGTTTTGCTAAGAAAATTTCACTGCTTGCGTTACACCCATTTGTCGCTGTCAACCACATCGAAAGACACATCCAGCGCTTTGAAGTGCTGCTCGCCGCACCGCACTTTGTCCGCTTCGGTGGTTCGCAGCTTCAAGTAGTCCTTAGTGCTCTTTGTCTCGCGAACCAGATAAAGCGTCTCGTCCTGATGCTTCACAATCGCCCAATCAGGGTTGTACTTGCCGACGGGCGTATCAATCTCGAATCCGCCCGGCAACTTGAGGAAGAGTTTTATGTCTGTGCGCTCATTCAGCCGCTTCGCGAACTCCCGTTCGATCTCTGAGTCATACACGACGTACTCATAGACCGAGCGCTGCACCTGAATTGCGGTGAGGTAATTGATAAGCTCATCCTGCTTGAAGAGTTCCATCTGCCATTCAAAATCAGGATCAGCGCTGGAGATACGCTCGTACTTGATTCCGTCCACAATCAACCGATGCAGCTCCGCCTTTAGCGTGGCAGCAACAGCGTCCATGAAGCGCTGCGGATTCAGGAAGAAGTCGGGCAGCCGCGCCGACCCCTTCAGAATCCGCACCAAGGTAGAGCGTGTCAGCTCTGTTTGCCCTTGGAGGTATCCCAGCAAGTCCGGCAGCGGTCCCCGATACGCGATTCGCTCGGTGCTCACCGTACGCGCCTCGCCTCTCACTCCGCCCCGCGTCACCAGCAATTCAGCCGTGGTGAAGTGAACCTCGACCTGCTCAATCTTAGGCATGGCGCGCACAGCGCTCACGGCGCGCTGCACCAGTTCGTCCGTATCAAACTCCACCCGGTAGGTAGTTCGCGGTCGGATGCGACTCCATAGCTCCTGGAAATCGGGGCTGGCCACCACCTCCTTGCGAAGCACGTTCCTCCGTTCGTCGCGCTCACGCTGGATGTGGCGTTCCATCTGATATGAAGCGAGTACGTCAATCACTGCCGCCTCATGCTGCTGATATGCCTCCGGCAGTTGCAGGGTAAAGCCGGTTCGGGTCGGGTCAAAGCTGGGCTGAAGTCGGCCATCGGCTGCGATGAACCCGCGCGTCACCAACTCGCTCCAGATCGCTCTGGACTCATCTCGACCAAGCGGTTGCTCCTGTTCGTCAACCACTGCCACAATCTTCGCAAAGGCGTGGATGGGAACTTTGCCGAAAGTTACGCCACAGTCTTCTTCATACTCCTCTTGCAGCGCACGCGCGAAATCCTCATAGCTCTCGTTCGCCACCACATAAAGCTTGTTCACTGCTTCGTCAAAGATGCGCTGTCCTTCCTGATTCACCGGCAAGCGCAGCCCGCGTCCAATCTCCTGCCGCTTCTTCGTAGCGCTCTGCGTCTCATTCAGCGTGCAAATCTGGAAGACGTTCGGATTGTCCCAGCCCTCCCGCAGAGCCGAATGGCTGAAGATGAAGCGAAGCGGCGTGTCCAAAGAGAGCAGCGTCTCTTTGTCTTTCATAATCAGGTTGTAGGTATCGTCGTCGGCCTGCGTCGATCCGCTCGTATCCTTCAGGACGTGTTTCTTGTCCTCTGAGAAGTACCCCTTGTGCAGACTCTCCACCGGCAGCTTCAGCCATTCCAGAGATTTGTACTTGGGTTCTACGGCAAACTCCGCCAGCGCCCGCTCGAAGGCGACGGCAAACTTGCCTTGGACTGCTTCGTTGCCCTCATAGCTGCGATAGTTCGCCACGCGGTCGATAAAGAAAAGACTCAACACCTTCAGGCCCAGCGCCCGCACCTGAAGCTCCTTGTCCAGATGCTTTTTCACCGTCTTGCGAATCTGCGACTGCCAAATCTCATCGCGCACGCCGCCCATCTCCTTACCAAGCGGCAGCGCTAGCCCACTGTCAAAGCGGACAAACTCAGCTCCCGGTGTGGCGTCAATCTCGGTCACGATAAAGCCGTCTTTGTAAGCTGCGCGATTGTCGCTCAACTCATACAAATCACTGCCACTCTTCACTGTGAGCGACTTCTCTTTCGGACCGTTCGGCGTCTGCACCTGAAAACGAAGCTTCGCCTTTAGTCCGTTCTTGTACTCAATCTTCTCCACGCGCACAAACGCATTGTTCTGGCTGCCCGGCGTTGTGGCGCTGTCCACCACAATCTGCTTCACCAGCCGCAGCTCATAGGCGCGGATAGGGTCCAGGCGATACACAAGGTTGTAGGGGTTGCGGTGGGTCGCTGAGTACCGCAAGGTGCAAAGCGGATTCAAGGCCTTGATCGCTTCCTGAGACTTCGGCGTGCTGTCCACGCTCTGTGGTTCATCCAGAATCACGATCGGATTGGTCGCTTGTACAAACTCAATCGGCTGCCGTCCGCTCAGTTTGTCGCTCTCTTTGTAGATCACGTTCGACTTGCGCTCATCTTCGCTGTCCGTGAAGTTCTTGCGGAAGGCGTCAATGTTGATGATGAGGATTTCGACGTTATTGCTGGTAGCAAACTGGCGCAACCGGCTCACCTTCTTACCGTCGTAAACAAATGACTGCGGCTCCAGGTTGTAGAGCGCCTTGAAGTGGTCTCGCGTAATCTCGATGTTCTTGAGCACGCCTTCGCGGATGGCCACGCTCGGAACCACGATGATGAACTTGCGAAAGCCGTACCGAGTTGCCAGTTCGTAGATGGTGCGCAGGTAGACGTAGGTTTTGCCCGTTCCGGTCTCCATCTCCACGGAGAAGTGCGGGCAGGCTCTATCGGCCAGTGGCCACGCCTCCAGCGCGGCGCTTTCGTCCGCAACCTCGATCTCGTTGCGCTCCTGGATGGCTCGGGTGTTCCTGCGCAGCAGATCGTCACTCAGCAGTAGTTGATTGCCAACCCCGACCTCGGTCTGCACCTCCCCGGCGAACAGTCCGCTGTCCCCTTGCTGATACACAACCGAGTATTCCGGCTGCTGCAAGGGCTGGCCCTCGAAGAGGTCCACCAGGGCGGCCACGGCATCGAGTTGGTATTGCTGCTGCGCGTCAAACTGAATCTTCATCGTCAAATGGTTTGAAACTTCGTCACGCCTTTGGACTTCATGATGAGCACGGCGTTGGTCTTCAACTGGTCATTCCCGGCGAAGCCTTCATCCAGACAGACCACTCGCTCCGGCTTCCGCTCGGCGATGGCTTTGATTGCTTCGGGGGTGAGCCGCTTGTCCAGGCAGATGAGCATCGCGCCATTGGCAACGCTGTAGACCGACTTTCCTTCAATCGTCAGTTTCTCCACCGTAGTGGTGAGCGGGAAACCGCTCTTGAGCAAAATCTCGTAGAGCAGGTCTTCACTGGAGCGATCTCTCTGGATATGGTCGATGTGCAACTCTAACTGCTCTGCGAGGGCATCAGGAGTGGTCGTCTCCGTCGTGGCGTCCCAGACATTGAAGCTGGAGGTTGCGAGCTTGAGAGCGCGGAAGCCCTCTTTGGCGATGGCTTCAGCAAGATTGAGCTGGCCTTCGATTTCTTTCTCATGCCGCTGAATGACACGGCGTACGCGTTCTTTCGTAATGTCAGCGATTGTCTTAAAGTCTGCGCGGTTCGTCGGCTCAGGAAGTTGGACAAGAATGAACTTTCGAGTACCGCCATCCAGTCTGTTCAGTTCGATTACAGCTTGCCCGGTCGCACCAGACCCCGCGAAGAAGTCGAGAATGCAATCATCTTTACCCGCGCCGATAGTTAGCAGTCGTGAGAGCAATCGAATTGGCTTTGGAGTTGTGAAGAGCTTTGGCTCAAGCAGGTCTGCGGTTTCCTTCTGGGCCTCGTCGTTATGTCCCACTTCAGCGAATGGCCACCATGTGGATGGGACAATTCCGTCCTGAACCTCATTCAAGAATCTTTTTATACGCGGTCGCTTATAAGAGAGGCCTGGCCCCCAGTAAAGGCGCTTCTCTTCTTCGATGCGACTGTGCTGAGCCTGCGAATATCTCCAAACGGCATCTTCGTCGGGCCAAACAGGCTCACCCGTTCTTGGATGCCTGATCGAATACCAGAGCGTAGGGCGCTCAAAGCGGGATTTGTTGCTTATGTAAATTGTCGGAACTCCAGGGTCCACGCGGATCGTCGTCAGGGTTCGTATAACGACTAGTCTGCTTCTCGGTGCGCGGCAATAAATTACGCTCAAAGTTTTTGCTCTTCTGGTAAACGATTATGTGGTCATGCATTGGAGCAATGCCCGGGTCATCGTTGGAGACGGCATATTTTTTCTGCCACAGAACGTTGGCGACAAAATTCTCCTCTCCGAATATCTCGTCGCATAAAGACCGGAGGTTTCGCACCTCCTTGTCGTCTATGGTTATGAAGACAACCCCATCATCTCGTAGCAGATTTCGTGCCAAGTAGAGACGGGGATACATCATGTTGAGCCACTTCGAGTGAAAGCGCCCATCCGTCTCCGTGTTGTTCGAGAACTTGCGGCCTTCGCTGTCCATCTGGCCGGTGTAGTCCAGATACGTCTGCAAGCTCTCCGAGTAATTGTCTGGATAGATGAAATCGTTGCCGGTGTTGTACGGCGGGTCAATGTAGATCATCTTGACCTTGCCCTGATAAGACTTCTGCAACAGCTTCAGCACTTCCAGATTGTCGCCTTCGATAATCAGGTTCTCTGTCTCATCGAAGTTGATGCTCTCTTCCCGCACCGGCAGGAGCGTACCAAGGCTGGGCCGCTGGATAGCCTTGAAGCAATCAGCCTTGCCCGGCCAGTTCATGCCGTAGCGCTCTTTGCCTACATCCACCGATTCGCCAAGTGCCAGCCGCAGGCGGTCAAAGTCAATTTTGCCGCCCTCCGTTCGTGCCTCCGGGAAGAGCCGCAGCAGCTCCGCCTGCTTTTCAGCAGCGATGTCCAGCGAGTTCAAATCCAGCCGTTCCGGTTCCGGGTTCTCTGTCATGATCGATCTTCTATTCTCCCGTTCTATGCAACGTGCCAGCGGATCAGGAACAGGTCCTGCCGCTCTGCCTGTTGTTGCAGCCGCTTGCTGGTCTCATCCAGCAGGGTATCCTTCCGTGCATCAATGGTGGCGCAGGCCTCTTTGTAGGCCAGCAGCGCCTCAGTATGGCGCGTCTCCTGCTGGCGTACCTTCTGCTGGATTTGCAGCTTCTCCGGCAGGTTAGGGGCCAGCCGCGCCTCCCGCTTGCCCACACGGATTTCCTCTTCCAAATCCTCCACCGCAGTCTTCAGCGATTTTCGTTGATCGTCCGCCCAGCGGTCGAGTTTCTCCATCTCCGCGTCGAACCATTTGCCGTTGTTGGTGAAGAGTTGCTGCGTGATTTCTTCCTGCGCGATGTCCAGGCACGCCTGAAGGCCGCCAGCGTCCATTGGAAGAACCGGCTGGAGAGCCGTGGCAGGTAGATCAAAGAGCCGCTTGCACGCAGCGGCATCTACGAGCGTGCCGCTGTCATCAACACCTGCGAAAAGCAGATGGTCTTCCGTATCAAACGTGCTGACGGTGAGTTGAGAACAGATGAGCCAGCCCTGCCGGCCCACCAGCCCATCCAAGAGTGCAATTCGCTTCCCGCTGCCGGAGTAGTCAAAGCGAACTTCCACCGGAGGCGTATCGAGCGCTTTGCACTGCTCCAGAATGCGTTGAGCGAGGGGGTGCCCGACGCGATAGGTATTGGCATCCTCCACCCGCTTGCCCATGCGATATGGGCCGGGATTGATCGGTTCATTTGCAAATGGGTTGCGCAGCAGCCGGAAGGCGTGACTGGATGGCTCAAATTCAGCATAGGGTTCCAGGAAGAACCGGGTTGCCTTCCAGAGCCATGCCTCAAAGCGGTTCAGCGAATCGGCGCTGGCGACGCGAACCCGTTCGATCACTTCCTGGTCAAAGTTGTTGAGCAGTTGCTCCCGCGCCTCGCTGCGCTTCTCCCCAATCTCGTTTTCCAGTTCCTGCTGGAGCTGGTCAAATTCGAGTGAGATTTGCTGAGGCGTGCGGCAGCTCTGATATATGCCGATAATGCGCTTCTCAAAATCGACGCCGGACTCAATTGCGCCGAGGACTTCATCGCTTGCACCGAAGATCCCGTCAAAGAGCTTGAATTTCTCGTCGAGCAATTGGTAGACACGTTGGTCTGCCGCGTTGCTCTTGTTCAGGAAGTTGACCACCACCACATCGAACTTCTGCCCGTAACGATGGCAGCGCCCGATACGCTGCTCAATCCGTTGCGGGTTCCAGGGTAGATCGTAGTTGACCACCAGATTGCAGAATTGCAGGTTGATGCCTTCCGCCGCCGCCTCGGTCGCTATCATGATGGAGGCTTCATCCCGGAAGTAGTCCACCAGCGCGGCGCGCTTGTCCGCCGTAGGGGAGCCGGTGATGCGGTCGGTTCCGGCATGGCGCTGCATCCATTCCTTGTATATCTGCTGCGACTTGGGGTCCGTGTTGGAGCCGTTGAAGAGCACAACCTTCCCTGCGAATTGGGTCTGCTCAAGAATCTGGAAGAGGTACTCTTGCGTGCGCCGGGACTCGGTGAAGATGAGCGCCTTCTGCTGGAGTGCGCCGCTGTTCTGCCCCTTCTGCGCGTCCACCGCAGCTGCGAACCCTTTGCGCAGCGCCGTGAGTAGAACCTCACCCTTGGAGTTTTTCTGGATACTCCGGGCCAGAGCATGAAACTCCCGGAGGGTGTCCATCTCCTGCTTCATTTCATGGAGCTGTTGCGGGGAGAGCTGAGGAATGGCGGGGCCTTGTGCGTCTTCGCTGTCTTCGTCGTCCTCTGCCCATTCATCCTCAATCTCGGGCAGCAGCTCAAAGTTGTCTGCGATTTGATCGGTGGCGGCCTGTACTTGCTGTGAGGCGTCGGTGGCGGATTGGAGCTTGTTGGCAAGCCCTTGCAGCGTGTCTGAGATGGCATAGGTGGAAGAGGCCAGCAGCTTCCTGAGTATCAGGGTCATGAGCTGGCGCTGGCTTGCTGGCAGAGCGTAGAGCGTTGGGCGCTGGAGGTAGTCCGAGACTAGATCGTAGAGCCGCTGCTCATCCGCGCTGGGTACGAACTCCTGCACAATGGCGTGGCGAGTCGTATAAGGGACGTATTCCAGCACTTGCTTGCGCAGTGTGCGCTGGCAGATTGGCTTCATGCGCTCCTTCAAAGCGCCAAAGTCGCTGTTATTCGCTAACCGCGTGAATTGCTCGCGGAAACTCTTCAAATCGCCAAATGTGTATTCGTCAATAATGCTCACTAGCCCGAACAACTCTAGAAGCGAGTTTTGGAGCGGAGTTGCTGTAAGCAGGACTTTTTGAAACGGCGCAACGGCCTGTTTGATGGCCTGCGCCACTTTGTTGCTCTGCTTGTAGACATTTCGGAGCCGGTGAGCTTCGTCAATGACTACCAGCTCCCATCCCGCCTGCCGGACGTAGGGCTCCTTAGACCTGGCGAACTGGAAGGAGCAGATCACCACAGCATCCTGCTGAAAGGGATTCAGATTCCCGCGTTTTATGGCTTCGTTGAAGGTTCGTGTCTCAAGGATCACGGATGGGAGATAGAACTTGTCTGCAAGCTCTTGGCTCCATTGTTTCCGCAGATTCGCGGGGCAAATCACCAGCAGACGGCGGCGACGCTCGGCCCATCGCTGGGCAAGAAGTATTCCGGCCTCAATCGTCTTTCCGAGTCCAACTTCATCGGCGAGGATCGCGCCTTTCGAGAGCGGAGAGCGAAACGCAAACAGCGCGGCCTCAATCTGGTGGGGGTTGAGGTCAACTTGGGCGTCCGATAGCGCACTCGTCAAGCTGTCCACGCTCTCAGAGCTGGACCGCTTGGTCAATTCGTGAGCAAAATACTTTGCGTGGTACGGCGTTAGGCTCATCGAGGGGCGTACCTAAGCACATATTGCATGGGTTTTGCAGCGCTGAGAAGGGTTCGCACCAAGCATAAACCAAGCGGCCATCCGCAATGCGCTGACTTTGGAGGCCTCAACCCATTGCGGTCAATGGGACGCCCTGCTTGCAACAAACAAATGAAAGTCGAAGACGGAGTTGCCGTTACGCCCATGGAAGCGAGAGAGTGTGGATTTGGGCGTCTGAGCCCTTTGTGCGGCGTTCCCATAGGTGCCGGTATATCCACCCTCAACCGAACAGAACCTTCATAGGAAGAACATAGGCGGATTAGCAAACCTTGCTACACGTTCAGCAGACTTTGCTGCAAGCCAGCCGATGGGCACGAGCAAACTTTGCCAGTAATCCGCAACGCAAAGAAGCTCGATCACCGGCAAACTTTGCTGGCGCTATACAGTGGCGGTGGCTCGATATGCGCGGGGTTTCAGTTTGCGACGCTGGCGCTGGTCAAGGGGCTTCCACTCGAACGCTTGCGGCAGGATCGTATAGCGGAAGGCACTTCCGGAAGTACGCACAGTCTGAATCATTCCATGCTCACGCAGCCTTTTGCGGGCGTCGCAGATCGTTCGCGGGGACATCCCTGTATCGCAAGCCAAGGCCTCATCCGAAGCACTGAACGTTGTTCTACCGTGCCGGTTTGCGTGTTCGCACAAGGCTACAAAGAGGCAGAGGGCGGATCGGCCAAGACGCGCAGCAGTGCCGCTACCAAACAATAGTCTCGGCACTTTCGTAAAGAGTCCAATTTCGACGGTAGAGGCTTTTGCGCTCGGACTTTTAGGGGACCATTGCGAGGGCCCATATGTCTCTCGCGCCGTGGCTCTGCGAGGCTTTGTACCATCCACGAAGGCATTACTAGAGAAGTACACCTTCGGCTCATCCACTGGCGGCTTCCTCGTAATCCGCGAAACTACCTCGAAGCCACCCTGGGACGTGTCCCCTCGGCAATGACGCGGCGAATTTCACTGACCGGAATGAGCAATTTCGCTCCGATCTTCACGCTTTCGATTCGTCCATCGTAGGCATCCCTGCGCCAGCTCCAGCGGCTCCGGCCCGTTATGGTCTCAGCGCCTTGGACGCTCACATATTCTGGTTCGACTTTTGCAATGACAGCCACGGAAAATACCTCCAGTGCCAATGAGTGTGGCGCATATTTCG
>Ga0105238_10004968_pt1 | contig 13151 bp, 14 predicted proteins | sample KBSC34metaG_FD_81526 | JGI IMG/M metagenome (GOLD analysis project Ga0105238, IMG submission 81526) | Corn rhizosphere microbial communities from Kellogg Biological Station, Michigan, USA - KBS C3-4 metaG | ecosystem: Host-associated > Plants > Roots > Rhizosphere > Soil | place: Michigan, USA... | reverse complement strand
TTGGGCGGAACCGGCTGGTCGGCGAGCGCGACGCCCTCCAGGGTCAGCACGACCTCGCGCCCGGCCCCGACCCGCGCAACCTCCACCCGCCCCACGCCCCGCCCGCTGGCGTGCAGCGTGACCCGCTCCCCCGGCCGGACGCTCAGACGATCGGTGTAGCAAGCGAGCATGGGGACCTCCGCGGCGGGCTAGGCGTTGTAGCCGCCATCGACATTCAGGGTGGCGCCGGTGATGAAGCCGGCCTGCGGGCTGGCGACGAAGGCCGCCAGGGCGGCGACGTCGTCGGGCTGGCCATAGGCGCCCAGCGCGATGGCGGCCCTGGCCCGGTCGGACCAGGGACCGTCCGCGGGGTTCATGTCGGTGTCGATCGGTCCCGGCTGGATGATATTGACCGTGATGCCGCGCGGCCCCAGGTCCCTGGCCGCGCCGCGCGTCAGGCCGGCGACGGCGGCCTTGGTGGCGGCGTAGACGGAGCCGCCGGCGAACGGGATGCGGTCCCCGTTGACGCTGCCGATGGTGATGATCCGCCCGCCGCGCGCCATGTGGCGGGCCGCCGCCTGCATGGCGACGAACACCGCCCGCACATTGACGGCGAAGCAGCGGTCGAAGTCCTCCAGCCGCGCATCCTCGATCGACGCCGGGACGCCCATGCCGGCGTTGTTGACCAGGATGTCGAGCCCGCCGAGCTGGCGGACCGTCTCGGCCACCGCGCGCTCGACCGCCGCCGCGTCGGCCGCGTCAGCCTGGATCGCGAGCGCCCGCCCGCCCTCGGCGGCGATCCGCTCGACCAGATCGCGCGCCGGATCCGCCGACGCCGAATAGGTGATCGCCACCGCAGCGCCATCGGCCGCCAGCCGCCGGGCGATGGCCGCGCCGATGCCGCGGGCGCCCCCCGTCACCAGCGCCGCCCGCCCTGAAAGCCCACTCTCCATCGCCCGATCTCTCCCGCCGTCAGCGTCCATGTCCAGCCGCTGTGCGGGCTTGACCGACGGTCCGTCAACCCGCGCGCACTGCGTGCGAACGCCACGAGGAACACGCCCCATGCCCACCTTCGAGACCCTGCTCTACGACGTCGCCGACGGGATCGCGACGATCACCCTGAACCGGCCGGACCGGCTGAACGCCTTCAACACCCAGATGATGAAGGACATGATCGCCGCATTCGACGCGACCGACGCCGACGACGCCGTCCGGGTGGTGATCGTCACCGGGGCGGGCCGCGGCTTCTGCGCCGGGGCGGACCTGGCGGCCGGCGGCGACACCTTCAACTACGACGCCCGCTCGGCGTCCGACCAGGCGGCGCGGGCCGGCGTGGGTGGGGTGAACCGCGACGGCGGCGGCCTGCTGACGCTCCGCATCTTCGAGAGCCTGAAGCCGGTGATCTCGGCCTGCAACGGCCCGGCGGTCGGCGTGGGCGTGACCATGCAGCTGGCCATGGACATCCGCCTGGCCTCGGAGACCGCCCGCTACGGCTTCGTCTTCGCCCGCCGGGGCCTGAACCCAGAGGCCGCCTCGTCCTGGTTCCTGCCGCACCTGGTCGGCGTCCAGACGGCGCTGGAGTGGTGCTACACCGGCCGCATCTTCCCGGCCTCGGAGGCGCATGAGCGTGGCCTGGTCCGCTCGGTCCACGCCCCGGACGACCTGCTGCCGGCGGCCCGCGCGCTGGCCCGCGAGATCGCCGACAACACCGCCCCCGTCTCGGTGGCCATAACCCGCCAGCTGATCTGGCGCATGGCCGGGGCGGCGCACCCGATGGAGGCCCACCGCGCCGACAGCCGCGGCATCCAGGCCCGCGGCAAGTCCGGCGACGCGCGCGAGGGGGTCACCTCGTTCCTCGAGAAGCGCGCGCCGAACTACCCGGACAAGGTCTCCAAGGACCTGCCCGACATCTGGCCGCACTGGACTCAGCCCACGTTCAGCTGAGGTCTTCGGCGCCGCGGCGCGGCCAGTAACGCAGACGGCGGCCTCCCCTCGGGGGCCGCCGTTTCGCTGTCCGTCATACCACCTTTTGCGCCGCGGCCCGCATTCGTCAGGTAGAAGCCAAAACCTTACTGCTCCGGATAGTTCGCGTTTCGCTGGTCTTCTGTTCTCGCAACAGGCGCATCCGCGTTGCTCTATTTCTCAGTTGTGTGAACCCGGCGATGCGGATAATGACGCTGCACTGATCTAGTGAATCGGGCAGCGCCCTCGGTGGCGCGCATCTTTCGGAACAAAGACAAATGGACGAGAAGTCGGAAGTCATCGAGATGACGGCGGACATTGTTTCCGCCTATGTCGGGAACAACACTGTGGCTGCGGCGGACCTGCCGGGCCTGATCCAGAGCGTCCATCGCGCCCTCGCCGGCGTCTCCTCCGGGACCGAGACCGTCGAGGCGGCCCCCAAGGAACCGGCCGTGCCGATCCGCCGCTCGATCACCCCGGACTACCTCGTGTGCCTGGAGGACGGGCGCAAGTTCAAGTCGCTGAAGCGCCACCTGCGCACCAAGTACAACATGAGCCCTGAGGAATACCGGGCGAAGTGGAGCCTGCCGAAGGACTATCCGATGGTGGCCCCCAACTACGCCAAGGCCCGTTCGGACCTGGCCAAGCAGATGGGCCTGGGCCAGGGCGGCCGCCAGGCGCCGCGCAAGAAGCGCTAGATCCAAGACTCCGGAGCCTGAACAGGCTCCGGGCGTCACAAGAGATTCGCATTTGAACGCCCGCCGGACCCTCCGGCGGGCGTTCTGCTAAGAGCCGCCGGCGAACTCGCACCCAGCTTGTGGATTGTGGCCTCGTTAACCAATTTCGCCTTGCCGCCGATTCGCGGATCAGGCGAGATTCGCCAGGTCATGAACCCCCGTCGCGTCTAGACCCAGGATGGCCGCCCAGATCGGCGCTCCCGCCGCCGCCATCCGGGCGCACGAGGAGCTCTTCGCCTATTGGAGCTCGCTGCGGAACGGCGGCAACGTGCCCCACCGCAAGGGCCTGGATCCCTGCGGGATCAAGCGCCACCTGCCCACTGTCAGCCTGATCGAGCCGCCCCGCGGCGCGGGCCAGGACTACCGCGTGCGCCTGGCCGGGACCGGCCTCTACAATGTCTACGGCCGCGAGATCACCGGCCGCTCCTTCTCCGAGGTCTACAACTCCGCCGCCGCCGAATACTGGCGCGCCGAGCTGGACCGGGTGGTGCGCAGCCGCAAGCCCGGCGTGGGCGTCCACAGCCTGGCCTGGCGCGGCGCCTCGCACCTCTCCATCGTCTGGATCCGCCTGCCGCTGGCCGCCGAGCACGCCGACGTCGACATGATCCTGGGCTATGACGCCGTGGTCGGCCTGGGCCCGGTCTCCAGCGGCATCCGCGCCGCGCCCGTGCCGGGGCTGGGGTAGTAGGGCGGGCTCAGTCCGCCAGGCGTTCCAGCGCCAGCATCGCCGGTGATGGCGCGCCGTGGCTGACCAGCACCACGTCCAAGGCCTGGCCCCTCACGAGCGTCAGGGCCCGCGTCATAGCCGCGTCGATCCACGCCTCGTCATTGCCGAACGCGCCTCCGCCTAGCCGGGTGAGCAGCACCGTCGGCGAGGCGCCGCGGCGAGCGTTGAGGATCGCCGCCAGCAGGGTCGCCTCGTAGGCCGCCGTCAGCACCAGAATGGCGAATGGGCCCCAGTCGTCCGCCGGCAGGCTCGAGTAGGCCACCGGCAGGGCCGAGCAGAAGGCCTGGGACACGGTCGGTCCAGGCCAGAGGTCCACGTCCGTCACCTCCACGTCCCACTGCACGCCGATGCGCAGGCGCGCCCGCAGAGCGTCGAGGTCGGCGGGGGCCAGGCCGCGCAGGTGCGTATTGATGGCCGCCAAGCCCCCGGCGCTGCAGAGCGCGTAGCCGTTGCGCATGGTCCAGAGGTCGCTGACCGGTCGCCCCAACGCCGAGCCGAGCGCCGTGCCCACATCGGCCAGCCCGTCCAGCTGGCGCGTCCGCGTCTGGCCCAGCTCCCCTCCGACCGGCGCGAGGTAGTTGCGGTAGATGGTGGCGGCGCCGGCTGCGATCGCGCAGGCCGGCCCCTGGGTATGGTCGGCCTGATAGCCCGTGACGCCGTTCTCTGGCGTCACGTCCGGCGAGACCATCTCCAGCAGGTTGAACTGCGATGCGACCTGGAAGAGGGCGGTGTCGTAGCTGGGGTCGAGATGCAGGGCTCGAATGTCGCCGCCAACATTGCGGATCACCAACCGCCCGGCGGGGCTCGAGCCGGCGGCGACCTGCTGGCGCAGCTCACCGAGCGAAGTCAGGCGGAGTTCGCCTATCGCATAGGTGCGTCCGTTGACCTTGGAGCGCAGCCTTTTCCCCTGGATCTCGAGGCGGCTCTGAGTTTCGGTCCAGGTGGTTTCGGCGAAGCCGGTTAGGCGCTCGAACCAATCCATGGAACGGCCGCCTCAGACCAGCGCCTCGGCGTCCCTGCGGATGCGCTGGACCATGGAGGCCAGGCCGTTGGAGCGCTGGGAGGAGAGGGCGCCGGTCAGGCCCAGCCGCTCGAAGGCGGCCTTGGCGTCGAAGGCGGTGATCTCGGCGGGCCGTCGGCCGGAGTAGAGCCGCAGCAGGATGGCGATCAGGCCGCGCACGATGTGGGCGTCGGAGTCGCCGCGGAAGCGCAGCGTGCCGTCGGCCTGCGGCTCGGTCACCAGCCAGACCTGGCTGGCGCAGCCGCGCACCTTGTTGGCGTCGCCGCGCTCGGCGTCGGTGAGCGCCGCCAGCTCCTTGCCCAGCTCGATCACATAGCGATAGCGCTCCTCCCAGTCGCCCAGGAGCTCGAACTCGTCCGCGAGTTCAGACAGCGCGTCGTCGATACCAGCCATGTGAGGCGCACTTAGGCGCCGGGCGCGGCCAAGGCAACCGGCTTCAGGGCTCGGACGGCAGGCGCACCGAGGCGATCACGCCACGGCCAGGCTCCGAGGTGAGCTTCAGGCGGCCGCCCATGGCCTTGCAGGTCAGGTCGGCGATCGACAGGCCCAGGCCCGCGCCTTCCGCCTTGCGCGTGAGCGCGTTCTCGCCCTGCTCGAAGGGGGCCATCAGGCGATGCAGCTCGGCGGCGTCGACGCCGGAGCCCTCGTCCTGGATCAGGATCTCGACGGTGTCGCCGCGCAGCTCGGCGCTCACCTCCACCTGGCCGCCCTCGGGCGAGAAGGCCACGGCGTTGTGCAGCAGCTGGTACAGCACCGAGCGCAGGCCGCGGGAGTCCGCCATCACGCTGGGCAGGGCGCCGCGGCCCTTGACCAGGACGCAGGCGTCCTTGGCCGCCAGCTCCGGCTTCAGCATCGGCAGCACGTCGTCCAGCGCCGGCTCGATCTGTTCGCTGCGGAGGTCGAAATCCATCGTCCGGCCTTCGAGGCGGGCGATCTCCAACACTTGATTCACAAGTTTGAGCAGCTTCTGGCCGCTCGTGTGGATGATCCCGGCATATTCCTTGTACTGCGGCGCCCCCAGGGGCCCGTACAGTTCGGCGTTGAGAATCTCCGAGAAGCCCAGGATGGAGTTGAGCGGCGTGCGCAGCTCATGGCTGACCATTCGCAGGAACGAACGTTTCTGCTCGTCCATCGCGGCCTCGAGCCGGGCGGCGGCGCGACTGGCGCGCCCGTTGGGATCGGCCTCGTGAGCCATGTATGGGCGATACGCCTGGAATGTCCGGGCCCGCAAGGTGCAGCAGGGCGGTTGCGAAACCGTTTCGGGGCGGTGTGGCATTGCGCCACTCGCCTCACCGGTGCGTTCCCTCGCGGAGACTCAAACGTGACGCTAGTCTCAGCTTCCGGGCCCGGGGAGGCCTGACAGATTCGCGATGACGGGCGCTGACGCGACATCGCCGAGGAACGGCCGCCGCAGCGATGCGGCGTTCGCGGTCCTGTGGCACGCAGCCTGGGCGCTCACGGTGGCCGGGACGACGGCGGCGTTGTCGGCGAGCGGCCGGCTGCCGGTCGGCCCGACCCTCTATGCCCTGGGCGCGGTCGGCGCGGCCGCGGCGCTCGGGGCCTTCCTGTCGATGCTGGGCGGGGCCGGTCGTCCGGTCGCGGTCCTGGCCTGGGGCGCAGCCGGCGCGGCGGCCTGCCATTTCACCGGCGGGATCTCGGGTCCGCTGGCCGCCTGGTGCCTGGCGCCGGCGGCGGCGGCCACCGTGTTCCGCACCCGCGAGACCCTGTCGCTGGGCGCCGCCGCGGCCCTGGCGGCCGCCGCCGTCGCCGCCCTGGACGCCTCGCTGATGGCGCCGCCGTCTCCCGACCCGGCGGTCGCGCCATGGCTGGGCCTGCTCTCGCTCTCCACCATCACGCTCGGCCTGGGCGCCGGCCTGATCGGCTTCCAGGGCGCCGCCCGCCGCGACAGCCGCCGGCGCGAGCGGGCCGACCACGTGCTGCAGCTGCTGGACGCCCAGCCGCTGCTGCTGGCCACCTTGGACCGCAGCGGCCGCGTGCTGACCGCCGCGGGCGCGGCGCTGGGCGGCTTCACGCCCCGCCAGCTGGAGGGCAAGAGCCTGGGCCACCTGGTCGCCGAGCCGGACCTGCCGGCCCTGGCCTCCGCCCTGCACGACGCCGCCCACGCCGGCCGCGCCTCGGTCTACGTCGGCGCGCTGGGCGCGCCGGACGGCTGGCTCGAGATCACCCTGCGCGCCACCACCGACGGCGCCCTGATCGCCGCCGTGCGCGACGCGCGCGACCAGCTGGCCCGCGAGACCGGCCTGGAAGCGGCCCGCGTCGCCGCCGAGCAGCAGAACGCCGGCAAGTCGCGCTTCCTCGCCAACATGAGCCACGAGCTGCGCACGCCGCTGAACGCCATCATGGGCTTCTCCGACATCATGCGGCAGCGGCTGTTCGGCCCGCTGGGCGACAGGTACGCGGAGTACGCCGACCTGATCCACGAGTCGGGCACGCACCTGCTGGAGCTGATCAACGACGTCCTCGACATGTCGAAGATCGAGGCCGAGGCGTTCGAGCTGGCGATCGAGACGTTCGACGCCCGCGACGCGGTGCAGGCGGTGCTGCGGCTGATGCGCGGCCAGGCCGAGCGCTCGGGCGTGCATCTGCGCGGCGTGCTGCCGATCGCGCCGCTCTACGCCGACGCCGACCGCCGCGCGGTCAAGCAGATCGCGCTGAACCTGATCTCCAACGCGCTGAAGTTCACCCCGCGCGGCGGCTCGGTGACGGTGACCGTGCAGGGGGCCGGCGACATCCTGGAGCTGGTGGTGGCCGACACCGGCGTCGGCATCGCCCAGGACGACCTGGACCGCCTGGGCACGCCCTACCATCAGGCCGGCGACGCCGAGCAGCGCGCCGCGGGCTCGGGCCTGGGCCTGTCGCTGGTCCGCGCCTTCGCCCGCCTGCACGGCGGCGAGATGGCGGTGGAGAGCTCGGTGGGCGAGGGCACCTCGGTGACGGTGCGTCTGCCCGTCCTCAGCGAACCGGCCGAACAGCAGGTGCTGGGCCGCCGCAAGGGCTGACCTGGGCGGGCTACCGCGCCGCCAGTTGCAGGAACGCCCGGCCCGCGGCGAAGTCGCCGACCTCCACGAAGGCCGTGCGCACCTGTTCGCCGGGCAGCAGGAATTCCACGGCCACGGCCTCGCGCGGATCCAGCTCGGCCAGCGCCTGGGCGGCGGCCGCCGGGAAACGGAAGGCCCAGCCGTCTTCGGAGCCCTTGGGCAGGAGTTCGGCGTCGGCCGGGTTGCGGGCCTCGGCCAGGAACGCCCGGGTGGCCGTGCGCGGCGGCAGCTTGCGGCTGAGCGGCGCCCGGGCCCCGGCCAGCAGGTAGGGGCCCATGGTCTTCGTCCCATCGCGCAGCACCAGCCGCGCGGCATAGGGCGTGGCCCCGTCGGAGAAGTCGGCGACCGCCACCAGGGCGTTCATGCCCTCGCGGCCGGCCAGGCCGAACACCATGCGGTCGGCGCCGAAGGCGCTCGTCTGGGCCAGGCGCCAGCGGGCGGCGCGGCCCACTCCGCGGTCGGCGCGCCAGTCGGCGACGTCGCCGGGATAGGTCATGCGGGCGATCTGCTGGTAGCCGGCGAAGGCCTGGCGGACGCGGTTCGCCGCGTCGATCACCTGAGGCGCCTTGCAGTCGAGGCCGCCGGCGCGGGCGCGGGCGTCGCGGGCCATGGCGTCCAGGGTGCGGGCGTCGTTTCCGGCGCGCAGGGCCGCGCCGCGCGCCTGGGCGGCCGAGGCGGCCAGCGCCGCCGACACGCCGGGCGTGAAGAGGTCGCAGCGGTCGCCCGCCGCGCTGATCGCCGTCCGCTCGGTGAACAGGTCCGCCGGCCCCGCGAGGGCGGCGCAGGGCGCAGCCGTCACGGCCAGCGCCATCAAACCCAACCACCGAGACGCCGGCCTCGCGCTTCTGCGCGTGGTTGACATGCGTCTTCTTTCACATGCGGCCTTTGGGACCGTCTGACCCGACGCCTTAGCCGAAAAGTGGTTGATGGCTCCTTGCCTGCCAGGGTTAACGGCCCGTCCGCAGGCGCGGCTCGCCAATCGGTCGCAGGGGCCGATGGCGGCGCGGGCCGGGACGCGCTAACCAGCACGCCGATGCTGCTTTCCACCGACATCTGGGTCGGCGCCCTGATCCGCCGCGTCGAGATCGGCGGCGGCTTCGCCGTGGTGGCGCGCAAGGGCGATCCCCGGGCCGGCGCGGTGCTGGTCAAGGTGCTGAACCGCACCGACGGGACCGCGCGCCTGCTGGCCGAGGCCACCCGCGGCGACGGCGAGCGGATCTGGATGGAGCCGGCCGCCTCCCGCGAGGAGGGCGACCTGGACCGCTACATCGAACGCGCGGCGCGCATCGACCCCGACGTCTGGGTCGTGGAGATCGAGGACCGCGAGGGCCGCCACTTCCTGGTGGAGCCGGTGGAGAAGGACGCAGGCCGCTAGTCCGTGCGCCGGCGGCGGGCACCCTCGCTCGACAGGGGAACGGACGGCGGCGGCCGTCATTGAGCCAGGATGGCTCGCCTCACCGACCTGCCCGTTCCCCTCGACCTCCAGCCGATGGAGGCGAAGCTGGTGGAGGAGCTTCCGGCCGGGCCGGGCTGGCGCTTCGAGCCCAAGTGGGACGGGTTCCGCTGCCTGGCGTTCCGCGCCGGCGGCGAGGTGGCGCTGAAGGCCAAGTCCGGCAAGCCGCTCGACCGCTTCTTCCCCGACGTCGTCGCCGCGCTCCATGCGCTGCCGGTCGACCGGTTCGTCGTCGATGGCGAGCTGACCATCACGGTGGACGGCGCGCCTTCGTTCGAGGCGCTCCAGATGCGGTTGCATCCGGCCGAAAGCCGGGTGCGCAAGCTGGCCGCCGAGCAGCCGGCTGAACTGGTCCTGTTCGACTGCCTGCTGGACGCGGACGGCCAGTCGCTGCTGGCCGCCCCGCTTCGCCAGCGGCGCGCCGCGCTCGAGGCGCTGGTCGCGCGCTTCGGCAAGACCGCCGCCGTCCGCCTGTCGCCCGGCACGACCAACCGGGCGCTGGCCTGCAGCTGGCTGCGCGAGACCGGGACCGCCCTGGACGGCGTGGTCGCCAAGCGGCTGGACGGCGCCTACGTTCCCGGCGAGCGGGCCATGCTGAAGATCAAGACCATCCGCACCGCCGATTGCGTGGTGGCGGGCTTCCGCTACGCCGAAGGGACGAAGCTGGTCGGCTCCCTGCTGCTGGGTCTCTACGACCGCGAGGGCCTGCTGCACCACGTGGGCTTCACCTCGACCATCCGCCACGCCGAGCGGCCGGCCCTGACCGAGCAACTGCTCCGGCTCCTGGGCGAGGGCTTCACCGGCGACGCGCCAGGCGGCCCCAGCCGCTGGAGCACCGAGCGCAGCGCCGCCTGGGTCTCGCTGAAGCCCGAGCTGGTGGTCGAGGTCCGCTACGACCAGGTGACCGGCGGCCGCTTCCGGCACGGGACCCGCCTCGTCCGCTGGCGGCCCGACAAAGCGCCTCGGCAGTGCACGTTCGACCAGATCGAGCGGCCGGTCGCGGTCGGCTAGAGCCTGTCCGGTTCAGATGGAATCATCTGAAGCGGATGAACAGGCTCCATCTCTTGGACTTAGAGCGCGTTTTAGGGGTGAAGCCGGCGTCCATTTTCGCCCAACGCGCTCTAGTCGACGCCGACCAAGGTCTCCCGGTACCAGCCGTCGTCCAGCAGGTTGCCGCCCAGGCTCTTGTACTGCTTGATCTTCCCGCGTTCCTCCGGGGAGAGCGCCGCCATGAAGTTCTGCAGCGCAAGGGTGGTGATGCGCTCGCGTTCCGTCGCCATGCCGGTGAGGAATAGCGCCGGATCGCAGAACCCCATCGCCAGCCACTTCCGAACACGTTGCTCGAGCTTGGTGGCGTCCTTCATGCCGTTGAATGCGCCCACCAGTTTCTCCAGCCGGCTGCCCATCTCATAGAGGTTCTTCGAGGCCGTGGTGGGCGGGGCGTTGGTGAATCCCTTGACCGCCGGTTTTGCCCAGTCCTCGGCGAAGAAGGCCGTCAGGGCCAGCCCGGGGGCGCTCTTGAGGATCTCGTTCCCGTCGGCCTTTGACACCGGGCCCTGAAACCGCGCGATCGTCGGCCCCACCGAGCGGGCGAACACGTCCCTCAGGACCAGCAGCCAGTTCTGCTCGAAGAAGTTGCCGAAGGCGTCGTGCTTCCAGGGATCGAGCCCCTCGGCCTGGAGGAACGTGTCCTTGTTGACCACGGTCAGGGCGTTCTTCGGCGCCGTGATCGACTGGGTCATGCCCGACCCCATCAGGAACATGTTCAGGCTGCGGGCGAATCCGCCGGCCTCCTGGCCCGTCTTGCAGGCGGCGATGACGAACTCGTAGCCCTTCGTTTTATCCATGTGGGGCAGGAGCTCGGGGCCGATGACGCTGGCCTCCTTGCCGCCGAGCGTCGAGCCGGCGCTGTGGCCGACGAAGACCTCCTTCTCGTTCGACCGCACCTCTCCCAGGGCCCCATACGAGGCGCGCGTGAGGCCTTGGCCCTTGGCGATCACGCTGGCGCTGTAGTCCACCTCCGGATCGTTCTGTTCGCTGTCGAAGGTGATGACGCGGAACTGGCGCGGGGCGCTTTCGCTCGGCGCGGCGGCGCGGGTCGGCGGAGGGGCGGGCCCGAACAGCGTGCGCATCCGCTGGCGCTGGGCCACCGCGGCGGGCCCGTTGCGGGCGAGCTCCGCCAGCGCGTGCAAGCGCGCGCCGCGAGGGCTCAGGTCCACCGCCGAGGTCCGGGGCTGCGACGGCGCTCGGTCCGGCGACCGAGCATGGCCGGCGTCGTCGCGCGTGGCTCTCGCAGCTTCGGCCATGCTTGCAACCTGCCCTTGCCTTGCCGCCACTGTGCCCGTTTTGGGGGCGTGAGGCCACAGGGATCAGGACCCAGGAAAGCTTTGCCTCATGGCGGCTTTTGTGCGGCGAAATCGGCGCGATCCGCCCCAAGAAAGCCTGACGACTCAATCAGTCAGGCGGGTGGAGGGGCGCCGCGTGCTGGGGCCTCCGCAGTTCCGGACGGAGGCGTGATGTCCGCCCACCTTCAGCCCTCGGCGTCGCCGCCTGCCATCGATCGCGAGGTCACGCCGTTGCCGTGGGTCCGGGTGCGGGGCCGCAGCTTCATGGCCCTGGTCCTGGCCCCCGAGGCCCCGTTCGCCGACTGGTTCGCCGCCCTGGACGGCCAGGTGCGCAGCGCGCCCGGCTTCTTCACCGACCGCCCGATTGTCGTCGACCTCGGGGCCGTGGCGGACGGTGTCGGCCAGGAAGCCGTCCCGATCGCGCTCGAGGGTCTGGCGGCGCGGGGCCTGCGGCTGGTCGGCGTCGAGGGCGTGCGCCCGGGACTCCTGGCCGGCACCCCGTGGGCAGGATTGGCGACCAGCCTGCACGGCCGCGACGTGACACTGGACGCCAAGCCGGGCCGGACCGCGGAGCCCGCCGCGCCGACGCCGGCGTCCTCCCTGTTGATCGACCGGCCGGTGCGCTCGGGCCAGTCGATCGTGTTCGAGGACGGCGACATCATCGTCGTGGGCCCGGTCGCCTCGGGCGCCGAAGTGATCGCCGGCGGCTCGGTGCACGTCTACGGCGCCCTGCGCGGCCGGGCGATCGCGGGCTTGAAGACCACCGGCGCGCGCATCTTCTGCCGCAGGCTGGAGGCCGAGCTGGTCGGCGTCGACCAGCTCTACCGCACCGCGGAGCACTGGGGCGCCGCCCTCCACGGCCACGCCGTCCAGGTCCGCTGCGACCGCGGCGCGCTGCAGCTCTCCGCGCTCGATTGAACGATCCCGCCGGGCGGCGGGAGGAAGGGGTATGAGTCATGTCCAACGTCGTCGTCGTCACCTCCGGAAAGGGCGGGGTCGGCAAGACCACCTCGTCGGCGTCCCTGGGCGCTGCGCTCGCCCAGACGGGCCGCAAGGTCGTCGTGGTCGATTTCGACGTCGGCCTGCGCAACCTGGACCTGGTGATGGGCGCCGAGCGGCGGGTGGTCTTCGACCTGGTCAACGTCGTCCAGGGCGACGCCAAGCTTCCCCAGGCGCTGATCCGCGACAAGCGGCTGGAGACGCTGTTCCTGCTGCCGGCCTCCCAGACCCGCGACAAGGACGCGCTCACCGAGGACGGCGTCGGCCGGGTGATCGACGAGCTGCGCGAAAGCTTCGACTGGATCATCTGCGACAGCCCGGCCGGCATCGAGAAGGGCGCGACGCTGGCCATGCGCTTCGCTGACACCGCGGTGGTGGTGACCAATCCGGAGGTCTCCTCGGTCCGCGACTCCGACCGCATCATCGGCATGCTGGACTCGAAGACCCGCCGCGCCGAGGCCGGCGACCGGATCGACAAGCAACTCCTCCTCACCCGTTTCGACGCGGCCCGCGCCGCCCGCGGCGAGATGATGACGGTCGAGGACGTGCTGGAGATCCTGGCGATCCCGCTGCTGGGCATCGTGCAGGAGAGCCCCGACGTCCTGACCGCCTCGAACCTCGGCTGCCCCGTCACCCTGCACAATCCGACGTCGCCGGCGGCCAAGGCCTATGCCGACGCGGCCCGGCGGCTGATGGGCGAGACCCTGCCGGTCCGCACGCCGCGCCAGGAGAAGCAGGGCTTCATGGCCCGCCTGTTCGGCCGGAAGGCGGCGGCATGAGCATCCTCGTCTTCTTCAACCGGGGCCGCCGCACCGCGCCGGTCGCCCGCGAGCGGCTGCAGGTGCTGCTGGCCCATGAGCGCGCACTCG
>Ga0105238_10004967_pt1 | contig 13152 bp, 11 predicted proteins | sample KBSC34metaG_FD_81526 | JGI IMG/M metagenome (GOLD analysis project Ga0105238, IMG submission 81526) | Corn rhizosphere microbial communities from Kellogg Biological Station, Michigan, USA - KBS C3-4 metaG | ecosystem: Host-associated > Plants > Roots > Rhizosphere > Soil | place: Michigan, USA... | reverse complement strand
GATCGCCTTTGACCAGGGTGATGCCGCCGCTCTCCATTGCGACGTCGGTACCGGTGCCCATGGCGATACCAACATCAGCCTGCGCCAGCGCGGGCGCGTCGTTGATGCCATCTCCGGCCATGGCCACGGTCCGCCCGTCATGTTGTAGTCGCTGTACTACTTCGGATTTCTTGTCGGGCAGTACTTCCGCCTCAAATTCCTCGATGCCCAGAGTCCTGGCCACCGCCTCCGCCGTAGCCCGGCTGTCGCCGGTCAGCATCACCAGTCGCAAGCCCTCCGCCTTCAGATCACGCAGAGCCCCGGGCGCCGAAGCCTTGATCGAGTCCGCGATGCCGATCAGGCCGGCTGCCTGCCCCTGCACCGCAACCAGGATCACGGTTTGCCCCCCGCGCCGCAGCTCTTCGGCTTTCTGCGCCAACGCTGCTGCGGAAATTCCGCTCTCCTCCAGAAGACGTTCGTTGCCAATCAGGACCTTGTGGCCGTCCACCCTCGCACTCACCCCGCGGCCGGTGTGAGATTGAAATTCACTCCCAGTCTCCAAAACCAATCCCCGGCTTTTGGCAGCTTCGATCACAGCAGCCCCGAGCGGGTGCTCGCTTCCCTGCTGCACGCTGGCCACCAGGCGCAAGAGTTCATTTTCATCCCGGCCCGATTCCTTCCCGCCGGGCATGGGGACAACGGAAACGACTCGCGGTTTGCCGTCGGTCAGCGTGCCGGTCTTGTCGATGACCAGAGTATCCACTTTTTCCATGATCTCGAGCGCTTCCGCATTCTTGATCAGCACGCCAGCGTGCGCGCCGCGTCCCGTCCCCACCATGATCGCAATCGGAGTGGCCAGGCCCAACGCACATGGACATGCAATGATCAGCACGGCCACCGCATTCACCAGAGCGTGCGCCAGCCGCGGCTCGGGCCCAAACAAACTCCACGCCGCGAAAGTAAGAATGGCAATCGCAATCACCGCCGGAACGAACCAGCCCGCCACGCGGTCGGCCAGACGCTGAATGGGAGCGCGGCTGCGCTGCGCCTGGCTGACCATGCGCACAATCTGCGCCAGCAGGGTTTCGCCTCCCACCCGCTCCGCGCGCATCACCAGCGATCCCGTCCCATTTACCGTCGCACCAATCACCGGGCTGCCCGGTCCCTTGCTGACCGGAATCGACTCACCGGTAATCATAGATTCGTCGATTCCGCTGCTGCCTTCGAGCACGGTGCCATCCACCGGAACTTTCTCTCCCGGACGCACGCGCAGCCGGTCGCCCGGCGTCACATGCTCCAGCGGGATATCTTCCTCGCGCCCATCGCGCAATACTCGCGCCATCTTGGGCGACAAATCCAGCAATGCGCGGATGGCCGCGCCGGTGCGGCTGCGGGCGCGCAATTCCAGCACCTGCCCCAGCAGCACCAGGGTTGTGATGGCCGCCGCCGCTTCGAAATACACCGGAGGTCTTCCTCCCATCTCGCGGAACGACGCCGGAAATACTTGTGGGAACAGAGTCGCCACCAGGCTGAACAAATAAGCCACGCCCGTGCCCATTGCGATCAGCGTGAACATGTTGGTGGAGCGATTGACGATGGACGTCCAGCCCCGCTGAAAAAATGGCGCGCCGCCCCACAGCACCACCGGCGTGGCCAGCAGCAATTCGATCCAGGGCTGCCAGCCTTCCGGCAGCAGCCTTGGCACGCCCGGCAGCATGTGGCCCATCGCGATCACGAGCAGCGGAGCGGTCAGCGCCAGGCTGATCCAGAAGCGGCGCGTCATGTTGCGCAGCTCGGGATTGTCTTCTTCCTGGGCAGTGACGGTGCGCGGCTCCAGTGCCATGCCGCAAATCGGGCAATTGCCCGGCCCCGGCCGCACAATTTCCGGGTGCATCGGGCAGGTGTACTCCACGTGCGTTGCCGCCACTGGCATCTCGGGCTCGAGCGCCATGCCGCAGCGCGGACAGGCCCCCGGCCTGGGCGATCGCACCTCCGGACACATGGGGCAAACGTAGGCTCCCTCGGCGGAAGTCACAGCCACAGATTTCGCCGGCGCACTTTTGGCCGGCGGCGCCGGAGCTATGCTGATCATGTGCAATCCCGAGCCGGGCGCAGGACGCGGTGCCAGGTAGTCCTCAGGACGGGCGCGAAACTTTTCCAGGCAATGGGCGCAGCAGAAGTAGTAGGTCTTCCCGGCATGATCCATCTTGTGCCTGGCCGTGGAAGGTTCCACGCTCATTCCACAAACTGGATCTTTCACCGTGGTCGCGGATTTTGGGGAATTTTCCATAGGCTTCGCGAAACTCGGCCCAACCATATTAGATTCATTCGCTTATATAATCGATTGTTGTATCTTGAAACCTCGAGCCGAATGAGGCAGGACTGCACACGGACACTATCCAGGGATATTCCGTGGCGTAATGCACTGGCCGGATCCAGGAAAAGCCAAATGACGCAATTGGAAGTAGCGTACCGCTACCACACTCCTCCCACGCAAGCCACCATACGGGCGCTCGACAGCATGCGCGAAGTTTACGGCGTCCGGTGGATTGCGTTCGACGAAGCGGAGCGCACGGTCCGCGTCGAGTTCGACGCTTCGCGCCTCAAGGAGCCGGTGATTGCAGCCTTGTTGCGCCGGACCGGGCTCGACCTGGGCGAACAACTGATCCTCGCCTAAAAAATCCTCCAGTTCCATCCCCCTATAGAGAGGCGCACGGCGCTGGGAAAGATGTTCGGGATGGACGTCAGGGGATGAATGTTGGAGGAAGGGCACGACGTTTGGGAAAGGCACGACTTCAGTCGTGCCGCTAGGTCGTGAGATTTAATGGCGCTTAGAGCCTGAGGTCCGCTGTTCCAAAGGACGGGGTTCTTCCCAATTACAACCCCACATCTCTAACCTGGGAGGATTTGATGGGGGGAGGGCTGTGACTTGCGGAAATGCAAGGGGCGCTCAAGAAAACCTCTGGCCGAAGTTTTTTCTCTGGAGCGCCCCGTTGCGCGCCACTTCGTCTGTTGAGCGTTAAAGCATCCCCGCTGCCACTCTCAAGTGGCTGAAAACGCTCGACCCAAATCTTCCGTAATCGAGTAGGAATTGCCCCTTAGGGGGAAAGTTTTACGTTGAGCCGGGCCCGTGGCACGAACCCTGCCGAATCCTGTGGAAATCCTTCAAACCCATTGCCAGTGGCCCGTTTTGCCATAATTTGTGTGGGTCGGACACTCCTGTCCGACCCACACCAGACTCCTTACCGCCCCAGCGGCGCACCCGGCAGATGCTCCGCCTTCCAGCGCATCGCCGCCGTGATTCGGGTGCGTCCGCTGGGATGATCGAAGAAAATAAATTCCTCAATCGGCCCCGGATCCATTTTTCGATATTCCCCCAGCATCAGATCGACTTCCGCCTCTCCATCCGGCTGCTGGCTGGCATTGATGCCGTACAAGTCGGCTTCGTATTCCATGGTGCGAGTGATGGTGTTATCCAGCGGAGTGGTCACGAAGGAAAAAACTGAGAGCAGCAAAACCGCCAGCGGCACAATGGCCAGGTCGGTGATTCCCCTGATTCCCCACTTTTCTGACCAACGCGCCAACCCGGCCTGGAGCCCCCAATTCAAAAACGCAAACGTGATGACGATGACGATCCCGTTGAGCACCAGTCCCTTGAACACATGGTTCAACACGTAATGTCCCATTTCGTGGCCCATGGTGGCCTCGATTCCCGCCAGCGAGCAGCGCTTCAGCAGATTGTCGTTCAGCGAAATCCGCGTGGTCCCGGCAAAGCCGCTCACGTTGGCGCTCACCCGGTTGGACTGGCGCGAGGCGTCAAATTCGTACACTTCGGTGGCGGGAATCCCGTTGGCGCGCGCCAGGCTCAGGATCGGCACTTTGAAGCGCGGGTCTTCCAGCGTGGTGTACGTGTTGAACAGGGGAGAAATAAAGACCGGCGCAATCATCACCACAAAGGCGGTGAATCCTATCACCACGGCGCTTCCCCATATCCACCAGCTCCTGCCCAGCCGCCTGACTACGCCGAACAAGAGCGCGATCAGCAGGGCGCCCAGCACCACCACCAGCGCCAGCCCGACCAACTGGTCGCGCATCCATTCCCAAAAGGTCTGATTGGAGAGGCCGTACTTGTGTTCGCGAAAATAGCCCTCATACACGGTCAGGGGAAAGACGATCACGGCAAAGAGGACGACGAACTGCAGCCAGTACAGCGCCGATTGCAGCGGTTTGAAGCGAATCAGCCGCTCCGCCAGATCGCGCATCCGCGCCGACCAGCGAAAGCGCAGCATCATCCCCATCACAACCACGGTGGAGAGAAAGTCCCACAACAGAAGCCAGTAGCCGCCTTCAAAATAGGCGTCAGAGCGGGCGCGCTGATCGGGAGGGATCCGGGCCAGATAAGCATCCACCGCGGCTTTTACGTCAAACGGCTGCGCGGCTGCGACACTTTCTCTCCCAGCCGTCGCGCTGGCCGGAGGCGCCTGCGCGCAAGCTGATGGGGCCATCCAAGTCGAGAGCAGAAGGGCAAGAACAAGGACTGCCAGAAGAAACACGGACGAAAGCCCTGCTCGTTGGATCCAGTGCACGCTGCCCCCGGTGGCGGAAATCACACTCCGCGCCGGGGCATCTTATCAAGAACTCAGGCTTTCGCTATAATCGGAGTCACTGCCGGTCACACCGCATCGCGCCCTTAGCTCAGCTGGATAGAGCGTCTGGCTACGAACCAGAAGGTCGGGAGTTCGAATCTCTCAGGGCGCACCATGCCTCTCATACATTTACGCTACATTTTTGGTTTTTGGCATCAGCTGGAAAAATCCCCGGTGTGCCCTGGTGTGCACCCTCAGAGTCTTCCCCGCATCACCAAAGTCACCCCGCCATCGAGAAGCTCCCGTCCGCCGTGCTATACTGACGTTGCGTCTAATACCACGGTTGTGGTGCGGTTGCTCTGGTTTGTACCTGAATTCCCGCCTAATTTGTCTCCGTAAGTCTTCGGCGTAAATACTGGCAAATGCTGGTTGCTGCCCGCCCCAGAAGCTTCGTGTGCGCGCCGCCTTGCTTCCGCCAACAGAAAAAGAGAAAAAACATCAATGCAGAGTTTTTCAGAATTACCAATCTCCTCTTATACCCAGGAGAGATTGTCGTCCCTTAACTTTTCTATCCCGACCCCGGTGCAAGCCGCGGCCATTCCGCAGGCCCTTGCCGGCAAAGATGTGCTCGCCACGGCCCAGACCGGAACCGGCAAAACCCTGGCCTTCCTGATTCCGATCATCGAGCGCCTGCTTCAGCCTACAAAAGCGGATTCCGGAAAATCTGGAATCGCCGCCCTGGTGCTGGTTCCGACTCGTGAACTGGCCATGCAGGTGGTCGATCAGTACAACGCCTTGCTGGGCACGAAACTGTCGCCCGCGGCCCTGGTCGTCGGCGGCCTGGCGGAAGGAAACCAGTTGACTGCGCTTCGCAGGGGAGCCCGCATCGTAGTGGCCACTCCTGGCCGTCTCGAAGACTTTCTCGATCGCCGCCTGATCGGTTTCCAGAGCCTCCAGGTTCTCGTGCTGGATGAAGCCGACCGGATGCTGGACATGGGATTTCTTCCAGCGCTGCGCCGGATCGCAAGAGTTCTTCCTAAAGATCGCCAGACTCTGTGTTTCTCGGCCACGCTGGAAGCGTCGGTCGCCCACCTGGTCAGCGATTACACCCGGAACCCGGTGCGCCTGGCCTTCGGCTCCACTTTGAAGCCCTCGGAGAACGTCCGCGTCCAGGCTTTCGAAGTTGATAGCGACCGCAAACAGGAGACGCTCCACCGCCTGCTTTCAAAAGAAACTGGCCGCTGCCTGATCTTCGCCCGCACCAAGCGCGGCACGGAGCGCCTGGCCCGGAACCTGAACCGCGAAGGATTTGCCGCCGCCATGATTCACGGCGACCGTTCGCAATCGCAGCGCACCGCGGCCCTGACGGGATTTCAGCAGGGACGCTACCGCATTCTGGTGGCCACCGACCTGGCCTCGCGCGGCATTCACGTGCAGGACATCGCCCACGTCATCAACTACGACCTCCCCGAGGTGGCGGAAAACTTCATCCACCGCGTGGGCCGCACCGGACGCGCCGGCGAACAGGGAGTCGCTTCGACACTCTTCGGCCGGGAACAGCGCTCCGAGCTGCACCAGTTGGAACGCACCCTGGGCATCCGCATGGAAAGAATGCAGGCCGACGACATTCCGTTAGGAAAACCACCCCGCATCCAGGTCCACATCGATCCCGCCGAAGCCCTGGCTCGAGGGAGGATGGCCCGCCTCCCCGGGGAAATCCTGCAAGTCCAGATGGGAAGCTAACGCCGCCCACGTAGGGGCGGAGCCTGTCCTGAGCGAAGTCGAAGGATGTCCTCATCTGCCCATCCTCACCTGCCCAGCGGAGCGAAGCTCCGCCAATCCCGCAAAATTAAACTGAACTCCCGCCCCGGACTCTCCGTACATAACTGGGATGGCGAAGCTCCGCCTGCTCTCGATTCTTTTCCTCGCCGCCGTTTCCATGCCGCAGGCGAAAGCGGACGAACCTCTGACCGCGGACGCCATCATGGCCCGCGTAGCCACCAACCAGGACAGCAGCGAAAAGCTGCGCAGCCAATACATCTACCAGCAACATGTCCAAATCATCGCCAGAAAGACCAACGGCAAGGTCGTGCGCGAGGAGACCGCCGATTACCGAGCTGTCCCCAAACCCGACCATACCGACAAGACCCTACAGCAAGTCACCGGCCGCTACTGGCACAAGGGGAAGTACGAGGCCATCAGCGGCGAGGCTGAGCCCGAGACTGACGGCATCGACGGAGAACTGATTCACGACTTTCGCGAAGACCTCATCAACGACAAGTCCAAAGACGGTCTGGCCCGAGGCCTTTTCCCGCTCACCACGGGCCAGCAAGAAAACTACAAATTTCACCTGATGGGTCAGGAACCATTCGAGGGCCGCCCGTGCTACCACATCGCTTTTACTCCGAAGGGCGAGGATGAAACGGATTGGGCCGGCGAGGCCTACATCGACGCCCAGGAGTTTCAGCCGATGTACGTCTTCACCAAGCTGGCGCGCCGTCTGCCCTTCGGGGTGCGGACGTTCCTGGGGACAGATCTTCCCGGCGTCGGATTTGCCGTCCACTACCGCAGGCAGGAAGATGGAGTCTGGTTCCCGGTCAGCCTGGGTAGCGAATTTCGCATTCGCGCGCTCTTCTTTTTCAATCGCAACATGACCGTGTCTCTGGAAAACAAAGCCTTTGAACACACCCACGTGCAAACGAAAATCGTAGGAGCCACCCAATAAGCAGTGTGGGCCGGACACTCTTGTCCGACCCGCACAGAGGCCGGTTCCCCGTATAATTTTCCCGACACTATTTCAGGAGGCAGCGATGGCGGGTGGGGCGGACAGTTTCGGGGAGTTGAAGCAGCGCCTGCGGGCCAGTTGGATGGCCGGCGACTTTGGAGAAATTGCAAAGCTGAACGTCCGAGAAGGAGAGGGCTTCATCCAACGCATCAATCTGAAGCCTGGAATGAAGGTCCTGGACGTGGCCTGCGGCACCGGAAACCAATCCATTCCCGCCGCCCGCGCGGGGACGGAAGTCATCGGCCTCGACCTTGCCCCCAACCTTCTGGAGCAGGCCCGCAAACGCGCCGCTGCTGAAAATCTGAAGATCGAATTCATCGAGGGTGATGCCGAGAAGCTGCCCTACGACGCTGCCCGCTTTGACGTGGTGATGTCCATGTTCGGAGCGATGTTTGCGCCGCGTCCGGAGGTTGTGGCCGCGGAACTACTCCGCGTCTGCCGCCCCGGCGGCCTGATCGCCATGGGAAACTGGACCCCGGAAGGCTTCGTTGGCCAGATGTTCCAGATCACGGCGCGGTACGCTCCGCCTCCGCCCGGCATGCTGCCGCCGTCGCTCTGGGGAGTGGAAAAAGTGGTCACCGAACGTCTGGGAGGAAAAGCTCGCCTCGAAATGACCAGGCGCGAACTGCTTTTCGATTATCCTTTTGCACCGTCCGAGGCTGTCGCCTTCTTCCGCAAGTATTTCGGCCCCACCCAAACCACCTTCGCGCGCCTCGACGAGGCTGGTCAGCGCGCCCTTGCCGACGAACTCACCCAGCACTGGATTAGAAATAACCTGGGCGACGCCAATCGGACCGAAATAAAAGCGGAGTACCTCGAAGTGCACGCGGTGGTCGTTTAGCCGGTCCGAGCGTGTCACTTCCAAGCTCCGCTTGGGCGGGGATTTTCACGGGACACGACGGTTCGTCCTAAGCGGCCGTCGTGGGATCAATGGTCACACCGATTTCCGTCACCCTGGTGGCCGGAAAGCCGCTCAGGTCCGCATGCCGGCGGATGAGCTCTTCATCCTTGGCCAGATACATGCAGTACATCTTGTTGGCCGTGACGAACGACTCCAGCCACTGAATATCCGGTCCCAGCTGGCGCAGCACCTGGTTCGATTTGGCCGCACCCTGCTGCAACTGTTCCCGCTCCAGACTCCCGATTTTCGGGATCTCGCGCTCGATCATGTATTTCTTCATTGCATCCTCCATTAGGTAGTCGTCAGTCCCCGGTCGTCAGTCATGACTGTCGCCTCCGGGGGAATGGCTGAAGACAGAACGACTGACAAATGACAACCGGTAACCGGCAACTGACGATTGACGACTGCCTTCGTTATTCTCCGAGAGTAGTGACAAAAGACCCTTGCCACAAGATGGCAGATTTGCCATTATATGTATGTGATTACGCCATCTCCTTTTTGTCCTTCAGGAGAAGAAGAGCTATGACTGACGTCACAGTCCTGTTTCTCGACGGAACTTTTTCTTCTACCGCGATCGGCCCGATGGAGGTCTTCCGCCATAGCGGTTCGCTCTGGAACGTTCTCACCGGCAAGCGGGCAGATCCCGGGTTTCGCGTGACTACCGCCTCGGCGGATGGACGCGCAGTGCGTTGCGACGGGGATATCAGGATCCAGCCCTCCGCCGCGCTTGCGGATATTCGCAGGACCGACCTGATCTTCATCCCGTCCAGCGGCATCAGCCTGGACGACGTGGTCGAACGCAATGCGGCGGTGGTGCCCTGGCTGCGGCGCTGGCATAAACGCGGGGTTGCGATTGCCAGCGTGTGCTCCGGTGTGGGGCTGGTTGCAGCCACCGGTCTGCTCGACGGCAAACGCGCCACCACACACTGGGGATTGGCGGAACGCTTTCGCGAAAAATATCCCAGGGTGAAGTGGATGCCGGAGTTGATGGTAACCGAAGACCACGGCTTCTACTGCGGTGGAGGAGTAAACGCCGCGCTCGATCTGAGCCTGTACCTGGTGGAGCGATTCTGCGGCCATGAGATCGCCATGCAAAGCGCCAAGGCGCTGCTCATCGAAACCTCGCGCGCCTGGCAGGCCGGGTTCGCCATCGTCCCCTTGAAGACCGATCATTCCGACGACAGCATTTCCAGCGCCCAGGAGTGGCTGCACCAGAATTTTCACCAGACCTTCCCGCTCGAGGCGCCGGCCCGGCGGGTGGGCATGAGCCTGCGCAATTTCGTCCGGCGCTTCAAACACGCCACGGGAGACAGCCCGCTGATTTACCTGCAGAAGCTGCGAGTCGCTGCCGCCAAGCGCCTGCTGGAGAGCGACCATCGCACCATGCAGGAAATCAGCGACGCCGTCGGCTATCAGGATCCGGCCTATTTCCGCAGCCTCTTCCAGCGCCACACCGGCGTCTCCCCCAGCGCCTACCGCAGAAGATTCGGAACCTAGTGGAAGGTGAACCGGCGCACGCGTAGAAACGGTGCCCGCGTGGGGACGGGCGCCCTCGCCCGTCCAGGCCGAGCAAGGCTCGGCAAGGTTTTGTGAAACTGTCCGGCTAGTGAGACCCTCCGTGAACATCTCGCAATCTGGACATCGCGCTCCGCCGCAGCGTACCTTGGAATTATGGCAACCTCCGAAGCCGGCCGCTTGAAAGACCGGCAATTCGCGCGCATCGCCCGAGCCCTGGCCGAACCGCGGCGCTACCAGATCCTCAAGGAGATTGGGGCCTGCACCCGGTCGATGCCCTGCACCGCCCTGCTTAAGAACCACCAGGTAAGCGCCGCGACCATGTCTCACCATCTCAAGGAGCTCGAAACCGCCGGCCTGATACAGATCATCCGGGAAGGTAAATTCGCCAACCTCAGCCTGCAACGCGATGTCCTGCGCGCCTACCTGGCCCGACTCTCAAAAATCTAGCCCGCGTACCCGGGTAACCAGAGGTCCACGTCCAGAACAAATTCGCATCCTTATCGATTCGATGGTTATCTAACTGTCTAAGTTACCCAACAAGGGGACTGGAGACAGACATGAGCGAACTTACAGGCAAGGTGGCAATCGTAACCGGTGCTTCGAAGGGCATCGGCGCAGAGATCGCAAAGAGTTTAGGCGCGGCGGGGGCGGCAGTGGTAGTGAACTATGCCTCCAGCAAGGAAGGAGCTGACCGCGTGGTCGCCGAAATCACCGGCAAGGGCGGTAAAGCCATCGCCGTTCAGGGCGACGTGTCGAAGGCTGCCGACGTGCAAAGGCTTTTCAAGGAGACCAAAAAGACCTTTGGCTCATTGGACGTGCTGGTCAACAACGCCGGCGTGTACAAGTTCGAACCGCTCGAGGCGGTGACCGAGGAGGAATTTCACCGTCAGTTCAACACCAACGTTCTGGGCCTGCTGCTGGCGACGCGCGAGGCAGTCAAGTATTTCGGGACCCAGGGCGGAAGCGTGATCAACATCGGGTCGGTGGCCAGACGGCTCACGCCGCCCACTTCATCGGTTTACTCGGCCACGAAAGGTGGGGTGGACGCGGTCACGGCCGTGCTGTCGAAAGAGCTGGGACCCAGGAAGATCCGGGTCAATTCGATTAACCCGGGCGGAGTCGAGACCGAGGGCGTCCACACCATGGGCATCATCGGCACCGATTTCCAGAAAGAAATGATCGCAGCCACCCCGCTGGGACGATTCGGCCAACCCGATGACATCGCGCCCATCGCGGTCTTCCTGGCGTCAGAAAACTCAGGATGGCTGACCGGTGAAACTCTGCTCGCCTCCGGCGGCTACCGGTAAATGGCGGCGCCGCAGCTCACGTGGGACGGGCGCCCTCGCCCGTCCTGGCCGAGCCAAGCTCGGCAGGATTTCGCCGTGACCAAAGGAAGGGCTGAGCCCAATACGCTTAGATCATGCTGAGCGTGACCGTCACCCACTTACCGGTTGCAATGGTTGTGACCAGTTTGATCACGTAGCGAGGTTCTTTTGTCACCCAGAAGATGCTGTGGCTCTGGTTGGCATAGTTCCCTTTCGGTATCAACCGACACCGGCTCCACCTTCACATTCTGGCGCGTAATCCACCTCATGGCGCGCCCCCCGTTCGATGACAAGCTCCGGCATGCCGAGAGGAGTTGCCCCATCAGCCTTCACACCCATCATTTCTCACTTGGTTGCGACCCGGCTCAACGCCGCCTTGATTCCTTCCGCAACCGATGCAGAATTCCCTACCGCCCAGAAATGCATGAAGAACAGACGCGGTTCTTCCGTGAGCATGTGGCTGTGCAAGGCCGTGACCCGCACATGATTCTGCTCCAGCGCTGAAATCACGGGATTCACCTCTCCGGCGGTGAGCACGAAGTCACCCGTCGTGGCTACCCTCCCGGTATCCGCCTCCTGGAAATTAATCGACTCGGCCACGCCTTGCGCCGGCACCAGGTTCATGCCGTTCATGGACAATGCTTGCTGGCGTGGCAGGCCATAGGAAAGCACTCCACCTTTGAAGGTCCCCTTTCGCCCCAGTGTGTCTTCAACGATCTTTACCCAATCGGGGGGCGATGCGGGCTCGACCGGCACGGCCGCAGGCTTCCCCAATGGAGTCTTGGAAGCGGCCAGCGCCGCTTGCAACGAGGTCGCCAGCTGGGCTGCGGGCCCATGCCCCATGTAGTGCATGTACATGACATGAGGAGTTTCGCCCGTCAGATGATTGTGGACTGCTGTAATTTCGAATCCAGAGATGCGCAATTTCTCCATCACCGGATCGAGCTCGCTCTCCAGCAGGACAAGATCACCCATCACCGAGGCGCTGCTGTCGGTTCCCGCGAATGCAGCCCATGAACCCAGGGCCAGGCCGGGCTTGATGGCGAGTCCATCCACCACGACGTGCAAGTCAGTGCGCGGAAATCCAACTCTGTAAACGTCGCCCATTTTCTGGCCGGAGCGACCAAGTGCTTGGTCGATTTTCGCTGTGTCCAGGTTCTGGGCCGAGCCGGTGATTGGAAACACGCCGGCCGAAATCAGAATCAACAAAACTCGCCTTAGTAACATTTTGTCCGTCCTCCAGTTGAATTGCCCCATCGCAAACCTCCCCTCGCCGATCACTTTGCGGAGACCGCGCTGTTACAGCGCCGCAATGAGTTGCATTCCACGTTCGAGCAACTCTTTGTCCGGCATCCCCTGTTTCGCCCAGCCGTTCAACACGGCGTCTATTCCAAAGCCCTCTTTGCGGCCGAACTTCTCGTCAAACAGATCGGCATCGTGGACAATCTGTGCGATGACACCCGCCTTCCGGTCGCGAATTCGAAAGCTGCTTCGCAGGGTTTCAAAGGTGCAGTCGTCGCCCCGATGACCAAACCCTCCGCCGTGAAACATGTCAAACGGGACGGCGTCGCGGGGCACCTTATCCCCGGACGCAAATGTGAATCGGGCTTTCTTGTCGATGAAGCAGCGGATCAGCCAGGCTGAAGCCGAGCGGTCGATCCCAGGACGCGGCCGGGTGACCCAGACCCGGCCCATGTAGTCTTTCGGATTCAGGCTGGCGGCTTTTACTTCATGGGAGGGAACTGATTCGGCCTGCGCCAACATCGTACCCACTCTTTTTTGCAAGGGGCTATTGAAGAAATCGACTTCGACAATTTCCCGGAAGCGTCCCCGGATCCGCCTCAGGCGAGATGAGTGTTTATGGCGCGGAATTGCAGTGAGCTTCTGCAGTTCTTCAATCAGTTCCTCATACTCTCGCGCCCGCGTTTCGGCAAAACGGGCCTTCAACTGGGATACAGACAGGTTGTCAATCGATTGCACCATCACCACCGAGGCTTCACCACTGTATTTGCGAATCGCGGTCGCGAGCCATTCGAACCGTTCCCGAGTCCCAGAATT
>Ga0105238_10004965_pt1 | contig 13154 bp, 10 predicted proteins | sample KBSC34metaG_FD_81526 | JGI IMG/M metagenome (GOLD analysis project Ga0105238, IMG submission 81526) | Corn rhizosphere microbial communities from Kellogg Biological Station, Michigan, USA - KBS C3-4 metaG | ecosystem: Host-associated > Plants > Roots > Rhizosphere > Soil | place: Michigan, USA... | reverse complement strand
CAGGCTGGCGACCAGCGCTCGCTTGCGGCCGTAGCGGTCATCGAGGATGCCAAACACGACCCCACCTAGTGGCCGGCTGACGAATCCGACCGCGTAGGTCATCAGCGCCAGCAACACCCCACGCAGCGGCGTCGCCCCAGGGAAGAATGCCTTGTCGAACACGAGCGCCGCCGCGGAAGCGAACGCGAAAAAGTCGTACCACTCGATCACGGTGCCCACGGTGCTGGAGACCAGCAATCCCCGCAGCCCCCGCGGCACCGCCGCAACAGGGGGTGCTCCCCCCGCAAACCCAACCTGGGAGTTCATCGCCCAAGACTATAGCCCGCAGTCAGTGCGCCCCCCGACAAGTCGCACTCGCCTCAACGTCCGCACTCGCCCCAACGTCGGAACGAGCAGCAACGGACCACCGAGTGAGCCAACGTCGCACCGGTGGCGAGCCCAGCGACGTTCGGCTGGCCGCCCTGACGGCGAACCGCACCGACATTTCCCGCTACCGAGCCTACGTCAGCCGCGAAACGCACCGGTCGCGAAACGCACCGAGGTTGCGGTCCGGTGGTTCAGCGCACCCGTTCGTGGGATCGAGGTTGGAGACCCAACAGGTTGAGGGCGCCGACCGACAGTAGCGTCCGTAATACCGAGGTTGAGGTTACCGGCCGGGGGGCTGGAGTATCCGCGCACCTGTTCGGCGCGGTTGCCGATGAGAGCCTTGATGTCATTGCCACGACGAATCGTCGCTGGCGGCGTCTATTTGGTCACACGCCGCTGCACCCAACGCCAGTTCCTGCTGCGCCCCGATCGGGAGACCACCAACGCGTTCATCTATTGTCTGGCCTTTGCCGCGCAACGCACGCAGATGCAGGTTCTTGCCTTCTTGGCCCATTCCAATCATCACCACACGGTCGTCGTCGATACGCATGGCCGCATGCCTGAGTTTCTGGAGTGCTTTCATCGGCTGGCCGCCAAGCACCAGAACGCCCTCAGGGGACGATGGGAGAATCTCTGGGCGTCCGAGGCGACGTCCGTGGTCGAGTTGCTCGATACCGACGATATCCTTGCGAAGATCACCTATGCCCTGACGAACCCCGTGAAGGACCACTTGATCGAACGAGCCGATCAGTGGCCAGGCGCCACATCGTTGTGGGCCAATTTGACCGGACGCCCCCTCACCGCGAGGCGGCCGTTGCGCTTCTTTCGTAGGGACGGCGCTATGCCCGAGTGGCTAACGCTGCACTGCGACCGGCCGCCGGGGCTCGGTCACCTCACTCCCGCCGATTGGCAAGCGCTGCTCGCTGAGCGGATACGGGCGGTCGAACTCTCCACGCGCGCCGAGCTCGAATCCACGGGAAACCGTGTCCTCGGGCGCGCCCGAGTGATGAAGCAAAGTCCGGTCGAACGGCCGCAGTCGCACGAGGAACGGCGCAAGGTGAGTCCGCGCGTCGCGAGCGCGAACAAGTGGGCCAGGATCGAAGCCACGCAAAGGAACAAGGTGTTCCTGGCTACCTACCGGGCGGCGCGCGACCTCTGGAGAGCTGGGATGGCCGCGATCTTCCCCGCGGGGACATACTGGCTCAGGCGTTTCGCAGGCGTGCCAGTCGAAGGGTCCCCCGTCTGAGCGCAAGCGAAGGCCGCGAGCGGCTAGGCGCAAGTCTGCCCAGCACGGTGCGCGGGGTCGCCAGCCTGGCCGCAGGCGCCCGGAGAGAGACATCATGGTGGCGACGCATGGTTTTCCGACATCGCCGCGCTCGAAGATGCACCGACCGTCCGGTTGATGAGCAGGGGCGGCAACGCTCACCGCGAGTCGCTCAGGGAGAGGCGCGGCGTCTCGTAAACCTCGGGACTTCACGCTTCGGTCCCGCGCCGGCGTCGCGCCGGGCAACAGACATCCCGGATTTCCGCGCGTGATTACTTGACGCTTTCCCTCACCGGCGGACAATCGGCGACCGGCCATGCTGGACACCATGTTCGCGACCGAGACGATGGCCGAGCTTTCTGCGCGGCAAGGGCGGCTCGCCGACGCCATGGCCATCTACCGGCACCTCATCGCCGGCGCTGAACGTTCCGGAGAAGGCGCTTCCCCCCCCGATTCGACGCGCGTCGGGAAATGGAAAGACCGCCTCGCAGAGCTGGCGGGGAGTGGCAGTAGCGCGTCGGCAGCGCCGACCCTGACTGCTCCGCCCGAGAGCCCCGCCCCCGCCCGTCCGAACGCCGCCGAAGTCGTCGGGCAACGTCCATCGCTGGTCATTCGGGAGCCGGTCCGCTCGGGCCAGGTGATCTACGCGGAGGGCCGCGATCTGATCGTCGTGGCCTCAGTCAACCCCGGTGGGCAGGTCTTGGCCGACGGCAACGTGCACGTCTACGGCGCCCTCAAGGGGCGGGCGGTGGCCGGCGCCCATGGCCAGCGCGACGCGCAGGTCTTCTGTCTGGCGCTCGAAGCCGAGCTGGTTGGAGTCGACACCGGATACCTGCTCAGCGACGACATCCCTCCGGCGCACCGGAGTAGCGCCGCACGGATCTCCCTAACCTCGGAGGGGACCTGTATGGTCACTCCCCTCCTTGGAGGTCGGACGGTCGCGGAGAGATTGGGCCGCCGGTGACGCGACCCTAGTCGAGGCGGCGGTCGGCCGTGATGCTCGGCGAGGGAAGACTGAGTGTGCCCATCCGAAGGTCCGTGCCTGGCGCGGGCCCGCCACGGAACGTGGAGGGCAGCCGTGTCACAATTCCTGTCTGACATCGATTGCTTACGTGCGGCCAACGCTTGCCGCGAACCGAGGGAAGGAGCGCCCATGGTACCCGCAAGAGAACGACGAAGCGGAATCGGAGTTGCGCTGGTCGCGGTCTGTAGTCTTGCCGGCTGCGGAGCGGATGGCCCTGCCGCAAACGGGGGAAACGGAATGGCGGGACACGGCGGTGGTCACGGCAGCGGAGGCTCGTCGCTCGGCGGTGCCGGCGGCGGTGCCGTGGGAGGGAACGGCGGGCATGCCAGCGGGGGAACGGCCGGTAGCGGCATGGGTGGCTCTTCGCTCGGCGGCAACAGCGGCTCGGGCGGCGCCGGCTCGGGTGGAACCAACCGCGGTGGGGCCGGTGGTCTGAGCAACCTGGGTGGGGCGGGCGGTTCGGGTGGCCTTGGACCGGGAGGGAACGGTGGTGCCGGGGCGGGGGGCGGGGGGACGGGGACTGGCGGGACCGCCGCAGGTGGAACGGCCGGGGGCGGACAAGGAGGGTCGGCAGGTGGCGTGGCGAGCGGGGGCGGCGTGAACGGCCTCGGTGGCTCGTTCGGCGCAGGCGGCGGCGCGGCCGGAACAGTCACCGTGCCGCCAGGCGCGCTCCCCGGCCTGACGTTCTACGGGTGTGGCTCGCAAGACATCGTGGGCGCATGGAACGGCCACGGCGTCGCTTTCACGATGGGCACCACCGATCTCCAGCCGCTCTACCCCTTCGCCACGTCGCCCATTCTTCGAGGTGCCGCCGCACGCGGCAACATGGGCGACCAGGGTTACATATCGACCAACATCTCGGGCACCCTCGCCACCACCGTCGACCTCTTCGCCGGGTTCTCGACCTACTTCGGAGTGCTGCAGTCCCCCAGCAATTCCTACTACTTCTACGTGGGCCAAGGGGGGACCATCGTCAACGGTTACAGCAACACGCTGATGACCAGCCCCACGACGAAGGACCTTCACGCCGTCGACGGCATTCTGGGTAGCGAGGCGTGGGCCGTGGGCGCCGACGCCACCATCATCCACTGGAATGGATCCTGGCAACTCGGGACACATCCGGAGGAACCTGGGATCACCCTTCGTGGCGTCTCCGTGGCGGCGGCAAACGACGTCTGGGCGGTGGGGGACTCCGGGCACGCGCTGCACTGGGACGGCTCGACCTGGACCACCGTGGCGACCGGAACGACCGTCAACCTGAACGCGATCGTGCATGGCCCCGTGCAAAGCGGCGTCTTCACCAACTTCTTCGCGGTGGGAGACGCGGGAACGGTCCTGAAATTCAACGGCATCAGCTGGTCGGCGGTCTCGTCACCGACCACCGCTCCCCTGTATGCGGCGTGTTCATCCACGAAGGGTCTCACCATCGGTGGTCAGGGCGGCGCCTACTGGAGCTCCTTCACCAACCTCGGTTGGACGGCCTACCCGTTGAATCTGGGGATTCCTTCGACGACGCCGGCGATCGGTGCCGTCGGCGCGACCGATGTGTGGGCGGCCTTCAGTGCCGGGACGACGTCTCAGCTGTTCCACTACGACGGAAGCGCCTGGACGAACATGTCCTTTCTGCAGTCTCCAAACGTCAGCCACGTTCTGACCAGCCCGGGAGGCGCCGTCTGGTTCTACGGCTCGAATGGCGGTCAGAAATGGAAGGCGGGCAGCTTCCAGCCCGCCCCGCAGAGTCTGTTCGGGGACGGCCCGAGCACGGCCGTCTCGGACGATGAAATCTTTCTGGTGAGCACGGTGGCGGGCACGGTGACGCATTTGACTGCCACCTCCGGGACCTCCAACGGTGGACCGCCCACCACGGTCGTCGACATCACGTCGACGGCACCCAATGACGTCTGGGCCCTCGGCGCCGGAATATGGCAGTGGGATGGGACCACCTGGACGTCGCGGCCCATCACGACGCCAACGGGAACGGTAGGCGCGTTTCAACACATTCGAAAGACGTCCAGCGGCGTGTGGATCCTCGCGGAGAAGCAGTTGCTACGCTGGACCGGAACCGTCCTCGACCAGTGGGCGCTCCCCGCCGCCGTTACGGCGACCCTGAAACCGGCCGCCCAGATTCATTTCATCCCCGTCCGCGACGACGACGTTTGGTTGACCGGGCCGTGGGGCGCTTACCAGTTCGACGGCACGAACTGGACGCAACGGTCGACCGCCCAGATCCTGGACATGGCTGGAGATGCCACGCGGATCTGGGGCGTCACCGCGAGCACGATTGTGTCTTTCGCTCCCTGAAGCCTCGGGCCGCCGTCCCCGCGGCGTTCCCCGGGACGACGGCCAACGCGCTACCATGGCCCGGTGCCGGGGCCTCATCATCAGGAATGGCTCGCTCGGGTCGACGAGGCGCTGTCGCTCGAAGATCGGACCAAGGCGCGGACCATTCTCGAGGCTCTGCTCGGGGAGGTAGGTGACGAACAGCTGCGCCTGCGTGAACGGGCGGAGCTGTTGTCGCTGGCGTCGTTCGAGGGGCTGCTCATTCACGCCGACGGCAAGATCATCGAGATCAACGACCGGCTGTGCGAGATGCACGGCTACCGGCGCGAGGAGTTGCTGGAAGGCGACATCATCCGCATGTGCGTCGCACCCGAGGACATCCCGGGCGTGCTGGCGCACATGCGTGACGGCTTCCAGGGTGAGTACATCGTGACGGGTGTGCGCAAGGACGGCTCGCGCTTCCGGTCCGAGGTCCTCTCGAAGCAAGGTCTGCTCGGGGCGCGGCCCATACGCATCGGTGCCATTCGCGACGTCACCGAGCGCGAGCGCACGAACGCCCTGCTGCGCGAGAGCGAGGCCCGGTTTCGCGAACTGGCCGACGCCGCCTTCGACCTGACGCTGTTCAGCCGGGACGGCGTCATCCTCGAGGTGCGGGGGGCCTCGGAGCGCGTGCTGGGGCATTCGGCCGCCGAGCTGGTGGGACACGAGGTGTTCGAGTTCATGGCCCCTTCGGCCGTACCGGCGGCGCGACAGATGCTGAGCGAAAAGAGGCTGGGATTCATCGACGTCACCGCCATCGACGCCGCGGGGAATCTGGTCCCCACTCTGGCCGTCGTGGTGGCCGGCACGCTGAACGGCCAGCCGGTACGGGTCGCCGGCGTGCGGGACATGCGGGCCGCGCAGCGCCTCGAGGCCGAGCGGCGCGGGCTCGAGCAACAGGTTCAGCGAGCCCAGCGGCTCGAGAGCCTGGGCGTGCTCGCCGGTGGCATCGCCCATGACTTCAACAACCTGCTGGCCGGCATGCTCGGCAACGCCGAGCTGATGTTCGAGCGCGCCAAGACCACCGAGGACAAGGAGATCGCCGGCGCCGTCATCACGGCGGCCCAGCGCGCGGCAGCGCTGACCCGGCAGATGCTGGCCTACGCGGGGCGCCGCGGCCTCGGTCCCCGCCAGCCGGTCGACATCGGCCAGCTGGTGCGGGAGCTGCGGACCCTGCTGGACGCCACGCTGTCGAAGAAGGCGCAGCTCGAGGTGGTGGTCGACGAGGCCAGCACCGTCCTCGGCGATCCGGTCACCCTCGGTCAGGTGGTCATGAACCTGCTCACAAACGCCTCGGACGCCCTGGGCGGGCGGCCCGGTCGGGTCTCGGTGCGGGTCAGACGAGTCACCGAGGTTGATTCTCGATGGGATCAAGCCCAGGGCGCGATCGTGGGACCGGGCCAGTGGGTGCTCATCGAGGTCGAGGACTCGGGAGCCGGGATGGACGATTCGACGCGGGGGCGGGTGTTCGAGCCGTTCTTCTCGACGAAGGAGCGGGGCCACGGCCTGGGGCTGGCCGCCTGTCTGGGCATCGTCCAGTCTCACGGCGGGGCGGTGCTGGTCGAAAGCGAGCTGGAACGGGGTAGCCGCTTCTCGGTCCTGCTGCCGGCGAGCGACGTGGCGGCGGGCGCCCCCGAAGCGGGCGCCCCGCGTGCCGCGACCAATCCCTGCCGCGTGCTGATCGTCGACGACGAGGCAATCGTCCGGAACCAGCTTCGGCGATCGCTCGAGCTGCGGGGATACACGGTCGTCGAGGCGTCCGGCGGGTCGACCGCGCTGGAGCTGCTGGCGGCGCGGCCCGAGGCCTTCGACGTCGTCATCCTGGACATGACCATGCCCCAGGTCGACGGGGCCGAGGTCCTGCGCCGGCTGCGCGCCGCGGGCTCGCTCGTTCCGGTCGTCATTTCGTCGGGCTACCTGGACGTTTCCGTCGAGCGACGTCTTCCCCGCGGTGAATTCCAGAGCTTCCTGGCGAAACCCTACGGCGCGACCGAGCTGGTCACCGCAATCGAACGAGCCCGCACCGCCTCCCGCCACACCGGCCCTGGCGAGCCCAACCTCGGCGAACCCAACCTCGGTTGACGGCAACCGCCCCGCCCCCAGTGGAAGGTCTGGGCCCCGCGAACCCAACCTCGGTGGGACCGGAGCAGCCTCGGTGGGACCGGAACAACCAACCTCGGTGGGCCTGGCGCTCGCTAAACCTCAACCTCGGTGGGCCTGCTGCTCGCTAAACCTCAACCTCGGTGGGCCTGGCGCTCGGTGGCCAGGCGCAATCCAACCTCGGTGGGTCCGCGAACCCAACCTCGGTGGGTCCGCGAAACCTGCGAACCATCCAACCTCGGTGGGTCCGCGAACCCAACCTCGGTGGGCCGACCTTCAGAAGGCGAAGTAGGGGCCGACGGGCGAGCCTCGGCCGGCGATGGCGGTGTAGACCGATCTCCCGAAGAAGAAGGGAAGTCCCCAGTCGAAGCCGGGAATCCGTGAATCCGTGGGAAAGCCTGGCATGGGCCCACCCAGGTTGCTGAAGGCGCTGTTCGCGGCCCTGAAGGTCGCTAGGTTGCCCACCGTGAATGGAACGGTCGCGCCGGCGCCGCCATTGACCGACACGACGGCGCTGAGGTTCGCCGTCGCCGCGGGACAGTAGAAGGCGTCGAGACCGCCGGCGCACAGCGGCAAACCGGCCAGGCCGCTGTTCAGGAAGTACAGACCGTTCGAACCGCTGTCGACGTAGCTGTTGTACGTGGTCCCGCCGGGCGGGAAGGTCGTGCCGACGAAGCCCATGTCGTCCAGCGGCAAGACGATGGCGCTGCCCAGGCCGTTGTTGGACTGCGTGCCGATCCCGAACGTCAGCGTCCCCGTGACCACCGGAGCGCCACCGGCGTCGATGCCGGGCAACCTGATGATGCTGCCGTCGTTGTCGACGGGAAAGGCCGCCACGGGGTGACTCACCTGCTGGGCGACGGAGACCGAGGTGACGGCGCAGGACTGGGGCGCGCTGCAAGCGTAGTAGAGGCCGGGGTTCGCGCGTGACGAAGCGGGCTGGGCGCACGCATCCCCACAGTCCTGCGGGAAGACGCCCACGCCCAGGATGCCGTTCGCCGACAGCGATTGCAGGTCGGTGACCGGACTGCCGGTGCACGACGAGGGGACCGCGTAGGTCTGGTCGCCGATCAGCTGGATGGGAAGGCTCGAGGCCGATTCGCCTCCCAGCTTTACGTCCGCCACACCGACCGGGCCCCAGGCGGTCCCGTCCACGAACGGGATGCACTCGGCCAGCGCATGATTGCTGGCGTTCATCAGCGCAGGCAAGGACAGCGTCACCATCGAGGAGAGCACCCGTACCCCGATCGAGCCTGTGTCGACCAGGAAGTGATCGAAGGTCTGGCAGCTGGTCGTGCCGGGGACACAGAGCGTGACCGTGACGAACAGGCCGTTGATGTAGTCGACGCCGGGCGGCCCGCTATCGACGGTGAGAGGGACCACGTTCGGGGCGGTCGCGGTCTGCCCGCCCGTGCCGGCCGGTCCCACCCCGCCGCTGCCGCCCGAGGAGTCGCCGCCGCCGCAGCCGGTAGCGAGGAGCAGCAGCGCCACCGCGACCGCCAGCCTAGTCAGGGCTACCGCCCATCAGTTCACTCTTCGAAAGGAAGCCGTCCGGTACCAGCGCGGTCAGGTAGACGTGCCCGAAGAAGGCCCGCTGGTGCCCGCCCATGACCACCACCATCCCCGGCAACGCGATGCGGGCCACCCCACGGGTGATCCGCTTGCCGCGCGTGGCGGCGATGAAGTCGTCGTAGTGGACGCCCATGACGTCGCGCAGGTTCGGCCGCCAGCCCCCCGACCAAGACACCGCGAACACCTTTCCGCCGTCGCCCACGAAATTCCGCAACCTGACACCGCTGGGCAGCGCCAGTTCGTGGATCGTGTAGTGGTCCCCGGGCATGACCTTCAGTTCGGCCTGCAGCCGCACCTGATCGGCGGCGACGACCGACACGTCGTCACCCAGCGCCGCGCGCGCCGGCGAGGCCGGCAACTGAGCGCCGAGCGCCAGCGCGGCAACGACGGAGAGTCCCCGGAGCAAGCGGCCCACGCTCACCAGACCGCTTCTGCTTCTCATCGCGAGAGCGAGTGTACCCGCCCGCGACGCGCTCCGCAGCCACGTGGCGACGCGCCCGCGCCGGCAGGCCAGCGCAGATGCGCGACCTTCGTGCCGTCGGTCACGCGCGGTCCACCTGCAGGTGGACGCACGTCAGCGGTGCAGGAGGATTCGCCCCGAGGGCGTTCGCTCGATCCAGGGGCCGACCACCGGCTTGATGGGCCGATGCTCGGCGAGCGTGGGCTCGGCCGGGCGAAAATATTCGGCGAAGCGCACCGGCGGAAACGAATCCCGCAGCCCATTGTCGAACAGCACGTACACGCTGTCCGCCGACGCCTGCTGGATGATCGCCGCATCCCCCGGTTTCCCCGCGTACCAAGCCAGTGGGCGCACCGCCATCACGAAACGCTCGCCCACGCTTGGACCACTGCCGATCTTCAATCCCATCTGACTCGACCCCTTCGAAGTTTGTTGCACTCCCGTCACCGCGGATGATCGTATTCTCGATCCGCGGTTTCAGGAAGTGCTTTGGTTCTCTTCCGACAGAGCGCATGGTTTTTTGGGTGCTTTGGTTCTCGGCGAAGGCGAAGCCGCTAGTATCGAAGACGCGTGTCCGACGTAGCAGCCAAAACCGACGCCAGCGACGCCGAGATGGCCAACGCCGTCATCCTCGGCCGTCCCCCGTTACAGCCGGGGCGCTTTCTTCGCGGTACCGACGCCCGGCCGAAGGAGGTCGACGAGCACAACGCGCCCGAGCTAGCTATGGTGGAGGCATGGGCATCGTCGAGTCGCTGAAGAAGCTGGTCGACCCCGACCAGGCCCGCCGGGAAGCGGACGGCCTTCTGGTCTCGCGCGAGTTGCCCCAGCACGAGAACAGCGGCGCCCCGCCCACCCTGTACCGGTGCCGGGTATGCGCGCACGAGGGCCCAGAGAAGGTCTTCTGCCCAAAGTGTCTCGCCGAAACGATGCGCAAACCCTGACCTTCCAGCCGCGCTCCCCCGCGCCCTCCGACGCTGGTGTGGCCACCGGCCCTCCGGGCCACCGGCCCTCCGAGGTTGAGTTTGCCGCCTCCGAGACACCGACCCTCCGAGGTTGAGGTTGGACGGGCGCACGGCACCCCACCGAGGTTGAGGTTCAGCGGGCGTTTCGCCGGGCACGCCGACCCTCCGAGGTTGAGGCAACGCCCGGGCACGCCGACCCTCCGAGGTTGAGGTTGGGCGGGTTGGGGAGGGTGCGAGTAGATTTGATGCACCGCGAGACGTCATGAACATTCGATCTGCCGGTTCGAGAGATGGGAACATGGACACAATCGTCCTGCATCTCGTTGCGCCCAGGGAGGCGGTCAGGCCTTGAGGACGCGCTGGTCCCCTGACGTGTTGCAGGCGTCCCACGGTTCGGTGGGCTGGCTCGCCACCTGGATGGCCGAGCAGCTTCTGTCCGGAGTAGCCCAGCGCAGCGATCTCGATCATGTCCAGGGTGACGCCATGTACGTCTACGGTTCGATCGGTGTCGACGTGGCGCTGACCTCGACCGGCGCGATGTGGGTCGGAGAATACGAGTTCGACACCGTCGAGGGGACGGCCGTGACGGTCGCGTGGCGCCCCGCGGAAAGAGTCGAGCGTCTCGGCTATCTCGTCATCGCCGCCCGGCGCTTCCCGGCGCTGCGCGGGCTGCTGCCGGCGCGCCCCGCAGACGCGACCTCCTGCCGGGCCTGCCGCGCCACGGGCGACTGGCACGTCTTCTCGCCAGACCGCAAGGAATCTCTCCGCATTCGCGGCATGATTTGCAAGACCTGCGGCGGCCTCGGCTGGCAGAGTCCCGCCGACGCGTAGCTCGCCATCCGCTGCGTCCGGGGAAGCGCGACTGCCCCGACGTGCTACCTATCCCTCGGCCACCCGCATCACTATCTTGCCCGGCGGTCGGGGGGAGAGCCCCTCGAGCATCTCGTGCGCCCTGCGGACGTCGGCGAGCGGCACGATCGCCCCCACCCGCGTCACCAGCGCCCCCGCATCGATCAGCTCCGCCACGCGGGCGAGCGCAGGCCTCGTCACGTGCACGAGAATGAAGCTCGCCTGCACCTCCGCCCGTCGCGCAGCCTCTTGATCCGGCGGCGCGACCGACGAGACGAGACGTCCCCCCGGGCGCAACGCCGCCAGCGCCCGACGCTGCAGCTCTTCTCCACCGACGGCATCGATGACCAGGTCGAACGAGCGCCCCGGCGCCGTGAAATCGTCGGTCATCGCGTCCATCACCACGCCAGCGGCCAGAGACCGAGCGTAGTCCACCGCCGGACCGCGATCCGACCCCACCACCTCGGCGCCGCCGGCCTTCGCCAGCTGCAAAGCGTACGCACCGACGTTGCCACCCGCGCCGAGGACGAGCACCCGCTCGCCCTGCCGCAGCTTCCCGTGATCGAAAAGCATCTGCTGGGCCGTCACTGCGACGACGGGCACCGACGCAGCCTCGATCGCAGTCAGCGTACGCGGGCTGGGCGCAATGCCATCGGCCAAGGCGGTCGCAAACTCGGCATATCCGCCCGTGAAGCGTTCGTTGGTCACGCCGAATACCGCCTGGCCCACGGCGAGCCCGCGCACCTCAGCCCCCACCGCCTCGACGCGACCGGCGATGTCCGATCCCGGCGTGAGGGGCAGAGTCTGGGTGACCTTGCTGGTGCCCGACCGCACCCAGGCGTCCCAGGGCCCCACCCCGGCCGCGAGCACCCGCACCAGCACCTCCTTCGCGCTGGGAACCGGCTGGGGCACCTGTTCGAGCTCGAGGACCTCGGGCGGGCCGAAACGATGAATGCGAGCTGCAAGCATGACGTTCTCCTGATCAGAAAGGAAGTGGCTGTTCGCTGTGCTGGATCGAGATCCAGTGCTGCGTGGTGAAGGAGTCGATGACACCCTGGCTGCCGAACCTTCCCAGGCCGCTGTTCTTCTCGCCACCGAACGGCATCTGAGGCATGTCGACGGCCGGGATGTCGTTGATGTGGGTCATCCCCGCTTCGATCCGTGCAGCCAGCCGCTCCGCACGGCCCAGATCGCGGCACAGCACGCCGCTGGTCAGCCCCATGTCCGTGTCGTTCGCCAAACGCACCGCCTCGTCGTCGTCGTGCGCGCGCAGGATGGTCGCCACCGGCCCGAAGATCTCTTGCCGGGCGATGGTCATGTCGGCGGTCACCTCGTCGAGCACTCGGGGCGGCATCACCAGACCGCGCACCGGTTCGCCCAGCAGCAACCGAGCCCCCTGGGCCTGCGCCTGCTCCACGAGGGTTGCCACGCGCTCCAGCTGCTCGCGGTTGATCAGCGGCCCGATCACGGAGCCCGGATCGCGGGGTCCCCCGTTCGGTAGCGCGCGCGCCCGCGCCACGAAGCGTTCGACGAAGGCGTCGTGAATCGCGTCGGCGACGATGATGCGGTTCACGGCGATGCACATCTGCCCCTGGTGCAGGAACTTGCCCACGATTGCCGTGTCCACGGCTCGCGACAGCTCGACGTCTTCGGTGACCAGCAGAGGGCCGTTGCCACCAAGTTCCAGCATCGTGCGCTTGATCAGCGCGCTGTCGAGCGCCAGCTTGCCGGCGCGCCGGCCCACCGCGGTCGACCCGGTGAACGACATGACGCGAGGGACGGGGTGCTGCACGAAATCGTCGCCGATCTCGCTCGAGCGCCCGGCGATGACCGAGAGCACGCCGGGCGGCAAACCAGCTTCCTCGAACAACTTGGCGATCAGCAGCCCCCCGCTGATGGGTGTCTCGGCGCTGGGCTTGACGACGACCGCATTGCCGAGCGCCAAGGCGGGAGCGACGGAGCGCATGCTGAGGTGCAGTGGCCAGTTCCAGGGGCTGATCACGCCCACCACCCCCACCGGCCGGCGGTAGATCCGGTTCTCCTTGTCCGGGTAGTCGCCCCACAGGATCCGGCCCTCGACGCGAGAGGGCAGCGTGGCGGCCTCGAGCACGCTGTTGTGGACGGCCCACCACTCGATGCTGGCCTTGATGAGAGTGCTGCCCGCTTCTCTCACCAGCCAGTCCACGATCTCTCCTTTGCGGCGTTCCATCACGCGGGCGGCCTCGAGAAAGATCTGTG
>Ga0105238_10004959_pt1 | contig 13162 bp, 10 predicted proteins | sample KBSC34metaG_FD_81526 | JGI IMG/M metagenome (GOLD analysis project Ga0105238, IMG submission 81526) | Corn rhizosphere microbial communities from Kellogg Biological Station, Michigan, USA - KBS C3-4 metaG | ecosystem: Host-associated > Plants > Roots > Rhizosphere > Soil | place: Michigan, USA... | reverse complement strand
AGACGATGGATCGCTTTGCCGCCCTGCGCGACGCAGGCCGTCTCGACATGGGCGATTTAGCGATATGAGCGCTGCACCGGTAACAGGTCACATGATGAAGGCGAGCGTCTTGTGCGACGTGCATCGTCTCGAAGTCCGCGACATCCCGCGCCCTGTAATCTCGCCTTATGAAGTGTTGATTCGCGTTGCGGCAGTCGGACTGTGCGGCACTGACGTTCACATCTTCGCGGGTCACGCAAACTACAACACAAACGAGTACGGCCAACCGATCCCGCTAGCCTTGCAGCCGCAGATCCTCGGACACGAGATCACCGGCGCCGTCGAGCAAGTTGGAAGCGCGGTGAGCGATCTGCGTGAAGGCGATCGCGTCGTGATCGATCAGGGCCTGAATTGCGTGAGCCGGCGTCGCGAAGTGCTGTGTGAATACTGCCGCACAGAAAACAGTCACCAATGTGAGTTTTATCGCGAGCACGGCATCACCGGTTTGCCCGGTGGTCTCGCCGAATTCATTGCGGCGCCGGCGGTGAACGCGATAAAGATCAATGCTTCGCTCGAAGCCTCGACGGCGGCGCTGGTCGAGCCGCTCGGCTGCATCATTCACTCGTCTGACATGGTGGCGAAGGCGCGCGCGCGTGAAAGCGAGCAGCGTCGCGTGCGGAGCGTGTTAATATGCGGCGCCGGACCTGCTGGATTGTTGTTCACTCAGTATCTGCGCCACGTGTTACGTTACGAAGGGCTGCTCTTCGTCAGCGATCCGAATGAGCGTAAGCGACAGCTCGCGAAGACGTTCGGCGCTGATGAAGCGATCGATCCGGCGGGCGCAGATCTGGTCGAGGTGGTGCACGAACACACGGGTGGAAAGGGCGTCGAATATTTAATCGAGGCGTCGGGATCAGGCGAGGTCTTTCGTTCGATGCCCGGGTTGATCTGCAAGCAGGCGGTAGTTCTGTTGTATGGACACGGTCACGCAGGAACGGATCTCAGCGTGTTGAGCAGCATACTGTTCAAGGAGCCGGCGCTCGCGAGCTCTGTCGGCGCTTCCGGCGGGTTTGAAAGCGATGGGCGTCCGGCAGTCTACAGGCGCGCGTTGAATCTGATCGAGCAAAAGCGCATTGATGTCGTACCGCTGATCACGCATCGCTACACGTCGTTTGGCGATGTCGAGAAAGCATTGTCGACCGATATACACACCGACGACTATGTGAAAGGTGTCGTTGTCCTTTGACGCGATGCTTGCATCAACTGTAGGGGCGGCCCTCCGTGGCCGCCCGTGCTTAAATACCATGTCGCCGTGTTGATGCACGACGGGTGGCCACGGAGGGCCACCCCTACAGTTCGCACGGCAGCGCCAACGAAATGAAAGTTTCTTTATTCGTCACGTGTCTTGTCGATCAAATGTGGACCAGTATCGGCGTGAGCAGCGTCGGGGTGTTGCGACGTGTTGGGTGTGAGGTTGAGTTTGATAAGCGGCAGACCTGCTGCGCGCAGCCGGCTTTCAACACTGGTTATCTTGATGAAGCGCGGCTCGTGGCCAGGCGGTTTATCAGCATTTTCGAAGAGAGCAAAGCCGACGCGATCGTCAGTCCTTCCGGCTCGTGCACGGCGATGGTCCACCATTATCCGCAACTGTTTGCCGGCGACTCCAAATGGCTGCCACGCGCCCACGCGATCGCCGCGAAGACGCACGAGCTGAGCTCATTCCTCGTGCGCGTGCTCAAGAAAGAAGACGTCGGCGCATCGTGGAATGGACGATTGACGTGGCACGACGCATGTCACGGCTTGCGCGATCTCAACATCAAATCGGAGCCGCGAGCATTGATTCGCAACGTGCGTGGCGCTGAGTTTGTCGAGCTCGAACATGCGGATTCGTGTTGTGGTTTCGGTGGGACTTTCTCAGTGAAGTATCCGGAGATCTCCGTGGCGATCCTGGACGAGAAGATCGATGCGATCGAGCGCGCTGGTGTGCAGGCTGTTGTTTCGGGTGATGCGAGTTGTTTGATGCAGATCGGCGGACGCCTCTCGCGTAAAGGATCGAAAGTGCGGGTGATGCATCTCGCGGAATTGTTAAATGAATCATCTCAGCAGTGAGACATTCAAGGAGAATGCGAAGGCGGCGCTCGCGGACGTGCAGCTTCGTGGCGCGTTGAAGAATGCCACGTCGCTGTTTGGCGAACGGCGCAAGGAAGCTGCGGCGGGTCTGCCGAATTGGGAAGATCTGCGCAGCCAGGCGCGCGCGATCAAAGACGAGGTCTTGTTACACCTCGATCGCTATCTCGAAGAGTTTGTGCGCAACGCGGAGAGTCGTGGCGCCACCGTCCACTGGGCGCGCGATGCTGCGGAAGCAAACTCGATTATCTGCGGATTAGCGACAGAGCGCGCGGCGCGCATCGTCGTCAAGAGCAAGAGCATGACGACCGAAGAGACGCATCTCAACGAGGCTCTCGAAGCTGCCGGGATGCAGGTGGTCGAAACGGATCTCGGCGAGTACATCATTCAACTCGCCCACGAGCCGCCGTCGCACATCATCGCGCCCGCGATTCACAAAACACGACAACAGATCGGCGAGCTCTTCACGGCAGAGCTAGGCATGCCGCCGACGGACAACGTGGATCAAATGACGAGCACCGCGCGCATGAAGCTGCGCGATCGTTTCGCCGCTGCCGACGTCGGTATCAGCGGCGTAAACTTCGCGATCGCTGAAACCGGCACGATCGTGATCGTCGAGAACGAGGGCAACATTCGTTTGACGACGAGCTTGCCGCGCTTGCACATCGCTGTGATGGGTATCGAAAAGGTGATACCGCGCTTTAACGATCTCGATGTGTTTCTCAAGTTGTTGCCTCGCTCGGGTACGGGGCAACGGTTAACAACTTATCAGTCGTTTATCACTGGAATTAAGCGCGCGCCGTCGGACGAGGGTCCGGACGAGTTGCATATCGTGTTGCTCGATAACGGGCGCTCGCGAATGCTGGCCCATCCGGTGACGCGCCAGTCGCTCGCTTGTATTCGCTGTGGCGCGTGTTTGAATGCGTGTCCGGTGTACCAGCAGGTTGGTGGTCATGCATACGGATCGGTTTATCCAGGTCCAATTGGCGCGGTGATCACGCCGCAGTTGATGGGGATCCAAAAGGCGGCGCAACTGCCTTACGCATCGAGCTTGTGTGGCGCGTGTCGCGAAGTTTGTCCGGTGAAGATCGACATCCCGCGATTGTTGTTACATCTTCGCGGCGAGATCAGCCCGCGCAAAGGCAGCCGCGCCGAGCGTCTCGCATTCAAGATGTGGGCTCGCGTCATGACCAGCCCATCGTTATACAGGCTCAGCTCTGTCGCCGGCCGCATATTACAGCGTGTTATGCCAATCTCACGCGCGTGGACGAAAGGCCGCGACCTGCGTCCCGTCGAGTCGAAGAGTTTTCACGATCTGTGGACCAATGAGTAACTCCGCACGCGAAGTAATCCTCGGCTCGATCCGCACGCACCTGGCTGCGAGTCCGCCCGCTGACGATCATCCTGTTACTCCTGCAAATCCTGTCATCCTGTCTAACTCAGATCCGATAACTCGATTCAAAGAATCCCTCGAAGCTGTGTCGGGCCACTGCATCATAGCCACGGATGCCACGGATGCCACGGATGTTTTAAAACAGATCCTCACGGATCTGAAGGCGCAACGTGTCGCCTACTCGGATAATCCGCCAGACAAGCATGACATTTTCGGCTTCGATGTAGGCGTCTCAACGGCGCAGGCCGCGATTGCTGAAACAGGCACGCTCGTTCTCGACAGCGCAGGGGAACGCCATCGACTCGTGTCGCTTGTTCCGCCAGTACACATCGCCATCATCAACGCATCATGCATCGTCGAAACGCTCAGCGAGGCTTTGACGCTGCTACAGAAGAAGGAAATCAGCCCGGCGATCACATTCATCACCGGCCCATCGCGCACGGCCGACATCGAGTTGACTCTGGCCATCGGCGTGCACGGCCCACAGCAGTTGTACGTCATTGTTGACGGATCAAAGTAGATGCACATCATTTCTTTCGCCACGATGGAGACGAAGTGGAGCGTGCCGCGCCTCGGCATGATCCTGGAAGTGGATGGTCACGACACCGGTTATCGTCTTGATTGCGAGAAGCTGTTTCCCGAAGCGGAGCGCCCGTCGAATCCGCTTGCGTGGTTCGACATGGATGGTCCGTGGTTCCAGAAAGCACGCGCGACGCACGATATACTGATTAAAGACAAACAAGCACTCGACGATGCTCGCGACAAGGGTTGGCTCGTTCCGAGCAGCGATGCTTACTGGTTTGCACCGGCGCCGCGTCCAGGCAAGGTCATCTGCATCGGACTGAACTATCGCGATCACGCCGCCGAGAGCAAGATGCCGATTCCCGAAAAGCCGGTCGTGTTTTCGAAATTCTCAACAGCCGTGATTGCGCCCGGCGAGCCGGTGGTCCTGCCGTCAACGAGTCAACAAGTCGACTACGAAGCGGAGCTGGCGGTCGTGATTGGCCGCCGCGCCAAGCACGTTAAAGCGCTTCGCGCCTACGATTACGTATTAGGCTATACGGCTTTCAATGACGTGACCGCGCGCGATTTCCAGTTTGGTGATGGCCAATGGCAGCGTGGAAAATCGTGTGATACGTTTGCGCCGATGGGCCAAACGATCGTCACCACCGATACGATCCCCGATCCGCACAAGCTCTCGATCAAGCTCGTGCTCAACGGCCAGACGATGCAGAACTCAAACACCGATCAACTGATTTTCGGAGTGCCTGCGTTGATCGAATTTCTATCGGAGTCGATTACGCTCGAGCCGGGAGACGTGATCGCGACGGGCACGCCTCCGGGCGTCGGCTTCGCACGCAACCCGCCGGTGTTTTTGAAGCCGGGCGATCGGATGGAAGTATTGATCGAAGGCATGGGCGGCTTGGGAAACCCCGTGGTTAGTGAATTGGATCAGTAAGAAAACCTCTTAAGGAAACAAGACATGCCTAAATTTCTTTTACTGCTGCTCGTACTTTGTATGGTGGCCAGTTGTACGAATGGCCCAGCGTCCAACAACAACGCGAAGAAGAAACTCACGATCGCCGTCATCCCGAAAGGCACGACGCACGAGTTCTGGAAGAGCATTCACGCCGGCAGCAACAAAGCCGCGGGGGAGCTCACCGCGCAAGGCACCGAAGTCGAAGTGATCTGGAAAGGCCCGTTGCGTGAGGACGATCGCGAACAGCAGATACAGGTGGTGGAAGGTTTCGCAGCGCAGGGCGTGAGCGGCATCGTGCTCGCGCCTCTCGACAATCGTGCGCTTGTCCGGCCCGTCGCCGATGCGGATCGTGCGGGCGTGCCGACGGTCATCATCGATTCGGGTTTGGAGTCGGACGAGTTCGTGAGCTTCGTCGCCACTGACAACCGCAAGGGCGGAACGCTTGCGGCAGATCGCATGGGCCAACTGCTGAACGGCAAAGGCAAGGTGCTCGTGCTGCGTTACGCGGAAGGATCCGCGAGCACGACGGAGCGTGAAGAAGGTTTCATTACACAAATCAAAGCGAAGTTTCCGGAGATCGAACTCGTCTCAACTGATCAGTACGCGGGCGCGACACGCGACACGGCGAAACGTGCGTCAGAGAATCTGTTGAATCGTTTTGGCGACGTGGTGCAGGGAATCTTCACGCCGAATGAATCATCGACGGCGGGGATGTTGCTCGCGCTTCAGGACATCGGCAAGGCAGGAAAGGTTTCGTTCGTCGGTTTCGACTCGAGCCAAACCTTCATCGACGCCATCAACGCCAACCAATTGCACGGCATCGTCGTGCAGAACCCTTTCAACATGGGTTACCTGGGCGTCCGCACCATGGTCGACAGTCTGCTCGGCAAACCAGTGGAAAAGAAGATCGATACGGGCGTCATGCTCGTGACAAAAGAGAACCTGCAATCACCGGAAGTGAACGCATTACTCCATCCGCCCCTGGACCAATACTTAAAATAATCCGGGTAATCTGTGGATAACTCTTCGTTGAATGGTTGATCTCAAACAGAATCTGAACCGCCTCGGGCCGGTGTTCGGACTGCTGCTCGTGATCGGCGTCTTCTCGTTATTAGTCGACACACCAGGCAGGCTTCTCTCACCAAACAACCTGCGCATCGTTCTCTCGCAAACAGTCATCGTTGCGATTGGCGCGATCGGCATGACGCTGATCATTATCAGCGGCGGTATCGATCTCGCTGTTGGATCGACGATCGCTTTGACCGGCGTCGTCACCGCGCTCGCCATCAACGCGGGCTTGCCACCGTCAATCGCTTTGTTGACTGGAATTGTAGTTGGCGGGTTTGTCGGTGTGATCAATGGAATCGTGATCACGCGCTTGAAGGTCGTACCGTTCATCGCGACGCTCGGCATGCTCGGCGTGGCGCGTGGTGTGGCGAAGTGGCTGGCGAATCAACAGACGGTCAACATGCCGGGCACGTGGTTGAATGAGCTGCTGGTTATGTTTCCGAAACCATCGTGGCTGCTTGTCGCGCCGGGCGTGTGGATAACAATCGTTCTCGCTGTTTGTGCGGCGATTGTCCTGCGTAACACGGTGTTTGGACGGCGTGTGTTTGCGCTCGGCTCGAATGAAGCCGCGGCGCGCGCGTGTGGCATCGCCACTGACCGACTCAAGATTTGGATCTATGGGCTGGCAGGTCTGTTGTTTGGGCTCGCTGGCGTGATGCAGATGTCGCGTTTGCGACAAGGCGATCCGACAGTCGCCGCGGGATCGGAGTTGGACATCATCGCTGCGGTGGTGATTGGCGGTGGAAGTTTGAGTGGTGGTGAGGGAAGCATACTCGGATCGATGATTGGGGCGCTGATCATGGCGTTCCTGCGCAACGGCTGCCAGCAGGTGGGTTGGCCCAACTACATTCAGGAGATCATTATCGGGGCGATCATCGTTGTCGCAGTGGCGATCGATCGCTGGAGATCGAGAACTTAGCCACAAAAGGCACAAAAAGCACAAAAAGGAGTTCGTATGATTGGAAGGTTGATGGCGGTGATTGTGGTGATAGTTTGCGCGATGGGATTCACGTTGGGACAGACATCGAGCCCGGATTGTGCTGAGATGAAGACGCGGTTGGACCGTGCGGAGACGAGGTTGAACGACTGGCCCGCGCTCGCTCGTTATCGTGAAGACAATAAGAAGACTGCGCCGCCCGCGAAGAATGAGCAGCGCGTTGTCTTCATGGGCGACTCGATCACCGATTCATGGGACGATCCCAGGTACGGCGGGTTTTTTCCGGGCAAGCCCTATATCGATCGGGGTATCAGTGGACAAACAACACCGCAGATGCTTATCCGTTTTCGCGCCGACGTGATCGACCTCAAACCGAAAGTCGTCGTGATACTGGCCGGCACAAACGATATCGCGGGCAACACTGGTCCGACTACCATCGTGGCGATCGAAGATAACCTCATCTCGATGGCAGAGCTCGCCACCGCGAATGGCATCCGTGTCGTCTTCGCTTCGGTGCTCCCCGTCAGCGATTACGAGATGCGTGACGGCAAACCGATCGTGCAGACTGTGCGCCGTCCGCCGGCGCAGATTCTCGAGCTTAACAAGTGGTTGAAAGACTACGCCGCCGCGCATCATCACACCTATCTTGATTACTTCTCCGCAATGGTCGACGACAAAGGCTTCCTGAAAAACGAGCTGAGTGACGACGGCCTTCATCCCAACGCGCAAGGCTATGTCGTGATGGCCCCTCTCGCCGAAGCCGCGATCACTGCCAGCTTGAAACGCCGCAAATGAAACGCGGATTCGCGCAGCGATCGATTAGAGCGGGGGCAAGCCCCTCTTCCTGACTTGTTCTATTCTCAGTTTGCGCAAATCGTCTAATGGAAACTTGAATCGAAAATAGAACAAGTCAGGAAGAGGGGCTTGCCCCCGCTTGTTGAAAAAAGTAACCCCGGATTTCGCGGCATAAAACAAAGAAAATAGTTGACAGCCCAAGTTCAGAAGAGTATATGTTCCGCGTTTAGACAAATTCGTTCGTCCCTTGTCACCCAAATAAACCTTAATAAAACAGGCCTGCCGTTTAGCCTGTAAATAGTTCGCCTAATTAGTCTTAATACAGAACAATATCGCCCATGCGCAAGATCAACCCACACGATTTCACGGTCGCCCGGCGCGGTACCAGCCGCGAGATCAACCGGCAAATTGCTCTTAATCTCGTTCGGACGCACCAGCCCGTCTCGCGCGCTGACCTCGCCCGGCTGATGAACGTCCGGCGCGGTGTTGCCAGTCTGCTGGTAAGCGAGTTGTTGAGCGAGAATCTGATTTTTGAGGGCGCACTCGGTGAGTCAGTCGGCCGCGGTCGCCGTCCAACATTTCTCTACATCGACTCGCGCGAGCGGTGCGTTGTCGGCGTCGATATTCGCGCGTCGCGAACTTACATTCTTGTCACCGACCTCGTCGGCCGGCAGCTCGGCGCGGTCAGTAGTTTTCAAACTAATCGCGACGTTGACGTCTTGATCCAGGAGCTCGCCCGTCGCATCAAGCAAATACTCACCGATTACAATGCGTGTGAAGGCGTCGGTGTGTCAGTCCCGGGCATGGTTGAACCGACGAAGGGCCGCGTGGTCCATGCGCCGACACTCGCCTGGCATGACGTCAACCTCCGCGATCCGCTTGCTGCGGCGCTAGGCATTCCCGTTCAAATCGAGAACTCCGGTAAAGCGTGCGCCCTCGCCCAGCTTTGGGCCACGCGCAGCGACGTTGTTGCTTCGGGAAACTCGGTCTTCGTGAGCGTCTCGGACGGCGTCGGCGTCGGCATCGTCGTCAATGGTGAGGTTTTGCGAGGTCGTCACAACACCGCGGGTGAGTTTGGTCACGTGCCGTTGAGCATCGACGGTCCAAAGTGCTCATGTGGCGCGACGGGGTGCTGGGAAGCTTATGTTTCCAACCTCGCGACTCTATCTCGTTACTTCGGGCGCGACTTGTCTGATCCTCGTCCACGTGATTCCGAGGAAGCAGGCTTCAGTATTGAAGACTTGATCGCGCGTGCGCGGGCGGGCGAGGCGAAAGCACTCGCCGCACTCAACTCGACAGCACGTTACCTCGGTCTCGGTCTCGCTTCGATCGTCAACGCCCTCGATCCCGCGCGGGTTTACATCGGCGGCGAGATCACGACGGCGTGGAGTTTGATCGAGCCGATTGTGCGCAGTGCGGTGCGCGAGCGCACGTTGACTGAGTTTGGCGGCGCGACTGAGATTCACGTCGTGCCCGCGGAAGATCATCCGCGCCTGCGCGGCGCAGTTGCACTTGTAGCCGCACCAGCCTTCGCGGCCCCGATGGTTGCTTAAAAATCCGTTTGGCGAAGCCATCTGCGTAATCTGTGGCTAACTCTTCCCTTTGGAGGTCAAGATCGATGCGAGGCTCTAAACAAATTCTGTGGTTACTGTTTCTCATTCTCATCGCTTCTCAATCCACGTTCGCGCAAACCGTTGTCGGTCGCATATCCGGCACGGTGCAGGACGCGAATGGCGCCGGCGTTCCAAACGCATCGGTCAAAGTCATCAACACCGCCAACAACTCGGAACGCACGGTGACAAGCGATGAGAACGGCTTCTACACGATCACGAATCTGCCAGTCGCCGTTTACAGGATGGAAGCAGAGGCGAAGGGCTACAAGAAAGCCCTTGTCTCGGGTCAAAGCGTCACGGCTGACGCGCGACTCACGGTCGATATGAAACTCGAAGTCGGTGAAGTCTCGGAGACGGTCGAGATAGTCGGCGCGGCTGGTGAAACCGTCAACACGACCTCCGGCGAAGTCTCGCGCGTGATCGATCAGCAGCAGGTGCAGAACCTCGCGCTGAATGGTCGCAACTACATTCAGTTGCTTTCGTTCGTGCCCGGCGTCGCGTTGCTCAACGACGATCAGCTCGAGTTGACAACGAGTCTTGCGACGAACAATCAGTCGATCAACGGCAATCGCGGCCAGACGAACAACGTCACGATCGACGGCGGCTTCAACCTGCAGTCAGGCAGCAATGCGAGCCAGATCAACAACCTCGGCATCGACTACATTCAGGAAGTCAAGATTCAGACTTCAAACTTCTCGGCCGAGTACGGTCGCAACTCCGGCGCGCAGGTCAGTCTGGTCACGCGGAGCGGCGGCAACGATTTTCACGGCAGCGCATTTGAGTTTTTAAGAAATGACAAACTCGACGCACGCTCGTTTTTCGCGCCCATCAGGCCGACACTGCGCTTCAACAATTTCGGCTACAGCATCGGTGGCCCAATCGTCAAAGACAAACTGTTTTTCTTTGGCGGTCAGGAATGGAAATACATCCGCCGTCTCTCAGCCGCACAACGCCGGACGGTCCCGTCGCTCGCTGAGCTGAACGGCGACTTCTCTTTCCGCCTCCGTGGACCAGACGGCGTCGTGGGTACTGCTGACGACGGTGTGTTGCGCGATCCGAACAATGCAGCGAACACGTGTGTTGCTCCGGTAATCAACGCGCAAGGTGTTGTGACAACGCCAGCGAATCGCACGGGTTGCTTCGGCGGCAACACCGTCGCGCTGCGCAACATCATTCCGACGGCGCGCATCACGACTGACGGCCGCGCTATCTCGAACGTCTACCAAACCGCGATCGGTCTTGCGACTGCATATACAAACGCACCCGTAGGCAACAACATCACGTTCCAGCAGCCCAACCCGCTCGACTATCGCGAAGACCTGATCCGCGTCGACTATCGCATCAACTCGAAGCACACGCTCTACGGTCGTTACATTCACGACAAGAACGTTTTGATCGATCCGTTCGGCACGTTCATCACCACGCAGGTACCGACGATTCCGAGCCTGCGCATGCGTCCGGGGACTTCGATCCAGCTATCGCACAGTTGGATGATCAGCCCGACCTTTATCAACGAAGCAAAGGCGACGGGAGCGTGGGTGGCCCAACGTATTCCACCGGATGGCGATCTCTGGGAGCGCGAGACGTATGGCTTCCAGTTCCAGCAACTGTTCCTTAACGGCGGTAGGTTCGAGAACTCGATTCCGGATACGACGATCAACGGCTTCGCAAGCTTCTTCGGCGCGGCGCGTTCGCTCGTGTCTCCGACCACTGACATCAATGCAAGCGATACGATCACGCTTGTGCGCGGCAACCACACGCTCAAGACCGGCCTGAGCATCACGCGCAATCGCATCGATCAAAACGCGCGCACGACTTACGCCGGCCAGGTCGATTTCAACACCGGCGGCAACACGCGTACATCGAACAACTCTTTCGCCGATGCCCTCCTCGGAAATTTCAGAACGTACAGCGAACAAGCTCTCGATCCGGTCGGCTTCTTCCGGTTCACGCAAACGGAAGCGTTTGTCGCGGATAGTTGGAAAGTGAATCGCAAGCTGAGTCTCGAGCTCGGCATGCGTTACCAGTTTGGCCAGCCGATCTACACGCAGGCCAACAATATGGCTAACTTCGATCCGTCGCTTTACGATCCGGCGCAGGCCGTCACGATTCTCGCGAACGGAAACATCGACCCGGCCCGAGGCGGCAATCGTCTCAATGGCATGGTGCGCGCTGGTGATGGTGTGCCCAGTGAAGAGCTCGGACGCGTGCCCGGTGGCGACAGCGCAACGGTGCTTGCCGTGCCGACTGGCGCGCCGCGCGGACTCTATGAAGGTCATCACTACTTCATGCCGCGCGTGGGTTTCGCCTATTCACCTTTCGACGATAACAAGACTTCGATTCGCGGCGGCTTCGGCATGTACTACGATCGCATCGAAGGGAATTTGATCTTCCCGTCGCTGAGCAATCCGCCTTACTCGACGAGCTCGCAGTTCCAGAACGCAAACCTGAGCAACATCACCGGCGGTTCGACAACGTTGGCGCCGTTTGCACAGATCAATGCGGTGAATCCTGATCTCGACACGCCTTATACGATGAGCTACAGCCTCAGCGTGCAACGCGAGCTGCCGCACGGAATCTTTGCTGAGGCTGCTTACGTCGGTAATCTCGGCAGGCATCTGATTCGACAGCCCGATATCAACCAGCCGACGTTCGAACAACTCCGCGCCAATCTTCCGCCAGGTCCGAACGTCAACGTCAACGCGCTGCGCCCGTTCAAAGGCTACACCGCGATCCGAATGCGCATGAGCGATTCGACGTCGAACTATCACGGCATGCAGCTCTACCTGGCGAAGCGCAAGGGCGATCTGTTGATGACGACTTCGTACACGTGGTCTAAGGTGCTGACCGATGCGAGCGGCTTCAACGATAACCCGGAAGATCCCTTCAACCGGAAATTCAACTATGGACCGGCGACGTTCGATCGGCGTCACGTTTTCGCGCTCACTTACACTTACAACGTGCGGATGTTTGCACGCTCGCACGGCTTTGTTAAGGCGGTGCTCGACGGTTATGAGATCAGCGGTGTAACGCGTTTACAATCAGGTCCGTACCTGACGGTTACGGGAACGGCGAACTCGGTGTTTGGAAATCGTCGCGCCGATTGTATTAGCAGCGAGACGCTGTTCGAGGACGGCGAGCGTGGTCCAAACAACTGGGCCAGGCGTGACGCGTTTGCGATTGCGCCCGACACGCGCCGAGGCACTTGCGGCGTCGGCACGCTCCTCGGTCCGGGCGCGCAGACGTGGGACTTTTCGATCCGTCGTAACTTCGGGTTGACGGAGCGGTTCAATCTGCGGTTCCAGGCTGATATCTTTAACGCTTTCAACCGGACGAATTTCCGCGACCTGGACAGCAATCTCAGTAATGCGGCGTTCGGGACGATCTCGACTTCCGGACCGCCTAGGAATATTCAGTTCGGATTGAAGCTGACTTTTTAACCACAGATTACACAGATGACACAGATCAGAAAAATAAAATTTGTCTTCATCTGTGTCATCTGTGGATACATGACTGTTGCCGCCCAGGCGAGTACGGTGACAACGGCCAGCTTACGCGACGACGTAAACACGTTTCTCGGCAAGGAACTCGCCGCGCACCTGAGCGCGATCAAGTCGCTCGACCCGCCGCCGGAGCAGATTCTCGGTGTGCCCACGACAGGAGAATTTTCGTGGGGCACATTTATGCGGTCGCTCGCTGCCTATTCCGAGACGACCGGCAATCGCGAGCTTGCCGGACGCGATATCGCGAAGTGGGTGGGCCAGATCGGT
>Ga0105238_10004958_pt1 | contig 13163 bp, 10 predicted proteins | sample KBSC34metaG_FD_81526 | JGI IMG/M metagenome (GOLD analysis project Ga0105238, IMG submission 81526) | Corn rhizosphere microbial communities from Kellogg Biological Station, Michigan, USA - KBS C3-4 metaG | ecosystem: Host-associated > Plants > Roots > Rhizosphere > Soil | place: Michigan, USA... | reverse complement strand
CCCGAGCGCGTGGTTGCCGGCGCTGGCGGCGATCACCCCCCGTTGACGTTCGTCGGGCGACAGCAGCAGCAGGCGGTTGCAGGCGCCGCGCTCCTTGAACGAACCCATGCGCTGCAGGTTCTCGAGCTTCAGATAGACGTTGGCGCCCGTGCTCTCGCTCAGGACGCGCGATTCGGCGCACGGCGAGACCCGGACCCGCCCGGCGATGCGGGCGCGCGCGGCTTCGATGTCGGCCAGGGTCGGGGGCGTCGCTGTCATGGCGGTCTCGGGGAGGGAACGGGCGCCGGCGATCATGGACACGCGCTGGCCGGCGTCGGCAGCGTGCAGGTCTTCGTGATGGGTGAGCACTCGAGATCGCCGAGGCAGCCCGGGCCGCTCGTCGGCTCGCACGCCGCGCGCTCCGAGCCGAGCGCGACGCAGGTCGAGCCCAGGCACTGCGCGTAGCCGAGGCAGGTGCGCTGCGCGGGATCGCAGGGCTCTCCGGGCGCGCCCCGGCGTGTGCAGACATGGGTGCTCCTGTCGCAATAGTCGAGGAGATCGTCGCACGCCTGAGGAGCGCTGATCCCGCTCGCGACGCACGGAGCCCCCCTGGCCGCCACGCGCCGACAGGTCCCGTCGGACGAATCCAGCTGGCAGAAGAGCGGCGGCGCGCACGCGCCGAGCGCGCTGCAGGGGCTCCCCTCCACCGTCGAGGGCGTCATGCACTTGGCCGGGGCCGACGGTGGGTTCGCAGCGCAGACCGTCCCGGTCGCGCAGATCTGGTCCCGCGACGACGCGACGCAGTCGGCCCCCGCCGGCAATATCGTCTGCGGCGGAGAGCAGGTGCCCGCGCAACACTGGTGCGAGGGGGCGCACGTCGCATCGGCCGCCATACACCGCTGGCTGGAACACTGAAACGAGTTGAAGCAGGCGCCGCCGTTGGGGACGGTGCCGGTGAACGTCCGGCTGCAATCGGAGGGCGGCGGCGGCCCACCGGCCCGCATGCTCTGCGTGCACCCGGAGGCGTAGAGCTGGGCGAGGGCATCGAAGCTCTGGATGCAGCGGGCGGCCTCTGCGGCGTCGTAACGGACCTTGCCGGCCGCGATGTCGACCTTCACGGTCTGGTAGTCGGTGCCGTCGGCGATCATGGTCGCCTGACAGGCGCTTGGGTCGGGCAGGTTTCCGCACGAGACGTTGACCTTGCAAAGCGCCGCCTGAAGGCTGGACAGGAGGTCGTCGAGCGTGGGCATGGCGCCGTTTCCGCCTCCGCGGCCCGCCTGGCCGCCGCCGCCGTCCGAGTGGGCGCTTCCGCCTCCACAAGCCGACCATGCGATCGCCGAGATGAGCATCGCTGTGACGACGGGGCGGTCATGCGAGAGCATGTCACGATGATAAGCCTCGTTCGACGCGACCGCCGCACGCGAGCCTGGTCCTGCTCCGCCGGCAGATCCGAACACGCCGGGACGAAGTTCCCGGGGCGCGCGCGGCGAGCTCGCGCTACCGTGGCGACGTGACCCCCGACCACGATCGCGAGCTCGCCTCCATCATCGACCATACGTGCCTGCGCCCGGAGGCTGTGCCGGAGGAGATCGACCGCCTGTGCGACGAGGCCCTGGCCTTCGGATTTCGCACCGTGTGCGTGCAGCCTTGCTTCGTCGCGCGTGCCGCCGCCCGCGTGGCCGGATCGGCCGTGGGGGTCGCTTCGGTCATCGCGTTCCCGCATGGCGCCGCCACCACCGACGCGAAGGTGTTCGAAGCGCGACGCGCGCTCGCCGACGGGGCGACCGAGCTGGACGTCGTCGCCAACCTGGGCTGGATCCGCGCGGGAGCGCCCGCTGCCGCGCGCCTCACCGCCGAGATCGATGCCATCGTGAAAGCGGCGGGCGCCGGGGCCGCCGTCAAGGTGATCCTCGAGACGGCGCTCTTCTCCGAGGCGCAGAACGAGGCCGCCGCGCGCGCCGTGATGGCGGCCGGGCCGGCCTTCCTCAAGACCTCGACCGGCTTCGGCCCGGGCGGCGCCACGGTGGCGGACGTCGCGCTCCTCCGCCGCATAGCCGGCACGCGCGCGGCCGTGAAGGCCTCGGGCGGAATCAAGACCCGCGACCAGGCCCTCGCGTTTCGCGCCGCGGGTGCCGATCGCCTGGGCGCCTCCGCCTCGATTGCCCTCGTGACCCGCCTCACGGGTGATCCAACCAAGTGACGCGCTCCCGACGCTCGGCTCGGCCGGCCTCGCTCGCATTTCCTCACGGCACCGGCTAAGGTGCCTCGTCGTCCGGTCGCAGGGTTCTGGCCGCGTCGAAACATTGCCGAAACAGGCCATGATGCAAGCTTCGCTTCAAGTTTCCGGCGGCTAGGTCCGCGGTTCGTGCCTCGATGAACATTCCTCCGGGTGCCCCCTCACGATCGGGGCCCTCCTCCTCAGGTATCTCGGTCTCGGTGCCTCACCCGATCCCGCCCGTCGCGCACGTCTCTCACGGCGGCGCCAATCAAGCCCGCGGCTCCGACCTGGCGAAGCTCGCCCTCGGAGCGCTCGGCGTCGTCTACGGTGACATCGGGACCTCACCCCTTTATGCGATCCGCGAGTGCGTGACCCCGCCCCATGGGGTGGGCGCCACGCCGGACATCATCCTCGGGCTCCTGTCCCTGATGTTCTGGTCGCTGACGCTGGTGATCACGGTGAAGTACCTGCGCTTCGTCATGCGCGCCGACAACGACGGAGAAGGGGGCGTGCTGGCGCTCATGGCGCTGGTCGCGGCGCCGGCCCAGGTCGACAAGAAGCGGCGAGGCGCGGCGGGCCTGGCCATGGTCGGCCTCTTCGGCGCTGCGTTGCTCTACGGCGACGGCATGATCACGCCGGCCATCTCGGTCCTCTCGGCGGTGGAGGGCCTCGAGGTCGCGACCCACACACTGCAGCCGTACATCGTGCCCATCACCTGCGCGATCCTGATCGGGCTCTTCATGGTGCAAAAGCGCGGCACCGGCGGCATCGGCGCCGTGTTCGGGCCGCTCACCTTGTGCTGGTTCGTGGCCATCTCCGCTGCCGGCCTTCCGTGGATCTGGCGCCACCCCGAGATCCTTCGCGCCGTCGATCCGCGCCATGGCGCGCGGTTCCTGATGCACCACGGGGTTCACGGGTTCCTCTTGCTCGGCTCGGTCGTCCTGTGCATCACGGGCGGCGAGGCCTTGTACGCCGACATGGGCCACTTCGGCCGGCGCGCCATCAAGGTCGCGTGGTCGAGCGTCGTCTTCCCGGCGCTGCTGCTCAACTACTTCGGGCAGGGGGCGCTCCTGCTCGAGCGGCCCGACTCCAAGAGCCCGTTTTACGACATGGTGCCGGGCATGTGGCTCTATCCGATGGTCGTGCTCGCCACCATCGCGACCGTCGTCGCCTCGCAGGCCCTGATCTCGGGCGCGTTCTCGCTCACGCGCCAGGCGGTCCAGCTCGGCTACGCGCCGCGCGTGACGATCGTTCACACCTCGAGCAAGACCGAGGGGCAGATCTTCATCCCCGAGGTGAACAGCTTGTTGATGGTGGCCTGCCTGGCGCTGGTCATCCGCTTCGGCGCTTCGTCGGGCCTGGCCGATGCGTACGGCATCGCCGTCACGGGGACCATGGCCATCACGTCCATCCTGTTCTACGTGGTGGCCCGCGACCGCTGGCACTGGCCGCTGTGGAAGGCCGGATCGCTCTTGGCCTTGTTCCTGACCTTCGACCTGGGCTTCTTCGCCGCGTGCGCGGCGAAGATCGCGAGCGGCGGCTGGTTCCCGCTGGCCGTGGCGGTGGTCGTGTTCAGCGTGATGACCACCTGGAAGAAGGGCCGGGCGGTCCTGGCGGCGCGCATCGCCTCCGAGACCCTGCCCGTCGATCTGTTCATCGCAGACATCGAGATGACGAAGCCCCACCGGGTCAAGGGTACGGCCGTCTTCCTGACCTCCACCCGGCGCGGCATGCCGAACGTGTTGTTGCATCACTTCAAGCACAACAAGGTCTTGCACGAGCAGGTGGTCCTGCTGTGCGTGGTGACCGACGCGGTCCCCGAGGTCGCCGAGGCCGATCGCCTTCGCTACAAAAACTTCGGGCAGGGCTTCTGGGGCATCACGGCTCACTACGGGTTCATGGAGACGCCCAACGTGCCGGAGCTGCTCAGCCATTGCAGCTTGATCGGCCTGCGCATCAGCCCGGCGGACACCAGCTACTATCTGGGGCGGGAGACGCTGATCCCGGTGCGGGACAACTCCCTGCCGTTCTGGCGGAAGCGCATCTTCCGACTCCTGTCGCGCAACTCGCGCTCGGCCACCGACTTCTTCTCGATCCCCGCCAACCGCGTCGTCGAGATCGGCACGCAGATCGAGCTGTAGCGCTCCCGGCTCACGGGGTCCGGGCGCACCTGAACCCGAATCCCGGGTTGTGTTGGATCGGCTCGACGTAGTTGCGGGTGGAGGGGAACAACCGCGACGGAGAGGCGCCCGGGGTGGTGTCGTTGCCGTCGGCGAACGCGCCGCCCATCAGGTCCCGGCCGGCAGAGCCGCCGGGCATCGTCAGGTAGGCGCAGTCCTGGCACGGGTTGACGTACGTCGCGTACCAGTCGAGGTTCCACTCCTGCGCGTTGCCCGCCATGTCGAGCTGGCCCCAGCGTGCCGCTCCGAGCGACGCCGTTCCCACCGGCGCGAGGCTTGCCGTGCCGGTGCAGATCCCGGAGCCTCCGGGATAGTTGCAGCCGTAGATCGCGTACTGGTTGCCGATACCGGGCGAGGCCGAGCCCCACGGGTATTGCCGCTGCTCGCTTCCTCCGGCGGCGGCGTACTCCCACTCGGCTTCGCTCGGCAGGAATCCCCCGTCCCAGATGCAGAACGCGTAGGCCTCGTACCAGTTGACGCAGGTGATTGGCAGGCTCTCGTGCGCGCCGACCGCCGGCGTCCAGGTGTCGAAGCCGGGGGCGCACCCGAGCCGCGCGTTCCAGGCGGCCGCCGCCGAGGGGCCGGTGGGGATGTACTGATCCCAGCTCGCCGAGTCCCAACCCGCCTCGTAGCCCAGCGTAGTCGCGGCGCCGCCGACGTAGGCCAACGAGACCAGCCCGAGGCCACCGTTCAAGTGCTGGTGGACGCCGCTGCCGTTCGCCGGCCGCGCGCCCGCGCCGCTGGTCACGTAGCTGACGTACTGCCTGAATCGCCCGACCGTCACCAGGTACTTGTCGAGGCGGAACCGGCTCACGCTGGCCGCGTCCGCCTGCCCCGAGGCACCGCCGCCGTAGTTCGCGTAGGTACGAAAAAACGTCCCCGCGGGCACCTCGGGACTCGAGCAGCAATTCTCGCCGCCGGCCCCGCAGTCGGTGGTCCCGGAAGCGCTGACCTGACAGCTCGGAGAGCCACAAACCCCGGCCCCGCAGAGCGAGCCACCCGGGCAGGTGTGCCCGCATCCGCCGCAGTTGTTCGCATCGCGGCTCGTGTCGACGCAGGTGGCCCCGCAGAACGTCTGTCCCGAGGGGCATTGGCAGCTTCCGCCGACGCAGCTCGAGGACCCGCAACACGGCAGGGTGGCATCGCAGGGCGCCGCCTGAGGCAGACAAGCCGCGTGATTGCAGTCGCCGCCGCCGACGTCGACGAAGTCACGCGCATGATCTCGGTGGGCATCGATGCACGCGGCCTCGCTGAGCTTCAGCAAGACGTAGGGATTCGTCGCGGACCCGGTGGCGTGGCAGATGGTCACCTTGCCGGCCGTCTCGAAGTAGTCGCATTGAGCCGCCGAGAGCTCGGAGGTCGTGGCCGGGGTCTTCTCGGCGGCGCCCGACGGACCCGCGCCGGCTCCGCCCGCGCCACGGTCCAGAAGTCCGCAGGCCGACACCCAGCACAGGAGCCCAGCCATCAACAACAGCGAGGAACGGTTCCGTTCACCATGCACGAGGCGGATCGTCGGCATCGAGGTCTCCTGGGGGCAACGAAGAGGAGGCGCGAGCATCGCGGATGGTGACTCCTCACGCAACCGAGCGATATTGCGCGACGACTCCGACGAGCTCGAGGTTCCTACGATTTGGCGCCGCGATTGACCTCGGTTTCGCCCGCGGCCTTCAGAGCATGGTCGAATAGGTCGTCACCCATCGCGAAGCCGGTGTCTCGGACCGCACCAGGTAGGGTTGGATCTCGGTGATGAAGCCGGCCTTCTTCGCCTCGAGGAGCTAGAGGTCGTTCTGCTTGATATCGTCGGCGAGATCGTTCAGGTCGTAGTTGACGGTGGTGCCCAGCCGGGCGAGCAACTGATGGAACTCGAGCTCGCTAAGACCCAGCATCCGCCCGGCCAATGCGCCGTGGATGCCGCGGAACTTGTAGAGCGCCACGGCGAGCAGCTCGAGGGCCTGGCGCTGATCGACGCCCGCCTTGGCTGCCACTTCCTCATCCAGTTCGATCTTCATCGTGCCCTCTTTCGCGCTCGGCCGGGGCTGGCAAACGCAAGCTTCGCGACGACAACCGGGCAGCGAAGCTTGCGTCGACCCGCCGGAATGATCAACGACCGATTCCGACCGCCTGGTCCGTGCACGGTGATCGCGCCCACGGCTCGGACGCGCCACGGACTATGTCCTCGAGATCGGCGGGCACAGCGCGGTCCAGGAGCACGCTCGGAACCACGGCGGCCAAATGCAGCGCAACGATCGCCGCACCGACCCCACATGTGGGCTGATCTTTTTCGTCTTTTTTCGGCCCGCGCTCGTCTTTTCGGAGAGTGGCGCGTTCAGGGCGAGCAGGAGGTCTCGTCATGTCGCTCAACGTTCTGTCCCGCCGCCGCTTGTTCGCGTGCATCGCCACCGCCCTGGTGCCCCTGACGGGGTTCGCGTCCGTATCCTGCGCGGCCCCCCGGTTGCCGACCGGCGGCTACCCGCTGCGGGCTGCCGCGGCTGGCTACGAGCTGCAGGTTCTTGTCGACGGGGTTCCGGTCAGGTCGTTCGACCATGCGGGCGAGACCTACGTCATGGGCGAGCTCGGGGCCCGGTACACCTTGCGCATCCTCAACCACACCGGTCGCCGCGTCGAGGCGGTGACCTCGGTCGACGGTCGCGACGCCATCGACGGCAAGACGGCCGATGTGCGTACCAAGCGGGGCTACCTGGTGCCGGCCTGGGGGGCGGTCGACATCGACGGGTGGCGCCTGTCGCGGGCGGAGGTCGCCGCGTTCCGCTTCTCGGCCGTGGCCGATTCTTACGCCGCCCGGACGGGCAGCGCCCGCGACGTCGGGGTCATCGGGGTCGCCATCTTCCCCGAGCGGTACGTGGCGCCGCCGCGCCCCCTGTACGTACCGCCTCGTCATCCGGAGTGGCGGTACCGCGACGACGGTCTCGGCTCCGCGCCTTCCAGCCGGAGCGAGCGCTACGCCGAGGCGGACAAGGGGCGCGCCGCCGAGCCGCCGCCCGCGCCGGCGGCCAAGAGCTCGGCGCCTGCTCCCGCCGCGGGCTCGGCGGCCCGTGACTCCCTGGCGGAAGGTGAATCGTACGGGCCGGCCCCGCGCCGGCGCCCGGGGCTCGGCACCGAGTTCGGTGAGGCGGTGAGCTCGCCCGTCCAGGAGGTCGCCTTCGTCCGCGCCAGCGCCAGCCACCCCTCCGTCGTGCTGGGGGCCCGCTACAACGATCGCGAGGGTCTGGTGGCCCTGGGGATCGACGTCGACGGCTGCTGCGCGCCCACCGACGACCTGGCGTGGCGTTCCAGCGCGACCCCGTTTCCGGGCAGCGACCGTCGTTACGCGGCGCCGCCGGCGGGGTGGCGCGAAGGGTGCTGTGTGCGTTACTGATGAATGAGTGTCCGCGTCCGACGAGAGCCTGATGATCGCCTACCAGGCGGGTGACGTGGCCGCCTTCGAGGAGCTGGTCGTGCGCTACGAACGCCCCCTGTGGGGGTACTTGAGGCGCTTCGTCCGGGACGGCGCGGTGGCCGAGGATCTGCTGCAGGAGGTCTTCTTGCGCGTGGTGCGGGCCGCCGAGAGCTGGCGGCCGGACGCCAGGTTCGGTTCCTGGATCTACACGGTCGCGAGGAACCTGTGCACCGACCACGCCCGTCGGGCCGCCTCCCGGCGGGCGCGGTCGCTCGATGCCCCGGCCCAACCATCCGGCGACGACGACTCGAGCCCGAAGCGGCTGCTCGACCGGGTGGACGCCAAGATCCCGGGCAGCGAACGGGAGACCCTCTCCCGCGAGCTGCGGGAGCACCTGGATCGCGCCATCGACGAGCTGCCCCGCGATCAGCGCGAAGTTTTCATTCTGCGCGAGATGATGGATCTTCCCTTCGCCGAGATCGCCGCGACGGTGGGCGCGCCCGAGGGCACCGTGAAGAGCCGGATGAGCCTCGCGCTGCAGAAGCTCCGGGAGGCGATGGCGGCGTTTTACGAAGCTGGCCCGCCCGCCGCGGGCGAGCCCAAACAGGCGAGCACCGACCCATGACGTTGGCTCATCAAGACATACGCGAGCGCCTCGTCGATTACCTCTTCGGCGAGCTGGACGAGCCGGCTCGCGCCGCCTTCGACGAGCACCTGGCAGGGTGTGAGAGCTGCCGCGCGACCGTCGAGGCGACCGCGAAGGCGCGGGCGATGGCCCGGGAGGTGGTGCGCGCACCGCTCGAGGAGCCGGTGCCGCTGGGGCTGCGCTCGCGCGTGCTGGCGGCGGCAGCCGCGGCGGCCGAGGAGCGGCGGGCGGCGGCCTCGACGACGACCGTGGCGGCGGCTGCGGCCGCCGCGATCGCCGCGGCCGGCTCGCCTCCTGGGAAGGGGAAGGGCGGCTCCTCGACGGACGCGCCCTCCGCTTCTGGCGAGCGCGATCGAGGGGAGTCGCCGCGTCGCGGATGGTTCGATTGGCTGCGCGGCCGGTGGGCCTTCCCCACGTTCGCGACGGTCGCCGCGATGGCGGCGTTCTTTCTCTTCCGGAGCACCATCCTGCGCGAGGCGCGGAACCCGCTCGGCGACGACCCCGCCGACAAGCTCGGCTTGCCGAGCTCCGGCCCGGCGAGCGGCGCCAAGCCGGAGCCGCCGGTTCCGGCCGCTGGCGACTCGGAGCCGAGGCGATTTGACGACCGGGATATGAAGGAAAAGCTCGCGACCGAGCCGGCCGAGAAGGCGGCTGCACCGGCCGTCGGGGCTCGCGCGACCTCCGGCGAGCTGGGCGGGGCTGGCAAAGTTGCCGCCGGCGCGGCCGAATCCGACCGGCGCGGAGGCGTCGAGCGCTCGATGCGTCGCAAGGCAGGGACCCCTGCGGGACCAGCCCCGCGCGCCGTCGGCGGAGGTTCGCTCGAAGGGCTGGCTCATCCGGCCTCGGCTCGGGCCGCAGGACCCGAACAGGGGGCGTTGCACGTCGCCAAGCCCGCCGCCGCCAAACCGGCGGCGCGCGCCCCGCTTCGAGAAGAGAGCCCCGGCCGTGCCCCGGCAAAGGCAAAGAATCCTGCGAAGGCCGATCTCGACGAGCTGGGGGCGCGCGCGGATGAGCCTCTCGGCTTCGCGACTCCACCGCCCCCCGCCCGGGCGGCTCCCTCGGGCCGGTCGGCGGCGTCGGGCAGTGTCGCGGCGGATCGAGACGAACCGGCGGCCCTGGCGGGCGAACGTCTCGCCGACAAGAAGGCCAAGCAGTCAAAGGAAGCAAGGACGCGCGCGGCCGACGAGGCCCCCGGCGTCGAGAGTGCGCAGGACGACCAAGCCCAGGTGGCTGCGTCGCGTGCCGAGCGGGCGCCGCCCGCCGCTCGTCCCGCCTCCGCCGCGCCCGCCCCGAGCGCCGCGAGCTCCGCCCCGGCGGCCCCGGCCGATCCCGCCCGCCCCCTGGCCCAGCGGGCCGACCAGCTCCTGGCCGCGCGCCGCTACGTCGAGGCGAGCGCTGCCTACCGAGACCTCCTCCGCCGCTTTCCCGACCACCCCTCTGTCCCGCAATGGCGCACCCGCCTATCTGCCGCCGACCGCGCCGCCGCGGACGCCGGCTTCGCTACGCCACCGCCGCTACGCTGATCGGGCGGTGACGACGCTGCTCGTTCCGCGGCGCCAGAGCGACCGAAGGGAGCGAGCTCAACGACGGGAGGCGCGGCTTCGCCGCGCCGGCGTCGATCTGAGATCGGGGGGTCACGTAGGGGGGCAACGCCCCCCTACGCCCCCCTACGCCCCCCTACGCCCGGCAACGCCCCCCTACGCCTGCTTAGCGCGGCAAGGTATCGGCGGCCCACGCCAGCGACTCGACGGCGATGTCCGGGAGCGCCGCCTCTGGGACGCCGAGCTGGGCGGCCAGCTCGCTGACGCGGGTCCAGGCCGCGTCCTCGAACGCCAGCGCCAGCGCGCGCACCCGGCCGAGCGGCGTGGTCTCCCCCAGCAGGCCGGCGTCGACGTCGGGCGAGACGCCGATCTCGGACACCAGCTCTTCGAGCGGACGGCCCACCATGGCAGCCAGCGACGACATCAACCCGACGAGGAACGCATCCAGCTCGCGTCCGACCAGCCTGGCCAGGGGGCACAGCCGCTCGCAGAAGCGCGCGCGCGCCAGGCTGACGAGCGCCAGCTCGGGCGGCCGATCCGCCGTCATGCCCATGATCGCGATCAGCGAGCCCCACTTGCGGAATGGTCGCTCGCCGAGAAGCACCAGCGCCTGCCGCAGCGAGGTGACCCGGCTCCGCCAGCCGAACGATGCCGAGTTCAGGAACTTCAGCAGCTTCACCGCCAGCGACACGTCGGTCTTGATGACGTCCTCGATGCGGGCCCAGTCCAGCTCCTCCCCTTGAAGCTCGCGCAGGAAGCGGACGTAGGTGATCTTGGCCGGCGGGATGGCCGCCCGCGAGACGATCTCGGGGCGCTGGAAGAAGTAGCCCTGAAACAGCGTATAGCCGGCGGCCTCGGCGTCGCGCACGTCCTCGGCGGTCTCCACCTTCTCGGCCAGAAGCTGGATCTTCTGCTTCCGCGTGCGCTCCCCGATTCGGCGCCGCTCCGGGCCCGGCGTCGCCATGAAGTCGACCTTCAGGACCTGCGCCATCGGCATGAAGGGCTCGGTCGCCGGGTTCAAGACGAAGTCGTCGAGGGCCACCTCGTAGCCCGCCGCGCGGGCGGTCCGGACGGCCGCCAGCGTCTCGGCGTCGGCCGCCACGCTCTCGAGCAGCTCGATCACCGTGCGGCGCGGCGGCAAGATCGTGTACAGCCCCTGGCACAGGACCTGACGCGTGACGTTCACGTAGGCCTTCTTGCCCGAAGTCAGGCTGTCGAAGTCGAAGGTGGTCAGCGCGTCGCCGATGACCTTGGCGGACGCCACGTCGCTGTCCATGCCCTTCGGGAACGCGTTCTCCATCCCCGCGCGGAATAGCAGCTCGTACGCCACCACCCGCTTCTTGGTGTCGAAGATAGCCTGCCGCGCCACGAAGACCTGCATGCGGGGTCGGTCAGACCATCGGCAGGGCGGCCCTGCCCCTTGAAGCCTGTCCGTGACCGGCCGCCCGCGATGTCGGAGAGAAGCGCTGTTGCAGGTGGGGCGGACCGGCATAAACTGCCCCCGCTTTGGACGACCAAAATGACCGCGTGTTGATCACGGTGACCGGGCGCGATCGCGCCGGGATCACCGCCACCCTGACGGGCATCCTGGCCGAACAGGGGGCGACGTTGCACGACATCGAGCAGGTCGTCGTCCAGGGCCGGCTGACGTTGTGCCTGCTGGTGGGCCTGTCGCACGCGCGCGACGTCTTGAAAGAGCTGCTGTTCGCCGCCAAGGAGATGGGGCTCGAGCTCGACTTCAACCCGGTCTCGCCGGCGGGCAACGGCGCGGGCCCGGCGAGCGCTCAGGCGGGGTCACGCGGCGCCTCGGAGGCGGCGGGGCAGCGGTATGTCATCACGGCGATCGGCCGGTCGCTGGGTGCCGATGCCCTGCACGCCCTGGCGCGGACCCTGGCCGCCGAGGGGGCCAACATCGAGAAGATCTCCCGCCTGTCCGAGGACACCCTGGCCTCCGTCGAGATCCACGCGAGTCTGCCCCCCGGGCGCGATCGGGAGGCCCTCAAGCGGTCGTTGCTGGCGGTCGCCACCAAGACTGGCTTCGATGTGTCCTTGCAGCGCGAGAGCCTGTACCGCCGGTCGAAGCGCATGGTGGTCATGGACATGGACTCGACGCTCATCCGCATCGAGGTCATCGACGAGCTGGCGCGCGCCGCCGGCGTGGGTGACGCCGTGGCCAAGATCACCGAGCGCGCCATGCAGGGCGAGATGGACTACGACGAGTCGCTGCGCCAGCGCGTGGGCCTCCTGGCCGGGCTCGACGTGAAGGTCCTGGACCAGATCGCCAACGATCTGCCCCTCACCGAGGGCGCCGAGACCCTGGTCCGCGTGCTCAAGCGTCTCGGCTACAAGACCGCCGTCATCAGCGGCGGCTTCTCGCGAGCCGCCGAGGCCCTCAAGCGGCGCCTGGGGATCGACTACGCGTTCTCGAACAACCTCGAGGTCGAGGGGGGCAAGCTGACCGGGCGGGTGGTGGGGCCCATCGTGAACGCCCAGCGCAAGGCCGAGCTGCTGGACCTGATCGCCCAGCACGAGGGCGTGTTGCTGGACCAGGTCATCGCCGTCGGCGACGGGGCGAACGACGCCCTCATGCTCGAGAAGGCGGGTCTGGGCATCGCCTTCCGGGCCAAGCCCAAGCTTCGCGAGAAGGCCGACACGTCCATCTCCGGGGCCGGCCTCGACGCCATTTTGTACCTGCTCGGCCTGTCCGGGCGGGAGCTGCAGGAGGTCGACTTCGGCTGAGAGGCTGGCAGCGTGCGCGAAGGCCTGGCAGGATGCGGCGGTTTTGACTATGGTTCTGCGCCCGTAGCTCAGCTGGATAGAGCAGCGGCCTTCTAAGCCGCGGGCCGGGGGTTCGATTCCCTCCGGGCGCGCCGACGAGGTAGCAACGAAAAACTGAATAGCAGGCAACACGGTGGGCGTAGCTCAATTGGTAGAGCATCGGACTGTGGCTCCGAGGGTTGCGGGTTCAATCCCCGTCGCTCACCCAAAATCTCGCGGCCTGGCCGCTCGCAAGGGCGTCCGGGCCGCCGGAGACCGCTGCCTCACCCCGGTGGGGGCGCGCTCACGAACGCGTCGGCGTGAATGTCGCGCAGGGGCAGGCCGGCCAGAAAGAGGCCGCGCTTGAGGCTGGCGACGAACGTCGGGTCGCCGCACAGGAAGGCGCGCCCGCCCGCGGCGGCGCCCCGGGCCAGCAGGAACTGGT
>Ga0105238_10004954_pt1 | contig 13170 bp, 12 predicted proteins | sample KBSC34metaG_FD_81526 | JGI IMG/M metagenome (GOLD analysis project Ga0105238, IMG submission 81526) | Corn rhizosphere microbial communities from Kellogg Biological Station, Michigan, USA - KBS C3-4 metaG | ecosystem: Host-associated > Plants > Roots > Rhizosphere > Soil | place: Michigan, USA... | reverse complement strand
GGCCATCATGTTGTCAATGTAACTACGAACGTCACCACGTTCGCTCCAACTCGCGGCCTCGTACGCCGCCTTTACCTTTTCAAAATCCGCCGGTCCGGTTTGGTGCTTGATCCGAAGCTCCACCAGCAGCGACTTTAACTTCGGCAACGCGGCGACCATCGCTTCGTTAATTGCTCGCGCACCTTGCGATCCACCGAAGACCAGGAGGGAAAACTTTCCCGGCTCGCGTCGCTTCGGCGGTATTTCAAAAAACTCGCGCCGCACCGGATTGCCTGTCACCTTCGCCTTACCACGAAAGTACGGCAGCGCTTGTTCGAACGACACCGCCGCACGATCGACAAAACGAGCAAGCACCCGGTTGGTCCAACCCGGCAGTGCGTTCGACTCCATCACGAGCGTCGGACGATTCGTTATCGCTGCCGTCAATACAACCGGCCCGCTAACGTAACCACCGGCGCCGACAACCACATCCGGTTGAAACTGTCGCATCAGCTTGCGCGCCGAAATAAAACTCTTCGGCAACAATGCGACGCCTTTCATCCGTGCGCCGAGACTCACGTTCTTTAACCCGGCACTTTCAATGAGCGATAACTCAAAACCCGCTTGCGGCACCAAACGAGTCTCTAAGCCCCTCGCAGTGCCGACGAAATGCACTTTCGAATTCGCATCGCGCCGCATGATCTCCTGGGCCACCGCGATTCCCGGATAGATGTGTCCGCCAGTGCCACCGGCAGCAATCATTACTCGCATTTCAATGATCAAAAGCCGTCGCGTTCAACGGCTTCCGCTCGCCGCGCAGTTTGCTCGTCGCTGTCTCGAACAACCCGACGTCGAGCGATCCACTAGCGTGCTGCGAAACGTTGAGCAGGATCCCAACCGCAGCGAGCGTCGGCACGAGCGACGATCCACCGTACGAAATAAACGGCAGCGGAATTCCCTTCGTCGGCACGAGTGAGAGCACAACACTAATATTAAAGAGCGCCTGCGCGACGATGCTCGTCACGATTCCGAGACTCAGCAACATCCCGAAACGATCCGGCGCCAGCAACGCCGTGCGCACTCCACGCCAGAGAAAAAGTGCAAACACCGCGACAACAGCGAGGGCGCCGACTAACCCAAGCTCTTCGCCAACGACTGCGAAGATGAAATCGGAATGTGCGAACGGCAGAAACAGCATCTTCTGTTTGCCCTGCGCGAAGCCGAGCCCATTCGTTCCACCCGAGCCGATCGCGATCAACGATTGCACGACCTGAAAACCGCCACCCTGCTGATCGGCCCATGGATCGAGAAACGTCATCAGACGTTTCAGTCGCCACGGCACGAGGATCAGCAAGCCCGCAGCGACGACTAACGCCGGAGCGGCGGCCAGCGCGAGATGACGGACACGCGCGCCCGCGGTGAAAATCATAACCGTGAAGATCAGCACGAGCATCATCGCAGTGCCGAAGTCCGGCTCGATCACGACGAGCGCCGCGAGAAAGCCTGTCACCACACCGCACGGGACAAACGTGCGCCAGAAATCGCCTTCTTCACCCGCGCGCTTCTCGAGGAAGTACGCGAGAAAAATAATCAGCGAGAGTTTTGATATCTCGCTTGGCTGAAGGTTGGCGCCCGGAAGTTTTATCCAGCGATGCGCGCCGTTCACGCTGCTAAAACCAAACACTGAAACGAGACCAATAGTGCAAAGAATCAATAGCGAGTAAACGATCCGGCGATTCTTCAGTTGTTGATAGTTGAACTGCATCGCCAGCAGCATCACGACAAAACCGATCGCGACCCAAACACCCTGCTTGAGCACGTAGTGAAACTGGTTGCCGTTCTCCTTCTGCGCCAGCACTGCGGACGCGCTATAGACCATCACGACGCCGAACAGCGCAAGGCCAACGGTCGCCGCGAAGAGCCATTTATCTGGTGCTAGTTTCCGAGCCATCTTAAAAAGGATTACTCACGCAGCGGCGCAGCGGCGCAACGCCAGTGGTTATTCGTAGCGCCGTTGCGCCCCTGCGTGAGTAACCTCCTCTTTGAACACTTTCCCGCGGTGTTCGAAACTGTCAAACATGTCGAAGCTCGCGCACGCGGGCGCGAGCAGAACCACGTCGCCTTTCTCAGCAGCCGCATACGAACGAGCGACTGCATCTTTCATATCTGACGCACGCTCGAATGGCGCGCTCGTTCCCAACTCGTTCGCGATCGTTTCGGCATCCTCGCCGATGAGCACGAGCTTTCTAACCTTCGAACGTACCAGCGGTTCGAGCGGCGCGTACGGCGCTTTCTTCCCTTTGCCGCCGAGAATCAGCACAACCTTTCCGGCCTCATGCGCGAATGCTTCAAGCGCCTTCAAGGTCGCATCAACGCTCGTCGCTTTCGAGTCGTTATAAAACTTCACGCCCTCGATCTCGGTTACAAACTCCAGCCGGTGCTCGACCGGATCAAATCGCCTTGCAGTGCCATTCATCGACTCAAGCGACGCGCCCGCCGCGATTCCTGCCGCCATCGCGGCTGCGACATTCTCGACGTTGTGCATTCCACGCAGCTTCATCTCGTCAACGTTCAGCAACACGTGCCCTTGATAAATCAGCTCACGGCCGCGCAGGAAAACTCCGTTCTCAACTTCCTTCCGAACGCTGAACTGCATCACTTTCGCGCGCAAACCACTCGTCCAGGACGAAACTGTCGGATCGTCGGCATTGAGCACCGCTGTATCTTCCGCGGTCTGGTTCATAAAAATCCGGTGCTTCGCGGCGGCGTAGTCTTTGAAAGTCTCGTAACGATCCATATGATTCGGCGTCACGTTCAGCACGACTGCAATCGACGGCCGAAACGTCTTGATCGTCTCGAGCTGAAAACTCGAAAGCTCTGCGACCGTCCAGCCATCGTCGCGCGAAGTATCAACCATCGAGATCAACGCTTTACCGATGTTGCCGCCGACCTGCACCGTCAATCCCGCATCGTGCAACAGCTCACCGATGAGCGACGTTGTCGTCGTCTTGCCGTTACTGCCAGTGATGGCGACGACGCGTCCTTTCAAATATCGATACGCGAGCTCGACTTCACCGATGACTTCCGCGCCCGCTCGCTCGGCGTAACGGATCGGAATGATCGTCGCCGGGACACCCGGACTAACAACCACGAGATCGAGTTGATCGAGTAACCAACTCGGCGGCTCGCCCGGCAACAAACCCACACCCAGGTCTTTCAACGCGAGGGCCTCGGGCGTCCATTTTTCAATCGGCTTCTGATCGGTGAGCGCAACAACTGCGCCCTGGGCCACAAGGAACTTAGCTGCACCAATCCCGCTGCGCGCCGCGCCAACGATCAAAACTTTTTTGCCACGAAGAGGCACAAAAACCACAAAAACGATTAACGCAATTTGAGCGTTGATAGACTCAACAACGCGAATAAAATCGCCAGTATCAAGAACCGGAAGACGATCTTCGACTCCTTCCAGTCCTGCATCTCGAAGTGATGGTGCAACGGCGTCATCTTGAATAAACGTCGTCCGGTGCCCGTCGTGCGTCTCGTCATCTTGAACACGCCGACCTGCAACATCACCGACAACGCCTCAATCACAAACACGCCGCCGACCATCAGCAACATAAACTCCTGTTTGGTCAGCACCGCCACCGTTCCCATTGCGCCGCCGATCGCGAGACTGCCGACGTCGCCCATGAACACCTGCGCGGGTGGCGCGTTGTACCACAAAAACCCGAGACTCGCTCCCGCCATCGCGCCGCAAAAAACCGTCAGCTCTGCTGCTTCCGGCCGGTGCGTCAACTCCAGATATCCGGCCCAGCGCGCGTCGCTGCTCAGGTAAGTAAAACCGGTCAACGCGCTCATCGCGATAAACGTAACGCTGATCGCTAGCCCATCCAGACCGTCTGTCAGGTTCACCGCGTTCGACGATCCGAGCAGCACCACGACGATCAGGACCAGGTATATATAAGGACCGACAAAACTCTTGTTCGGATCAGCCGTCCATTTCAAAAACGGGATACTCAGGTTCCACGAATAACCCGTCCCACCGATCAACTTCGTCGCCGTGTAGAGCACTGCCCAAACACCCACTGCAATCAGTAACTGCGCGAGCAACTTCTGCCGGCCGGTAAGGCCGAGACTGCGCTGCTTCGCCATCTTCGCGTAGTCGTCGATGAAGCCGATCGCAGCGAAGAGCAAGGTCGCGATCATCGCAGTCCATGCGTAAACGCTGGAGAGTCGAGACCAAAGCAGCGTCGAGATCAGAACCGAGCCGACAATCAGCACGCCGCCCATCGTCGGTGTGCCGCGTTTGACCTGGTGCGCCTGCGGGCCTTCTTCGCGAATCTGCTGGCCCACCTTCCACTCTTTCAGGAATTCAATGAGCTTGCCGCCGAAGAAGAGCGAGATCAGCAGCGCCGTGATCGTCGCGTAAGCAGTGCGAAACGTAACGTACTGAAAGACGTTGAGCGCCTTTACGAGATACCAATCCTTGTCCTTGAAATGGACGTAGATGAGTTCGTACAGGAAGTAGTAGATCATTATGTCGAAAACAGTCTCAGACAGGATTTACATGTCAATCCTGAAAAATCTTGTAAATCCTGTCTAACTAACTCTCGTCTTCTCCCGCCAACGGAAAACGCTCACGCAATGCTTTCACCACTTTATCTGTGGCGACGCCTCGCGAGCCCTTGATCAAAATCAGATCGCCCTCTTTCACTTCCCCGATCAACTCGTCTGCAACTTCGTCTGACGAATCGAAAAACCTTGTCGCCGCTAGTCCCGCCTCGCTAGCGCCCGCAACGATCTCTTTGCCGAGTCCACGAACGCCCCACAGCACATCGATTCCGCTGCCTGCGATCTCTCTTCCAACATCACGGTGCAACGACACCTCGTCAGGTCCGAGTTCGAGCATCTCTCCCGCGATCACAACCAACCGTTTGCGTCCGCGACCACCTTCAGACATTGTCCGCACCATGTTCAGCAACGAGCGCGGGTTCGAGTTGTACGAATCGTCGATCACCGTGAAGCCCGCCGCGAAATCAAAAACCTCACCGCGCATCTTCGGCGGCTGCGCTGTCTTCAATGCCGCCGCAATCTCTTCCGGCGGTATCGAGAACGCCGTGCCAACTGCCGACGCCGCAAGCGCGTTGCTCAGATTGTGACGGCCGCTCATATGAAGCAACGCACGCGCTTCGCCCAACGGCGTTCGCAAACGAAACTCAATTTTCCCCAGCGAGCGCGTGTCGATCTCGCTCGCGGAAATGTCGGCAACGTTGTCGATACCAAACGTCAACGTGCGGCCGCTGTGCTTGTCGCGCATTTTCATCACGAGCGCATCGTCGGCGTTGAGAATCGCCGTGCCTTCCGGTTTCAATCCCTCGATCAACTCCGCCTTAGCAGCCGCGATGTTTTCGATCGTGCCGAGATACTCGAGATGAACCGGCGCGACCATCAGCTCAACCGCGACATCGGGCGGCGTGATCTTGCAGAGCCTTTGAATCTCGTGTGTCGGCGACGACATTCCCATCTCGAGCACCGCGAGATCGAATTGATCGGGTGACCGATCCTCGCTAACCATGCGCAACACTGACAACGGCAATCCCAAACCGTTGTTGTAATTCCGCTCGCTCTTCAACACTCTAGACCCGGCGCTTTTCAAAACGTGTGCAGTCAACTCTTTCGCCGTCGTCTTACCCGCGCTGCCAGTGATCGCTACGACTGGCTTCCCCCAGTTCGTGTAAACGCGATGCGCCAGCAGTTGTAACGCCGCGATCGCATCGTCAACCAGCAGCAGACGATCCTTCACGCTTTCAAGGTAAGCATCACCACTCACGCGATCGGCGCGTGCGACCGCCGCAATTGCACCGCGCTCAAAAGCATCAGGAATAAAACGATGCGCATCGACAAACTCACCATTAAAACCGGCGCGGGCGTAGTCCTGTTGCGACAACGCAAAGAAGAGCTCGCCCGCGCCTACCGAACGCGAGTCGATGGAATAATCTTTTATCTGTTTGTCAAACATCTCGGCGCTGATGCTCATTGCATTCGCGCCCATCAAAGCTGCTGCCTCGCCAACCTTCACGTGATTACGGCCTCTTCCTTTTCTCCCTGCGAGGACGTGTCAGCCGAATCGAGCAAGCATTCAACGAGCTTCGAAAGCGAGCTCTGGCTCATCGAAACGTTTGCCAAAACCTCGGCAAAGCTTCCAACACGACCCGCGGCAGGACGCACATAACCGCTCGACCCATGTTTTGGGGGATGATCTTGTGCCCGGAGGGATGAACGCTGGCTGCGTAGTCGTCGTCTGCAGTCAGCAATGCCGTAGTGTACGTCATCTTCGAGAGTTGTTTCATCTGTCGGGTTTAACAACTTACTGCGACCTCCCAAAATCAACGTAAATAAGCTGGCCTGTGCTTACTTCTGTGCCCGCCGACGGACTCTGTTTGAAGACTTTCCCCTCGCCGCGCGCTTCGACCTGCAAGCCGAGCTGCGCGCACGTTCGAGCAACATCACGCACGCTGCGGCCACGCAAGTCGGGCATCAGTATTGCCTTGCGTGTCGAGGCAGCGTAGACAACTTCTCCGCTTCGTCCTCCGTTGCTGTCCACGGTTGGCATTGTGGCTTTCCGCTGCTCTTCCGACTGCGCCTGCTCTTCGCGGATCTTCTCGGCGCGCTCGGGATTCTCGTTGATTTGCTGCGCGATCAAATCGGGCGCTGACTTCATCTCGATGTCTGGCTCGATACCGAGTGTCGGCAGCACTTGTTCGGCGACTTCACGAAACACCGGGGCTGCGACGTCGCCGCCGTGATATGCGCCGGCGGGCTCGTCGATCACGACGATGATGACGACCTGCGGATTGCTCACCGGAGCAAAGCCGACAAACGAGCCGACAAACTTCGTCGACGAATAGGCTTTCGTCTTCGGATCGATCTTCTGCGCGGTGCCGGTCTTGCCTGCGGCTGAGTAACCGTCGAGCTGAGCTTTCTTCGCGGTGCCGTTGAGCGTCACGCCTTCGAGCATTCCTCTTAATGCGATCGCGGTCTCAGCGCTGATCACGCGTCGTTGTTCGGGCTGTGCTCGATAGACAACGTTGCCGCCGGCATCACGCACTTCGCGGATCAAATGCGGCGCGATTCGCATGCCGTCGTTTGCGAGTGCGCCGAATGCTGAAACCATCTGCACCGGCGTTACACCGACTTCCTGTCCGATCGCGATCGAGCCGATCGACGACGGCTGCCAGCGTTCAACCCTTCGCAGAATGCCATTCGTCTCGCCTGGCAATTCGATTCCGGTCTTCGCGCCGAAGCCGAAACGACGGATGTATTCGTACATCGTTGGATCGCCGACTCTGATCCCGAGCTTGATCGCGGCGACGTTGCTCGACTTCGCAAGCGCCTCAGGAATCGTCAACGAGCCGAACGGATGATGATCGTGGACCACGCGACCGGCGACAGTGATCGCGCCCATCTGACAGTCAATGCGTTCATCAACTCGCGCGAGCCCTTTCTCCAACGCAGCGGAGAACGCGACGACTTTGAACGTCGAACCCGGCTCGTAGATGTTTTGCAGCGCCCAGTTTGATCTCGTTTCCGGCTTGGCTTCAGAGACTTTGTTTGGATCGAACGTCGGCGCATTTGCGAGCGCGAGGATCTCGCCGCTGCGTGGATCGAGCACGATCACGCTGCCGGATTTCGCGTGCGATTGTTGCACCGCGGCTTGCAGCGCTTGTTCGGCCTGGTACTGAATCGTCTGATCGATCGTCAGCACAACTGTCTGGCCGTTCTTTGCAGCGATCTCGTAACCTTCGTAAGCCTTTCCATTCGCGTCTTTTTCAACAAAGAGCTGGCCGGGCTCACCTGAGATCTTCGCGTTGAAAAACTGTTCGACGCCGCCGAGACCTTTGCCGTCGAGTCCGACGTAGCCGAGCACGTGCGCTGCGAGTGATCCGTTCGGGTAGTAACGCTTTGGCTCGAGTTGTGTTTGCACGCCGGGAAGATTCAGCGCGACGACTTTGTTCGCCAGATCTGCATCGAGACGACGCGCGATCCACACGAATCGTTTTTTATCATCGTGTGCTTTGCGAAAGTCAGCAGCCAGTTGCGACTGTTTCAAACCAAGTGACTGAGCGAGTTGCTGCGCGTTGCGATCGAGAGTCGCTGTGTCGAGACCATCCGGATCGATAAATAACGAGACTGTCTGCACGCTGCGCGCAAGTTGTCGCTCCTGGCGGTCGAGCAACTCGCCGCGCTGGGGCATCGTTTCGATTTCATTCTGCTGCTGTTGGCGCGCGCGATTCGCAAGGACGTCGTACTGCGAGAACTGTAGATAGACCAGTCGCGCGCAAACGACGAGCATCCAAAAACCAATAAAAGCCGCGACGAAAAGCGCGCGGCCTGGCGAGACATCAGGTCTGGACTTTGATCGAGCGACGAGGCGTGCCAACATCACCTTGATTCCCCCTACCCAGCAGCGTGATGAGGACGCTTTCTTATTAGCCGCGGATTAGCGCGGGTTAACGCGAATTATTTTCCGATTTGCCCCGGCCGCGCAGGTTTCAATCCGAGGCGGAGCGCAGCGGGCGCGAGTTTGTCCGGCGCCATGGCGCGTTCCTTCTCGAGCGAGAGACGCTGGTTCTCTTCGAGCAGTCGCTTGCGCTCGTTGCGCAGGCTCTCGTTTTGATAACCGTACTGCACGGCGGCGAAGTGCTGCTTTGCAGCGAAGACGAAACCGCCGGCGAGAACAAGACCACAGAACAACAACAGACCGAGACGCGAGAGCGCGCTGACGTCTCGCGTGCGACGAATCTTTGCGTTGAGTTGATGCTCAGGAAATCTCTTCATGATCGGTTTCACCTAAATAGGTCCTATTCGTCCTATAGGACTTATATTTTTCTCGCGGCGCGGAGCTTGGCGCTGCGTGCGCGCGGGTTCTCGTCAATCTCGCGATCGCTCGGCGTCACGGGCCGTCGCGTCAGCACCTCCACAACCTTCCGCGCTCCACACGAACAAACCGGCATTCGCGGCGGACATTCGCAGTGCCCGGAAAGTTTTCTCAGCTCGCGTTTGAGGATCCGATCCTCCAGCGAGTGAAAACTAATACCGGCAAACCTGCCGTCCGGAATTAAAAGATCGACCGCTGACTCGACAAACTCACCCAGCCCTTCGAGCTCCTCGTTAACGGCGATTCGCAAAGCCTGGAACGTGCGAGTCGCCGGATGAATCTGGTGCCGCTTGTGCCCACCGGCTGCGTGTCGCACAAGGTCTGCTAACTCCGTGGTGGTCGTTATCGGCTTCCCTTGTTCGCGACGCTCGACGATGCGACGGGCGATGCGTCGTGAGTGTCGTTCTTCGCCGTATTCGAAAATTATTCTGGCAATTTCCGATTCGGGAAGTTGCTGTAGAAGATCGGCGGCGGTGGCTCCGCTGGTCGGGTCCATCCGCATGTCTAACGGGGCGTCAAAACGAAAACTGAACCCTCGCTCGGGCGAATCAAACTGCAATGAAGAGACGCCAAGGTCGACAAGAATGCCGTTCGGATCGCGCTCATCTGCCTGTTGGAGGACGGCGTTGATAGCGCGAAAGTTGGCTTGAAAAGCATGGAACCGATCTCCGAAAGGCGCTAATCGTTGTCGGGTATAGGCGAGCGCCGCGGGGTCGAGATCCATTCCGATGACGCGAGTGTCGGGGGAGGATTTCAAAATTGCTTCACTGTGTCCGCCAAGGCCAACCGTGCAATCTACAAAGAGACCTCCTCGCTCAGGAGCGAGAAGTTTCAATGTCTCTTCTAGCAGCACGGGGCGATGGGGCGCGCCCATGCCCCCCAAAGGCGCAGCCATCACCACCGCCCCGTGATCTCGTTCAAAGATCCGTCAATGTCAAATTCCAAGTCTCGCAATCGCAGCCTCGTCTTCTTCCGTGTATGGATCGGCGAGCATGCGAGCCTTGAACTTATCGAGCTCCCAAACTTCTAAATAGGTCAGGTAGCCCAGCACCGCCACGTCGCCTAAAACTTCCGCACTCTTACGTAGCAATGGATGTATCAACAGGCGGCCCTGGCCGTCTATCGAGGCTTGCTGACCAAAATAATTCGTTCTATCAAGGAACCTTCTGCGCGCCGGATCCATCGACGGCAATAACGAAAGCCTCTGTTCGATCGATTCCCATTCCGGCAGTGGGTAAATCCGAACGTACTCGCCAGTGAGGCTCGTGATATAAAAGTCTTTGCCGTGCTTCTCTTCGATCAGTCGCCGAAACTCAGTAGGAACTTTGAGGCGCCCTTTAATGTCGATTCGCGCCGTGTAGTTTCCTCGCAGCATAATTTCCGACCTGACGAGAGCATTGGTGGGTGGCCTAAAGGAAAAGCGTTGCTGATGATTGGTGTTGCTACGAGGTTGGACCCACTTCCGACCACTTTTGACCACCCGAAGAGAAAATACGCCGCACACCACGGTGTGTCAATAGGTTAGCGTACCCAGATGATCGCCTCGTGTTCGCCTGTCTGGATCATGTTAATCCTGTAAATCCTGAAATCCTGTCTACTGCTTTAGGCAGCAAGCGAACACTTAGACAGGATTTCAGGATTTACAGGATTAACATGATCCGGGGCGCTCGATGTTATATTGGCCCACTGCACAATGACATCGATTCTTCTGTTTGGGTTGCTGGCGGCGGGCGCCAATGTCCTCGGCGGGCTCGTTCTGGTTAAATCAGGCGCGCACCGCTACGGCGAACGCTTCCTTAAATACCTCGTCGCGCTCGGCGCAGGCTTCATGCTCGCCGCCATCTTCATCGAGATTCTCCCGGAAACAGTCGGCATTTGGACTAGCGCCGCGCCCCAGCACCCAGCTCCGGAAGCAGTCGCGGGTGCAATGACACTGCTGCTCGCCGGCTATCTCTCGATACAGTTTTTCGAGCATACGCTCGCTCCGCACTTCCATTTCGGCGCGGAAACACATCCGGAACACTTTCTACGCCGGTCCTCCGCTTACACCGCTGTCGGTGGTCTTTGTATTCACACCTTCTTCGACGGTGTCTCGATTGCATCCGCTTTTCTAGTCAACTTCAAAGTCGGAGTCCTGGTGTTTATCGCGATTCTGCTCCACAAAATGCCCGAAGGTTTTACCGTGGCATCAATCATGCTTGCCACTGGACGGTCGACCCAGAAAGCTCTGATTGCGACTGCGGCAGTCGGCGCCGCAACCCTGGCAGGTGTGATCGGCGTCGCTTTGCTTAAGGAACGTGTGAACAACGCGGTTGGTTATGCGCTACCGTTTTCTGCCGGCGTGACCCTTTATGTGGCCGCCAGCGACCTGATCCCCGAAGTGAACTTTAAAGAAGAAAGAAACCCCACGGTGTCGATTGTCGTTTTTGGAGGAGTTGCCCTCTTCTATTTACTGCATCGTTTGATAGAGGGTTAGCACTGACGAGATTTCGCCATTGCACGCGCGCTTGAAAAAACAACTTTTTGTATGGGCTGGCTTCGGCCTTCTGCTCCTGGTCTTTTCAGTTGCGGTAAGCGCCCAGACTACCCCGCAGTCGCCTGTTCCACTTCCCGTTCCCTTCACTCCGATCGTCGACAACGCTAACGTCATCGACAGCGATACACGACAGCGTCTCGAGCAGATCTATCGCGATCTGAAGGAACGCGGGAATATCGAATACGCCGTGTTGACGGTCGATACGACTAATGACCGCGACATCTACGATTATTCACTAGCAGTCGCGCGCGGCTGGGGCATTGGAGCAAAGGACAGCGAGAAGGCTGGTTTCCTGCTTGTCGTCGCGATTCAGGACCGCAAGTATTTCACACAAGTGAGTCGTCACCTTGAAGGCGATCTGCCGGACGGGCTTGTGGGCCAGGTGCAACGCCAACGAATGGTGCCGCAATTCAGACAACGGAACTACGGCAAGGGCATTCGCGACACGATCGAGGCTTACGTCGCGACACTCGGAGAAAAACGTGGCTTCAGTGTTGAAGGTATCGGCGAGAACCAGGCTGTCCAGGTTGAAGAGCAACCACAGCAAAGAGCTCCGCAAGCAAGTTTGAGCACAGTGTGCTGCGGCATAATCGTGATCATTGTCATTTTGATTCTGCTCTCGTCAGCATCACGGAGAAGAGGCGGCGGCGGTTTTGGCGGGGGTGGTTGTTTGCAGGCGCTGTTGTGGGGAAGTTTGTTTAGTAATTTAGGAGGCGGTCGACGAAGCGGCTGGGGCGGAGGAGGATTTGGCGGTGGTGGCTTTGGTGGAGGCTCTGGTGGCGGTGGTGGATTCGGTGGCGGTTTTGGCGGAGGCGGCGACTTTGGCGGCGGAGGCGCGGGCGGCAGTTGGTAAGATACTCAGCCCGCGAATTTAGTTATGGTTAAGACTGTAGTACAGGAAGCTCTCAACGGACTCGTCGAGGATCTGCGCGCAACGCACGGAGCAAACCTCGCCTCAGTCGTGCTCTACGGCTCTGCCGCTGCGGGCGATCACATCCAGCTACGCTCCGACTACAACATCCTGATCGCACTGAACCGCATCACGCCGGAAGATCTGCGTCAGGCACAGGCGCCGATGCGTGAGTGGCAACGGTTGGGCCATCCACTGCCCGTCTATTTCACGGTCGAGGAGCTCTCGGATGCGGCCGATGTATTTCCGATCGAATTTCACCAGATGGCGAACGCACGCACCGTGCTTTACGGCCACGATCCGTTTGAGTTTGTAAAACTCTCGGATGTAAACCTGCGACACCAGGCGGAGTACGAGCTCAGAAGCAAGTTGATCCAGTTACGTCGCCTTTATATCCCCGCCTCAATTTCAGTCGAGAAGTTGTGCGCTTTGATGAGCGACAGCCTCTCGAGTTTCGCGTCGCTCTTCCGGGCCGTGTTGATGTTGCACGGTTACGACGCCCCGGTTTCGAAACCCGACGTGGTGCGCTCGACAGCGAAACTGCTGCAGCTCGACCCGGCGCCCTTTGAACGAATCTTTGAGTTTCGCGCAAACGATCGTCTTCCCTCGTCAGAAAAAGAAGCCAATGATCTTTTTGGAGCTTACCTGTTTCAGATCGAGCAGGTAGTTGAATCGGTTGACCAGCTTGGATCGATAACACAGTAACTTTACACATGGGAGATTTGAGATGAAGACGCGAAGATTAGTAATGCTTGTCGGCCTTGTGCTGATTGCTTTTGCGGCGAGTGGTTGTGGTTACAACACATT
>Ga0105238_10004951_pt1 | contig 13175 bp, 13 predicted proteins | sample KBSC34metaG_FD_81526 | JGI IMG/M metagenome (GOLD analysis project Ga0105238, IMG submission 81526) | Corn rhizosphere microbial communities from Kellogg Biological Station, Michigan, USA - KBS C3-4 metaG | ecosystem: Host-associated > Plants > Roots > Rhizosphere > Soil | place: Michigan, USA... | reverse complement strand
CGGCCCCCGCGTCCCGTAATCGGCCGGATGCGGACGGCACTGCCATGCCGGCAAGGTGTGCAGCGAAGCATCCCAGGCTTCTTCGCGCAAGCGAGCGGCGGCGTTGATCGGCAGCCCCAGATCATCGCCGATGGGCGGCCCCTGCCCGCGCTCCGCGCCATCCTCGTGCTGGCGCTGCCCCCATTCGCCCGCCAGATCGAATTGTGCAAACGCCGGCGCCGCCAGCAGCGCGGCCAAGGGCAGGATCAAATACGTGCTCTTCATTTCACACCTCGATAAAGATCGCGCGGCGATGATGCCACATCGCCCTCATCAGCGTCAACTTCCAATCGGAATACCCGGCATTCCGAAGGTTTAGGCGTATACTATCTTATGCAAATGAGGACCATTCTAACGATGACGGCCTTCCTCGGCATACCCGCCTAGCTTATACACTTACTAATGGCCCAAAAAGACCACACCGAAGTCCACGGGTTCCCCGCATGGCTGCAATTAGTACGCGCCTATAACTATATGGAGGCGCGCATCTCCGCGGATCTGCGCCGCGCCGATCTCACGCTGGCCCGCTTTCATGTGCTGGTGGCCCTCGCGAAACACGGACCCATGAGCCAGCAGACGCTCGCTGATCACTTGTTGGTCACAAAAGGCAACGTCGTGGGGTTGATCGATAAGCTGAGCGCGCGCGGATTCGTCGAGCGCCAGTCCTCGGCAACCGATCGCAGAGTAAACGTACTACGCGTGACCCCGGCCGGACGCCGGATTGTGGAGCGCACCCTGCCACGGCAAATGCAGTTGATCGCCAGCCTTATGCAGCCGCTCAACCCACGCGAGGCCGCTTCCTTAAAGGCTTTATTGAAGCGCCTGCGCGCGGTTGACACCACCACATAAGTCGTTTATACCTAAACGATGATAAGTTTCCGCCGCTTCCGAAGCGCCGGCCTGCTTGCCCTGCCCGCGCTCCTGAGCTTCCCCGCCTTCGGCCAGTCCGATTTCGCCGGTGAGTGGGTGCCCTTGTTCCATGAAGACCTGCCCGAGCGCCTCCCCGGTCCGGAACTGGGCGATTACATGGGCATCCCCATCAACGCCGCCGCCCGTCTGCGCGGCGATAGCTACGATCCCGACCGCATCTCCGTCGCCCAGGAATACCAATGCCGCCCGCATGGCGGCGATTATTCCATGCGCGGATTGTCCAACATGCGCGTCGATGCCATCATCGATCCCGTGACCCAACGCCTGGTGGCCTGGCACACCCGCATGAACTTTCAGGAAATGGAGCGCACCCTCTGGATGGATCAGCGCCCGCACCCGGCCGAATTCGCGCCCCACACCTGGCAGGGATTCACCACCGCCTCCTGGGACAAGAACATGCTAAATGGCTACACCACTCATCTCAAGGAAAACTATCTGCGGCGCAACGGCCTTCCGCGCAGCGACAAGGCCACCTTCACGGAGCACTGGATCCGCCATGGAAACTATCTCACGGTCACAACCACCATCACCGATCCCGTGTTCCTCAGCGAGCCCCTGACGCGCAGCCAGACCTGGATTCTCGACCCCACCCAGCGCATGGGCCGCGACATCTGCGAATACGGACCCGAAGTACCCAAGCCCCGAGCGGACTACGTGCCCGCACACTTCCCCGGCACCAACCCTTTCTTGCACGAGGTAGCGGACTGGTACGGCCTGCCCTATGAAGCCACTCGCGGCGGCGCTGAAACTTTGTATCCGGAATACCGCCAGAAGATGCCCAAACCGGAACATCCGAAGCAATCCTGCGAACGTTATTGCGATTGCGGCGCCACCGGGAACAATGCGTGCCTGCTCGACGCCAAGCGACGTTAGTCATGCGCCAAGGGAGAACTGACATGAAGACTATTTTCAAACTCGCACTACCCGCGCTCCTGTGGACCGCGGTCGCCGTCGCGCAGGCGAATCCGGATGCGGTGCAGCTTTCCATGTACCCGGTGCAGGGCAACATCCATATGCTCGCCGGCGCGGGCGGAAACATCACCGTGCAGGTGGGCAAGGAAGGCGTGCTGCTGGTGGACTCCGGTCTCGCGCCCCTGGCGCTCAAAGTGATGGCGGAGATCCGCAAACTCACCAACACCCCGGTGTTCTTCATCGTCAATACGCACGTGCACCCCGATCATGTGGGCGGTAACGAAGCCTTCGACAAGGCAAGCGCGAGTGGCGATGTCTCGAGCAACGGGCGAGTCGAGGGCGATCAACCCCTCCGCATCATTGGGCATGAAAACGTGCTGAATCGCATGACCAAGCCCACCGGCAAAGAAACTCAGGCACCGCAGTTTGGCTTGCCGGTAGACGAATACTTCACTCCATTCAAGGATCTCCGCTTCAACGGCGAGGCCATCATTCTTTATCACGAAGCCAAGGCCCACACCGACGGCGATACCATCGTGCAGTTCCGCGGCTCCGACGTCATTAGTACCGGCGACATCTTCACGCCCGGCGGCTATCCCTTCATCGATCTCGAACGCGGCGGCGGCATCCAGGGTGAAATCGACGCCCTCAATCACATCCTGGATCTCACGGTTCCGGGGCACACACAGGAAGGCGGCACCTACGTGATCCCCGGCCACGGCCGCATCTGCGATGAAGCCGACGTGGTGGAGTATCGCGACATGGTCGTGATCGTTCGCGACCGCATTCAAACCATGATCAAGGAAGGCAAGACCCTCGATCAGATCAAGGCCGCGAAGCCCACGCTCGATTACGATACCGAATACATCACGCCCGCGAGCTTCGTGAAAGCCGACCAATTCATCGAATCGATTTATCGCAGCATCACAGGGAAATAATCATGAAACGCGCACTTCTTCTATTTCTGCTCGTAGCAGCGTCACCGGCGGTGATGCCCGCGCAAGGCCGCGGAGGCCCGCCGCCTCCGCCCAGACCGGCTCGTGAAGCCGCCCCAATCGATCTCACTGGCAACTGGGTTTCCGTCGTCACGGAAGATTACCGCTGGCGCATGGTCACTCCGCTAAAGGGCGACTCCGCTAGCGTTCCTCTCAATAAAGACGGCCTCAAACTGGTGGACGCCTGGGATCCCGCCAAAGACGAAGCCGCCGGCCTGCAATGCAAATCCTATGGAGCGCCCGCGATTATGCGCGTCCCCGGGCGCCTGCGCATTTCGTGGACTGACGACAGCACTTTGAAGATCGAGACCGACGCCGGCACGCAAACCCGCACCTTCCATTTCGGCGGTCAGCCCCCGCAAGGCGTCACGCCCTCGTGGCAAGGCTACTCGGCCGCGCGTTGGGAACCAGGACCTGCGCGATCCGGCGGCTTCGGCCTGGGGACCCGCACCGAGGGAACCGAATCCCGCAGTCTCGAAGTCGTGACCACGCAGCTTCGCGCCGGCTACTTGCGCAAGAACGGCGTCCCCTACAGCGACCGCACCAGCGTCACCGAATACTACGACCGCTTCGACGAACCCAACGGCGATCAGTGGTTCACCATAACCACCGTGGTCACGGACCCGGTTTATCTGAGCATCCCCTTCGTCACCACCACCGATTTCAAGAAGGAGCGCGACGGCTCAAAGTTCAGCCCGTCTGCCTGCACAGCGCGCTGAAGAGGGACAGTATCCTCAATCCCCACGAACGACGGCGCCCCCCGCGGGTGCGGTTGGGCGGGGATTGAGGATACTGTCCCTCTTCCCTCGCGCGCTAGTCAATTGGCCAAAACGAACTTCTGAATCCGTTTGCCGTCTTCCACCTCACCGGTATAGACGTTGCCCTTGGAATCGACCGCCACCGCGTCGATCCAGTGCAATTGTCCGGCGTAACGCCCATTGCCGCCAAAGGAGCCCGCCACCGTACCGTCCTTGCGATTGAGAATCCACACCATGTTGTTGGTTCCGTCCGCAACCAGCAAGTACTTCTGCGCGGGATCGTGCGAAAAGGCCAGGTTGTAAACGGTTCCACACGGTGGATCCTTCAGCCCCCAGATCCCGCCGCAATTCGGACCGCGCGATTGCGTTGACGGATGCACGAAGAAACTGGTAACGAACTTACCCTGCTTGGTGAACACCTGAATCCGGTCGCTGCCGCGCTCGCAGACGTACACCAGTCCGTCTTTTGAAACGTGCGCGCAGTGCAGCGCCGGCGCAAACTGCTTCTGATCCGGAGGCGGCCCCGAGGCATCGTAAGGCGGTGTAGGATCATTATCGATCTCGCTCAACGGAATCCCATGGCCACCCCAGCCGCGCTTGAAAGCGCCAGTATCCATGTCGTAAACCAGAACACGCTTATTGAGAAATCCGTCCGTAATATAAATCTCGTGAGCGTCCTCGTCAAAATCGAATGCGGCGATGCCCGGCGGGAAAGTGTCGGTCTGCTGATTGTTCTGCTTCACCTGATCGGCGGACACCTTCGGGCCGCGATGCCCGAAGTCCCACAGCAGCTTGCCGTCGCCCGAAAATTTGAGGATGCTATCGCCCGCCATCTGTCCAGAGATCCAGACATTCCCTTGCCGGTCCACAGCCAACGTCTGCAACCGGCCCGGCCAACCGGGCACGTACCCGGGACCTCCCCAAGCCTTCAGAACATTACCATCCGTATCGAATTCCAGTACTTCCGGGCCTAGTACGCAGCACTCCGCGCGCGGCGGGTTGGTGGCCGCTCCCAACTCATCCGGCCGCGCATCCGACTGGCGGTTCAAAACCCAGATGTGATCGTCTTTGTCGACATAAATATCGACGATCTGCTGCATGCTCCATTTGTTGGGGAGCCGCTTGGGCCAGGCCGGGTCCACCTTATAAACCGGCGCATTTTGCGCGGTCACGGCCGGCACCATTCCCAGAGCCAGAATCCACGCCAGAGCGGGTATTTTCATCCCTACTAATATGCATCAAGTACCGCCTAGCCGTGCACGGAGATATTCTGGGCACGTACGGTTCCATTTCTCCAAGGCACCATGCGTGCCTAACGAAAGCCAGGGTGAGGACTATCACATGCGGCATTTGACGCAACGCTTCTGGACGAGCGAGGAGGGACAAGATGAAATTCTCGTCCTGACTGCGGTTTCGCGGGTTGACACGTTCACGATGCAGGTGGGACAATACCCCGCGGCGGGAGGTTTCATCCATGACGCGCATTAAAACGGGATGGCTGATTGCAATTCCCCTGGTAATCACGGCCCTTGCAATACCGCTCTTGGCGCACCACGGCGCGGCGGCTTTCGACGTTACCAAAATGGTCACCGTCAAAGGTACCGTCACGGATTTCCAATACGTAAATCCCCACGTGCAGGTTTATTTTGACGCCAAGAACGACAAGGGAGAGCCCGAGGCCTGGCAGGGCGAGCTCACCGCGCCCAATAAGCTGTCGCGAGCGGGTTGGACCAAGCGCACTCTGAAGCCTGGAGATACCATTACAGTCACCGGAAATCCCGCAGCCAACGGCGCTCATACGCTGTGGATCCGAAAACTCATCGGCCCGGACGGCGAGTCCCTCCAACTCTTCGAAGACTAACATGGTGCGAAGTTTCATTCCATGCGTGCTGCCGGCTGCCCTGGCGTTCGCCGGTGTTCTGGGCGCGCAGACCGCGCCCCCGGCGACCCCCAGCAAGCCCGCTCCCAAGCACGATCTGACGGGGGTCTGGATGGCGCGCAATCCCCCAGCGATCCGCGCATTTGCCGGAGCCACCTTCACCAAGGAAGAGCCGGAAATGACGCCCTGGGCGCTCGCAAAGTATAAGGAAGCGAAATCTTCAAACGGCGGTCAGTATACCCTCGACACCACCAACGATCCGGTGGTCACTAAGTGCGACCCTCCCGGAGTCCCGCGCGTCTATTTCCATCCGTATCCGTTTGAGTTCGTGAGCACGCCCACCTACATGCTGATGCTCTACGAGTACGATCACATGGTGCGCCGCATCTATACCGATGGCCGCCCTATTCCCGAAGATCCGGATCTCACCTGGATGGGATCGTCGGTTGGCCACTGGGACGGCGACACCACCTTCGTCGTCGACACCGTCGGTTTCAACGACAAGACCTGGCTCGATCGTCTGGGCCATCCGCACAGCACCCAGTTGCACGTCACCGAGCGCTTCCGGCGCATTGACATGGATCACATGCAGCTGGATTTCATCCTGCAAGACCCCAAGGCGCTGGTGAAGCCCTGGACCGCGACCTTTTATTTCGAGTTGCGCCCCAAATGGGAACTCGGCGAAATCTCCTGCTCCGGCGATTACCTGGACTTCAAGAAGTTCGAAAAATAAATGTCCACTCGAATTGCGCTTCTGGCTCTGGCCCTATTCGCTGCCGTGGCGCAAGCGCAAAAGAGCCCGCTACCGGTCTATAAAGTGGACCCCTTCTGGCCCAAGATGCCGCTGCCGAATAAGTGGATCATCCAGGGCGTTCCCACCATGGTCACCGACAAGGACGATCATATTTGGGTGTTAAATCGCCCGCGCGACATCAATCCGGATGAGAACGGCGCCGCCACCAAGCCGCCGCGCACGGATTGCTGCATCGCCGCGCCGGCCGTGCTCGAATTCGACACGGCAGGCAATTTGCTCAAATCCTGGGGCGGCCCCGGCTACACCGACGGCTGGCCCGCGCAAGGAATCGCGCGCCCAGGAGCCGCCGCCGAACACAACATTATGGTGGACCGCGAAGGCAACGTCTGGATCTCCGGCAGCAGCCAGGGCGACAGCATCCAGAAATTCACCGCCGACGGCAAACTCCTATGGGATTTCGGCCACCGCGCCGCGCGCCCCCCGGCCGCGCGCCTGCCCGAGAATAACCAGCAAACTGAAGTTTTCCCCGGCGGAATCTTTTTCTTCGACCTGGACGAAGACGCGCGCGAAATCTACATCGTTGACGCCAAACGCGTCCTGGTCTACGACTACGACGGCAAGTTCAAGCGCGGCTGGGGAGGCCACGGCATCCCCCTGAGTGAGATCGACAACAACCCCACGCCGCCCTATGACACCAGCGGCAATCCTCCCGATCAGATCCAGTTCGCGCCCGCGCTGCATTGTGTACATTTCTCGGTCGACGGGCTGGTCTACGTCTGCGAGCGCGGCAGCAACCGCGTGCAGGTCTTCACCAAGCAGGGCAAATTCGTGAGCAGCTTCTTCGTGCACCCCTCGACGCCATCGCGAGGCCCCGAATGCGGCGGCCCCGGCAGCCAGCTCTACGGCATGTGTGGAACCATCTATAACCTGACCTTCTCGCATGACGCCGATGAGAAGTACGTGTTCCTCGCTGACGGTACCAACGACAAGATCTGGATTCACGACCGTAAGACCGGCGCCCTGGCGGGATCGATCGGCGACAATGGCCGCATGGCGGGCCAGTTCCACTGGATCGACGCCATCGCCATCGATTCGCGCGGGAATCTCTATACCGGTGAAGTAGATACCGGCAAACGCGTGCAAAAGTTCATCCTGACCAACGGCGACGGCAAACTCCGCCCCCGCCCCCATGAGTAAGAGGGACAGTATCCTCAATCCCCGCCTCGCGACCGTCCGGGAGGAATGCTACCGTCGCGAGGGAAGATTGAGGATACTGTCTTTCTCCTGATCCCGTATTCAGTCATCGCACGCGTATTACAGCAGCCCGGTTCGCTTGACACGGTAGCGGGCAGGGAATTAAGCTCTTTTCAAGTGCCGTAACGGCAATGGGTTACCACCCTTGCCAGCGGCGGAAAGTTGAGACAGTCATGACCAGTAACTCGCAAAGGAAATATGCGGCACTCATAGGCGCCGGTGTGGTTGTAGCCATCGGAATTTTTGGGCTAGCCTCCTACGGGCCGGCTGGCCTGAAGAGCGCCGTACAGGGCGCGATCGGCAAACGCGACGTCTACCGCGATTCGAACGGTTCCAGCACCGCCGACGCCAGCTCCAACGCGGAATTCGCGAAGCTTTACGCCATCGGCCAGTTCAAGGCTTTGGCCGGCGACCCCCGGTTTAAGGCGCTCGCCGCTGATTCAAATTTTACGAATCTGCTAAGCAACTCCGAGTTCGTGAGCTTGATGGGGAACTCGCAGTTTGTGAATGCAATCGCGAACCTCTCCAACAACGGAACGAACTCGAACGTGCAAACACAGGTCACGCAGATGTTGGCGAATTCACAGTTTGCCAGCTTGGCCTCTAATTCGAGCTTCGTGTCCCTCATCAGCAACGGGAACTTCGTAGCCCTGGTCAGCAACTCGGACTTCCGGGCACTGGTAAGCAATTCGAGCTTCCAATCGTCGGCGGCGCAACTGCAGGGCGCGGTCCAATCCGCTGCCAATATGCGCTTTCAATAGAAATTCGCGAACATCGGCGAGGTCATCGCGCTGGCTAGATTCAGGCGGACGGCGGTTTCCACGGCGTTCACACGTTGGTGGTTTATCGCGTCCGCCTCTTTCATTTTTGTAACAACCCCAGCGTCGGCGCAGTTGCGCGAGATCGAAACCAACGATCTGCGCTTGGTCTTTTACGATACTAACCACACCTACCTGGCGCCGCAGTTGATGCGCTCCTTCGAGAACGCCTTCACCTTCCACCAGAAGCTGTTTGACTACCACCCCGACGGAAAAGTCACCATCCTGCTCGAAGATTTCGGCGATTACGGCCACGGCGGCGCCGACGTGATTCCCTCCAACCGCGTCAATGTCGGCATCGCGCCCTTCAGCTATATCTACGAAACCATCCCCGCCAACGAGCGCATGAGCTGGATCATGAACCACGAGCTCGCGCACGTGGTGGAAATGGACGGTTCCCGCGAAAGCGATCGCTTTTTCCGCCGCTTTTTCGGAGCCGCCGTGTTCCCCAGTAAAGTCACGCCAAATCCCGAAGACCCCGTTTCGACGGTCTATGGCTTCCTGACCGCGCCGCGCCGCTATTCGCCGCGCTGGTATCACGAAGGCCTCGCCGTGTTTCTCGAAACCTGGATGTCCGGTGGCTTGGGACGCTCCCTCGGCGGCTACGATGAGATGGTCTTCCGCGCCATGGTGCGCGACAACAGCCACATCTACGATCAGGTGGGCCTCGAAGCGGAAGGCTCCACGGTTGACTTCCAGGTCGGCGCGAATTCGTATCTCTACGGCACGCGATTCTTGAGCTATCTCGCCGTGCAACACGGACCCGAGAAAGTGATCGACTGGGCCGCCAGCCGTCCCGGCAGCAAAGCATATTTCAGCGCGCAGTTTCATCAGGTGTTCGGAACCAGCCTCGAAGAGGAATGGTCGCTCTGGATCGCCGCCGAGCGCGAGTGGCAGAATCAGAACCTGGCGCAAATCCGGCAATATCCCATAACGCCGCTAAAGAAGTTGTCACCGCAGGCGCTCGGTTCCGTGTCGCGGTCCTTTTACGACGACACCACGCACAAGATTTACGCCGCCGTGCGCTATCCCGGGCCCATGGCACATTTGGCGGCGATCGATCCGGAATCGGGCACGATTACCCGCCTGCACGACATAGAAGGCGCCGCGCTGTATTACGTAAGTTCGCTCGCCTTCGACCGCGCTGGGCGCAAGCTCTTCTTCACCACCGACAACAATGACTGGCGCGATCTCAATGTATACGATCTCAAAACCGGCAAAGCCACGCGGTTGATCCAGAACTTCCGTACCGGCGACCTGGCGTTCAACCCCGCCGACCATTCGCTCTGGGGCGTGCGCCACTTAAACGGATTGTCGATCATCGTCGAGACCGCCGCACCCTATCACGAGGTCACGCACCGCTTTCAATTTCCTTACGGCACCGACGTCTTCGATCTGAACATCTCTCCGGATGGAAAATCGATGAGTGGGATGCTAGCCGACACCAGTGGGCGCCAGAAAGTGGTGCGCTTTTCCTTAGAAAAGTTGCGTGCCGGCAACGGCACTTTCGACACGGTCCACGATTTCGAATTCAGCACCGGCGGCGGCTTCACATTCTCAGCCGACGGCACGAAGTTGTACGGGACGTCTTACTTCACGGGTGTCTCCAACATCTTCCGCTTCGACGTGGCCACCGGCGCCATGGACGTGTTGAGCAACACCGAAACCGGTTTGTACTGGCCGATTCCGCTGACCAACGATCACCTCTTGGCCTACGAGTACACCGCCGCCGGATTCATCCCGGTGTCCTTCGATGCGAAGCCCCTGGCCGACGTCAACGCCGTAAACTATTTCGGCCAGCAGGTGGTGGAGAAATATCCGATTGTGCGCGATTGGAAACTGCCGCCGCCGGCCGAGATCAACGTGGCCACGCTGACCACCAAAGCCGGGGATTACGTCGCTTGGAAGAACCTGAAGCCCGCAGCGATCTACCCCATCGTCGAGGGCTACAAAGACACCGCCTCCTACGGCGCACGTATGGATTTCACCGATGGCCTGGGGCTCGCGGCCTTGAATCTGACCGCAGGCTACTCGCCCGGCGCGTCGCTCGCAACCAAAGAGCGTGCGCATTTCGCCGTCGACTTCCGCAATTGGGGATGGCGCTTCGACGCAGCCTACAACAACACCGATTTCTACGATCTCTTCGGACCCACCAAAATGAGCCTCAAGGGCTACCAGGTTCGTCTCGCGTATAAGAAAAGCCTCCGTTTCAAACCTCCGCGCGCTCTCGACCTGGACTGGAGCATCGCCGGCTATGGCGGGTTAGACCGTCTACCGGACTTCCAGAATGTGGCAACGCCGTTTAGCACCTTCCTGACGGGTAGAATTTCCTTGACCTACTCGCGCCTGGAAAGATCGCTAGGCGCCGTCGACGACGAAAAGGGAATCCGCTGGCAGTTGGCGTCGCAAGGAAATTTCGCCAATGAGACGTTCTATCCTCGCGTCTACGGAACGCTGGATTACGGATTCCTTACACCTCTGCGAAACTCCCCCGTGTGGATTCGTACCTCTCTAGGCAAGTCGTTTGGCGATCGTACGCAGCCCTTCGCGAACTTCTACTTCGGAGGCTTCGAGAACAACTATATCGATCACTTGGCGACCAGCCGGTATCGCGAATATTACACGTTTCCGGGCGTGGCGATCGACCAGATTGGAACCACCGATTTTGCCAAGTCGATGGTCGAGTGGAATCTCCCGCCTGTACGCTTCCGCCGCTTCGGCACCACATATTTATACTGCAATTGGGCGCGGCTTACCCTTTTCTCGTCCGTTCTAGGAGGCAACCTGACGTCCGCGCCCACCCGCTTGGTGTATGGAAATGCCGGTACACAACTGGATTTTCGCGTCGTGATCGCATCGTATTTCAACAGCACGTTTTCGGTGGGCTACGCCGAAGCGGTGGAAAATCACGGCCGCACGTCCTCCGAAGTGATGGTGTCGTTAAAGCTGCTATGACATTCAACGTGCTATCGGCGGCCTACCTAACGCGTCTTGCAATCTGCATCCTGCCGATGCTTGCGTTTCTAGGAGGATTGGTTCTCCTCGATAGTTTCAAGCTGGCTCCTATCCGGCGCCTGCTGGCGTCGCTGGCGGCTGGGGCGGCGACGGCCCTGGTCGCGTACCTCGCCAACACTCTCTTGCTGGGCGGCAAGGGCGTTCCCAACTCCACCTGGATCGAGACGCCCATCATCGAAGAATTGCTAAAGGCGTTGATCGTGTGGTGGCTGCTGCGTACCGGGCGCGTGGGCTTTATGGTGGAAGGTGCGATCTATGGGTTCGCCGTGGGCGCCGGTTTCGCGATGGCCGAGAACATTGTCTACCTGCACTACCTGGGACCGGCCAGCATGATTGTGTGGCTGGTGCGCGGATTCGGCACGTCTCTGATGCACGGCGGCGGCACCGCCATCGCGGGAGTCATGGGAGCTAGCCAAGTGCACCGCGGCAAGTTCGCGAGGGAACTTGGGCTCGCGGGCGGGTGGGCGATCGCCTCGCTGGTGCACATCCTTTATAACTCGCCCTTGCTGCCTCCGGCATTTGCGGCGGGATTGGTATTGGTGGGAATTCCCTCTCTGATGGTCGTGATCTTCATCCGCAGCGACAGCGCGGTCGAACAATGGCTGGGCGAAGGTTTCGATGCCGACATGCAATTGCTGGCGGACATTTCGAGCGGCGAGTTCAGCCAGACGCCCTCTGGGATCTACTTGCGTTCGCTGCGTGATTCCTTTGCGCCTCCTCTAGTTGCCGACATGTTGTGTCTGTTGCAAGTCTCGACCGAACTCGCGATCCGCGCCAAAACCGAATTGATGAAGCGCGAGGCAGGCTTCGGCTCGGGCGACGACGAAGAAGTGAAATCGCGCCTGGTAGAACTGCGTTATCTCGAAAAGAGCATTGGACCCACCGGACGCCTGGCGCTGACTCCGCTGCTGGCAGGACGCGAGCGCCGCTTGTGGGAGCTTCGCCAGTTAGGCTACAGTTCGAGTTAACGCTATGGATATTTCGTCGACCAAGCAAGAGCGCGGCGTCCTGGTGACGCTGGTGGGGCGCATGGACGCGGTCACGGCCGCGCAATTCGAGCAGGCCTGTGATCCATGGATCAAGGGTGGCGAAAAAAACATCGTGGCCGATTTTACGCGCCTGGAATACATCAGCAGCATGGGCCTCGGCAGCTTGCTTTCCGTTGCCAAGAAACTGCAGCCGAACGGCGGCAAGCTGGCGATTTGCGGGCTTACCGGCATGGTCAAAGAAGTGTTTCGACTCTCGGGTTTCGACAAGCTGATTCCAGGCTTTGAAAATGCCGATGCAGCCTTCCAGAAGCTTTGACGAATCCGATGGATTCCATTGGCTGACGCAGCCGGCTGACATGGCCAGCTTCATGGTGCTACGCGAATTTATCATGGACGCGGCCAAGGCCGCCGCTCTCAGCGAAGAGCAACTCTGGAAGCTGGAACTGGTGTTTGAAGAAGTGGTAGTGAACGTAATCCGCTACGCCTACCCCGCGGAAGCGCCCGACACCGTCAGCGTAGGATACGCCGCCCATGAAAATCACTTCGCAGTGCAGGTGCGCGACTCCGGCAAGCCGTTCGATCCGCTAGCAGGCGCCGATCCCGATTTAGCGCTGGGGATTGCCGAGCGCCGCGTCGGCGGCCTGGGACGCTTCCTGACTCGCCAGCTCGCCAGCCACGCCGAATACGCGCGTCAGGACGGCCACAACGTCCTAACCTTTGCGATTTAGCCGCCGCAGCAAACGAATCTGCCCCGCATGATACAAATCGTGCGCGGCCGCGCCCCGGATCAAATGGCAAGCAGCAGGCGTGAGCGCCTTGTCCGCAAATGTCG
>Ga0105238_10004950_pt1 | contig 13177 bp, 14 predicted proteins | sample KBSC34metaG_FD_81526 | JGI IMG/M metagenome (GOLD analysis project Ga0105238, IMG submission 81526) | Corn rhizosphere microbial communities from Kellogg Biological Station, Michigan, USA - KBS C3-4 metaG | ecosystem: Host-associated > Plants > Roots > Rhizosphere > Soil | place: Michigan, USA... | reverse complement strand
TCGACAATGGCTCGGGCGGCGTCAAAGGCTCGGGCGGGATCACCTCTGCCTCGGGCGGAACCTCCAACCCGGGCCAGACCGGGAGCGGCGGCGCGAGCAACTCCTCGGGAGGTACGCCAGGAGCCAGCGCGAGCGACGGCGGCTCGAGTGGATGCGCGTGCAGCGTCAACAGCGACGCTGGCGCCCGGGGCCCGATGCTGGCCATGCTGCTCGGCCTGGGGCTGGTGGTCGGTCGCCGGAGGCGGCGGAACCCCTGAGCTAGAAGGTATCGATCGTCCGCGGGAAGCCCTGGCCACCCAGGGCTTCTGCGTTCCGGCCTCGTTGGTATGAGGAAAAAAAAACGCGGGGTCCGGCATCGCCGAACCCCGCGTTTCGTCAGTAGCGGGGGCAAGATTTGAACTTGCGGCCTTCGGGTTATGAGCCCGACGAGCTACCAGGCTGCTCCACCCCGCATCACTTTTGAAGAGCCGGGAAGATGCATCATCGAGGGGCGCCAGTCAAGGGCGCGCCCTCGTGATTCGAAACAATCTCCCGACTTTCGCATCCCGACCATGATCGCGTCGAGCGGGGAGCGCGGGACCCTTTTAGGGTCCCGAATTAGATCGTGTACTTCGCGATCAGGCGGCCCAGCCGGGGCACCGCGGTCTCGACGTGCTTCTTGCCCGAGGGGCGCAGCTTCTCGTAGGCCTTCTTCACGGTCTGGTTCTTGGCGCGCGCGGCGCGCTCGTCGCTGATGGCCAGCAGGGCGTCGGCGACGGCGGAGGCGCGCGCGTTCAGGAAGGGACCGATGGGCTCGTTCTTCTGCTGCGCCTCGGTGTGAAACGGCTCCAGCCGGCGAACGAAGTCGTCGAGCATGTGGTCGACGGCCTCGTTGATGAAGCCCGGCTTCACCGCCTTCACCACCATGAAGGCGCCCTTGATGGCGATGCCCGACAGGCCGCCCTTCGATTCGACCTCTTCTTCGATCAGCCGCACGGCGTCGGCCACTACCTTGGGACGGGTCCCTGGAACCAGCAGGATTTCGGTCAACGTGCTCATGGCGCCGACTCTAGCATCAGAAGCGATTCCCCGATCCAGGGACACCGTGGTACGGAAGACGGATGGCGAAGCCGCCCGCAGCACGGACAGCCCTGGGCGTCCTGACGGGCGTGAACCTGCTGAACTACATCGATCGGTACATCCCGGCCGGCGCCCTGCCCCTGATCCTGGCCGCGTTCAGCGCCTCGGACGCCCAGGGCGGCCTGCTGCAGTCGCTGTTCATGTTCCCTTACGCCATCGTGTCCCCGCTGGCCGGGGCGCTCGGTGATCGCACGCGGCGCTTCGGCGTGGCGGGGGTCGGCGTCCTCATCTGGAGCGCGGCCACCTTCGCCTCGGGTCTGGCCCCCACCTTCACCGTCCTGCTGATAGCCCGGGTGGTCATCGGCATCGGCGAGGCCAGCTACTCGGTCGTCACGCCGCCGCTGCTGGGCGACTACTATCCACCCGAGCGGCGCACCGGCGTCCTGTCCACCTTCTACGCCGCCATCCCGATGGGCTCGGCGGTCGGCTTCGTGGTGGGCGGCGTGATCGGCTCGCACTTCGGCTGGCGCTGGGCCTTCTTCCTGGCGGGCATTCCGGGGCTACTGCTGGCGCTGGCGCTGCTGACCTTCAAGGATCCGCCGCGAAGCGCGATGACGGTCACCCCTGGCCCGGGTGCGGCCCAGGCGACCGGCGCCCCGGCCGCCGGCTGGAGCGACCTGCTGCGCTACCCCAGCTTCGTGATCAACGTCGTCTCGCAGACCATCTACACGTTCGCCATCGGCGGACTGGCCGCCTGGATGCCCACCTACTTCTATCGCGAGCGGGGGCTCCCGCTCGCGAAGGCGACCCTCATCTTCGGCGGCATCGTGTGCGTGGCCGGCTTCGTGGGGACCATCGCCGGGGGGAAGGTCTGCGACGCGGTGGCGCGCCGGACCCGGGTGGCGGCGTTCCTGGTGCCGGGGCTCTCGTTGATCCTGGCGGCGCCGTTCACCTGGCTTGCCATTCTGTCCCCTACGCCTATTGTCTTCTGGCCCGCGATGTTTTTGACCTTGATGCTGCTGTTCGTGAACACCGGTCCCCTGAACGCCGCCATGACGAACGTGCTCCCCGGAGCGATCCGCGCCCGGGCCTTCGGGGCCTGCACGATGTCGATTCACCTGCTGGGTGATGCGCTGTCGCCGTTCCTGATCGGCGTCGCCTCCAATCGCATGGGTCTGCGTCTGCCCGTGGTGGCGACTGGCCTGCTGCCCATCGCCGCCGGCCTGGTGCTGCTGGCGGGCCGGGGCGCCTTCGGCCGGGATCTGCGACGCGCCGACCTGCTGTCCGCGCCGGAAGGCGGCGCCGCGTGAGCGACTACGCCCACGAGCTGGCCCAGGCGCACGAGATCGCGCGCGACGCCGCCGCGGTCATCATGTCGTTCGGCCGGACCTTTCGCGTCGACGCGAAGGCCGGCGACGAGCCGGTGACCGAGGCCGACCACGCCGCCAACGCGCTGATCGTCGCGCGCCTGCGCGCCGCCTTCCCCCAGGACGCCATCCTGTCCGAGGAGCTGCCCGACGACGGCACCCGCCAGGGCGCGCACCGCGTGTGGATGGTCGATCCCATCGACGGCACCCGTGACTTCATCCTGGGCGATGACGGCTTCGCGGTGATGATCGGCCTGTGCATCGACGGACGTCCCACGGTGGGCGTCATGAACCAGCCGGCCACCGGAAAGACGTACTCGGGGGTGGTGGGGCGCGGCGCCTGGCTGGAGACGCCCCAGGGCAAGAGCACCATCGTCACCTCGGCGCTGGCCACCAGCCCCGGCATCCGCCTGGTGGCCTCGAAGTCGCACCGCACGCCCCGGGTGGACGCCATCAAGCGGGCGCTGCAGATCACCGACGAGTTCAACATGGGCAGCGTGGGGCTGAAGATCGGCCTGGTGGCGGAGAACGCCCGTGATCTGTACGTCTACACCGGCAGCCGCACCAAGCTGTGGGACACCTGCGGGCCCGAGGCGATCCTGGTCGCCGCCGGCGGCCGCATCACCGACCTGGATGGCGAGCCGCTCGGCTACACGCAGACGGACCTCTACAACCGCCGCGGCATCGTCGCCTCCAACGGCGCCCTGCACGACCACGTCGTGTCGATCATCGCGCCGCTCATCGGCCCGCGAGCAGATCCTTAGTTCGACTACCGGCTACGAGCCGGCGATCGTCATCTGGGCCACCCGGAACGTCGGCACCTGGATCGACGAGCGCTTGTCGGGATCGTCGCCCACGGCGTCGACGCCCTTCCACAGATCGTCGAAGTTCGCCGAGATGGTTATCTCGCTGACCGGGAAGGCGCGCTCGCCGTTCTCGATCCAGAAGCCGCCCGCGCCCTGCGAGTAGTCGCCGGTCACGGCGTTGAAGCCGAAGCCCATCAGCTCCGTGACGTAGAGCCCGCGGGGCAGTCGTTCCAGTTCGGCCGCGGGCGTCTTCCCCGCGCGCAGGATCAGATTGGACGTCGACACGTGTGGACCACCGCCCACGCCGCGCCCCGCCGAGCCGGTCGAGCGACGGCCCAGCTTCCGCGCCGCGAACACGTCGCACAGGAAGGTGCGCAGCGTGCCGCCCGAGACCAGCACGTTCGTGCGCGAGGCCAGCCCCTCGCCGTCGAAGGGCCGCGAGCCCGGCGCGTGCGGCAGCAGCGGATCGTCGATGAGATCGATCAGCGACGAGGCCACCTGGGTCCCTTCGCTCGGCCAGGTAGGTGCTGCGGCGCCACACCGCGCCCCCGGACATCACGCCCGCCAGCTGCCCCACCAGCCCCCGGCCCGCGTCGGGCGAGAACACCACCGGCACCTGACAGGTCGCGATCTTGCGCGAGCCCAGCTTCGCCACCGTGCGCCGCGCCGCTTCGACGCCCACCCGCTCGGCGTCCTCCAGACCCGAGGCGAAGCGGGACGCCGTCCAGTAGACGCCGTTGCGCTTCTTGCCGTCGGCGTCGTCACACAGCGGCTCGACCGCGAACGAGGCGTTGGTGCCCCGGTAGCTGCCCGAGAAGCCGGCGGACGTCGCGAAGGCCGAGGCGCCCATCACCCGCCCGAAGACCGCGCCGTCGGAGTTGGTGACCCGCTTGTCGAACTTCAGCGCCGCGGCCTCGCCCAGGCGGGCCCGGCGGATCCCTTCGGCCACGTCCAGCTCCAGCAGGGCGTCGTCCCACAGCCCCAGCTCGGGAACATCGCGCGCCATCTCTTCCGACGACGGAAGATCGGCCAGCGGCTCCGGCTCGGCCAGCTCGGCCAGCTCGACCGTGTCGCGCGCCAGCTTGGCCAGCCCCGCGTCCGAGAAGTCGGAGGTGTAGGTGACCGCCGCGCGATGGTCCTTGATGACCCGCAGGCCCAGGCCCCGGCTGCCCGCCTCCTTCACCAGCTCTGGCTCGCCCAGGCGAACCTTCACCGTCAGCTCGCGCCCGTCGCGCACCAGCACCTCGGCGCCGTCCGCGCCCGCGCGCATCACCAGGGACAGCATCTTCTCGGCCTGTTCCTGGCACGTCCGCGGATCGGGCAAGGGGCGGCGAACTCTCTGCTCCTCTGCGCCGCTCATCCGGCGCGCGTCCCGCCGACGGTGATCTCGGAGATCTTCAGGGTGGGCGTCCCGATCCCCACCGGCACGGACTGCCCGTCCTTGCCGCAGGTCCAGGTCCCATCGGACAGCTTGAAGTCGTTCCCCAGCATCGTCACCTTTCGCAGCACGTCCGGACCGTTGCCGATCAGATTGACGCCCTTCAGCGGCGCCGTCAGCTTGCCATCCTCGATCAGGTAGCTCTCGGTCAGCGCGAACACGAAGTCGCCGTTCGAGATGTTCACTTGCCCGCCGGAGAAGTGCTTGGCGTACACGCCACGCTTCACCGAGCGGATGATGTCCTCCGGCGCGTCCTGCCCCGGGGTGAGGAAGGTGTTGGTCATGCGCGGCAGCGGCTCGTGCCGGAAGCTCTGGCGGCGTCCGTTGCCCGAAGGGGTCAGGCCGAAGTGCTTGGCCGACAGGCGGTCCTGCATGTAGCCGACCAGCACGCCGTTCTCGATGAGCACGTTGCGACGGCCGGGGTTCCCCTCGTCGTCGACGTTGATCGAGCCGCGGGCGTGATCGACGGTGCCGTCGTCCACCACGGTGCACAGCGGAGAGGCCACCTGCTGCCCCAGCTGCTCGCTGTAGTTCGAGGTCTTCTTGCGGTTGAAGTCCGCCTCCAGCCCGTGGCCCACCGCCTCGTGAAGCAGGATGCCCGACTCGCCGGGGCCCAGCACCACCTCCATCGGGCCGGCCGGCGCCTCCACCGCGAACAGCATGCCGATGGCCAGACGAGCGGCCTCGCGCCCGTGCTCTTCCGGGCTCTGGCCGGGCCGCAGGAAGTACTCCATGCCGAAGCGCCCCGCCCCGCCCGAGCGTCCGCCCTGGCGCTGCTTGCCCTTGCCGTCGGCGCTCTGCCCCTCGGCGACCGCGCTGACCCCAAAGCGGATCATCGGCTGCTGATCGCGCGCCAGGTGACCATCCGAGGTGACCACCAGCACCTCGCGCCACTCCTCGGCCAGCGAGGCCTCGACGCGCACGATCCGCGGATCGGCGGCGCGCGCTGCCGCGTCGGCGCGCCGCAACAGGTCGATCTTCTCGGCCCCCGCCAGGTCCAGCGAGGACCGCTCGATGGGATAGAAGCTGGGCAGGGCCAGCCGCTGCACCGCCACCGGTCCGGGCGCCCCGCCGCTCGACGCGATCTGCGCCGCCGTGCGCGCCGCATCGAGCATGCGCTCGTCGGACAGCTCCTCGGTGTAGGCATAGCCGGTGGCGTCGCCGCGCAACACGCGCACGCCCAGCCCCACCGTCACGCCCCGTCCCACCGTCCGCACGCGACCCTCTTCCATCAGGTAGTCCGCGCCGGAGCGAAACTCGAAGTACAGGTCGGCGTAGTCTCCACCCGACCCCAGCGCCGCGCCGAGCAGCCGCTCGGCGATGGCCGCATCAATCTGGGCGAGCGCGCTGGCTGAAGCCGTCAAGGCGACACTCGGCATCATCTCAGCATGCCCGACAACCGACCCCTCGCGCCACATTCATAAGGGAAAAGAGGCTCATCGCGGCAGGGGGCGGGCCCCCACCCACGGGAGCCCTCACCGATCGGGGGGCAGCCCCAGCTCGTCGCCGGTGTGCTGCTTGATCTTGTGCAGGCCGCGCACCTCGACCTGGCGGATGCGCTCGCGGGTCAGGTTCAGGATGGCCCCCACTTCCTCCAGCGTGATGCCGCCCCGATCGGCGACGTCCAGCGAGCAGGTCTCCGCCATCTGCCACACCTCGAGGTGCGGGAAGTTCAGCTTGATGGCGCCGCTCTCCGGATTCACGTCCAGGTACAGGTGGTGCGAGCAGCTCACGAAGGGACAGGGACGGGTGGCGGTGCGGCACTCTTCGCGGGTGCGCGGGCGAACCACGTCGTCGGGGTAGGTCAGCTCGGCGGCTTGCCGCTTCTCCTCGCGGGTCAGCTTCTTGGGCGCGATCGTCTTGGAGCGCACGCGACCGGTGCCGCCGGCCGAGCTCAGCTTCAGGCGGATGCGCGCCACCTCGGGCTGCGGCTTGTCGTCGTCCGTGCCCTCGGTAGCCGGGCGCGCCCGTGAGGCCTTCTCACCTTCCGAATTGTCGTCCATGGTAATTCCTCCTCGTCACGTGCGGCCCGGGCGGTCGAGCACCCGAGTCAGTAGAGATCGTTCAAGCCCCCGACGGCGGTAACTTGTGGCGTCGCCGGCTCCTCGCGTTCGGAGAGGCGACGTTCGAGAGTGGCAATGCGGCGGACCAGCTCGCCCGCCGCGCGTTTGGCCTCCACGATCTCGCGCTCGAGATCGCGGCGCCGTTCAGGGCTCTGTGAATCGGGCCCTTTCGCCTCGCGTTCGAGGCCAGACAGCAGATCGCGCAGATCCTTCTCCACCGAGTCGATGTCGTCCTTGAAGCGGGCGAACGACCGCTGGATCTCTTCGATGGTGCGGTTCTCCGCCATCATCCCTTTGACGGCGTTGACGCGGCGGATGACGTGCGCCGGATAGACGCCGCACGATCCGCGATGCTTGCCCTTGCGGCCCACGCGCACAGAGCGCGGGAGCAGCCCGAGCTGAACGTACTTGCGAAGCGTCGCCTCCGAGAAGCGCACTCCGTGCGTCTCGAAGACGTCGACGATCTGGCGCGAGGTCAGGCCGTTCGGCCAGGCCCGCTCGAGCTCTTGCAGCTCGCGCTCATCGAGCAGCGTCCCTGTCGAGGGCGTGGCTGGCGCTGCCGTCTCCCAGCGTCCTTCCCGACTCCGCCCACTGTCAGTACCACGCTTCAATTGAGTATCCAGAATGTATTCTATTCAATATATTCACTTCAATAGGAATCTAACTGTGACTCTGTTCAGTGATGGATTTCGAATGCCCCTCGCCACGGCTCTCGCGCCGCTACGGGCGGGGCTTTTCGGCGCGCCAGCACGCCTTTCCATGAGTGTTGCTCGGGCCCATGGGCGCGCGTTTTTCACGCGGCGACCTCCGCCTATACTGCGCGCCATGAGCGTCTCCCGCCCCGCCCCGCCGCATCGCTCGCTCGCGAAGCTCTTCGCCATCGCGGCGGTCAGCAGCGCCTTCCTCGGCGTCCTTCTCGGTCGGGGCTCCTCCGCGCACGCGCTCGGTCCGCGCGATCGCCACCTCACCAGCACGCGCCACGGCGTCTCGATAGAGGCGCCTGCCGGATGGACGCTCTCGCAACACTCGGGATACGGCGACACCGTCGCGGTGATGCTTCACCCCACAGGCGGACGCATCTCGGTCACCGCCTCACCGACCACGGCGGCCGATGGGCGCGCGCTGTTCGAGCAGAACCAGCAGGGGCTGCTGGCGCAGAAGATGATCCCCGCGGCGCCGCAGGCGGGTCCCCACGGCTTCACCAGCGTCGACATCGCCCTGCCCGGCCGCGCCGATCGCTTGCGCCAGCTCTACCTGGTGCGCCCCACGCCGCAGGGGAAGCAGGGCGTGATCCTGACCCTGGTTTGTCGCGACACGCTGTTCGCCGAGCTTGGCTCGGCGCTGGCGTTCGTGGCCGAGCGAATCGACTTCGACGATCCGGCGGTCCCGCCTCCCGCCAGCAGCAGCGCGCCCCACGCGGCGGGAGCTGGCGGCGCCGGTCCGCCGCTCACCGGGCGAAGCAACTACGCGGCGGCGCTGGCAGCGCCCCCGTCCGACAAGCCCGTGGATCTGTCCGCCAGCGGTCTCGCCGCCGGCGGCGCACCCGGCGGGCACGCCGCGCGCGGCGCTGGCGGCTCAGGTGGTCAGCTTCGCTCCGGTCAGGGGGACCGGAAGCCGGGTTCGTAGCATCTGCAGCAGCGCCGCCGAGCCGGTCTCGCTCCCGCGGCCGAAGGGCGGGCGCATGTACTTCCACGACTTCTTCCACCAGCGAGGGGGGCCCTTGTCGACGCACCCCTCGGCACGATCGTCCGGATCGCAGTAGATCCGGATGTGCATGTGATCGTCGTGGGGCTCGGAGTCGGAGGGTTGCCGCACCAGCGCCACCGCGCGCGCCAGCAGCTCGGGATCCTCCCCCTCGGCGCGGCCCTGCTGGAGCAAGCGCGCCGCCAGATCCTTCTGCACGAAGATCCACTGCACCTCGACGCCGGGATCCATCAGCAGCGCGCGGACGAACTTCCAGTTCCGGCGGACGTCGAAGCGGACATCGGGCACCGGGGTGGTCGGAGCGGCCAGGCCCTGGGGAGGAGACCAGCTCGCGCTTCGACCCGATCGATCGTAATGGATCATCGCGTTCCCGGGCATCAGGGGCGCGCCGTTCGTCTTCACCGCGTAATAGAAGACGTCGACGTCGCGGCCGCTCTGGTGCGAGCGGTGCTCGGCCGACCCACCGCCGCTGGCGCGCGAGAGATCGCCCACCGCCGCGACCGAGCCGGGATAGGAGCGCGCCACCGTGCGCGCCGCGCGCACCACCGCCTCGACCAGCTCGTCGGAGCCGTGATTGCTCTCACGCTTCTGCCAGGGCTCGCCGATCGCGTAGCCGTCGCCCTTGGTGGGCAGACGCGCCGGACTGCGCAGGGTGCCGTTCGCCGGCCAGCCGATGGAGGTGCTGGTGCCGTCGAACGCCAGCGGACCGACGCATCCCGCGACCGCCAGCGCCGCGCCGACGATCAGCCAGGGCGCAAGCCCCCTCAGCCGTACGCCTTCTCCAGCCGCTCCTGATCTTCCTTGCATCGAATGCACAACGTCGTCTCCAGGCGCGCCTCCAGCCGCTTCAGGGCGATGGCGTCGCCACAGTCCTCGCACACCCCGAACGACCCGTTGCTGATCTTGTCCAGCGCGTGATCGATCTTCTCCAGAAAGACCTTCTCTCGCCCGCGCAGCCGAAAGGTGAACGACTGCAGGTACTCGGACGAAGCGAGGTCCATCTCGTCCGGCAGATCGTCAGCATCGAGGGCCATCTCCTCGTTCAGCGTACGCTGCGCGTTGCGAAGAATCTCCTTCTTCTTGGCCAGCAGGACGTCTCGGAAGCGTTTCAGGTCTTTCTTCTTGAGGACCGTTTCTTCCATCTATGTACCTGCGCAAAAGGCGGCCAGAGGCACAGAACGATTGGCGTTTTACTCTATCGTCCCCCCCAAATACCGTCAACGTTCGCCCCCTTACGCCTTCTGTGACGTGTTCTTGACCGACGGAAAACACGGAAGTAAGTTCGCACACCATGAACCGCGCCCTGGGACTTGCCCTCTGCATCGGAACCTTCGCGCTGAGCCTCGCTTGCCCCCAGAGTGGCGGGCAGGTCAAAGTCGAAAAGGTGGAACCTCCGCAGGGCACGACCGCGGGCGGTGAAGAGGTGACGATCACGGGTGACGGCTTCGTCCCGGGCAAGACCCAGGCCGAGGTCCTCTTCGGTCACAAGCGGTCCGAGACCGTCGCCATCGCCTCCACGACCAAGATTCGCGTCGTGACGCCGGCCGGCGAGAAGGGCCCCATCGACATCAGCGTCAACTTTGACGACGGCAAGGCCTTCAAGATCCAGAACGGCTTCCGCTACGTCGAGCCGGCCGAGAACAGCAACGCGCGCAACGCCTTCTTCGGCGGCAACAAGCCCGGCGCCGCCAAGATCGAGCTCGAGAAAAAGTAACCGGACGTGGAAGGGGCTTCGCCCCTCCCACGAGCCCTCCCCCGATCCGGACCGAGCTAGCAGCCCGGATTTGCTCGTCCGAAGGGGTCTCCGGCGGGCAAAGCCCGTCTCCGATACCGGGGAGGACCTCGTCCTCCCTGCGACCCTCCTTCCGAGGCGCCCTTTTACTTGTACTCGGCGCGGAAGAGCTGCTGGCCCATCAGGATGAAGGAGCCGCTGGGCAGCGGGCGCTCGCCGCGGACACGCAGGAACGTGCCGTTCGAGGAGCCGACGTCGGACAGGTAGACGCGCCCGTCACGCAACGAGATGCGCGCGTGCGTCCCCGAGACGTAGCCGTCCTCGGGAAACAGGATGTCGCCCCGCTCGCGGCCCATGACGATCGCGTCGCCGAACAGCGGAAAGGCCGAACCGTCCACGTCACGACCGACGACCACCGACAGCCGCCCCCAGAATCCGGGGTTCGGCGTGCCTGCCACCTCGGTCCCGTCCTCCAGCGGCGTGGGCGGAGCGATGATCTCGAAGCGCAGCAGCTCCTGCCCGATGCGGATGACGTCTCCCGACTCGAGCGGCTCTTCCCCGGAGATCTTGACGAAGATGCCGTTCAGGCTGCGCAGGTCCTTCACCACCAGCCCCTGCGGGCCCAGCTGGAACTCGGCGTGGCGGGGAGACAGGTAGAGGTCACCCTCGAAGAGCGAGCCCTGGCTCCGGCCCACCAGATTCTCGCCGTCGAGCAAGGGATGCGCGCCCCCCTCGGAGCCGTCGGGACGAATCAGGATGATGCGGCCGCGCGGGGCCGGCGTGGCCGTCGGAGCCGCCATGTACATCGTCCGGGGCGCCGCCGCTGCCGCTGCTCCGGCGGCCGCCATGCGCGTGCCGCAGGCGCCGCAGAAAGCGAACCCGGGCGCGACCATGCGGCCGCAGCTCGGACAGACCGTCCCCTCGACCGCGGGAGCGGTCGGCGCCTGCAGCACCGGCTGCGCCGCCGGCGTCGACGTGGGACGGGACGCCGCCCAGGTCCCCACGTCGGTGCTCGCCCCGGGCGACGACGTGACCGGCGGAGGTGTGACCGAGCCCAGTGTGCCCGACGCCACGCCACCACCGTTGTGGGTGGGCGTGATGGGCATCTTCGGCGAGTCGTTCCAGGGGATCCCCCCCTTCTGCTTCCCGGCCGAGGGTGGGCTCAACGTCGGCAGCGGCGTGGGCTCGTTACCCAGGCTACCCGCGTTCGGCTTGCGCTCGGGGGGCAGCATCGTCCGCGCCGTCTCGAGCGGCGCGGGCTCTCTGGTCGCCGCCTTGGGCGCCGGCTTGATTTCGTTACCGCACCCCAGACAGAACTTGTAGTGGTCTTGATTTTCCTTGCCACACCGACTGCACGTGATCACGAGATCCCCCTTGAGGGTAGGTAGCAAGTAGCATGGCCCTCCGGGGGGGTCAACGCACCCGCCCCGCCCCGGCCCAGAAGGACGCCCCGGTCGACTCCGCCGCTTGACCCGAGCAGGTTCAGGCGATCTCCACGCGCAAGAGTTGCTGTCCAAGAAACACATAGTCGCCGTGCGCGAGCTGCGTCTCGTCGCCCAGGCGGATGAACGTCCCGTTCTTCGACCCCAGATCCGTCAGCGTCATCTGGCCGTCGGCGGCGATGGCAAGCTGCGCGTGCCGCCCCGAAATGAACGGATCATCGAGGAAATTCACGTCGTTCCCCTCGCGGCCGATCGTGATGGTGTCGCCGCGGGCCCGGTAGATCATCCCCACCTCGCCCCCGCGCAGGCGCTGCACCAGCTTCATCTTCGAGGGTCGCTTGGGGCTGGCGTAGAAGTACGTGCCCTCGGCGTCCGGCTGCGGGCCCAGGTCCGGCGGCGACGGCTCGACCTGCAGCAGCTGCTCGCCGATCAGGAACAGCCCCCCCGACGGGATCGAGGTCGGCACCTTGATGCGCATGAAGATGCCGTTCACCGAGCCTTCATCCCGGACGAACAGCTTGTGCTCGCGATAGATGAAGTTCGCGTGTCGCGGAGACAGGAGGGGGTCGTCGGGGAACAGGATCGCACCCTCGGTGCGGCCAGCGATGTGCTCGTTTCCCGCGAGCTGGTAGGACAATCCGTCCATCCCCTCGCCTTTGATGACGATCAGCTTGGCGCGCCCCGGGACCTGATTGGTTCCGAAATACATGGTCTTGGCGGCCGGCGTGGACGCGGACGACGTCGCCGTCCCGTCGACACGCGAGCCACACTTGCCACAGAATTTGAAATCCGGGGCTACTTCATTTCCGCAGGTGGGACAGGTCTTGGCGCCGTTCATCGAGGTCCTCGTTCGTCGCCGTCGAAGAGGGCGAACATGGCGGAATTCTTGGACGCGCGACGTGCCAAGTCAAGCGATGGCGGCGCTCGCCGTACAGAAGGACGACAGCGTCCAACGCGAGGGCCTCGCCGGAAAAAAAACACGGCCCTCGACCCACACCATCGCGAGTCGAGGACCGTCCGAGGTTGGTTCAGAGGTTGCGGGCGGCGGCGGAGCGATTTCCCGTACGCCGTTGTGGCACCCGGAGGCGCCACGAAGGTGCTTCCTTGCGATCGATGAAGTCGTGCAGCAGGCGCTCGTGCTTCCGCGCCATGTGGACGAAAGTCAGGCCGCTGACCTGAAAGTACTCGTCGACCTCGTCGAAACGAGGCTCGGCGCTGGCCCAGATGACCTCTTCCGTGCCCGGGAGCTGGAACTCGAGCCCGACGATGCGCGAGAGCGGGATCCGCTGCTCGACCAGCTTCTGGAGCCGTAACCCGGTCGGGCTGAGATCCGTTGCGAGGCTCCGGAACCAGCGGTCCCGGATGAACTGGTTCAGGAACAGCTCGACGCGAACGCGTGGAGCGTACCGGCGTTCATGGTTCCCACGTGCGTCCATGTAGGACAAGGTAGACGCAGTGACTACCTCGGTCAAGAAAACGACTTTTCGGGGACACCTGAACCTGTCTCGGGCGACGGGCGCGGCTACGCCGATGGACCCTCGCGCCGATGGGGACTCTAGATCGAAC
>Ga0105238_10004948_pt1 | contig 13179 bp, 12 predicted proteins | sample KBSC34metaG_FD_81526 | JGI IMG/M metagenome (GOLD analysis project Ga0105238, IMG submission 81526) | Corn rhizosphere microbial communities from Kellogg Biological Station, Michigan, USA - KBS C3-4 metaG | ecosystem: Host-associated > Plants > Roots > Rhizosphere > Soil | place: Michigan, USA... | reverse complement strand
CTGACCGGCCGGCGCCGGCGGCGGCGTGCCCGCCGCGGTGGCTTTCACGCCCGCCGCAGGTTGCGCGGCGCCAGCGAGCGCGCCCGCGTCCTTGTCCTGCGCGGGCGGCGTGCGCAGCAGCCACCAGCCGCCGGCGCTGACGAGCACGATCAGCACGATCAGCACCGGCAAAGGACTGCGTCGCGGCGGCCGCGTCGCGAACGGTGTGGCCAGATCGGGTGCTTCGCCGAGGCGGCGGTTCGCTTCGGATTTTTTCAGGGCTTCGAGGATTAGCGACATGATATCTGCGACATGAGGTCAGCGCGATGAATTCGAGATTGTGAAAGTGTGTACAGTTATCATTCTATACTGCGGTACAGGTGCGGACCGGACTGATCCAGCGCCGACAGCGCAAACAGCGTTTCCGGCCCGACGATGCCGTCGGGTTTGATGCCGAAGGCGATCTGCAGCTTGCGCACCCGTTCCTCCAGCGCGGCATCGAAGTACGCCGGACCCGTCTCGGCAGCCTTGCCGGCGTCCATGCGCGCCAGCTGCGCCTTGACCCAGGCCACGCCCGCGCCGGCGTCGCCGACATGCAGTGTCGGCGGCACGTCCGGCGGCAAGCGCCAGACCGCGGTGAATTCGCCGTTCCACACCTCGCGCAGCGCCGCCTTGTCGACGACGCGGCTCTGTCCGGCAACGTCGAGGCGCACGCGTTGCGCATCGGCACCCTGCAGCACGGCGCTGGCTTTGACGTCGCCATGATGCAACGTCAGCACCAGCGGCCGGTCGAAACGCACCAGCTGGTCGAGCGATCCGGAGCCGCGCAGGCAATCCAGTCCGCTGAAGATCACGTTCTGGCAGCGTGCCGCATCGCGCACGGAAACCTCGCCTGAATTGACCTGCCAGCGTGCCAGAAGTTGCGTCCAGGCAGTCAATTCGGAATCGTTGCCGTGCGCCATCGCGTCGCGCAGCGCATCCAGCGGATTGGCGCGCGCCAGCACCGGCGCCGCCGGCATCGTCGCGGCTTCCACCGGGACCTGCGGAGCGCGTTGCAGCCAATACGGCAGTGCGCTGGCCAGCGCGATCAGCAGCAGTGCCGCTGCCGCCCAGCGGCCGTAGCGGCGCAGCCAATAGCGCGCGTGGCCGGGCAGGGTCTCGTCGGCGGCGCGATCGACCAGGCGCTCGCCGATCGAGTCCTGCTCGCGCGCGTAGCCGGCCATCAGTGCGCGGTCGCCGATCACGTTGATCAGGCGCGGAATGCCGCTGGAACGCTGATACAGGGCGCGCAGGCCGAGCCGCGAGAACGGCAGCCGCGCCGCGCCGGCCACCGCCACGCGATGGCGCACATACGCTTCGCTCTCGTCGCGATCCAGCGGGGTCAGGTGATAGCGCGCGGTGATGCGTTGCGCCAGTTGGCGCAGCTCCGGCAAGTCGAGCTTGCCGCGCAACTCGGGCTGGCCGAGAAGTATAATTTGCAGCAATTTCTGCGTCGGTGTCTCGAGATTGGTGAGCAGGCGCACCTGCTCGAGCGACTCGACCGACAATTCCTGCGCCTCGTCGATGATCAGCACCACGCGCAGGCCCTGTGCATAGGCGTCGAGCAGATAGGCGTTGAGCGTATCGACCAGGCCCTTCAGGCTGCCGCGCCGCTCGACGATGTCGAGCTTGAGTTCCTCGCAGATCGTTTCCAGCAATTCGACCGGCGACAGTTTCGGGTTGAGCAGCAGCGCGACGCGGGTGTTTTCCGGCAGCTGTTCCAGCAGCAGGCGGCACAGCGTGGTCTTGCCGGTGCCGACCTCGCCGGTCAGCTGCACGAAGCCGCCGCTGCCGCCCTTGCCGATGCCGTACAACAGGTGCGCGAGCGCGTCCCGGTGGCGCTCCGACAGGAACACGTAGCGCGGATCCGGGGTGATCGAGAAGGGCGCCTCTTTGAGGCCGTAAAACTCCAGGTACATGCCGCTACTTTACCGCATGCGCGGTTATCGCCGCCGCAACGGCGCGGGTCGTCGTTGCCGACCGCGTTAGCGCGGGCTTAACTTCAGCCTTCCTCGTCGCGCCGGATCGAGGCGTTCGATTCCTTCGGTTCGCGCTGCGCCTTCTCTTCCTTGCGCTCGGTCACCGCCGGCGGCTCGCCGACGTTATGCAGTTGCAGCGGCGTTTCAATCAACGGCTGCGGATCCACGCGCGCGCCCAGCCAGCGGATGCCCAGATGCAGATGCGCCCCGCTGACCCGGCCGGTCGCGCCGACCTTGCCGATGGTCTGGCCGCGCTTGACCTCGTCACCGGTTTTCACGCTGAGCGTCGACAGGTGGAAGCTGGCGCTGACCATGCCGTCGCCATGGTCGATGTAAACGCTGTTGCCGGTGATGAAGTGCTCGTCGGCCAGCACCACGGTGCCGTCGGCGATGGCCTTGACCGGATTGCCTTCGTTGACCGGATAGTCGCGGCCGGTGTGCTGGCTCTCGACCTTGCCGTTGAACGTGCGGTCGCTGCCGAAATCGTTTTCGTTCTTCGGCAGCGGCGACGCCGGCGCGCCGAGCGGCAGCGAAAAGCGCGCCGCGGAATTGCGCGCCGCGAACAGTTTCAGCACCACCTCGCGTTCGCGCAGTGCGCGCCGCTGGTTTTCCGGCGTGACGTCGATGTAACCCTCGTCGCGCAGCGTGATGTCGACATGCGGGCGCTCGGTCTTCAAGACGATCGCGGTGGCCTTGTGACGCTTGCCCGCATCGTCGATCGCAGCGATCGGATAGCGGCCGGGTTTGGCGGCGACGTCGAACGGGTAGTAGCACACCGCATTGACCGCGGCATAGGTTTTCGCGCCGAGCGCGCAGCGCTTGGCGGCGACGTCCGGCCAGCGTGCCACTTCGCCTTGATTGAGAGTGACGCTGAGCGCCGCCGCGGTCGAGTCCGGTTTGGCGGGCCGCTGTGCCGCGCCAAGGGTGCCGGCCGCGACAACACACGTCGTCAGCAGGGCAAAACGAATGATGGTCATGGCATGCCTCCGTGCATGTCTGGGTTGACGGATTTCGATGTGCTCGAAATGTCGTGCGGCGTGCCGCCCATTGCCGCGCCTGTACACAATGCCGCATGGCAGCTGAACGGCGACCGCCTCGGCGCAACCGAGGTCACACGATGCAGGCAATGCCGATTTACCATCGAAGCGCGTTCGAAACGCGTTCATCCCGGGAAAGCCGGGCAAACAGACAAGGAGAACAACATGTCGGACAAATCCTCCAACACGGTGCGCTGGTTCGAGATCTACGTGCAGGACATGGATCGCGCCAGGAAATTTTACGAGACGGTGCTGCAGGTCAAGCTCGCCAAGCTCGACTCGCCGACGCAGGCGGAGTTCTGGTCGTTCCCGCAGATGCAGATGGATCGCGCCGGCACCTCGGGCGCGCTGGTGAAGATGAAGGGCGTGCCGTCCGGCGGCATGGGTACGCTGGTCTACTTCGCGTGCGAGGACTGCGCCGTGGAGGCCGGCCGTGTCGCCAAGGCCGGCGGCAAGGTCAAGGATGAAAAGCACTCGATCGGACAGTACGGCGCGATCGCGCTGGCATTCGACAGCGAAGGCAATCTGTTTGGGTTGCACTCGATGAAGTGACGTGCCTCCGGCACCCGTTGTTCGGAACGTGTGGTCTACGACGTTGCTTGGAAGGTGCCGTCGCGTGTGCGGCGCAAGAATCGTGCAAGTAGCCGCCCACAGAGGAGTACAGGCCGGATGGCGAATCTTCCCGACACTCCCAAGGTCGACCTGCCGGGCCCCGCGGGGCCACCCGAACTGCTGCAACCGGTGTTCACGTCGGGCGCAAAGGTTTCCGCCGTCGCCGTGGCCCTCGCGCTCGGCCCGGCGCTGTTCGGCATCGACGTGTCGTGGCTGTGCGCAATGTTGGCGCTGCTCGTCTACTCGCTCGCCGGCCCACTGCTCGCCTATCGATGCCGTTCTTTCTGGCTCGGTGCCTTGGTCGCCTTCGCGACCTGGCTCGGCATGTTCGCGCTGCTGAGCGCCGTGGCCGACGCGATCGGCCAGCACCACAGCGGCGAAGGCGCGATGGTGTTGCTGCTGCCGATGATGGTGTTTCCGTGCGTGCTGGGGTTGGTCGGTCTGGCGCGCTTCGGGCAGTGGATCGCGCGTTCTGCGGATGCGCCGCCCTCGCAACCCGGCCCTCCCTCCCCCTGAGCGGGGACTGGGCGTGGCCTTTACTCGCCCAGGGTCAGCAGCGAAGCGTTGCCGCCGGCCGCGGTCGTGTTCACCGTCAATGTGCGTTCGGTGACGAAACGCAGCAGGTAGTGCGGGCCGCCGGCCTTCGGTCCGGTGCCGGACAGGTTCTCGCCGCCGAACGGCTGCACGCCGACCACCGCGCCGATCTGGTTGCGATTGACGTAGCAGTTGCCGACTTTTGCGCGTTGTGAAATATGCGCAATTGTGGAATCGATGCGGCTGTGGATGCCGAGCGTCAGGCCGAACCCGGTCGCGTTGATCGCGTCGATGACCTGATCGAGTTCGTTGGCCTTCCAGCGCAGCACATGCAGCACCGGGCCGAACACTTCGTGGGTCAGTTGCGATAGGGATTTCAGTTCATACGCGCGTGGCGCGAAGAACGTGCCGTTCTCGGTTTCCGCGCCGGCCTTGACCTGCTTGATCAGTTTCGCTTCGGAGTCCATGCGCGCGGCGTGTTCGGCCAGGCCCTTGCGTGACGGCTCGTCGATTACCGGACCGACGTCGGTCGACAGCAGTCCCGGATCGCCCATTTTCAGTTCGTCCATTGCGCCCGACAGCATCGCGATCACCTTGTCGGCGATGTCGTCCTGCACGAACAGCACGCGCGCGGCGGAGCAGCGCTGACCGGCGGAATCGAATGCCGATGCGACCGCATCTTTCACGAGTTGCTCCGGCAGCGCCGACGAATCGGCGATCAAGGCGTTCTGGCCGCCGGTCTCGGCGATCAGCGCGGCGATCTGCGCATTGCGCGCAGCCAGCGTACGATTGATCGTCCAGGCGGTTTCGGTCGACCCGGTCATGCACACGCCGGCAACTTCGGGTTTCGTGAGCAGCGTATTGCCGATCATCGAGCCCTTGCCCGGCACGAACTGCAGCACCGCTTCCGGCACGCCGGCTTCGTGCAGCAGCTTCACCGCGGCGTGACCGATCAGTACGGTCTGGTCGGCAGGTTTCGCGATTACCGAGTTGCCGGCGGCGAGACCGGCGACAACCTGCCCGGTAAAGATCGCCAGCGGGAAATTCCACGGGCTGATGCACACGAACACGCCGCGGCCGTGCAGCGACAACTGATTCGATTCGCCGGTCGGGCCGAGCAGCGTTTCGGGATGGCCCATCAGCTTGCGCGCCATAGCTGCGTAGTAGCGGCACATGTCGGCGGCTTCGCGCACTTCGGAAATCGCGGCAGGCAAGGTCTTGCCGGCTTCGCGCACCAGCAGGGCGACGAATTCGGCGCGGCGCTGTTCGAGCAGGTCGGCGGCGTATTCCAGAATCTTCGCGCGCGAGGCGACCGGCAGGCGATCCCAGTCCGGCTGGGCGGCGTGACCGTTGGCCAGCGCGCGTTCGACCGTGGCGGCGTCGGCGTTCTGCTTGGTGCCGATCTTGATGCGCCGGTCGGCCGGATTGGTCACGTCCTGCAGCGCTTCGCCCGATTTTGCGCCCGGCACGAGCGGGGTCGCCGCCCAGCTTGTCGGCGCCTTGGCGACGGCGTCGGCCAGCGCCTGCAATTCGTTGTCGTTGCCGAAATTCACACCCATCGAATTCTTGCGTTGCGGTGACGACGACATTGGCGATTGCTCCGGAATTTCAGTCAGGTACATCGTGACGGGTTGCGGGATGCGCGGATGCGGCTTGCTGGCGAAACCGCGCACCACCTCGACCGGATCGGCGACCAGGTCCTTGATCGGCAGCGTTTCGTCGACGATGCGGTTGACGAACGAGGTGTTGGCGCCGTTCTCGAGCAGGCGGCGCACCAGGTACGGCAGCAGGTCTTCGTGCGAACCGACCGGCGCGTACACGCGGCACGGCGCGTTCATGTTCTTCGGTCCGATCACTTCGGCGTACAGGTCGGTGCCCATGCCATGCAGGCGCTGGAATTCAAATGGACGTCCATTTGCCATGTGCTGGATGGCCGCGATGGTGTGCGCGTTGTGCGTGGCGAACGCCGGATAGAACGCCTCGCCGTGTTCGAACAGGCGGCGTGCGCAGGCCAGGTACGAGACATCGGTGTTCGGCTTGCGTGTATACACCGGATAGCCGGCGTGGCCGCCTTCCTGCGCACGCTTGACCTCGGAATCCCAGTACGCGCCTTTCACCAGACGCACGCAGAAACGCCGGCCGGCTCTCTTGGCCCGTTCGGCCAGCCAGTCGATCACGAACGGTGCGCGCTTCTGGTAGGCCTGCACGGCCAGGCCGTAACCCTGCCAGCCGGCGAGGGACGCATCGGCATGCACGGCGGCGATGATTTCCAGCGACAGTTCCAGGCGATCGGCTTCTTCGGCGTCGACGGTAAGGCCGATGCCGTTTTGCTTCGCCAGTTGCGCGAGTTCGAGCAGCTTCGGTGTCAGCTCGGCATGCACGCGTGCGCGTTTCGCGACTTCGTAGCGCGGATGCAGCGCCGACAGCTTGATCGAGATGCTGGGAGCATCAAGCACATCCGAGAACGGGCCGCGCTTGCCAAGCGCGCCGATCGCATCCTTGTAGGCCTTGTGATAGCGCTCCGCGTCGGGTTGCGTCAATGCGGCTTCGCCAAGCATGTCGTACGAATAGCGGTAGGCGCGATTGTCCTTTTCGTTTGCGCGATCGAGCGCTTCCTTGATCGTGCGTCCCATCACGAACTGATGGCCCATGATGCGCATGGCCTGGCGCACGGCCAGTCGAATGACCGGTTCGCCCGCGCGGCCGATCAGGCGCTTCAACGTGCCGGTGAAATTGCGTTGCGTCTCGTCGGCCAGCGTGACGAGCTTGCCGGTCAGCATCAGACCCCAGGTGCCGGCGTTGACCAGCACGGAGTCGCTCTTGCCGAGATGCTTTTCCCAGTTCGCCTCGCCGAGCTTGTCGGAAATCAGCTTGTCGGCGGTGTCCTTGTCCGGAATGCGCAGCAGCGCCTCGGCCACGCACATCAGCAGCACGCCTTCCTCGGAAGACAGGTCGTATTCGCGCATGAACGATTCGACCGCGCTTTGCTCGTGCTTCTTGGCGCGCACGCGCGCCACCAGCTCGGTCGCGCGGGCCAGCACCAGATCGCGTTCGGCGGGCGGCAGCGCGGCCTGCGCCAGCAGCTCGTTCATCGCTTCGGTCTCGTCGCGACAGTAGGCGGCGGTCAGGCGCGCGCGCGCGGCATCCGGCGCGGGTGCGAGTTCAGGCGTGAGGATTGCGGTCATCGTTCGCGGATTCGGGGGCAGTCGCGGGCGGCGCGGGGCCGCGTAGTTTAGCAGGCGCAGGGGTTCGAACAGGGCAATTTCCACGCGAAGGCGCGAAGGTCGCGAAAAGAGCAAATTCGAGCAGAAATTCGCCGTTATTCGACTTGATTTCTTCGAGCTCTTCGCGCCTTCGCGTGAAGCCGCTCCTGGCCCACGGCGCGCGCGATCCGCACCGTCAAGCTTGCCCGAGCCCGGCGCGCGCCACTATCATTGGCAAGTTTCGCGTGCCGGGTCTTGCGATGGCCGCCGAAGTGACCAGTTTGGCCCCGGATCAGGCGGTTTCGGTATGGGTTTTGCCGCACCGGTCGCTGTCGCGGACGGGGCTGGTGGCGTTTCTGGTGGCGCAGGGGTTTGCCGCGGGAGTGATGGCGGGCCTGGCAGCCTGGCAGGGCAACCTGCTGGCGCCGGCATTCGCGGTGCTCGAGTTGGGCGTGGTGAGCTGGTGTCTGCGCAGCGTCTGGATCACATCGGGGCGCGGCGAGTTGATCACGCTGACGCCGGCGCAGCTTCAAGTCACCTCGGCGCGCAGCGCGGAAGTGACGCAGTTTCATCCCTACTGGGTGCGCGTGCGCCTGCAGGCGGGACGCGAACGCGGTTGGCCGGGCAGGCTGATGCTCGGCTCGCACGGGCGCGAAGTGGAAGTAGGAAAGTTTTTGAACGACGACGAGCGCCGCCAACTGGCGCAACGATTAACGGAGCTGCTGCGGCCCTTGCAGGATCGCGACAGACGACTTGGAAACTTGGAATCAGGTGAACACGAATGAAGGCTGCCGGCTCGATGCGTAGCAAACTGGGCGGAAGAATGTATGTGGCCGCCATGGCCATGCTGGCCGGCGTCCTGACGGTATATGCCGGCGCCGCGCATGCGCTGGCCCAGCCGTGGCAGCTGAACATGACCCCGGGCGTGACGGAAACCTCGCGCACGGTGTACGGCATCCACATGCTCGGCCTGTGGATCTGCGTGGTGATCGGCGCGCTGGTGTTCGGCGCGATGATTTTCGCGATGTTCAAGTTCCGCAAGTCGAAAGGCGCCGTACCGGCGACCTGGTCGCACAACACCGTCGCCGAAATCATCTGGACGGTGGTGCCGATCGCGATCCTGATCCTGATGGCGGCGCCCGCCACCAAGGTCATGATCGGCATGGCGCACACCGAAGAATCCGAGATGACGGTGAAGATCACCGGCTATCAGTGGAAGTGGGGCTACGACTACGTCAACGTCGGCGACAAGCCCTACCACGTGCATTTCATCTCGCGCCTGGACATCGGCAGCGACAAGACGCGTCAGCTCAAGTCCGGCATGGATCCGTACGCGGTCAAGCAGGGCAGCGAGCAGACTTACCTGCTCGACGTCGACCATCCGCTGGTGCTTCCGGTCGACACCAAGGTGCGCTTCGTGGTCACCGGCGACGACGTGATCCACGCCTGGTGGGTGCCGCAGCTCGGCTGGAAGCAGGACGCCATCCCCGGCATCATCAACGATGCGTGGACCAGCATCCACGATCCGGGCATCTACCGCGGCCAGTGCGCGGAATTGTGCGGCCAGGATCACGCCTTCATGCCGATCGTGGTCAAGGCGGTGCCGAAGGCGGAATTCACGCAGTGGCTGGATCAGCAGGAGGCTGCCTACGCGCAAGCGAAGGCGCCGGCTGCAGCGCCGGCTGCCGCGCCCGCGCCGGCTGCCCCGGCACCCGCTACGACCGCACCTCCTGCGTCGACGCCCGCGTCGACGAACGGCTGATCGTCAACCAGAAACTTAAAGTTTTTCGAGGTTCATCATGGCAACCCACGCCACCGCAAAACACGACGACCACGCCCACGGCGCTCACGACGATCACCACGATCACAAGCCGCACGGCTTTTTCAATCGCTGGGTGTTCTCGACCAATCACAAGGACATCGGCACGCTGTACCTGGTGTTCGCCTTCATCATGGCCTGCGTCGGCGCGGCATTTTCCGGCGTCATCCGCACCGAGCTGATGAAACCCGGCCTGCAGTTCGTGCAGCCGTATTTCTTCAACGAGATGACCACCATGCACGCGCTGGTGATGATCTTCGGCGCGATCATGCCGGCCTTCGTCGGCCTGGCGAACTGGATGATTCCCTTGCAGATCGGCGCGCCGGACATGGCGCTGCCGCGCATGAACAACTGGTCGTTCTGGATCCTGCCGTTCGCCTTCACGATGCTGCTGTCGACATTGTTCATGAAGGGCGGCGCGCCGGCCGGTGGCTGGACGATGTACCCGCCGCTCGCCATCCAGGGTGGCGACGGCGTCGCGTTCCTGGTGTTCTCGGTGCACTTGATGGGTATCTCGTCGATCATGGGCGCGATCAACATCATCGCCACTATCCTCAACATGCGCGCGCCCGGCATGGATCTGCTGAAGATGCCGGTGTTCGTGTGGAGCTGGCTGATCACGGCGTTCCTGCTGATCGCGGTGATGCCGGTGCTCGCCGGCGCGGTGACGATGCTGCTCACCGACAAGTATTTCGGCACCAGCTTCTTCAATGCCGCGGGCGGCGGCGACCCGGTGATGTTCCAGCACATCTTCTGGTTCTTCGGCCACCCCGAGGTGTACATCATGATCCTGCCGGCGTTCGGCATCGTGTCGGAAATCATCCCGACCTTCAGCCGCAAGCCGCTGTTCGGTTACCAGGCGATGGTGTTCGCGATCGCCTCGATCGCGTTCCTGTCGTTCATCGTGTGGGGCCACCACATGTTCACCGTCGGCATGCCGCTCGGCGGAGAGCTTTACTTCATGTTCGCCACCATGCTGATCGCGGTGCCGACTGGCGTGAAGGTGTTCAACTGGGTGTCGACCATGTGGGGAGGCTCGATGTCGTTCGAGGCGCCGATGCTATGGGCGATCTCGTTCGTCATCCTGTTCACGATCGGCGGCTTCTCCGGCCTGATGCTTGCGTTGGTGCCGGCCGACTTCCAGTACCAGGACACCTACTTCGTGGTTGCGCACTTCCATTACGTGCTGGTCACCGGCGCCTTGTTCGCGATCATCGCGGCCATCTACTACTGGTGGCCGAAGTGGACCGGCAAGATGTACAACGAGACCTGGGCCAAATTCCACTTCTGGTGGAGCATGGTGTTCGTCAACGTGCTGTTCTTCCCGCAGCACTTCCTTGGCCTGGCCGGCATGCCGCGCCGCATTCCCGACTACAACGTCGCATTTGCCGACTGGAACCTGATCTCGACGATCGGCGCCTACGGCATGTTCTTCACGCCGTTGATGATGTTCCTGATCCTGTGGAACTCGAAGAAATCCGGCGCACCGGCCTCGCAGCATGTCTGGGAAGCCACACATGGACTGGAATGGACCGTGCCGTCGCCGGCGCCGTTCCATACGTTCGAAGTGCCGCCGGTGATCCATGATGAAGATCTGGCGCACGGCGATATCACGCATTAACTTTTGCGATCGTCCTTGATCGCGAGGATCACGAAGCAGCCATCCATGGCTGCACTTTTCAAATCCTTCGATTGGACGCTTTGAAGAAGCAGCATGAACCAGCAAACCGCCAATTTGACCCACGATCAGCGCCGCGCCGGCATCCGCCGCACGGTGTGGATCACGGCCGCGGTGGCGCTGTCGATGTTCGTGTTGTTCTTCGTCACGCAGTTCGCGCAACGCTGATGGACGCCGCGCTGAACAATCGCCGCTTCCTGAAACGCGCACTGCTGGTGTGCGCGGCGATGTTCGTGTTCGGTTTCGCCTGCGTGCCGCTGTATCGCATCGCCTGCGTGCACGTGCTCGGCATCAAGGTGGACGGCCAAGCCGCGGACAGCGCGAAGGTCGCGCTGCTCACGCCCGACCCGTCGCGCTGGGTCACGGTGCAGTTCGTCGGCACGGTCAACAGCGCATTGAAGTGGCAGTTCGCGCCGGAGACGGTCAGCATGAAGGTGCATCCGGGCGAGCTGACCAGTGCCTGGTTCGACGCGACCAACGTGGCGCCAATCGCGATCGTCGGCAACGCGGTGCCGAGCATCGCGCCGAAGACTGCGTCGCAATATTTCAACAAGACCGAGTGCTTCTGCTTCACCGAGCAGACGCTCAAGGCCGGCGAATCGCGCCGCATGCCGGTCAAGTTCGTGGTCGATCCGCAGCTGCCGCACGACGTCGACACGCTTACGCTTTCGTATACTTTTTACAACAATGAACTGGCGACCAAGAAGCTGGCCGAGCAAGCCCGGGCCGCTGAAGAACCGCATTCGTAATTCATGCGATCATTGCTGATCGCGCGAGCACAAGATTTTTCAAGGAACATCACCATGGCACAACCAGCACCAGGCGCTTATTACGTACCCCACGGCACGCGCTGGCCGATCCTCGGTTCAGTCGGCCTGTTCAGCACGGTGGTCGGCGCGGCATTCTGGATCAACGAGACCACCGCGGCCGGCAAGTACATCATGGCCTTCGGCATCGTCTGCCTGTTGTCGATGATGTTCGGCTGGTTCCGCACCGTGATCGGCGAATCGATCGCCGGCATCTACTCCAAGCAGGTCGACACGTCATTCCGCATGGGCATGATGTGGTTCATCTTCTCCGAGGTGATGTTCTTCGCGGCCTTCTTCGGCGCGCTGTTCTACGCGCGCACCATGTCGGTGCCGTGGATCGGCGGCGAAGGCGACGGCGCGCTGACCAACTATTTCCTGTGGAACGGCTACACGCCGGCATGGCCGACGAACGGCCCGGCTGCCGTCGGTGGTGCATTCGAAAGCATGCCTGCCTGGGGCGTGCCGCTGCTCAACACGCTGATCCTGCTGTCGTCCGGCGTGACCATCACGATTGCCCATCACGCGCTGCGCGCCGGGCAGCGTGCGCAGCTGCTGATCTGGCTGGCCGCGACGGTCATCCTTGGTTTCACGTTCCTCGATTTCCAGGCGCACGAGTACATCGAGGCGTACACCAAGATGAACCTGACGCTCGGCTCGGGCATCTACGGTTCGACGTTCTTCATGCTGACCGGCTTCCACGGCATGCACGTGACGCTTGGCGCAATCATGCTGACGGTGATCTGGTTCCGTTGCCTCAAGGGGCACTTCAGCAAGGACCATCACTTCGCGTTCGAAGCGGTCGCCTGGTACTGGCACTTTGTCGACGTGGTTTGGCTGGGCCTCTTCATGTTCGTGTACGTGCTGTAAAAACCTACTGCGCTCGCCAGCTTGAACGCCGGCCGTGCTCGGAATGCTCATGTACCTCAAAGTACACTCCGCTTCCTGCGCGCGGCCGACGTTCAACCTGCCTTCGCTCGCTACGGTTTTTACCCTTCGATGGACGTCTGAAGAGCGCTGTCAGCGTCCCAATCCGTGCGGCTTGATCACGCCGGTATAGATGCCGAGGATGATCAGCAGGATCAGCGTCACCGACAGGCCGATGCGCCAGGTCAGCGCCTTGACCGTGCGATTGGTCTGGCCCTTGTCGACCATCATGTAGTAGAGGCCCGCGCCCAGGTTGTAGACGATTACGACCAGGAACGCGACGATGATCAGCGTAGTCATGAGCAGAACCTTCCTCCGGCAGCCGCGCCAGTATAGCGCCGTGCGCCAATGACGACGCGGCGCTGGCGGCGGCCGGGTGTGCTGGCGATCGGCTTGACCCTTCTGGGAGTCGCGGCCTGCGGCGCGCTCGGCTTGTGGCAGCTCGACCGCGCCGGGCAGAAGCGGCAGTTGCTGGAGGCCTACGCAAACGCGGCCGGCGCGCCGTTCGAGATTTTCGCCAGCGTGCGCAACCGGGTGGATTTGCAGCATTATCCACATGTGCACAT